>Ga0154089_109_pt1 | contig 153899 bp, 152 predicted proteins | sample DehspFTH1_FD_150125 | JGI IMG/M metagenome (GOLD analysis project Ga0154089, IMG submission 150125) | reverse complement strand
TCAAACCCTGTCCGCTATTTTTATTATCAAGGCGAAACAATCCTGGAAGACCAGAATGTCTTCAAAGGGGTTCGCCTTATTTTGTTTTGGTGGAGATGAAGGGGATCGAACCCTCGACCTTACGGATGCGAACCGTACGCTCTCCCAGCTGAGCTACATCCCCACTGTTGAAACAAAAACAATTATTCAATTCACACGAGTATATTATACTGAATAATCCTAGTTTCCGCTAGAGTTAGCTGATAAAAATGATGATCCCGAACTATTTTTTGATAAACACCTGATTCTGACGGGGAATTGCAGATGTGATACACTATATCCAACAGCGCTTAAAGGAAAAAAGCAGGTCTGTGTGGAATATATTACCTCATCATACTATAGCAGCACTATAGTATGATTACTTTATTCCTTTACTATTCTATTACACTCGGAGGATGAAAACATGCGTAAACGTCAAGGCCCCCTGTTCATTCTGCTTACTTTGATCCTGACCTTTATCTTCTGGTCAGTCAGCGAACCATTAAGGAATGTTACCCCGGTCAGACAATACTCGGAGATGGCTGCTTCGCTCATGCTGGTCTGCTTTGCCTGGGTCAATTTTATTTCAACCCGTCATCCGCTGCTGGACTCCCTGTTCCATGGCCTGGATAAAAGCTACCTTTACCATAAAGTTTTAAGTATCATAAGTGTTCTTTTGATCTTTGTGCATCGGTTTACGCTTGATGCAGGCAAGGGCAATCATTACGGGGAAAACAGAGCTAATTTGGGACCGGGTCCACATGGTCTGAATGGGCCGCCACCAGGGGCGGAAAATGGGGCGGAGTTTTTTTCCGGGATCGCTAATCTGAGTATGCTGCTTTTTATCGTCTTAATCTTGCTTGCCCTCTTCGTCTGGAAAATGAATTATGAAAAATGGAAGAACATCCACAAGCTCTTTTTCATTCCTTATATGATCGGAATTATTCATTATTACGGCAGCTCGGACTATGCCGTTACAGGCTTAAGCGCCCTGGGGCTGTGGCTGAATCTGGTCAATCTGGTCGGTCTGACTTCGGCAATCTACAGTATAGGATTCTATGAAAGAACAGCATTTCAGTCCCGCTATGTCGTAACGAACATCCGCACGGTCGCCAAAGATACCCTTGAAATCACCGGCAAAGCCTTTAAAAAAGGAATCCGCTATAAAGAAGGACAATTTACTTTTATCAAGTTTACCGAGGAAGGCAAGCAATTTCCTTCTCATCCGTTCACGATAAGCCAGTCTTTCCGAAAGAATGAGATACAGTTTGCAATTAAGGCTTTGGGAGATCACACCTCTGCTTTACTGAAAAACGTTCAGGAGGGAGATACTTTTGCCGTAACCTCCCCCCATGGCCGCTTCGATTATAAGGCCGGATCAAACCGTCAGGTCTGGCTAGCGGGCGGAATCGGCATTACGCCATTTCGCAGCTTTTACCAGTCTGCGATCCCTCCGCAATATTCCATTGACCTGTTTTACTGTTATAACAATGAAGCTGAAGGACCCTATTTGGATGAAATAAAAACCCTTGCAGCCGGGAGTGGTATTCACGTGCATTTACACGATCTCCAGACGAAAGGGTTCCTGGATGCCGAAGCTATTTGCGAAGTGGTGCCCAAGACCGAAACTGTTGATGTCTATTTCTGCGGTCCGGAACCGATGAGGATCAAACTGGAAAGAGAATTAAAGACCTGCGGCCTGCGTATCGGACATTTCCACTACGAGTCTTTTCAGTTCAAATAGGCAAGGAGCAGCGACGATCACGGATGATCTAATGCTACGATGCCTGGGTGGCAAGGAGTAGCCGACGCCCAAGTGTTCCATCAAGCCGAAAGACTTTTTCTTCCAGTCCACTTACCGGCATGACCTCCATCAGGGAATTGGTAAGGAAAACTTCATCAGCATTCAATAAGTCTTCAGGATAATAAACACCTTCACTGAACGGTATGGTCAGCTCGAGGGCTTTTTCTATCATGATCCTTCTTCTGATACCGGCCAGGCAGCCGCTTTCCAGGGAAGGCGTATAAAGATGCCCATTCTTTACAAAGAAAACATTGCTTCTAGTCCCCTCCATTATCTGGCCCCTGCTGTTCAACCAGATTCCTTCAAACGCACCGCCGCTCTGCACCGCGCGCAGGGCAGCGGCAGTATCCAGAAAATCTGCGGATTTAATGTAGTTGAGCGATATAGGATCAACCCGGTGCTCTGGCATAAACAGGACCCGAACACCCTCTTCATATTGTTCACGAGTATAGGAAACTGCTCTAGTGCTGAAAAGCCACTGGTTATTGTGATTATGATTTTGGCTTTGGCTTTGATTGGAAATCAGACTCGGATCTTTCCTGATTTCTGCTTTCAAAGCAAAAGGCAGCTGCTCAATTTTAGTTTCTCTTAGGTAAGTTTCGATCTTGTTCAGCCATTCCTCATAAGCGGGAATGGTGATTCCAAGAAGCTTACCGCCCTTGCTCATCCTCTCCCAATGCAATCCAGGTACGACGACCCCGTCGGCAGTAACCTTCATCGTTTCAAAAATACCGACAGGCTCGATTTCACCAAAGCTTCTGTTTTTACTTTTCTGATTTCCCATCAAGCTCAACCCCCAAAACTTCCAGAAGCCTTCCCGCTTTATGGATCGTTTCTTCATATTCTTTTTTGGGGATCGAATCGGCAACAATCCCTCCCCCGGCATGAAGATACGCCATTTTCTCTTTCAGCAGAATGGTCCGGATCACAATGTTCAGGTCCCAGGCCCCGTCGAAACCAATATAGCCGATGCTCCCGGTGTAAACACCCCTGTTGTACGGTTCAAGCTCATCGATAATTTCCATTGCTCTGATTTTGGGCGCGCCGGTAATCGAGCCGCCTGGAAAAATGGCTTTGATCAGTTCTTCCGGTTGTAAGGATTTCTTAAGTTTCCCAACAACTGTGGCAACGAGGTGCCAGACAGTCGGGTATTTCTCCAGGGTCAGCAGTTCTGTGGTAAGCACCGATCCAAACTCACAGATCCTTCCAAGGTCATTGCGTTCGAGATCGATGATCATGGTAAGTTCAGCCCTGTCTTTTTCGCTATTAACCAGCTTATCTGCAAGCTTCTGGTCTTCCTCCGGCGTTTTCCCCCTTGGCCGGGTTCCCTTGATTGGACGCGTTTCAATATTTCCGTCCGGTGTAATCTGAATAAACCGTTCCGGAGAGGATGACAGAATCTGAAAATCAGGATACGGCAAGAACGCAGCAAACGGAGCAGAATTCTTGCGATGAAGCTGTTCATATAAATCCCAGGGGTCTCCTTCATACCTGACACTGAACATCTGACTCAGATTCGCCTGATAAATATCACCGGCATAAATGTAATCGATAACCTGCTGCAGATCCCTGTAATATTGTTCCCGGGAGACAGCTTTATGGATTTCGGCAAAGGAAATACCGGAAACAGCTAATTCATTCCCTGTGCAGGAACGCTCTGCTGAACCATTGGCCAAATATTGTTCCTCTACATAGTGCTGGAGAAGTTTCTCCAGTTTATCAAGTCTTTCCTGCGCAAGAGAGGCGTCGCAGCAGCCCTGATCCGTCATGCCGCAGGCTGTCAGACTGCAAGTTCCCGTTGCGTGTTCGTAGACAACAATCCCGTCATACCAGGCCAGCCGCCAGAGCGGCATTCCAAGGTCATCTTTAACCCGTACCGGCAATTCTTCAATCTCATTTTTCAGATCGTAGCTGAAGTATCCGACAGCCCCTCCGGCAAACGGAAAAGGTGCCGCGGAAGGAGCCTGATATTTCAAGACATAGTCGTTCAAAGTTGTAAGGCTGTACTGCCCTGCAGAATAAGTGATCAGTTCCTCGTCTTTGCAGTTTTTTGCGATGCTATACTGATGTCTATAAGCACTGATCTTTATAAAAGGATCTGCCCCGAAATAAGAATACTTCCCAAGCTCGGTATAACCGTCCCCGCTGTCCAAGAAGAAAGGATCTCTGGCATTTTTAAACACCTGAAGCAGCTCGAATGGCTTCAGATCTGTGATAAAAGGCCTAACTTGCCAGACATTCTGCTTGATTTCATCTTCATCAGGCGCTCCCTGCGTTTCTGATATTTCTAATCCTGGTGTTTCCAATGTCATTACTGATCCTGGTATTCCTGGCATTCCTGTTTTCTGAATTGTTTGTGGTATTACTGATGCTTTTAACGCTTGAATCATCTTTAATTCACTGTGTTCACTAAGCCACCTGCGGGCATCCTGTACTGCGTTCCGCAGCATTTGATGACCGTTTTCTGTAAGAATAGCCTCCGGATGGAACTGTACTCCTTCAATCGGCAAATAGCGGTGACGGATCCCCATCACCTGACCGTCTTCTGTTTCCGCGGAAATAATAAAGTCAGCAGGTATACTATTTCTGCGCAGGGCCAGAGAATGGTAGCGGGTTACCGTAAACGGACTGGCAATATCCCGGAATACGCCGGACCGGTCATGCGTGATGCGCGATACTTTGCCGTGAACCGGCGTCTTGGCCCGGACAACTTCAGCCTCAAAAACCTGCCCGATCGCCTGATGTCCAAGACAAATGCCCAGCAGCGGAATTTTCCCCTGAAAATGCCGGATGATTTCCAGCGCAAAGACCGCTTCATTCGGTGAGCAGGGACCCGGAGAAATCACAATAAGCTCCGGTTCCAGCTGTTGAATCCAGGCAATCGTGCACTCCTCAGGACGCCGAGCAAGTACTTCCTCCTCGAGTTCTCCGAAATACTGATACAGATTGTATGTGAATGAGTCATAATTATCCAAGATGAATATCACCTATAATTCTCCTTTGCTGATTGTCAATAAATAGTTAAACCATGCCGAAATAACACGTTATCCAGGTAGAGATAATATATCACAGATTCCGTGATTTTACAGCCTTGCTCCAAAAATTATCAACTCTAAGATGAGAAAAGACGTCTCATATATGACTGAGACGTCTCTCGACTATCTGAACAAATTTTGCTTAACTTACATTTAGAAAGGAAAAATCGCATTTCCAGCCATATTCGCCAGTACTGACAGTGGTTCGGCATAGATACCGAGAACCAGCGTAAGGACCAAAATCAGCAGCAGGGTAACATTGGTTCCGACCGGAACCTTGATCGGCGTGCCGGAGACAGGATCGTTCATATACATGGCTTTAACCACAAGCAAATAGTAATAGACGGAAACCATGCTCATGACCAGACCGAGAATGACAAGCCATAAATAGCCCTGGTTGACGATCGAGGAGAACAAATAAAGCTTGCCGACAAAACCGGCGAGAGGCGGCATCCCTGCCATCGACAGGAGACATACCGTCAGTACGGCGGCCATAAACGGTGAACGCTGGGCAAGCCCTGCATAATCTTTAATCTCTTCACTTCCCGTATTCTGGGAGAATGTGATGACAACCGCAAAAGCACCGATCGTCGCAAACACATACACCATCGAATAGAACGCAACTGCTTTGATCCCAGCGGAACTCATAGCGATAATCCCAGTGATGATATAGCCGGCCTGAGCAATACTCGAGTATGCGAGCATTCTCTTGATATTGGTCTGCGGGATGGCAGCAATGTTTCCGATGACCATGGTCATAGCAGCCATAATCGCCAGGATATACGTCCATTGTCCGCTGTAGCTTGGCAGTGCTTCAATCAGGATACGGGCTAACGCTGCAAAAGAAGCCGCTTTGGAACCGGTGGCGAGGAAGGTGGTGACAGGCGTCGGTGCACCTTCGTAGACATCGGGTGACCACATATGGAAAGGCACCAGCGATACTTTAAAGCCGAGTCCTGACAGCAGGAAGATGATTCCGACGAGAATCGCCGGTGACAATCCATCCATCTGCTTAATGCTTTCAGCAATATCACGGATTACAAACGTACCGGTCATGCCATAGACCAGGCTTAAACCGTACAGCAGGATTCCGGAGGAGACCGCTCCAAGAATCAGGTATTTGACCCCGGCTTCAGAGGACTTCAGATCGGTCTTGTAGCCTGCCAGGATGTAGAATGAAATTGTCATGGTTTCCAGCGCGACATAAAGTGTCAGCAGGTCTCCGGCGGAAACCAGCACCATCATGCCCAGCGCAGCAACGAGGGTGATGACATAGAACTCATAGTTGCCGCCCATTTTCCTGACATACACCGTGGATGTCAGGATGACCAGAACGGCAGCTATCAGGAACAGCTGTTTAAAGAACACGGCAAAATCATCGACGATAAACATCCCGTCCATGGTACTGGTATTTTGTCCGTAGCTTCCGAAACTGTATACAAGGATTGCTGCAAGTCCCCCAGCAATGACGTAGCCGAGCATATGCCGTTTTTCTTTGGTCAGGAACAGGCCAATAGCCAGAACTACCAGTCCAAGGAGTGCAGTTGCAATTTCAATGGTAAATAAAGAAAAGTTTATATTCATTTACAGGTTACCTCCTATCTGGGAGCTGACCTCGACCAGTCTTTCAGCAATAGGCGTTATCCCTGAATTGACCATATCCATCAGCAAGGATGGGAATAAACCGAAGATGACGGTGAACGCGACCAGAACGATGACCGGAATCATATAGGAGCCTTTGATATCCATTTTTCCGTCCCATTCTGTCTTGCGTGGTCCAAACAGTACATTGGCTGCCATTCTGAGGACATAGACGGCTCCGATAATAATTCCCGTCAGGGCCAGAATCGCAGGAATCCTGATGGCAGGTTCGCTAAAAGCACCCATAAATACGGTGAACTCAGGAACAAACGTAATTAAGCCTGGCAGTCCGGCCGAAGCCATCGTCGCTACTAGGAACACACCGGCTAGACGCGGCATCTGATGTGCGATCCCTCCGAGATCAGGGATATGCCTGGTTTTCGTTTCAGCATAGATATAGCCGACGACCGAGAAGAACAGGGCCGCCATGACGCCATGCGCGAACATATTGGCAACCGCACCGTTCAAACCGATCACATTAAGCGATGCGATACCGATCAGTACGAAACCCATATGGCTCACGCTGGAATATCCGACGACATATTTCATGTCTTTTTGGGCCAGGCTGATGAACGCCGCGTACAGCACGTTGCAGACAGCCAAGATCGCAATCAGCGGTGCCCAGAATTTTGCACCGAGCGGGAAAATGAAGATGCCGATCCGGATAAGACCGTAGCCGCCGATCTTTTTCAAAACACCGGCATGGATCATGGAAACCGCAGTCGGCGCACCGGCATATCCGTCCGGTGACCAGGAGTGGAACGGGAACATGGAGATCAGAGATGTGAAGCCCAGCGCCATCAAGCCGAAAATCGCAATCTGAAGGTTTCTGGAGAAGTTCAGTGTGGCGAGCTTTTCAATATCAAAGGTCGGCGTTCCAAGCATATTGCCGGCCAATACATACATCCAAATCAATCCGGCCAGAAGGAAGGCGCTTCCGATCAGTAGATAGATCGTCAATTTCATACCGGCGTATTCTTTGTTGACATCTTTTGTTTTGCTGCCGCTTCCCCAGATGATCACCATGATGTAAATCGGAATGACTACCACTTCATAGAACAAGAAGAAGATAAACAGGTCTCTGGCAATAAAAGTTCCCATGACACCGGCAATCAGGATCAGCAGAAGGATATAGAACTCTTTGGCTCTTTTCTCGATACTCCAGGAACGGGAAAACACTGCCGAAAAACCAATAACGTTGGTCAGCAGCAGGAGCGGCAGGCTCAGGCCGTCAACCCCAAGCGAATAGACAACACCCAAATCCGTAATGAACGGAATATCTTCCATAAATGCGAACCCGCCGACAGCCAGGTTCTGCGTGTAGTAAATGTAATACACGAAAATGGACAGTGCCAGGGAAATGAACGTCGTGATGCCGGCAACGGCTTTAATCGCGTTGGATTTTTCCTTCGGTATAAAGACACTAATCAGCGCACCGATAATCGGTGCCAGTAAAATGGTGGTTAAGACAGGAAAATTCATTACTTGACACCTCCCAGCAGCCCGATATTCAGTTGACTGAAGTCTGCAGTTGTTAAAATCATGATCAGGACGATCACACCAACAAAGAAGATCGTTGCATAGTGCTGAAGGTTGCCGGTATTGACTCTACGGGCAGCATCACCTGAATCCCGGGTAAGCTTCGCGAGACCGTTGACAATACCGTCGACCACAACCACATCAACCCACCACAAAATCCGTCCGAACCCATCAATGATGTGATTAATAACCCAGAGGTAAAACTCATCAATATAGTATTTATTAAGTGAAAGCTTATACAGGAATGGGATCTTTTGGGCAACGGCTTCAGCTGAGAATGTCTTCTTCAGATAGAACAGCGCAGCCGTTCCAATTCCGATCAACGCCAACGCTGTTGACAGGATGATCAGGAACCAGTTGGCTTCCACCTCGTGGAAATGGCCCAGCCGGACAAAGTAACCAAAAGCATGTCCTTCCCCAAGTCCCGGCCAGCCTACCCAGCCGCCGGCCAGCGAAAACACAGCAAGAATGATGAGCGGGATCGTCATGGTCTTCGGTGCTTCATGCGGATGCGCATCGTGGCTTCTGAGTTCACCGTGGAAGCAGATGAAGAACATCCTGAACATATAAAATGCCGTCAGTAGGGCCGTCAACGCTGCCAGAATAAACAGGACCGTGTAGACGCCCTGGAATGGACCGGCAGCATGTCCCGATAATGATGAAGCAGCATAGGTGACTTCCAGGATCAGGTCCTTACTGAAGAAGCCGGCAAACGGAAAGATACCGGAAATGGCCAGGCAGCCAACCAGCATGGTCCAGTAAGTCACCGGCATGTATTTTTTCAAACCGCCGTATTTCGCAATGCTGGCTTCGTTGTGCATCGCATGAAGCACAGCGCCTGCGCAAAGGAAGAGCAGCGCTTTGAAGAAAGCGTGGGTGAACAAATGAAACATACTCGCGGTAAGGCTTCCTGCTCCAAGGGCCAGCATCATGTAGCCGAGCTGGGAAACCGTTGAGTAAGCCAGGATCTTTTTCATCTCGGTCTGCGTTAAGGCAATAGAAGCCGCAAAGATTGCGGTGAAACCGCCGATAATCGCCACAAAAACCATTGCCGTAGGAAGCGTAATGAACAGCGTAAGCGTTCTGCCAACCAGATAGACCCCTGCCACAACCATGGTAGCCGCATGGATCAGCGCACTGACCGGAGTAGGGCCTTCCATCGCGTCGGGAAGCCAGACATGGAACGGGAACTGACCGGATTTGGCCATAGGTCCGAGGAACAGCACGATCGCGATTGCCGTCAGCGCACCAGCCGAGAGGGTGGTGTACTGCGCAAAATTCGGGATCATTTCAGCGAGTTCCTGCAGATCAAGGGTTCCGAAGTTGACTTGCAGAAGAATAATCCCCAGCAGCAAGCCGAAGTCCCCTGCGCGGCAGGTAATGAAAGCTTTTTTCGCTGCTTCACGCGCTGAATTTCTTTCGTACCAGAAACCAATCAGCAGATAGGAACACAGGCCGACCAGTTCCCAGAACACAAACATTTGCAGGACGTTCGGCGCAATGACCAACCCCAGCATCGAGGCGGCAAAGAGCGAAAGGTAGGAATAAAAACGGGAAAATCCAGGATCTCCGTGCATATAGCCGAGAGAATAAATCTGGACCAAAGACGCAACCAACGTCACCACGAAAAGCATCATGGCCGATGTAGGATCGATCTGCGTTCCTACGTCGATCGTGAGCCCATGCATACTGAACCAGGGAACAACGACTTTTAAAGGATGTTCTATTAAGAATTCGCCGCGTTGAAGTACGCCTATCCCAATAGCAACTGACAATATAAACGATACAAGGATGCCCAGAATAGATATGAAAGCGCTTAGCTTTTGCGAGGGTTTCGTCACAAAAACAATCAGAGCAAAAGCCAACGCTGGCAACAGCGGAATCAACCAGGCGTTATTCAGAGCAAAATCAATCATTATAGTAAATTACACCTGCCTTTATCTTGAATTAAGACTACCATTTCATCGAATCGATATCATCCGCTTCAACCGACTTGTGCTGGCGGTAGACAGAAATAATCAAGGCCAAGCCTACCGATACTTCCGCCGCTGCCAAGGCGATCACAAAGAGTGCAAAGACGTGGCCGTGCAGAGCCGGAGCGGTGGTATACCTGTTGAAAGCAACAAGATTGATGTTGACCGAACTCAGCATAATTTCCATTCCCATGAGGATCGCAATCAGGTTTCTTTTGGCCAGAACACTGAAAAGTCCGATGAAGAAAAGAGTTCCGCTAAGAATCAGAAAATGCGGCAATCCAATATTGAATAAAAAATTGATGATACTACTCATGAGGACTTTTTCACCTCTTTCACAATAACAATCGCGCCGAGCATGGCCACCAGCAACAGTACTGCGGTCACTTCAAACGCAACCACGTATTTTGTCAGCATCAGATTTGCAATTTCCTTCGCTGTTGACTCTGGCGCTGTCGTAGCCTTCAGCGGCCACTTCGTTGTCAGCACCATGACTGCATTCACAACAATCATGATCAGTGAGAGTAGCGCTCCCGGAATCAGGTTCCTGGAGAACAAGTTTGTCGTTTTCATATCCCCGCGCATGGTAAACATGATGGCGAAAACAACAAAGATCGTGATCGCCCCGGCATAAACCAGAACCTGGGTGACGGCCAGAAAATCAGCATGCAGCAGAACAAAAACCCCGGCAATACCCAAAAATGCCACCATCATTAAAAGCGCACTGTGAAAGATATTTTTGCTGATGACCATCATAAGTGCCGAACCGAGGGTAACGATGGCAATTACGTAAAACATCACTGTAAAGCCCATCACGCTTCACTCCTTTCAGCCTGAACCGACTGAGGCTCGGCTTTATAGAGGATTCTGTTAAGATCTTCCCGGAAGAAGACCGTCTGTTCAAAAGCTTGCGTATTGTACAAAGCATCTTGAGGACAGGCTTCAACACAAAACCCGCAAAAAATACAGCTTTCCATCAGCATACGATACTGAACCAGCTTTCTTTTGTTGTTCTCATCCTTATAGCTTTCAATGGAGATAATCCCGTTGGGACAAGCGTTGACGCAAAGTCCGCATGCCGTACATTTATCCGGGGTCAGTTCAAACCATCCCCGGGAACGCTTCGGCAGGTTAGGCTTTTGCTCCGGGTACATCTCCGTGACTTTCTTTTTGAAAAAGTGTCTGATTGATATGCTTAGGCCTTTTAAAAGTCCTTGTCCGTACACGATCTCACCACCTTAACCTGCAATCATCCGGTAGACGTAAACGCCAATACCGGTGATCATAATATTGAATAACGTAAGGGGAATCAGAAATTTCCAGCCAATATGCATCAAATGCTCGACCTTTACCCTGACAAATGTCCATCTGACCCACATGAACAGGAAAATCATCAAGTAAATTTTAAGCATCATCCAGATGAATCCCGGTATGAAGGTCAAGCCAAACGGTGCATTCCAGCCGCCGAGGAACACAACCGCTGCAATCGCCGAGACCGCAACCAGATGGGTATATTCAGCGACCATAAACAACGCATAGCGGATACCCGAATACTCAACGAAATATCCCGCAACCAACTCCTGCTCCCCTTCCGCTAAGTCGAACGGTCCACGGTTTGTTTCCGCGATGGAACAAACAAAATAAGCGAAGAAGGCAAGAATCTGTGGAAAGACAAACCAGACGTTTTTCTGGGCATCGACAATCTCGGTAAGGCTTAAGCTTCCGGTGATCATGACGATGCCGAGCAAAGAAAAGGCCAGCGGAATTTCATAGCTGATCATCTGGGCAGCCGTTCTCATGCCGCCGAGCAGCGCGTATTTATTATTGGAAGCAAAACCGGCCATGACAAAAGCAATCGTTCCTGTAGAACCGATCGCAATAAAATACAAGAGTCCGACATTCAAATCTTCCAGGATCATACCTTTGCCGAGAGGAATAACGGCCCAGCCCATAATTGCTGTAAGGAATGCGCAGATACTGGCAATCTTAAATACCGGTCTGTCCACGTTTCCGGGAATAATATCCTCTTTCCCGAGCATTTTGACAATATCAACCGGGAACTGCAGAAAACCTGCAGGTCCAAGGCGGTTGGGGCCGACGCGGTCAGCGTAAAAAGCAGCAAATTTACGTTCCAGCCAGACCAGAACAATCAGGTTCGTTAGTACAAAGATAATGACAATTAAAACCAGAATGGTTTTAATCAATATTTCAGCAGGCAATGCCGGTATTCCAATCCCAACAAGCCACTGTCTGAACATATCGACCCAAACAAGAAATAGTACCATATTTTCCTCCATCTTCTGAATTCTTGTTTCTGTCTGTTAGCGATCAATTTCTCCCAACACAATATCTAAGGAAGCAAAGGCAACGACTGCATCCTGCAGATGCAAACCGACAGCCATTTCTTCAAAAACTGCCACATTTACAAAACAGGGAGAACAAATCCTTAAACGGTAAGGTTTGGCTGTACCGTCACTCACAATATGGAAACCAAGATGCCCTTTGGAATGCTCGATACGGTGATAGACTTCTCCGGCAGGAGGTTTAATTATTTTCGGGACCTTGGCCAAAACCGGACCTTCTGGAAGCTCTCTATAAGCCTGTTCCAGAATTTTGACGCTTTCAGCCATCTCGTCCATACGAACGATATAACGATCAAACGTGTCCCCAGTCTGACGGACCGGCACATTAAATTTGAAACGGTCATAAATTCCGTAGGGCTCATCCCGGCGCAGGTCATAATCAATGCCTGAAGCCCTGGCCGAAGGACCGGATATCCCGTAAATCAAAGCCTTTTCGCGGGAAAGCGGGGCAACCCCCTTTGTACGGGCCTGGAAGATCTCATTGCCGGTTAATATACCATGGTACTCTTCCATGCATTTTGGCATAATATCAAGTAGCTTGCGTAGTGCAGGCATAAATTCTTCGTTTAGATCCGCTGCAACGCCGCCAAACCGCATATAATTCGGCATCATGCGGCTGCCGGCCGCCATTTCAAATAAATCTAGAATTGTGTCTCTCTCTCTGAACCCGTAGGTCCAAGGTGTGAAACCGGCCATGTCCAGCGCCATCGAGGAATAAAACACCAGGTGGCTGGCGATACGCTGAAGTTCCACCATAATCACCCGGATATATTCGGCCCGTTCGGGAATCTGATCGGAAATACCCATCAATTTTTCCACCGCGCGGACATAAGCCTCTTCATTCAACATGCCTGAAACATAGTCCAGACGTCCGTTGTACGGAATAAACTGGGTATAGGTGCGAGACTCCGCCAGTTTTTCAATGCCGCGGTGCAGATAACCGATATGGTTCACGCACTTGGTGACATATTCGCCCTGCATCGTGAACACGCCGCGATACACCCCGTGCGTACTGGGGTGCTGAGGACCAAAGTTTAAGTTCATCTCCTGAGTTCTTATGTCATTCATTCTTACACCTCAAATTCTGTTTCGCATTTTGGTGTTTAATCAGCCTGCTGCGTAAAATCTTTGCGCAAAGGATGTCCGGTAAAATCCTCCGGCAGCAGAATCCTTCTAAGATCAGGATGACCGTTAAATACAACCCCCATCAAATCAAAAACTTCCCTTTCGTGCACCTGAGCCGCTTTCCAGACGGAACTGACCGACGGCACTCGACAATCATTCTCTTTGCTTATTTCCACTTTAACAGTCAAATAGTGCTTATGCTCAATCGAAAACAGGTGATAGATCACAGTGAAGTTTTCCGGATAATCCACAGAGCTCAGATTCATCAGAACATCAAATTTGTACTGTGGATTTTCCCTAAGTTCCTGCATGGTCTCCACAAGCTTCAAGCGGGATACTTTTATGGAACCTTCCGTATTGTCCTCAAAGACTTCCGCTTGAGCATCCATCTTCTCATTAAGAAAGGCAACCAGCGCTTGACGATCAATCTTTTTATCCATTCTGCATGATCCTCTCCTTGTTGCTCTCAGCGAACTTTCTGGGATTCGTCACTTTTTTCCGCAGCTCGAGAAGTCCGTAGAACAGTGCTTCTGGCCTGGGCGGACAGCCCGGTACGTAGACATCTACCGGCAAGAACGTATCGGCTCCTTTCACAACACTATAGGAGTCTTTGAACGGACCGCCGCTGATTGCGCAACTGCCCATTGCCAGCACGTATTTTGGTTCGGCCATTTGTTCATACAGACGGATAACAACCGGTTCCATTTTTTTCGTGACTGTCCCCGCGATAATCAGAAGATCGCACTGACGCGGCGAAGGTCTGAATACTTCGGACCCGAAACGCGCGATGTCATAGCGGGCATCTCCGGCCGCCATCATTTCAAATGCACAGCAGGCCAGACCGAACGTCAGCGGCCAGAAGGACCGGGAGCGGCACCAGTTCAGCGCATCTTCGATCTTGCACATGATAATATTGTTTGGCATCTCATATTCCGGCACTTCAACTTTATAGTTTTTCTTAACTACATCCATTCCAGAGCGCCCTCCTTCCAAGCATAGGCAAAGCCAAGAATGAGAATCGCAATGAAGATCACCATCTCAACAATAGCAAACAAGCCCAGATTTTGAAACAACATGGCCCAAGGATAGAGGAAAATTGTTTCAACATCAAAAACCACAAAAATTAAAGCATACATAAAGTAACTAATTTTAAAACGAATCCACGTATCCCCCTGGGTATCAAGGCCACACTCGTAAGTCAATAATTTTGCCTTGGTTGGATTGTTAGGACTGAGCAGTCTCTGAACCACCAGCAGAATAACCGGGAATACAATTCCCCACGCTAAAATTACTGCGATCCCTGCGTAGTTAATTAACATTGTCTACCTCCTCCTCTATATGATTTATAATGAATTTAAATTTTCACTAAAGAATTGTTGCAAGATGCGTGCCAGAAGCCTCCAACACTCAACTTACAAAAATGAAGGCCCAAATACAGGCTTTTTCTCAAACTGTTAAAGTCTCGTAAAAACAAAATATCATTCCGAAAAATTCATAAGTGTACAATTTATTTTCAATTTGATCAATTGAAACAAAAAAGAGATGGTAATCTCAGTCTTTATTATACCATCCCTCTCCTATGATCTCATTATCAACTATTAAGAATAAAAAACCTTAGGTCTATTTTGTTTTCCAGAGTCCATGAAGATTGCAGTATTCCCTGACCTCTAGAACGGCTGCAATATCTACTGGGAAAGAAGCCTCAGGCTTCTGACCAGGTTTAAGTTCTGCGCGGCAGACCTTATCTGCAGTCAGAACTTCAATAAACTGAATAAAATGTTTTTCTTCCATAGGGTGCTCAATACTGCCAACAGTTACTTTAATGCCCTTTTCTGTTACTTGAACTATCGGGAGGTGTTTTTCTAATCCCATATCTTCCGAACGTCCCTCGAGCTTTTCCATGGGCTGGCCGCAGCATACCAAGGCCGGAGCCCCTGTGTGAACAATCTCCACAACATTGCCACAGACGTTGCACTTATAGATCTCTCTTAAATTTGTCATAGGATACTTCCCTCCAATTTCTCTTTCATTTCTTCCAGTTGATCCTCTTCCGGAATGTATTGAATCCTGATATTTTCCAGGGTTTCAAAACCGCAGTCCTTCAGATACTGCTCGACTTGCCCGATACTCTGGCCGCTCCAGCCGTAAGAACCGAACGCCAGTCCAATTCTGTCCTTCGGAGCCAGACCCTTAAGATAGGTTAAGAAACTGGCCACACTCGGCATCAGATTATTATTCAGGGTCGGTGAGCCGACGCAGATATATTTTGCTGTGATTATTTCAGTCATAATATCTGAAATATGGTTATTTTTTAGATCCATGAACCGGACGTTATAGCCCTTTTTCTCAAATACATCGCTGATGCTCTCCGCAATGATCTCCGTTGCGTTCCACATCGTGTCATAGACAATCACAACCTTTTTTTCCGTGGCATTCGTGGACCATTTTTGATATTCGTTGAGAATTGCCGGGATGTTGGAGCGCCAGATCAGCCCATGGCTGGTCGCAATTACCTCAACATCCAGTCCGCCTAAGGCTCCTAAAGCTTTTTGCACCTGACCGCCGTACGGCAGGACAATATTCGCGTAATATTTCCTGGCTTCTTCCAGGACGACCCCGAGCGGGAGTTCATCATCAAATCTCTCGGTTGAAGCAATATGCTGGCCGAAAGCATCATTCGAGAACAGAATTTTATCTGCCGAAAGGTAGGTCACCATATTATCCGGCCAGTGTACCATTGGGGTCTGGACGAAAGTTAGATCCCTCCTGCCGATATTCAGGACATCTCCTGATTTGACAATCTGATAGTTCCAGTCTTCCTTGAAATGTGCCTTGAGCCCTTTTTCCCCATTGGGGGACGTGACCAGGGTTGCCTTGGCGGCAATCTCCATAATTTCCGGCAAGCTCCCCGAATGATCCTGCTCGACATGATTGGAGATAACATAATCAATATCTGCCGGATCAATTACATCCGCAATCCGTTCCAGCATTTCGTCAAATAGGTAATGCTTTACCGTGTCAATTAATGTAATTTTCTCATCAATGATCAGATAGGCATTATATGTACTGCCCCTTTGAGTCAGATACCCATGAAAATTTCTGATGTTCCAGTCAATTCCGCCTACCCAGTAGACATTTTTCTTAATTTGAATCGCTTTTATAGAAATCACCTCATATCTTCGTCTTGATATTCTCTTCCTGGAATTCACATTTATTGATTATTTTTTCTTAAAACTAGTTTATAATATTTCTATTATTTTTTCAATATCTTATTTATTAGGAATTATTATAACATAGAGTTATTTTTAGTCATTAGGCAAATCATTCAAGTGAAAGAAGGAAATCATCACGCCCTTCAAGAATATATCTTCCAAATACGATAGGAAGACTCTATTTTTGCATGACAAAGGAGGATGAACACATGTCTTGTTTTAAGCTTATGGCTGTAGCTGTTAACCACAGAGCGAAAAATGCTGCCGAAGTACAGGGCGTCTTGACAAAATATGGTTGTTTGATCACCGTGAGACTAGGTCTTCATGAGGGCGGTAATGTATGTTCGGATTCAGGGCTAATCATTCTTCAGCTTTCCGGTACTTCCGAAGAAACAGAATCCTTCGCTGGAGATTTGAACTCGATCCCCGGTGTCAACGCCAAATTTATCGAGATCTGCACCGAGTAAGAAACCTACTTTTAATCTTTTATCATTTTTTACTTTTTACAAATTATGCTAAATTATTTACACTTTTTGTAATAAGATAAAGATACGAATACTACGATAGAGTCGAAAAGGAGGTATCATTTATGTCGAAAACCCAAGTAAGCGAATTATTAAAAATTCTTGACAGAGAAATTATGACAAAAAAAATACTCTCCGAACTGAACAATTATATCAATTTGAAAGACTCAATCATTACAGTTATGAAACATTTAAAGCAGATCACCAATTGCGACGCTATCGGTATTCGCATATATGATGGCAAAGATTATCCCTTTTATGCCTGCGAAGGCCTGCCTGAGATCCAGATTTCTGAAGAACCACCCCTGTGTTCTGTAAACCCTGAACTCAAAATCCTGAAGCTCTCTCAGGATGAATTCTGGTCTACAAAGTGTATCTGCATGGATGTTATCCAGGGAAAAGCAGATAGGAACATTCCTTTTTTCACTTCTCAGGGAAGCTTCTGGGCCAATGATCTGCCTTCGGTCCTTAAAACCAAGGATAAACATTGTATTGCGGCTGGCTTTAAATCTGTGGCTTTGATCCGTATCATGGCCAGGGATAACTGTATCGGTCTGATTCAGTTGTTGTGCAAGTCAGCGCCGTTTTATCTTGATATGATTCTTTACCTCGAAATGGTCGGAACCTACATCGGTATGGCCATCAACAACAGTTTGACCTATACCCGTATGAAGGAAGCCTACGATTCTCTGAATCAGCTCATCCCGATGTGTTCAAGCTGCAAAAAAATTAATACGGAAGAAGAGAACTGGATCACAATTGAAGAATACCTATTCCAGCAGACTGGCTCTGAGTTCACCCACACCATTTGCCCCGAGTGCATTGAGGAATTGTATCCTGCGCTCTATCATAAACTCAAGGAAAAGGAAAATAAAGAAGAAGCGTTTAAAGCCGTGTGATTACAATACCATTATGTTTGGGTAAGTCTGAGGGCCACAATAGCCGCGTACCACGGATGGCACAATACAAAATAGCCTCGCTTCGCATCGTACTCCGCTCACAGCGGGACTGTGGCCCCAGACTGGTATCATAGGTTAACTTGCTGAAAGCCCAGAGGTCTTGGAATATTAGCGAGGATTTTTTTTCATAACAGTTCACTGGACTGTTATGCTGCGAAAACGTGTTCGCGAAGTATCCGTGTAAATCTACACTGTCCCAGAAATAAGAAAAACGTCACAATTGTGACGCCTTCCATAATGCTGAATTTAGTTACAGCTACAACAATTAATAGTTCTGTGCAATTACTTCAAAATAAGCTTGCGGATGATCGCAGACCGGGCAGGTCTCAGGTGCTTCCGTCCCGACATGAATATGTCCGCAATTACGGCATTTCCAGGTCGTATTTTGCTTTTTGGCAAATATCTCCTTGTTCTGAAGATTCGACAGCAGCTGCTTGTACCTCTCCTCATGTTCCTTTTCTATTTTCCCAACGCCTTCGAATAATGCGGCAATGTCTCCAAATCCTTCTTCTCTGGCCTCTTGCGCCATTCTGGCGTACATACTGGTCCATTCTTCTCTTTCCCCTGCGGCAGCTGCAACAAGATTCTCTGTCGTGCAGCCAATCCCCTGGAGCTTCTTAAACCAAATCTTGGCATGTTCTTTTTCATTTTCTGCTGTTTCTAAGAAAATGGCGGCAATCTGCTCGTAGCCCTCTTTTTTAGCGGCAGATGCGAAATAGGTATATTTGTTTCTCGCCTGTGATTCTCCGGCAAAAGCCTCCATTAAATTCTTCTCTGTCTTTGAACCTTTTAAATCTTTCATCTCATAACTCCTCTCTGATTAGACTGGCCCTTATACTTAGTCAACTCTAAAATGCATGTAAAACATCAGGAAGTATTCCATATGAATTGATCTTATATTTTGAGGACCTAAAAAGATTCTAAACGATCTAATAAGATTATGCAATACTTATTTATAATAATTATAATTATTAACTTAGTATAGTTATTTATATTACATAATTTCTTAACACACCGATCTTCTCAATATGAGCTTCTACCCTGTCTCCAGGATTCATTGCTCCAATTCCGCCAGGTGTTCCGGTCATAATGACATCTCCGGGCAGCAAGGTCATGATTGCCGACAGATATTCCACAAGCTCAAAACATCTAAAAACCAGATTGTTTGTGTTGGAGTTCTGGCGTACTTCCCCGTTCAGGGTAAGCTTGACGGCCAAATTGTCAGGATTGGCGACATCAGTCTCAATCCACGGCCCCAGCGGGCAAAATGTATCAAAACCTTTTGCTCTTGACCATTGACCGTCTTTATGCTGAAGATCCCTGGCAGTCACATCGTTCCCGACCGTATAACCAAAGATATATTCAACGGCTTTGCTTTGCGCCACATTTTTTGCTTTTTTGCCAATTACGATCGCCAGCTCCGCTTCATAATGCAGGTTTTGAGTTTGAGGCGGATAGACAATATTCTCTTCAGGCCCAATTACACTCGTAGAAGGCTTAAGAAACAGCAAAGGTTCCGCAGGAATGGGCTTGCCAAATTCAATCGCATGATCCCGGTAATTCAATCCAATACATAATACCTTGGACGGTTCAACAGGTGCCAGAAGCTGCACATCTTCCAGCGAACATATCTGGTCCGTTACCTCATAAACTCCAAAAATATCCCCTTTGACATAGCGGATCATCTGACCTGTCAATACGCCGTACCTGACCTGGTTTTCCGCATCCTTGAATCTAAGAAATCTCATGCGTCTTTACTCCCTCTATGATTGTGTTAACCCATAACATACCGGTAAATAAAAAAATAATGCACAATACTCCCTGCTAAGATAAAAAGATGAAATATTTCATGGAACCCAAACTTCCCCAACCTGATCCACTGAGGTTTCACAGCATAAAAGACCGATCCTATAGAATATAACAGTCCTCCTAAGATTAGAAGGAATAAGCCCTGGCCAGGAATAGCCAGAGAAATTGGGTAAATAAAAAATACGGCAATCCAGCCCAGAAGCAAATAGAAAGCGGTATATAGCCAGCGAGGAGCATTGAACCAGACAAGCTTCAGGACGATCCCTAAAACGGCCAGCGTCCAGATCCCGATCAGCAAGCCCATTCCCAGCGCACCCTGCAATGTGATCAGACAAATCGGCGTATATGTACCCGCGATCAGAACATAGATCATACAATGATCGATTTTTCGCAGCGTACGAATAACCTGTGCGCTGGACACCACCCAATGATAGATCATCGAAGCAGAATAGAGCAGAATAAGACTCCCCCCAAAGACCAGGGCAGAACCTAAATAAGCCGTACTGTCATGTTCCAGCGACCGCAGCAGAAGCAGAACCAGCCCGGAGAGCGAAAGTACAGCCCCGAGCATATGGGACATTGAATTGACCGGTTCCCGAATTCTCAAAGACATTTCTTACACTCCCACTGAAGATTTACTCTGTCACAAGCGTCAAAAATTGTAAGGATAAAAAATGAGGCGGAAAACCCGCCTCATTTTTTATTTTTGCAGTGACTTTGGCGTCCTTGGCTGATACAGCCAGTAGTTGCAGGCAAAGACAGAACTTGCAGTAGCGAGAAGCACAAGCATGGAAGCCATCAGGGTGTAGAGAATTCTTTTCATGGTTCAGTCCTCCTTTTTTTATTAAATACGGGCATTAAGGTCATCGTCTGGCAGGCGATTCCCAATACTGCACCGGTATTCACCCATATATTGTGACTAAAAAGTACAACCATTAGCGCCAGTATAACGAACCCGATTGAAGCTAGCTTCAGGTTTCTTCTTAAAATCCGGGAATGAATCGGTTTGGCTTCACAATCCACCGGGGCCAAAATTGCGACAGTAGCAAGGCAAATTGTCAATACAACAATATAGATACTGGTACTATACAGGCCAAAGGCAATTAAACCCTTTGCAGTCACTCCGAGTAAGGAGTAAACCACGGCTCCGGAGACCAGACACTTCAGCGGCGTATTGAAATGAGCTCCGCCGGATACCTTCCTAAGCACCCCGCCAAAAAGAGTAGCAATGACCGTTGGCAACAAAGCTCTGAATAGAACTGCAACCAGGGTGACCGCCAGAAAACCTGCAATCGTCAGCGCGACAGATTCGATGCCGTAAGCAACGATTTCTTTCTTTTCCTCATCATAATCCAATTCAGCCGTCAAGATATTGGAGAGCCGTTCGCTAATTTCTGGAAGACCCATTATACATAACCACCTTATAATGCTTGCAAACTTTTACGTTTTCGGACTTTATATACAATAAGTGCAACGAGAAGGATCAGTAGCACTTGCGGATACCCAACAATAACTCTTAGCGTCATATTGGTTGTCAGCATTTCTGAAGTAATATGAAACACAGGCATTAGTATACTTAAGAACAACGTCTCCCCGAGTATCAAAACTAAAAAACTGATTAAAGTTGCAATAATCGCCGAACTGTAACTGGCCTTGCCAAATAGCAGCATAATCAAAAAAAACAATACAATCAACAGAACGGTATGAATACCAAACGGAAGTGAAAGCAGTTGCAGCAAATATCTTATTATATAAGAACAAAACGCAATGATGATTCCCGAAGGTACAATTCTTTTCCAGTTAAAATTGAGGCCTGCAATTACATAAGACAAGGTAAACAAAGCGATGTTTTCAGGTATTCCTTGTAAAATCAGTGCTATTAACGGTATTTTCATTTTTTCCTCCTCCGGAAATATATGTATATTTCTTTTTCTTTTTCGTTTTTCCTTTCACACAACAAAAAAATTTTGACTTTAGTCCTCGAACTATTGTAATGGGAAGGTAATAAAAAAGGTTGTGCCGTCTTCTCCTGTCAGAAATTCAAGCTTAGCTTGGTGTCTGCGGACAATCCCCAGTGAAATTGGAAGACCTAAGCCTGTCCCATTTTCTTTCGTGGTAATAAACGGTGTACCCAGTGTATCCTGAACACTCTGCGGAATCCCTTTGCCATGGTCCTGAATAGCTAGAACAATCCCCTCCTTTGCTTGATACGTTTTGATGTAAACCTTTCCCTTCTCAGCAGTCTCTTCTAAAGCATTTCGGACTAAATTCAGGATCAACTGTCTGATCTCTGATTCATTGAGATTAATACTTGGAATATCATTTAATTCCAGGACAAGCTCTTTGCCTGAATTATAGGCATCGGCCTGAAGCATCGGATACAAACGGTTGATAACATTATTGATATTCTCCTCTTTTGTTCCGTCGGCACTGACTTTGGCCACAGACAGAAAATCGGTGAGAATCTCATTGGCTCTGTCAATCTCTGTAATCATCAGATCCATATATTCTGTCTTAAGTTCCGAATCAGACTGCCCCTCAAGTAGTTGTAGAAAGCCTCTGACCGTACTCAGCGGGTTTCTGACTTCATGGCTAATCCCTGCCGCCATTTGTCCGATCAAGTTGAGACGCTCCAGACGTTGCATTTCTCTGTCTCTTTGTTTTAATTCAGTGATATTCCTTACAAAGACTGTCAGGCCTTGTTTAAACGGATAGGCATGGTACTGAAAGTATTGATTCTCAGGTGGGGAATATTCCTCCCAATGCATGGATACTTGCTCAGCTAAAGCTTGTTTCATATTGGCATGTGAGGGAGAGTCAGCCAGTTGTTTGTAAACATCCCAAATATTCCTTCCAATGAGATCCACATTCTCTTGTCCTATATATTTCCTCATCTCTTTATTGACATAGGTAAAGCACCACTCCCTGTCCAGAGCGAAGAACCCATCGCCTATCCCTTCCATGATGGTCAAGAGCTTGTCATTGGAACTTTCCAATTCCGTATTAAGCATATGAAGGTTTTCCAGATGGTTTCTGATTTCTTCCAAAACAGGTTTGAGCTCGGGCAGTCTTTCCAGATCTTCTTCATTCTCCAAACTGTTACTTTTGATTGTACGGGCAAAGGAATCCAAAGAGGCCTTGATCCGGACAATATTGTCTTTGATGACGACCAGTACAATGATCCAGAGAATAATACTTGGGACCAATACTTTCGCATATTCGAACGATGACAGATAATAGATATTATTGTTTTCCATTTCGGCCCATGTATATCCGATCATCGTATTCTGGTAATAAAGCGGCATCGCAACTGCAATAATGCCTTGGCTGTTCCAGTCGACAACACCGGATTCATTAATAAATTCCGCAGTCCCAGATTGAAATAGTCTGGTGTAAATCTCCGATTGAAGTTGGCTATTTTTCTCTGGTTCCATATTTCCAGGTGTATAAAAGATAACGCTGTCCATCTCCTTGTCAAAATAGCCTACATGGATATTCGGATTTTTTACAGAAAGATCAGCGATATCCTGTCTCAGCAAGGAATTAATTTCAGCAATCTTTTCTTTTGTCGACAGATCTTGGTTGTCTTTATATAGCTTGATATCCGTATAATCCGTCTGGATCTTATTTTCTAAAGCCGAAGCAATACTCAGCAGATGAAACTCCTTCTTTAAAACCTCTTCATCCCAGTAAATATTTGCAATAAAAAAATACAAGATGAGCAAGATACAGAACATAAGTAAGGTTATTTTAATCATCGTTGACTGAATAATTGACTTACTGAATCCCATTCTTCTACCTCTTTCCACAAATGCCAATAACGTTCCAAAATATGCTCACTTGTGTAAACAGCTATTTATTTATTACTTGTTTATATTACTTTCCATTATTTCAGAACTTTGGCATTAATTCAATAAGTTTCTTAAGAATAAGAAGCAAGAAACTGCAAATAATAACAGAAAAAAGTAACAAAGGAAGTATTTATATGGGATATTTTACAATAAAAAGTAGGAATTGGTCTACAAAATTATTTTGCTTTTTTATCATTTCTTTATTATTTTTTTCGGGATGCAGCATGCTGAATAAAATTACAGGCAAGCAGCCCGAAGAATCGGTAAAGTCCGAAACAGTCCCTAAACAGCTCGAAGACATCGAGTCATCGATCGAAAAAATCTTTAGCGTTTTAAAAGGGCCATCCCTCATGGCGGAAGAAACAAAAGACCAGAATGAACAGACCCAAGCCGGTGGACAGAATCAAGCAGGTAGTCAGAATCAAACGAACGGTAAGAGTCAAACCGAAGGAGGCAGTCAGCAGCAAGAGCAGTCGGGACAGGACACCTCCGGACAGGCAAAGACGACGAATCAGACCCCTGATCCGTTACAGCAAGCAGCACTCGAAATTAGGCAGCTCCATAATCTTTGGAATGAAGTTATGCCTAAAATCAATCAAAAAGGCGCTGCCAAAAAACTCATCGAGAATTTCAGCGATGCCCTGAATACTCTTACAGAATCCGTGACTACCAAAGACAAAATGAAAATTATGATGGCCTTAAATACCCTATATGAGAAAATTCCGGATATTTATGCGCTTTATCAAACCAATACTTCTCCTCAAATCAAGAATATCATCTATTTCAGCCGAAGCTCCATTTTGTTTGCGGAGTCTAAAGACTGGGAAAAAGCATCAGCGGCGATCAAAGAGCTTAAATCATCCTGGGCCATGTTCAATAACGCGCTGGAGGGGAAACAGCAGGATGATTCCAGCAAACTGGACCTATCCATTCTAGAGCTCGAAAAAGTGATTCAGGAAAAAAATACGCAGTTGGTGCAAATCAAAGGGAAAATCACGCTGGCTAATATTGCCGCACTTGAGAAGTCCTTGCAGGAAGCGGAGCAAAGCAAAAAGCAAAAGAAATAAACAATCCAAAGCAAGGTAGGCCTGTTTCAGATTATTTTAACAATCACACTGGTATAAACTTGGATTATTTGTACAATTAATTCTGTATTCCGGTATTTTTTTTCTGAAGGACTTTTTACAGCACCCTCAATGCCTTATAATAGTAGGAATAAGATGATTGATTTCAAGGCCAAAGGAGATACCAAATGAAAATACAGAATTTTAATAAAGTGCTGGTCGCAAATAGGGGAGAAATTGCGATCAGGGTTTTTCGGGCCTGCAAAGAGCTCGGGATCAGAACCGTTGCTATTTATTCGGAAGAAGACAAATACGCTTTGTTCAGAGCGAAAGCGGATGAATCCTACCTGATTGGTGAGAAAAAGAAGCCGATCGAAGTATACTTAAGCATTGGTGAAATTATTAACCTCGCCCTAAAAAAGGGCGTCGACGCCATTCATCCCGGCTATGGCTTCTTATCCGAAAACCCGGAATTCGCGGAAAAGTGTGAAGAAGCCGGTATTGTTTATATCGGACCGTCTGTTCATACACTTGAAAATCTTGGGGATAAAATCAAATCTAAACTGCTGGCTCAAAGCGTAGGCGTCCCTGTCATTCCCGGTGTGGACAAACCGATGACTTCCGTGGACGAAGCTGTCGTCTTTGCCGAGAAATATGGATATCCCGTGATTCTGAAAGCGGCAGCAGGCGGCGGCGGAAGAGGGATGCGCGTCGTCTACAGTGAAAAGGACCTGGAGCGTGAATTTAATAATGCCAGAACAGAGGCTAAGAAGGCTTTTGGCATTGAAGATATTTTCATTGAGAAATACCTGGAAAGACCCAAACACATCGAAGTTCAAATCCTGGCCGACAAGTACGGCAATATCGTTCATCTGTATGAGCGGGACTGCTCCGTGCAGCGCCGCCATCAGAAAATTCTCGAATTTACGCCGGCTTTTTCGATTCCCCAAGAAGTCAGAGATCGCCTGTACCAGGATGCGCTTAAGCTTTCCAGAGCTGTCAATTATGTTAATGCAGGCACTGCGGAGTTTCTGGTTGACAAGCACGGCAACCACTATTTTATTGAAATGAATCCCCGGATTCAAGTCGAGCACACAATCACTGAGATGACGACAGGGATCGATATTGTTCAAAGCCAAATTCTGGTCGCTCAGGGCTACCCGCTAAATTCGAAAGAAATCGGAATTTCGTCCCAGGAATCGGTGGTTCCGCGCGGATACTCGATCCAGTGCAGAATTACCACGGAAGATCCGCTCTCAAACTTTATGCCGGATACAGGAAAAATTGACGTATACCGGACCAGTTCCGGTTTCGGCATCCGACTCGACGGCGGTAATGGCTACACCGGCGCGAACATCTCACCTTACTATGACAGCCTGCTCGTTAAAATTATCTCCTGGGCCAGAACGTTTGAAGGAACCACGCAAAAAGCAATCCGTTCCGTTAAAGAAATGAATGTCAAAGGGGTCAAGACCAACGAAGCCTTCCTTATCAATGTCATGAATCACGAGAAATTCTTAAGCGGAGAATGTGATACCCATTTTATCGATGACACGCCGGAGCTTTTTGACATCAAACCCAAAAAGGATTACGAAACAAAGCTTCTGAAATATATTGGCGAAAAAATTGTCAACGAAGTCAAGAGCACCAAGAAAGACTATAACATCGCCCCGGTCCCAAAGATTGAACTGCCTTCCGAACGTACAGGAATCAGAGACATCCTGCAGCAGCGCGGCGCTGACGGCTTCGTATCCTGGGTCAAAGACCAGGACAAACTACTGCTGACCGACACGACTTTCCGGGACGCGCATCAGTCCCTGCTGGCAACGCGGGTTCGGACCAAGGATCTTGTGTCGATTGCCGAAGCGACTTCCGTCCTGGCCAGTGATCTGTTTTCCATGGAAATGTGGGGCGGAGCTACGTTTGATGTTGCCTACCGCTTTTTACGGGAATCCCCCTGGCGCAGGCTGCAAAAACTCAGACAGCTCATCCCGAATATCCCGTTCCAGATGCTGATCCGCGGCGCCAATGCCGTAGGATACACGAACTATCCCGACAACCTGATCCGAGCCTTTATCCAGGAAGCCGCAACGCAAGGCATCGATATCTTCAGGATCTTTGATAGCCTGAACTGGCTGAAAGGTATGGAAGTGGCTTTTGACGAAGTGATGAAGACCGGGAAAATAGCAGAAGTATGTTTATGCTATACCGGGGATATCCTCGATGAAAGCAAAGAAAAGTACTCGCTAAACTATTACCTGAAGATGGCGAAGGAAATCGAGAAGATGGGTGCCCATATACTTGGCATCAAAGATATGTCCGGCCTGCTGAAACCCTATGCCGCAGCAAAACTGATCAAAGCCCTGAAGCAGGAAATATCCATTCCGATCCACCTGCATACACATGATACCAGCGGAAACGCTGTCGCCACGATTCTGATGGCGGCCGAAGCAGGGGTGGATATCGTCGATGCGGCGCTCAGTCCGATGGCAGGGACTACAAGCCAGCCTTCCATGGATTCAATCATTGCTGCACTCCGCAATACCAAGATGGATCCGGGAATGGACCTCGACGATATTCAAAAGCTCTGTAATTACTGGAGTGAAGCCAGAACGTTCTATGAGCAGTTTGAATCCGGACTGAAATCTGGAACTGCTGAAATATACAAATATGAGATTCCTGGAGGCCAGTATTCCAATTTAAAGCCGCAGGTGGAAAGTTTTGGTCTTGGCCACAAATTTGATGAAGTCAAAGCGATGTATATAGAGGTCAATCAGATCCTCGGTGACATCGTCAAGGTAACCCCTACCTCCAAAGTGGTCGGAGATATGGCCATCTTTATGGTCCAGAACGGACTGACCAAAGGAAATCTGCTTGAAAAGGGAAAAACCCTAGCGTTTCCCGATTCGGTCGTCGACTATTTCAAAGGGATGATGGGCCAGCCGGAGGGTGGTTTCCCAGAAGAGCTGCAAAAAATTGTTCTGAAAGGACAGGATCCGATTACCTGCCGGCCCGGTGAAATTCTTGAAGCGGTCGATTTTGAAAAAATCAATCAGAAGCTCCAGGAAGAATTCCATATAGAGCCCAACATCCGGAACGCTTTGAGCTATGCGCTTTATCCGAAAGTGTACAGTGATTACCTCAAATCCCTCGATGAATTCGGGCATCTCTATAACCTGGAAAGCCACGTCTTTTTCTACGGATTGAAAGAAGGCGAGACCAGCGAAATCGAACTTGACGAAGGCAAGACCATGATCTTGAAGCTGGTTGAAGTCCGCGATGTGGATGAAGAGGGCTATAAGACGCTGCTTTTCGAGATCAACGGTAATAGAAGAGAAGTACGAATCTTTGACCGGAACTTTGAAGAAAAAGAAAAGGTCTCCGTCACACTGATGGCAGACCCGAATAATCCAAAGGAAATCGCCTCATCGATCACCGGGATTATCTCCAAAGTATTTGTTAAAGAAAACGAAAAAATTATCAATAAACAAAGCATGCTGATCATTGAGGCCATGAAAATGGAGACGAATATTATGGCCCCAACGGACGGAGAAATCGAAAGCATCCTAATCAGCGAAGGCCAGCAGGTTAAATCCGGTCAACTGATTATTAAACTCAAGTAAAAGCCATCATTAATAAATAAACCTTAAGTGATAAGACTCCGTAAGAATTGCGCAGACAAACCTATTTTTGTCTGCCTTTTCTTCATCCAAAAAAAGAAAACCCGGCATAACAAAGTCCGGAAAGCGACACAATGTGCCCGCCTCGACATCTGTAATACCGGGTATTTTTTCAATCATGGTTATTTACAGTTTAGCAGCCGTATCTTTAACCGTCTCTGCCAGTTTCCGCAGGTGATCGATCGTGGCTGCATTCTCCTGAGTGGCCGCAGCCTGCTGCTGGGCGATCTGTCCCGATTCTTCAGCTGCATTGGTCATGTCGGTGACCGCCGAAGAAATCGACTCAATAATCTGCCGGACTTCTTCTGCTGCTTTTTTACTGTTTTCGGCTAACTTCCTGATTTCCTGGGCAACTACACCGAATCCGCGGCCGTGTTCCCCGGCCCGGGCCGATTCAATCGCGGCATTTAGACCAAGCATATTCGTCTGATTCGAGATGTTTGTGATGGTGTTGATAATGACTTCAGTTTCATTAATTTTCTGGTTAGATTCCTGCGCCTTTACGGAGAGGGCTTGACCGACTTCGGCCAGTCTCCCGGCACCCATGGCGATCTCCTCGACCGCTGAGGCAATCTGATCCAGATAATTGGACAGCTGTACAGCTACCTCATTAACATCCTGCTGTTTCTTCCTTCCGGTCGCACATACCACCGTCCCGACAGGACTTCCGTTTTCATCAGGTATCGGTATATTAACTCCGCGAAACAACGTCCCGGTCCGGACATTAAACACGGTCTTCCTGTTCTCTTTCATACATTTTTCGGTAGCTGTTCCCAAAACTTCATTACCGACTTCAATACCAATAGTAAGCTCTTCTCCCTCGGTTGCCTGAAGATACTTTTTCCCATCCGTCACGTATAAGGCCATGTCAGGAGGAAGAGCCTTAACAACATAAGGCAATATGCCGCAGAGTGCGTTAATTGCATCTTGTCCCTTGAGCAATTCCATTCTATTCCACCCTTACTCAAACAATTATTTGTACTTTATTTGGTATTCGACGCAATTAAGGCAATTCCTTTTTGTTAAAAAAATAACTTGTATATTCAACTTGAAAAAGAAGCCCGCTCAGCTTTTCTTCTGGCTAAGCGGGCAGTATTTGAATGTACCAGATAAAAAAGCCTGCAAGCAGGAGGAATACTGTCGTAGCAGTCCATCTGAGAATTGACAGGATTCCTTTAACTGAAGCTGCCAGGCTTTCAATATCTTTTTCTTTTTTGACGCACTCCATCTCCTGCTCTTTCATCCTTTCGTCGTGACTGCTAAGCATCTCCTTAATATCAAAGCTAAACTCCATTAACTGCTCGCACAAACTGTCTAGCCGTTTGGATTCCAGTACAGAGGAAGATTCCAAAATAGCCAGCCGCTCATCATGCTTCTGGAGTGTCTCTTCATGATCCTTCAATCTTTCTTCCAGTCCTTTCTTTCTCTTCTCAATCCCGTTGACAGCCATGACCCTTCCTCCCTTCTTTTTCTTATTGCAACACCTCGCTGATCAGAGTATTGTCCTGGTCATAGGTCAGGAGATAGGTCTTGATTTTCTTGGCGGTTACGCCGTCTTCGTGATAATAGGTATCCGTCCGGACGGAATAATACGGCGGAGTTCCCCCGCTGAAGACCGACCGCTTGGCAAGCGTCCCATTCTCCCGTTTCCACTGCAACTCAACAAAGACACCAAAAGCGTCTTTGTTGAGCTTATACAGGCTTAAACATTCCAAATGCGCTATCCGGTCCGAAAAATGTTCCGTAAGCGCATTGTCGATCGTGTCTAGGTTGTCGTTATAGTCTCTTAGTTCCATCTGTTCTGTTTCGGTGGGTTTCTTTAGATAGAGTTTTGGGGTGAAGAGCGGCATTATGGTTGGCCTCCTTATAAAACAATTGCCAGAATAAACATTATTTAAGTCCCTTTCTTGGAACACTATTGATTTCTCCAAAATAATAAATGATTATCCTGACTTCGTCGCTATATGAGTCTAATGCGACGTTAGATAAGTTTGTAATGCGGCTTTAACAGTGCTTCTGGTATTTTTGATTTATTCTTATCCTTTAATTTCCCATTCTTCTCTAATCGGGAAAGAATAGATTATAAATTTCTTCTTTCTTAGAAAGTATCTCTGCTTTACGATCTGTTTTTATTTTCTTCATAACTTACACTCCTTTAAGTGTAGCAATTTCCAGTGTAAGCAAGTCAATTTCTTCTTGCATTTGTGCCATCTGCACTTCAGGAGGGATGTATTCAATGTAGTCCGGATTGATGTAGAAGCCTTGTGTACTGTTGTAACTATACTTCTGAGGTACAACCTCCGTAGGTGTCACCACATCAACTACTTCACCCATTTGGTATATAGCACCATTGATAAGTTTTCCGTTTTCTTTTACTTCAAAATCGTTGAAGATAGCAATTACAACTTCATTTTCTACTAAAATCATATTATTTCCCTCCAATCATAAAACTTTTTAGTTTCTCCACCTACCCCGCTTTGCGTTGCTAGTCCTTCTATAATCCTCTTACCTCTTAAAACATCAGCTATGGTATATCCAGTCCCTACATTTACATAAGAAATAAAGGATTTTATACTGTCAATATTAACAACCGTTGCATAAGTTGTCGCAACACTATTAAAAATGATAGGAGTTCCCGCTGTAATTGTTGTACCTGATATGGTCAATATAATCATTGTGCCTTTATTTGAATTTCCTTCATCACGATATTCAACAAGTACATGAGTGCTGTCTAATGCTGTAACCGAGATATAGGTTGTTTTCGCACTCTCAAACACAAATGGAGTACCCACAGTAATTGTCGTTCCAGATACAGTCATGACAACGGCTGTACCATAGTTCGAGTTACCACCGTCAGAATATGCAACTAAAACAGATGTACTGCTCAAGGCCGTGATGGCAGTATACCCTGTAAATAAGTTCGCACTCTCAAATGTAACATGTGTTCCCTGTGTTATGGTTGTGCCTGATATTGTTAAGACAACCGCCTTTCCGTAATAACTGTTACCCCCATCCGAATAAGCAACTAATACATGAGTGCTATCAAGTGTTACAGATGCGATATAAGTAGTCGCTGCGCTTTTGAAGTTAAACGCCGTACCTGCAGTAAGCGTCGTACCTGATACTGTTAAGACAACTGCCCAGCCGTAGTTCAAAGAACCATAATTAGTATATGCTACTAAGACATGAGCGCTATCAAGCGTTGTTACAGAATTGTAACCAGTTGATGCGCCATTATGAACAAATGGTGTCCCTGCTGTAATTGTAGTACCTGATATACTTAATACTATTGATGTACCATAATTCGAATTACCTGCATCTGTATAAGAAACAACAGCCTCTGTGCTACTTAACGCTGTAATTGATAAGCTATTTACTTGAGCACTTTCAAATGTGAAAGGTGTTCCTGCCGTAACCGTCATACCTGATATGGTTAAGACAACTGCCATTCCATAATAACTGTTAGATGCACCAACATAAGCAACTAAAACATGGGTAATATCTAATAATGCCGCAACTACTCCACCTGTCTGGAACGCTAACATGTTTAATGGTGATGTTGGATATAACCCATTTTCAAATGAAAGTACCGACTTTTTAGCTTGATTATTTGTGAAGGCTACAAAATCACCAGCTGAAATTGTTTCACCAGCATAAATTACATAATTAGCCAGAATCGAATTAAGAATCTTCGCCCCACCGTCATTATTTCCACCCTTTACAATTCCTCTCATGCTTACACCACTTTCGTTATGAAGTAATCAAACGTAATGTCGGCACTTTCAGCGGTATCAGATGTGATAGTAAAACTACTGTCCCCTGCCTCCACAGACCACACACCTTGCGGTGTTGTAGCTGATGTGATGCAGATTACAACAAGGCTGTTTGCTGTACAGAAAACGTCAGTAAAGGTCTGTGATGTGTTGTTATCGGTGAATATGGATGAACCAGACTTAAATTTAGCCGTATCAGAATCTAGGCTCAATACTCCATTCACATCTATGGAAACACCAGTACCTTTTTTGATATGGCCTAATACTAAGTCTGTCGCACTTTCCGCCTTATGCGCCGCTAACGAATTTCCAATATTAGCATCAATTGCCTCCACCAAACTATTATGTGCAGACAAGCTAACATTTTCATTAGCCAATGCTTTCGGTAAGTTAAATTGAGTCGTATATTCCGGCATTCTTCTTCACTCCTTTATCTTTTATTATTCAATTTAGATCGGTTCCTGCTCCGAGTTCCAGGTTTCAAATTCCGCCCAGGTAAATTGAGCTGCATCCAGCCCGGCCCAGGTCAGCCCTGCCCCATTCAACGCTGACCAGGTCAGATACGTATACAGATACTCGACCATGAGGTGCGCTGGAATGACCCGATTAATCGCTGGCTGAAAATCGGACATATTTGGGGGAATACCGTAAATATCGGTAAACTTGATCTGCACTTTGTTTTGTGCCGGGAGTTCCAGGACATCGACATTCCCGTTTTGGTAGCTTTCGGCCGTTGCTTCAATCAAGGCAGCTGTGGTCGTACCGGCACCCCTAAGTTTGGATTTGACAACACTTTGCCTGTAGCTTAACGGTTTGCTTTCATTTACAGGAATTCCAAGATACTCTTCCCAGTATTTGATGCCCCAGGTCGCCATATCAACAAAGCATTGGGAAAGGACATCCTTGATGGCGTCTTCCGCCAGGCCGGTATCCTGTCCAAGGGATTCCAATACCGATTTGATCGGCTCTTTCTCCGTTAGCCAGTTAGGAAGATAGGATTTGACGATGGCTGTCCGGTCACTCATACCAGCGTCACCGTCCCGGCTATAGCTACCTGGCAATTATTAAAGGCTGTGCCGATCGCAATATTCGCTGTTCCTCCGTTAACCGTGAGTTCGGTATGATCCAGTATCCCGGGTGTCTCAAGCAATGTGCTGCCGATCCTGGCAAAACTGACATAATTCTGTTTAAAAGCGATATCTTTCAGGTGCTCCGTTAACAGTGCCCGAAAAGATGCTGTCACTTGTTCCAGTGTATAGTTTTCCGCCAGGGTGACAGTCACCGCCACATTGATATCGACTCCGGCAGCGGATTCGACCGTCACCTCGGCCCCGACCGGTCTCATTGACTCGATATACGCCACCGTGGCTGCCACAATCTCTGATTCAGCCGGTGTTTTCTCCGAATCTACGATAATGACTTTTACTGTCCCGGCTCCATCCCATAATGGGAAAACCTTGGCATCGCCGACTCCGCTTACCTCTCCGGCCCATTGCAGGTAATGTGCTGCATTGCCGCTCGTTGCCGGATTCCGTACTTTGCGCAACAATCTGGAAAGAAGGTCTTCATCGCTTTCCCGATCTGTCCCTCCGGTTATCGCGCTTTCATTCGTGATTTCCGTGACCCCCTGAAGAGCAATCTGCAATATTTTGACTGCCCCTGCAGGAACATTGCCTGTGATTCCCTCCTCCGCTGCCTGAACAGAAATATTGACTGACCCATTGTCCTGGATAACTGCTGCCTTGGTCGATTCAAATCCAATTCCACCGTCGGTCAAAAAGATTGTTCCCTGGCCGATTGCTACACCTGGATTCCCTGTGACTTTGACGATTCCGGCTGGCTTTACAGCAGCCTTTCTGGTCAGCCCATGTTCTCCAGCCCTGTAATCGAGATATTGGCCGCTGGTCGTCTGTGCAAAAGCCAGAGTCAAAACTAAATCCAGACTGGTATACAGCTGGGCGATTTCCAAGGCTGCAGGGGACAAAGCATCATGAATAAAACTGCCTTCCGTAGTATCTATCTCGGAAGGTACTTTGCTTTTTAACCTTTGCAGCATTTCCTCATAAGTTTGTGCTTCAAACAACGACATTCACCTCTCCATAATCTGTTACGAGTGCACATGTAACTTTTAATGTTGCATTCTCCAAATTAACATTAAGATTTTTTACTTCTGTAATGTTTGGATTGACAAGTAAAGCCTCAGAGATATACCGTTTTGCTTCACTCAGGGTCGCCTCTTTACTCAGACTTTGGCCAAAAAGGTTTTCCAGTTCGTGACCGTAATCCCAGGAGTACGCTAGATATCTATATCTTGGTACCTGCAAGGCTTTCATCGCCCAGATTTTCACTGCATCCTGCCCGGTTACGGTGCTTAGCTTTCCGTCGACCAATTGAAAACAGTCGCGGTCAAAATCCCAGGCGTACTCCCTTGGTATGGTTGTTTGATTGCTTGCTGTGGAATTTTCCGTTGTAACTGTTTCCAGAATAAATGGGAAAATTGATTCACCCATTTGGGCTCACCACCTTGCTTAAGACGATATAGGTTTGCTCTCTTTCTAAAGGAAGTAAAGCGACCAGAGCACCTTTTTGCAGACAACTCTCAATCTGAAGTACGCCCTCCGTCGTTTCGCCGTAACCTTCGGTTGTGGTTAGGATAGCCTGACGGTCATGATCAAGAAGGACATCGGACATTAGCAAGTTTTCTGAATCCAGCTGCAGGTCCCCCATTTTAATCCGGAGCTTCGGCGGTGGATTTGTCACCTGGCCGATACGGATATAGGGCGGATTATACTTCGATCCCTGAGCCTGTATCAGCATTACCAGTTCTGAATAGGGGTTTTTTGGTTCCATGTTGATCCTCCTGTTTGCTTATTCGATATTGCTGAATTTCAGCCCGAGGTCCATCATATAGCTGCCATCCTGCCAGGTATGGGCATCCGTCGCGATTTCAAACAACCCCTTGAGTCCTGTAAACGGTTCTAGAATCTTTACTGATTTACCGGTAAGACATTCATTGTTCCCCAGGACGGAAATATTTCCGTTCCGTTCCAATCCTTTCAGCATGTTTTTCGCTACAGTTTTTGGATCGCTGCCGGCTTCCTTTTGATAAATTTCCTGAAGAACACCGTATTTCTTCATCCATTCCTGGCTCTCGACTTTACCCAGACTGTCTCCATTATCGTTATAGATCATGACCCGGTTGATCATATTTTCAATACTTTCAGAATAAGTGGCATCCGTAATATTCAGATTCGACCCAATAACTAGAGATGCTGTAATCGTCCCTTTTTCGAGTACGAACAACTTTCCATTCTGCATTTGGACGTTGTATTTTTTGCCGTTTTGCTTGCCCGCTGCTGTGTAAGCCGCTGTAATAATCTCATACGGACTTTGCGCATTGACAAGCAGGTTTTGGATGATACCGGTTTTCTTGAGTTCCCCGACTGAAAGAACAAAATCACTGGCGATCCTGGCTGCAATCGATTCAGCCGTAGTCTTCTTAAAGTTATAGGTTGCTTTAGATTTAAGTAAGTAAATTAAGCTGTCATAGGCCGTCACGCGGATCATATGGTTTGACCTGGATCTTTCCTGGTAAAAAATAACCCCTGCAAACAGCTCAACTCCGTTATCATCCAACAGTTTGAGCATGTTGCCCGGGCTTAAGCTTATTTTCGGGATGTTTTCATCCGTTGAGGCGGTCACTTCAAGTTCCATCTTTCGGGCTGCTTGTTTTTCATCTCCGCTCCAGACAATTTTTTTGATTAGCTGGGTGATGTCGGTCCTTTGGCTGGGTTCAATCAAATAGATTTTCATAGCTTCAGCACCTGCCCGGCATAGATCAGACTTGGATTTTTGATGTTGTTCTTCGCTGCCAGAGTTGGATACTTTGCTCCATCGCCATAGAACCTTTTGGCAATAGCCCACAAAGTATCTCCCGATTTTACGGTGTAGGATGAGGGCACATTTCTGTCGGATGATCTGGAGTTTTGGGATTGCGATGGACTTGTCGAAGATGTTGTTGATTCCGTCTGCGCAGTGATTTGCCGATATTCCTTCAGTTCAAGTGTGAAATAAACATCTCCGGTACCTTCTCCCTTTTCGCCGTATTGAAATCTCTCAATGGACGCCGAAATATTGATGTCCGTTGATGTAATGATCAGTCTGACCGGTTTCCCAGACTTCCTCCAGCTTTCAATGCGACCAACACAGTCATAAGGAGACGGGAATCCGCTATACTGGCAAAAATAATACTCTTCCTTGGGAAAGAAAGAGTTCAAGGTGATCGTCGCCAGCTTTTCTTTGCCGATCAGGTTGATTTCCCCTGCATCCTGTATGTTAACTGTTGTATTCAGATTGCCCTGAGTAATATCAAAGGAGGACGGCGGGATCGGAAGCTGCAGTGTCTCTGTATCATTGTAGTTCTTGAGCCAAAATTCCAATGTGATTTACCTCCCTACTGCTAAGCCATATTTACAGCTGCCATCTTAATTTTACCGACAAGGGCATTAGCGACCCTGTCGATATCGGCCTGTTCACGAACAATGATCGTGTCCGAAAGTTTAGCGATGCTGACCGAACCAAAACCTGAGCGTATATTGTTGGTTTCTCTTTTGGTCAGAACAGATTCGCCTTCATGCAGGAGGGCAGGATAGTTATCATAAGGGACGCGGGGGATGCCGATGGCAAATTGTTTTGTTTTATTTTTTTTTCCTTGACCGACAACTTCTATCCCTGTTGAATTAAATAGTTTTTGTAGCAAATTATCTATTATTGTTGCAGCAATTGATCCGACAACAACTGATATGACCGCTAGCGCTAAGGGATTCACTGCAAGGCTACCTAATAATCCTGCAAACCCGAGGGAAGCACCTAGCGTTCCCAGTCTCCCCACTAATATTTTGGGAATTTGTTTTATCATTTGTTTTACTAACCTTGAAAAAATTCCTTCAAATATAGATTTCAATCCAACCTTTCCGAAAATTTCAAGTTTGTCCCTAAATCCAAGTGTGCCTTTTTCCTTTTTTGCCGTAGCTATCTCGTACATTATTTGTGGAAGAATAGTTAACGGTTTAGTATGACCTTTCACGAAAAATTTCTGAGATTTTTTCAGTTCTTTTAAAGCGGTTTCAGAAAGCCAATCGTCAAAGATAGAATACATTCTTTGTATATTATCAATGATAAAGCTACCTAAATGCGTCGGTTTAGATTGTTTTTTTTGAGAAGGAGATTTAATTTTTTGGTTTTCAGTATTATTGTATAACGCATAGCGATTGAAATATGGATTAGAATTTATCAGGTTACTGCGATATTTCTGACCTTTGCTTAATTCCTGTAAAAAATTCCCCCTTAAAATAGTTGTATCTTGCAAAATAATCACCTAGCTTTCAATTGTTCTTATAAAGCATTTAATAATATTTTTAACAATAAATAAACTTCAGCATTAAGAGTACTCGTTTTCTGGCATAAACCTTGATAATCCAAGGTATTATTTATTGTTCAACTTTTAATTCCCGAATCTCCTTCTCATAAAACGCCCTGATTACAAGCTTTTCTCCATACGGCAGCGAGGCGAGCACGGATGGACGGATGCCTTTGGTTACCCAATAGTAGTACAGCATTTCTACCCAGCCATCCGTGCTGATTAGTTTTTTATTTCTTTAATCACGTCGTCTCCGAAGCCGCTGATTTCGGAAATAACATTGAAAATCGTTACAATCTCACCCGGAAGCAGCAGTTTTTTTACTAGCTCAGCCGGTGTGGGGACTTTAAAATGGGCCATAAGCTCCTTATCTTTTAAATTCGGCTCAATCACACCTGCCAGTACCGTGGCCATCTGGACTTCTCCCATGTCGATCCCCTGAATCTGGCCATTGGTAAAGTCAGCAGCGGCTTCCTGGATTTCATTATATTTAGACGTCGATAACGCTTGACAGGTAAATACCGCCTGGCCGCCAAACAAGGCGGAGAGTCTTGGTATTTCAACTTTCCGAATTGGAAGCTTGAATTGATCTGTATCTGCTTTTAACAGCAGTTCCAATGTATTCATTTTTTTTATTCCTTTCATATCTATTTTACTTTCCGACACCCAAGATAAGCCTTGCCCAGCGTTGGCGCGGTAGCTGAGCATGCAAATCTTTTCTAGCCGGAATTTCAAAGTACAGCTTGCACTGACCTCTGATTAAGTCTCCGTAATGGATGGCCAGCGTCAAGCGGAGCACGATGCGAAGCGCGGAATTTTGTGTCAAGGATGACACAACGACCGAAAGCGGCCATCCATTACGGTGACTACCCAAGAAAAACAAATGTATCACTGTTGAAAAAACTAACAATTTTTCTACCCTTGAACCAGCGCAGGATCAATCACATCCAGCAAATCAAAATCGCTGAAGGTAAACGGGATCGTTTCCTCACCGTTTTTTCCTGCTTCCCAGTCAGCCAAGGACACTTCGTCAAACATCACGTTCTTTAGGACAATACGTTCCGAACCATAGGCATCGGGATCGGCCAGCTTGGAAACAATCGTGCAGGTGGTTCCCTTGCCATTTTTGATGTCCTGCGCGATCTTATTGATCATCCGGCTGGAAACCTTATGAAGCTTCAGGCTTCCTTTGCCTTCCCATCCGGTGACCTTATATCCTTTTGCCATTCGGCCACAGATCTGAACATCACTTTTCATCAGATTAATCTTGGCCTGAAGGCCGCTGCATTCAGCCACCTTTTCATCATCCAGCCAAACTTCGCCATGGGTTCCGTTCATAATTCTTTCAGGACTCAGTACCATATTATTTTCCTCCCTTGTCTCTTTTCTAAATATTATTTAACTGGTAAACTCACTTGGTGTGCGTTGACTAGAAAAGCTTTCACTCTCCCAGACTAGGTCTCCGTAATAGATAGCCAGCGTTAAGCGGAGTACGATGCGAAGCACGGCTTTTTGTGCCAAGGATGGCACAACAGCCGAAAGCGGCCATCCATTATGGAGACTATCCCAAGCAAAGCTACCCTATCTTTGAAGTAATAAAGTAATCAAATAATTCACTTAGATGCTGATTTTCAGTTCAAAATCTTCGATCGCATCCACGATTTTGATCGGTCCGGAAAGGAAGATCTTGTCTCCGGTATTGGCCTCTTTGATTTGCTGATCTGTCATCGTACTGGTATCTACCCCGGCGGACTGCAGATAAGTTTTCTGGGCAGTAATGTCGATATCGACAGAATTTTTCCCACGGTCCAACAGTTGCTGATTTTCCAGAGATTCGTAGTAGGCCCGGATCGCGGTAATCAGCAGGCATTTATTGTCATAGGTATTAGGCAGTTTCCCAATATACGCATCATTCGTGGTCTTCTTAATATCGGCATAGATCATATCCATGATATCCACAAGCTTAATCTTCTTAAAGGCTGCACCTTTATCCGCAGTCGTCGTAGTCAGACTGTTGACAGCGCGCGCAATCTTCACCTTTTCTCCATCATTCATCAGCACCAGTTTCCCGGCATCGATCGCCGTGTCAAACTGACTGTTTGTTAAATGCGGAACATCGTCAACTTCGGACAAGACCTGGAACGTCGAACTGATTGAAAGCGGATTTCCTGCCAAAATCCCAGCAATCCTGGAGCAGTAATTTGCCGCGCTGTATGTGGATCCGCCGATCACGATACTATCTGTGGCAAAATTGATAATTCCTTCGTGGTCGGCAGCCGCATTCGGCAGAACGGCTTTGACTCTAAGGTTCTGCGTATCCCTTAAGCCTTTAAGCCAGGTTGCCATTGAAGCGGCATCAACCGGGCTGATCCCAGGGACTGTTAGATAGTTCCATTGCGACCCTTCCAAATAGGTCTGGGCATCCGTGTAATTCTCGGCTGTGGTTGGTAGGATATAGACCAACAGCTTCAGCGGTGGATTCACCCCGCCGGTAAAGGCCAGCTGGAGCTGTTCCTTGTTCGCGGTGCTGAGATCTGCGGGAATATCACTGCTCGTTTCGTAGACATTGGCTCCGTTGTGGACACTATCTTTCAGGATTAGCGCCACAATTCCGCGCTCTCCTCGGAGGATGGCTGTGTTTGCAGCCTCCTGAAACAAAATGTTGATTTTGGGTAATGGCATATTTTTTGCCTCCTTTTTATTTCCAATTTCATTAATCTGACTACTTTAATTAAAACAGGTTACAATTAAAAACGTTTATACCCTCTCAAAAACGTGTTTACATATCAAACTGAATTTGCATACTTCCGGCTAGCTCAGCCTGTCCGGAAAGTTCCGGTCTGCTTTCGGTGGTATCAAGGTTAAATCCAAGATAAATTTCTTTTCCTTTCGGTCCTCCGGTGATTTGCCGAATCTTGATTTTCCTGTCCCCGACACTGAAGAAGCCGCTGCTGAATAACTCCCTGATGTTTTCGTAGACTGTATACTGCATCGCTTTGTCAGGGTTGTTATTGGCATTCAACGCCGCATTAAAAATGACATATAAAATAATGTTTCGGGCATAAAAACGCTGATTCTTATCTGTCTGTGTTTCCTGAATAAAGACCACAGAAAAAGAAGGTCTGCTAAAACCTTCCTGCATCTCTTCCAGATAGATGTCATAATCCGGATAAGCGGTCTGGACCAGACTGCTGACCGCATCAATGATTGCTTGCATTTTTTTGTTCTTACCTCCTTTCCACCAAATCTATATTTTATGCGCCCCGGCCCCTCCCTGCCTTCTGGATTGCATCGTACCCACCGTCTCCAGCACTCCGTTTAATACTTAAAATAAAAACGCCCTTACAAGGACGTTCCAATTAAGTTACCAAACTATGTTTGGTGTGATTCTCACTGTACTCAGCATACCCGAAATCTTGCTTCAAAATCGGCAAATAACCGGAAAAAATTCGGAAAACTTTATCCGTTAAAAACCTTATTATCCAGATATGTTATTTGAATTAGATATGTTTTTTGCCTCAGATGATCCTTGGTTTTCGAGATTATTTCTCAAATTCTCTTTATCCATGGCCTGCAAAACAGCTTTCTCCTTCGTTGGAGCCACAATATAGTCATGCGCGGCTCCGGCGATCAACGCAACAAGAAAAGCATTAATGACGGCCAGTCCAATGTTTTCAGCACTAACTTCTTCCCGAATGACCAGTGTCCAAATAATAATCAGGAAGGAAATCAGGACAGAGGACGGACGCACGATCCAGTCCCCTGACCCGTCTTTGGAAATTCTCTTTCCCAATATTTTCAGGTAATCTTTCAGGAAAGATACAATGACGTAGACAGCAATTACTGTACCACCGAGTGATGAAAGATCCTGCAGGGTAAAAAAAGTCTGGGGCAGCGTAATCGTATCCATAACTTCCTCCTTACTTTCCTTTACATAGATCAAGCACTTTTTGGCAGGTATCGTAGCGATCCATGCCGATGATATTGATTGATTTTGCTACTACCTGATAATTGTTGCCGATCACATAAACTTTTTCTGCACAGTCGATAAACTCTTTTGTCACATTCGCAAGGTAACATACCGGTGCCTTCAGATAATCTGCCAGATAAGCTGCTGCTCTCTCATCCGGACCCGGATTACATAAAATGATATTTTGAACCATCTTTTTTCCCTCCTCACTTGAATTCGCAGAAAGACTTTTTACAGGCCCTTCTTCATTCTCCATCCCTAGAAACACAGCTGGATCAATTTCATGATTGTTTGTCCACGGTGCTCTCCTGACCTCAAAATGAAGATGAGGGCCGGTGGTGTTTCCGGTTCCGCCCATCATACCGAGAATGGTTCCTTCATTGAGTGTCTGTCCGCGGGTCACCTTCATGGAGGCAAGATGGGCATGGATCAGATCGTAATTGCCATTCCTGGTTCTCAGGATAACGTAATTTCCCCACCCTGTCGGATCTGCACCCTGACCACCGGCATAGGCTGCCTTAATGACAGTGCCTGCAACAACAGCATATATCGCTTTATTTTCTGAAATCAGATCAATTCCCTGGTGATAACCTTTACCATATACACTGTTTCTGACACCATAGGGGTAAGATACGCTTGCTGATTTTAAAGGCATCATCCGCTTTCCCACCTTTCCGATAGACCAAAGAAAATAAGACCTGTCCTTCATTAGATAAATATTCATAAAGTATCAGGTCTTATACATTAATATGTGGCTTGTCTCATTCTTGTGCGATTAGCCGGACTTAACAAGGTGTTTTACTTTCAAATAATCCCTAAGTTTTTGGTTAATGTTTTTCCGGCGATATCTTATGGTCTTTTCGTCCATATTCAATGCGAGTCCGATTTGCAAATTACTTTTTCTTTTTAAACCATAATACTGTTCACAAATCATTCGTTCCACGGGATCCAGCAAGTTTAGCGCAAAACCAATCCCCTCAATGGAAGATTCCAGATGCATGATCTCCATTTTTAGCCTAATCTTTTTTTCAAGCATAATCACAAGCTCCCTTTGCGATTTTTCCATGGAGCGTGTAAATTCCGCATAAGCTTGCGCAGTTGGATCACAGATCAGGCCGTTTCCTCCTCCCGGGACGGGACGATAGCTCGAAACCGTTCCTTTGGAAGGAATAAGCTGATTTACATCCAATAATATTCTTCTGATATCTTCGGCATTCTTTTCCACTGCTTCCAAAGCTCTTTTCTTGACCTGCAGTTCATCTAATTTCCGGTAATAGCTTTGCAAGGCGGCTTCCATACCTTTCATAGCGGTGTCGTTCATGTTCACTCTCCTCTCCAGTTGTTTGTGTATGTTCTTTATGGAGAATACTTCCACTGTAACAAGCATACGTTATTTTCAAGGATTAATTCGGCAAAAGCCAGGAAAAAGTTCGGAAATCTCTTTGCATCGTCTGATTATTGATTCACACACAAACAGTCCTGCAGGTAAAGACTGAGCTTCTGATTAATTTTTTTCCTTCTGCACCGAATTGTTTTTTCGTCCATTCGAAGTTCTTTGGCAATTTGAAGATTGCTGTGCTCCTTAAGACCGTAACACTTCTCACATATTGTCCGGTCAACAGGGTCAAGTAAACTTAAGACATAAGTAATCCCTTCAATGGCTGATTCAAGATAGATGATCTGAATCTTCAGTTTGGCACTGCGGTGCAGCAACGCAGCTAATCTCTTCTCAAATTTTTCTACGGATGAAGTAAATTCATAATAGTTTTGCGCAGTCCTATCGCAAACGTACATACAACCGCCTGAAACAGCCATATATCGTGCAACGATCCCTTTAGAGGGTACCAGTTCATTGACATCCAGCAAAATATTTCTGATCTCATCAGCATTTTTTCTAAGGTTTTTAATAATCCCCTTTTTCACCCACAATTCATTCAAGCTTCGATAGTAATTTTTCAGCATATCCTCTGTGTCTGTTATCTGTGATTTCCGCAAAACTTCACACCCCTTTTTTGTCCGGAACCAAATGTTCTTACGTTCCAATTCAAAGCGTATATTAATTATATTGCTACATTTTGTAGCAGTCAACTTATATTTTTGGAATTTTATGTTGTTATTTACATTTTGTCCTATTGAATTGCTACTCATTGTAGAGTAGAATATTTTCTTAGAGGTGATGATGTGGATTTTGGTGAAACTTTAAAATATTTGCGTGGGACGAAGAAAATTACGCAGAACCAGTTGGCCTTACACCTGGAAGTGTCGCGTTCAGCTTTGTCTTTGTATGAACTTGGTTTAAGAGAACCGGATTATAAATTTCTGCAAAAAATTTCCGATTTCTTTGGGGTCTCTCTGGATAGCCTGCTGGGTAATAACCCTGCGATGAACGAACTGCCAAATTTTAATAACGGACATACTATTCCTGATCTTGCTATGGTTCCAATTGTAGGCCGAGTCCCCGCCGGAACCCCAGCCATTCCTTTTGAAGACATTGAAGATTATTTGCCGGTTCCCCGTTCGTTTGTCCGTGAAGATGAATTGGTCTTTGCCCTGAAGATTAAAGGCGATTCTATGATTGATTTAGAAATCAATAACGGCGACCTCGTGCTGGTAAGAAAACAGCAAACCGCCCAAAACGGACAGACAGTCATAGCTAGGATCAACGGGGAAGAAGTAACCTGCAAAAGGTTCTACAAGGTTGATGATAGAATTACGCTGGAACCGGCCAACCCTGCCTACCGGGCGTTAGAACCTGATCATGTTGAAATTGTTGGCGTTGTGTTCAAAGTTATCAAAGATATTTTTTAAAAAAGTAAAAGAAGAATGAAAAAGCAAAAGACTTCGTTTCATTTAATTTGAAACGAAGTCTTTTGCTTGGGAAATAAGCTGTTAACTATTGATCCATCAGCTTATTTCTAGATAAGTATTTTCTTGCTTCCTTTTTTGTATAGATGATTGCTTCAACAAGCATTTTTTTATTTTCAAAGACTTTTGGTCCTGCTAATATTTCCGGTGTATTGTCATCCTCAGACAGGCAGAGTCTGGCTTTTTCCCCCATGCAGTCAATGATCCAAACTCTTATCTTCATAATAATTTCCTCCTCCTGATGTAAAAGAAGATCATGAAAGGAAATATTAATGGTTTTACTGCCGTGAAGCCTTAATTATTTTATTGATATCAATTTTGTTAAGACAGATCTTCATGTTGAAATTGACTAAAAAATTTATCTATTATCCCCTCCCTTCGTATTCGGCTCAAAATCTTAATGAGCAAAAGTAATTATACCATTTACTTCCTGCGAAAATTGTAGAAATACTTGATTTTCATAAAAAAATGACCTTAGGATAGTACTTTCGTCCTAAGATCAAATACTGCGTTGACGTTTAACCGGTTGCCAGATCCTGGTGATTAATAATTATTATGTATATAGAATACATAATTCTTTATAAAAAGAATCATCTTATTCTCTTTTTTTTGATAAAATGGCTATGAGGATTTCAGCTTTATTTTTTATAAAGAAAGGAAATACAACATGCCAAAAAGGACCGATATTAATAGTATCCTGATTATTGGGTCAGGTCCCATCGTGATCGGACAAGCCTGCGAGTTTGACTATTCGGGGACCCAGGCCTGTAAAGCGCTTCGCAAACTGGGCTACAAGATCGTACTGGTCAATTCCAATCCTGCCACCATCATGACAGACCCCGGAATTGCTGATGTCACCTATATCGAACCATTAAACCTTGAAAGTCTGACGAAAATCATTGCCAAAGAACGTCCCGATGCCCTGCTGCCGAATTTGGGTGGTCAGTCGGCCTTGAACCTTTCCTCGGAGCTGCACCAGGCAGGCGTCCTTACGAAGTATAACGTTAAGGTCATCGGTGTTCAGCTGGACGCGATTGAACGTGGTGAAGACCGAATTGCTTTCAAAGAAACCATGAACAGGCTCGGCATTGAAATGCCCCTCAGCAAAGCGGCCTACAGCGTAGAAGAGGCTGAAGCGATTGCCCAGGAACTCGGGTATCCGGTCGTTATCCGCCCGGCCTACACCATGGGCGGAACGGGGGGCGGTCTGGTTTACAATGCTGAAGAACTGAACGTAATTGCGAGCCGCGGTATTGCCGCAAGCCTGGTCGGTCAGATCCTGGTGGAAGAATCCGTACTTGGCTGGGAAGAACTCGAGCTCGAAGTCATCCGTGATGCCAAAAACCAGATGATCACCGTATGTTTTATTGAAAATATCGATGCGATCGGTGTCCACACCGGCGATTCTTTTTGTTCGGCCCCAATGCTGACGATCAGTCCTGAGCTTCAGGAGCGCCTGCAAAAATATTCTTATTCTGTCGTCGAAGCCATTGAAGTCATTGGCGGCACCAATGTGCAGTTTGCGCACGATCCGAAGACCGGTCGGGTCGTCATCATTGAGATCAACCCGCGTACTTCCCGATCCTCAGCATTGGCCTCCAAAGCAACAGGTTTGCCGATTGCGCTGATCTCTTCCATGCTGGCGGCAGGGCTGACCCTGGACGAAATTCCGTACTGGAGAGACGGCTCTCTGGACAAATATACACCTTCAGGCGACTACGTTGTTATCAAGTTTGCACGCTGGGCGTTCGAAAAATTCCCGGGTTCCGTGGACAAGCTTGGTACCCAGATGCGCGCCGTCGGCGAAGTCATGAGTATCGGGAAAAATTACAAAGAAGCGGTGCAAAAGTCCATTCGCTCTCTCGAGATCAACCGTTACGGCCTAGGCTTTGCGAAAGATTTCCACCAGCGGTCTCTGGACGAACTGATGGCCTTGCTAACTGAACCAACCAGCGAGCGTCAGTTTATCCTTTACGAAGCACTGCGCAAAGGCGCAGATATCCATGATCTGTACGCTTTGACCTATATCAAGCCTTACTTCCTGCAGCAGATGAAAGAACTTGTGCTGCTGGAAGAAGAAATCTTAAAATACAGCGGCCAAAAGCTGCCGGATGAACTGCTGACTCAGGCCAAAAAGGACGGCTTTGCAGACCGTTACCTTGCAATGCTCTTAAACTTAAGTGAAGCGGAGATTCGCAAACAGAGAGCTGCTCTGGGGGTAGTGGAAGGCTGGGAAGCTGTTCCAGTAAGCGGCGTTGAAGATGCCTACTATTATTTCTCTACCTATAATGCTCCCGACAAGACCACAAGCAGCAACCACCCAAAGGTAATGATCCTCGGCGGCGGACCGAACCGGATCGGTCAGGGCATAGAGTTCGACTACTGCTGCGTGCATACCGCCTTTGCGCTGCGTGATCTTGGCTATGAGACCGTCATCGTGAACTGTAATCCCGAAACGGTCTCCACGGACTACGATACCTCCGATAAACTTTATTTTGAACCGCTTACCGTCGAAGATGTTCTGAGCATCTACGAAAAAGAAAAACCACTCGGCGTAATCGTGCAGTTTGGCGGCCAGACACCACTGAACATTGCAGATGAGCTCAAAAAAGCCGGTGTCAAGATTCTCGGTACAACGCCGGAGACCATCGCGCTGGCTGAAGACCGTGATTTGTTCCGTAAGATGATGGAAAAGCTGGATATTCCGATGCCGGAATCCGGAATGGCCGTCAACCTGGAAGAGGCCCTTGTTATCGCTGACCGGATTGGTTATCCTTTGATGGTCCGCCCTTCATTTGTTCTGGGTGGACGCGGCATGGAAGTTGTTCACGACGCGGAGATGCTAAGCCGTTACATGGCAGCTGCGGTAGGTGTGACGCCCGACCGGCCGATTCTGATCGACCGTTTCCTGAGCAATGCGATCGAAGCGGAAGCCGACGCGATTGCGGACGGCAAGGATGCTTTTGTACCGACCGTCATGGAACATATCGAACTGGCCGGTATCCACTCCGGAGACTCGGCCTGCGTCATCCCGCCGATCAGCATCCCTGAAAAACACCTCGCGACGATTGTGGAATACACGAAAAAAATTGCCCAAGAGATGAACGTTATCGGGCTGATGAACATGCAGTATGCAATCGCCGACGACAATGTTTATGTTCTGGAAGCAAATCCGAGAGCTTCAAGGACTGTGCCGCTCGTATCCAAAGTCTGTAATATTTCCATGGCCCGGATCGCGACCGAAATTATGATGGCTGTCAATGACGGTAAGGAAACATCCGTCAAAAACTTGACTTCCAAGACAGTACCTTATTTTGGAGTCAAGGAAGCAGTCTTTCCGTTTAATATGTTTACCGAAGTTGACCCTGTGCTCGGACCGGAAATGCGTTCAACCGGTGAAGTGCTCGGCCTGGCTGATTCGTTTGGTCTGGCTTACTACAAAGCACAGGAAGCAACCAAGTCCCCGCTGCCGGAATCGGGTACTGTGCTGATCAGCGTCAATGACGACGATAAGCCTGCAGCGCTCGATATAGCCAGGAACTTTACCCAAATCGGCTTTAAAATCATGGCTACGGAAGGGACCCACAAATTCCTACTGGAGAACGGAATCGAAGCCGAAAAAATCAAGAAGCTGTATGAAGGCCGTCCGAACATTGTGGATAGCATCACCAACAAGGAAATCCATCTGGTGATCAATTCGCCGTCCGGCAAACGCAGCAAACATGAGGATGCCTATATCCGCAAAGCGGCGATCAAGTATAAGGTCCCATATATCACCACGATGACCGCTGCCGCGGCAAGCGCCAAAGGCATTGCCGCCTATGGCGCGAATGGCGCATCTGGAATAACCTTAAAGTCCCTGCAGGAATACCATGCCGAAATTAAAGGGTAACGCAGGCGTCCTATTAAGAATTTTTATTCTTCACAAGCTGGAGCTTTTCCATGACTTCCAGAAATTTGACGGAATCAATGGGTTTGGATGCATACGCGTCACACCCATATTCAAAGGCCTTTTGCACAAAATCCGATTCAGCCAGAACGGTCGTCATAATGATCTTGGCTTGTTTTTCACGCAGAACCCCTTTTTGTATTTCCAGATCACGAATAGCCTTTAACGCCCTGACTCCATCAACTTTCGGCATCATGACATCGAGACAGATCAGCTCATAAGGGCTCTCTTCCTTAAGCGACATCAGATAAGCATCGATCGCTTCCAGTCCGTCAACAACCAGATCGCACTCACCATATTCTGATAATAATTTGTACAAATATTTTCTGCTGGCTAAATCGTCTTCAGCTATGAGTATCTTTAACATCCCAGTCCCTCCTATTACGTCGTTACGTCGTTACGTCGTTACGTCGTTACTTCATTGCCTAAGAGCTTAATTGCTAAGCGACTTTTTGAAAACATAATACGCTTCTTTAAATAAGCTGAAATACTCAATCTCATCCTCAATATTATTTTTTCTTCTCGCCAGTTCGATTTTAAAAGCACAGAATTTTAATTCATCTGCTTCGATCTGATTGCACAGGTTTTTCAGCCGGTTGGCAATCGGTTCTATAGCTTCATATTGCATGCTCTCAAAATGATCGTCGAGTTCTTTAATGCAATGCTCGATTTCCTGCATTGCCAAGGTATAATGTTCAGTGTCTTTATTCTCAGATTTATTTGTAAAAATAATTTCGCCATGGTCCCCAAGCTCAACCTTATCCGGAAACTCTTGCCGGTTTTGACTCACCATACCAATTCGTTTCATCAGACCATTGATGTCAATCGGTTTTGCCAGATAACTATCTATTCCCATCGCCAGAAACCTTTGTTCGTCACCCTGCAAAGCATAGGCAGATACTGCAATAATTGGTGTATGGGTTCGGCCGCCTTCAGATTCCCTGATAATTTTCGTTGCTTCTATCCCGTCCATCACGGGCATCTGGATATCCATCAGGATCAGGTCATATTTTTTTTTCTTAAAAAGATCCAAGGCCTCCAAACCGTTGTCTGCAGTATCGACCTGATGGCCCCTTTCCTTCAGCATGCGGCGAAGAAGGACTTGACTTACCTTATCATCTTCAGCAAGAAGAATATGCAAAGGCCGGATGATTGGGCTGATGTCAGGTCTAAGGAACGGTACCGTTTCGCTTTGTATTCCTATTTTAAATTTGATCGAAAAATAGAACGTGCTTCCTCTTCCTTTTTGACTGCTTACCTGCATGGTCCCGCCCATTAGCTCGACTAGCTGCTTGGAAATTGCCAACCCCAGGCCTGTTCCGCCATATTTTCGGGTAATAGAACTGTCGACTTGGGTAAACGTTTTGAACAGGAAGGTCTGATCTTCTTCGGAAATACCAATTCCGGTATCCTGGACAGCAAATCTCAGTTCAATGTCCTGATCTGTCTTCAGAACGTTGTTTACAGTGACAGATATTTTACCGGTGTCCGTGAATTTTATCGCGTTATCAACCAGGTTATTCAGGACCTGCCTAAGTCTGTTCGGGTCACCGATCAGATACTTCGGGATGCTGGGATCGAGATCGTACGTTAATTGAAGCCCCTTTTTACTGGCCCGCAGCGTATGCACCTTCGAATTTTTCTCAACCAGATCATGCATGTCAAAATTGATATTCTCAACAACGAGTTTCCTGGCCTCAATCTTGGAAAAATCAAGGATATCACTGATCAGCGCCAGCAGGGAATTGGCACAGATTTTGGCCGTTTCGAGGTTATCCTGTTGTTCAGGATTCAAGTCAGTGGACAGCGTTAAATCAATCATTCCGTTGATACCGTTCACCGGCGTCCGGATCTCATGACTCATGTTGGCAAGAAATTCACTTTTGGCCCGATTCGCGGCTTCAGCTTCTTCTTTGGCCTTGATGAATATCTCCTCATTCTTTTTTCTCTCCGTAATATCCCGTGCAATGAGAATGAGATAGTCTATATGATTAAGTTTAAATTGCCGTATATTGATCTCAACAGGAATCTCTCTGCCATTCTTGGAAATATGGATATCTTCAAACACATAGGTTTGATAATTTCGAACTTGAGTCATTAATATATCCACTTCTGCTTTGCCTATTCTGGATATCATTTTCGGTGAATGCCCAATCAACTCATCCCTCGTATATTCGAGTGCTTTACAGGCAACTTCATTCACCTCGACAATCGCAATCTCACCATTTTCATTGATCTTCTCCAGGAAAATGGCATCTTTGGCATTTTCAAAAACGCTTCGGAATTTTTCTTCACTCTCGATTAGTGCCCGCTCCGAAGCTCTCCGCTCGGATATATCCCGTGCCAGGGAATATATGCACGTTTTGCCATCAATATTCATCAGATGCGCACTGACTTCAACCGGGATCTCCCTTCCGTCTTTAGTGACCTGCACATGTTCGGCTGTATCGAATCCCTGCTGTATCAGCTTTTCCAATTGTTCAATTTGATCTTTTGTATCATATTTAACAATATCCGGCAGATATAGCTGAAAGAGTTCCTCTCTCGTATAGCCGAGTCTTTGACAGGTAATATCATTGACTTCAATTATTTTCCCGATCCGGTCGTCATTCTCAATAATTTCAACGATGTAGATTGCATCCGTAACATTGTTATATAAATTCCGATACCGTGTTTCGCTATCCTGCAGCTGTTTTTCAATTTTTTTACGTTCGGTTATTTCTCTAAGGACGCACAACAATACCTGTTCACCATTGATCATCGTGGTCTGTGCGCTCACTTCAACAGGAACTATACTTCCGTCTTTCCGTCTCGTGTTTGTTTCGATAAAGAATCCTTTTTCCACGGCAATCTTCAGTTGTTCTCTGGCAAACGTCATATCTTCTGCAAAATCAAAAACTGTTTTTTGCACAATTTCATGATGATCATAGCCATAAGCTTTCAAAGCTGCTTTGTTGGCTTCAAGAATTTCCCCATCCTGTGAAACGAACAGGATCATATCCCTGGCATTCTCCGACAACAGTTGATAGCGTTTTAAAGCGTCTTCAGCAATTTTTCTGTCGGTGATATCCAGAATAATGCCGATTAGTCCAGCATACTCTCCTTCAAGGTCATAGTATGGGCCGCCGGAACTGAGACACCATCGATACTCCCCATCATAATGTCTTAAGCGGTGCTCATATTCAAAAGATGTATGGTCCGCTTTTGCATTATTTAGTATTTCTTTATAAGCGTCTTTGTCTTTTGGATGTAATGCTGATAACCAAGAACTGCCTATACATTCTTCAAAGCTCATACCCACAAAATCCAGTAGATTTTTATTCACATAAGTTATTTCTTTTTCTGCGGAACGCCAGACGGAAACTGGAAAATAATCCAGTAGCTTCAACTGGAAATCGCGAGACTTAATCAGTGACTCCTCAAGTATTTTTTCTTCGGTGATGTCATTTAACGCAATAACAATATTTCTTTTGCCGTCTACGATTAGCGGGGAGATACTGACATTGAACCATAATTGTTTTGTTTTGCCGCCAAGGATAAATGTCTGGGAGAATTCAAGCCCCTCAATAGATTCATTGTATTTTAGTGCCCGCAAGCCGGCACGTGTAATCTCACACTGCTTGCATTTCGCTGCGTAGCCGCAGCCCTTGGGATTTTGAAAACCGGCTACACATTTGAAAGCTTGGCCGAATGTTTTGCCAAGTACATCTTGTTCTTGCACATGCATCAGTTTGAGCGCCGCGTTGTTTACGTGGCTGATGTGCATCAGCTCATCGACAATGACCATATTGACCGGCGACGAATAAAAGATCGTCCTAAAATTTTCTGCTTCATTTTTATAATCGTTTTCAATTTCTTTGATTCTAGTGATATCCCTGAAAACAAAGATAACTCCTCTGACCTCACCGTCATCTTCAATTACTGGGGAACTGTTGCCCGAAATATAGATGATTTGGCCATCTTTTTTGATCAGGGCCGAATGGTTTTTTAGGCCCAGAGCTTCCTTTTTTCTGATGGTAAGTTCAATCGGGGAATTCATCATTTTCTGGGTTTCGTTATTGATAATCGGAAAGACTTCTGCAAATATTTTACCCTGCACCTCTTCCGGCAGCCAGCCCGAAAGGTTAGCGGTAGAATCGTTGATATATAAAATGGTTCCCAGATGATCTGTGTACACGACACCATCTCCGATGCACGCTAAAGCCAATGCCATTTCATTTGTTGTGACAATGTAATTTTTTTTGTTATTCATTGGCCTTCATTCCTTACTTCAGCATCCTACAAATCAACTGAGGGATGTTCATTAAAGAAGTTTGTCTTTCAACGGCCCCGATATCATGAGCAACTTTCGGCATACCGTAGACCACACAGGAATCCTGATCCTGACCGATCGTTCTGGCCCCTTTTCTTCTCATCTGCAGGAGTCCCTTGGCCCCGTCGTATCCCATACCGGTCAAAATGATGCCCAGCGCATTTTTGCCTGCTTCCTTGGCCACAGATTCGAATAAAACATCGACGGAAGGACAATGACCGTTGACCTTCTCTCCTGCAAAGCACTCAATCCTGTATCGATTGGCTATCTTTTTGATTCTGACATGCTGGTCCCCAGGCGCAACCAAGGCCATTCCCTGTTCCAGGTAATCTCCGGTCCGAGCTTCCTTGACCTTCAGCTTGGTCTGATTATTCAGCCGTTCGGCAAACATCCGGGAAAAAACAGGAGGGATATGCTGGACGATAACGATCCCAGGCATATTCGCAGGCAGTCGCTTCATAATACTGCAGACGGCCTCCGTTCCGCCGGTGGAAGCGCCGATCGCAATGATTCTTTCCGAATTCTCGGCATGCTGGCTTTCAACTTTTTCAGTCGTGTCCTTCATGGACGGGATAATCCGGGCGACGGAGGCTACCTTAATCTTAATCTTCAACTCATTCAGAAAGGTTTCCACTCTCTGCGCGGCATTCATATCCGGCTTGCCGACAAACTCGACAGCCCCGGCATTCATCGCATCAAAAACAGCATCGCTCACCGTACTGATCACAATCACCGGAATCGGATATTGCGGCAGCAGCTTGCATATAAATTCAATCCCGTTCATTTTGGGCATCTGGACATCACAGGTCATCACGTCCGGTTCAACTTCCAGGATTTTATCCCTGGCTTCAAACGGGTCTGCGGCCATACCCACGACTTCGATCTCCGGGTCACTGGCGATTCCTCTGGCCAGAATCTCCCGGAAAACGATGGAATCATCTACAATTAAAACCCTAATCTTTTTTTTGGCCATGATATCAACCTACTTCTAAATATTATTCTTTTCTGTATACGGCTGGCATGACATATTTATATTGGGTTGTATCTTTGTTGAGCGATTCCGAATGACCGATGAACAGGTAGCCGCCATACTCCGTCATGTCATAAAATTTCTGAACAAGCTGTTCTTTGGTTGGCCCGTCAAAGTAAATCATCACATTTCGGCAAAAGATCACATGGAACTTCTTTTTAAAAGGAAATACCTTTTCCATCAGATTAAAATTGCGGAAGATCACTTCATTCTTAATTTTTTCTACAACAATCGAATTTTCCCTGTCGAGCTTTTTAAAATAATTTGTTCTCCACAGCGCTGGCAGCGCCGCAACCTTATCATTGGCGTATTCGCCATTTCTGGCAATCGTTAAGGCTTTACCGGAAATGTCCGTTGCGAGAATCTTCGTATCCCACCAGACTTTTTCCCTGCCAAAAAACTCATCAATGATCATCGCGAGGGTATACGGTTCTTCACCACTGGAGCACGCCGCGCTCCAGATCCGCAGATCCTTATCCCGGCAATGGGCCGCCAGCACAGGCAGAACGTTCTCTTTTAAGAAAATAAAATGCTCCGCTTCGCGCATAAAAAACGTATGGTTGGTGGTAATCTTATTAATAAATGTGGTAATCGCATCTCCGCCATTATGTGAAGTGATAAAATCGTAATATTCCGAGAAGCTCTTAAAACCATTCTCGACAAGTACACCCTGCAGCCTGCCGGTAATCAGCGATTGCTTTTCTTTTTTCAGATGAATCCCATAATTAGCTTCGATATACGCTGCAAACTTCACAAATTCTTTTTCCGTTATTGTTATCATAACAGACCACCATCTTCTCCAGGCATTTTTTATAGAAACTTCTAATTTCTGTTATTCTGAAGAGAGAGCCTCTAATCAGGCCCTCTCTCCTCTTGCATTTCACTTAGTACTTGCCGAATTCGTCGTCACTCAGGACAATTTTCTTTTTTGGCTTTTCCTTTGGCGCAGGAGTCGGACTACTACTGTTCATATTCTCGAGCATTTTCAGAATATCCGGGCTCATGTTTTCGATTCCTTTTAAGGAAGCGTACTGGCCCTTTTTCCGCAGTTTGAATTTGGCAACCTGAACATTCAGCAGTTCGGACTGGCTCGCCAGTTCTTCACTTGCAGCGGCACTCTCTTCAGCAGTTGCCGAATTAGTCTGAACGACTTCCGCGACCTGAGCAATACCCTGGTTGACCTGGTTGATGCCAACGGCTTGTTCGTTGGAAGCTACTGCAATGTTGTTCACCAGGTTGGCTACCTTCGATATTCCTTCGACAATGTTGTTTAATTCTTTTGCCGTGTCGCTTGCTATCCTGGTACCGTTATCAACATTCTTGATCGAACCCTCGATCATATCCGTTGTTTCCTTAGCAGCGTTGGCTGAGCGAGCCGCGAGGTTTCTGACTTCTTCTGCTACGACGGCGAACCCTTTGCCGTGCTGTCCTGCCCTTGCAGCTTCAACAGCTGCATTCAGGGCCAGGATATTGGTCTGGAAGGCAATATCGTCAATGACTTTGATAATTTTGGAGATATTATTGGAAGAATTGTTGATTTCATCCATCGCACTGAGCATTTCTTTCATCTGGCTGTTGCCCTGGGCAGCATTTCTCTTGGCTTCTTCGGCCAGCTGGTTTGCTTCATTGGCATTTTGGGCATTGAGTTTGGTCTGGGAACTGATTTCTTCCAGAGAGGCTGTCAGCTCTTCAATCGAACTAGCCTGCTCGGTTGCGCCCTGGGAAAGGGCCATACTGGAATCGGACAGTTGTTTCGAGCCTGAAGCGACCTGCTCGGAAGCACTGTTGATATTGCTGATCACTTCATTCAGGGTCAGCGTCATGGTCGAGAACGATTTGGCAAGCGCTCCGATTTCATCTTTGCCGCGAACATCAATATCCACATTTAGATCGCCGTCAGCAATTTTATCGGAAACTTCAACCAGCTTTTTGACCGGTCTCGTGATGGAACGGGCCATCATGAGTCCCAGGATCATCGCCAAAATAATCGCCATCAGTGTGGATACAACAAGTATAATAGTGGTTCTTGATTCTTTCACCGCAATGAGGTTTTTCACTTCTTCGATATTCTGCGCCCTTTTTTGTGCCATTTCGGAATTTACTGATACCAGAGCTTGCGTTTCTGGAGCTATTGTTGCGCCTATACTCGTTATTTCTTCTGGATTCCCTCTTACAACGGCAGGAAATAGTCTTTCTTTAATTGTTTTGGACCAGGCATTGCTTCTCTCGACCATGGCTTTGTTTTCAGACGTATCTGCCAGACTTAATAGCTTATTTTGAAGTTCGGTCGTTGTAGCAGAAACGGTTTCGAAGTCTTGAACGTATTGTTGTTTTCCGTATAGCATGTAAGCTCTGACAAGACTTGCCCCTTCCGTAAAGTTGAATGCCAGTTCCTGGTCTATCTGATATAAAGCGAATTCCACCTCAGTCATTTTGTTAACTTCTTTGACCATTGAATTTACCTGGGTAAAGGTGACTACGGAGATGACTGCCAGGATGACGACAATGACAATATAGCCGGCTAAAATCTTGGTTTGAAGCTTGTTGAAATTCATGATATTACCCCCTCACTAAGTGTAGATGTCAGGTTGGATAGTTCTTCCTCTTTTAATAATTTGTCGCAATCAAGAATGAGCTTGATACTATTATCGACCTTGCCGATTCCTTTAATGTATTTGTTACTGGCACCTCCGTTAACACTGGGAGGAGGTACGATTTCGTCTTCAGGGATGACAAGCACCTCGCATACGCTGTCCACGATCAGACCAATTGATATTTCCTCTATGTCAATTACGATGACGCAGGTCCGGTCACTATATTCCATAAATGGCTTTTTAAAGCGCAGGCGCACATCGATGACCGGAATAATCTTCCCTCTCAAATTGACAATTCCGCGAACATAATTGGGCAGCTCCGGTACTTCAGTAACCGGCTGGATACCGATAATTTCTGTCACGTACTTAATTTCAATCCCATAGATTTCGTTGCCAAGAGAAAAGGTTAAAAACTTGTTTTTCTGAGTATCTTCTTCCAAAAAATCTTCTGCAATCATTTCTGCCATTAAAATCACTCCTTTCCTGTTACTTCTTCACAAGTCTGGTTATACTCTGGATGTCAAGAATTAGACTAATATTTCCGTCACCTAAAAGCGTACACCCTCCTAACTCGTTATCTTTTTTAAAATTTTGAATGTAATACGGCAGTGCTTTCACAACGACCTGTTGTTCTCCAAGCAGTTCATCAGCAAATAGACAACAGGACTTTTCTTCATCTTCAACCATGATAAATATGCCCTGGCTGAATTCCGTAACTTCAGTATTCACTTTATACAGCGTGTGGAGTCTGATAACCGGATAACACTCACCCCTTACCATAATCATTTCATTGCCGTCCGGATCTCTGATGATATCGGATTCTTTCGGTCTGAATGATTCTCTGATGGATATTGTCGGTATGGTATACCTTGAATTTCCGACTTTGATGTTCATTCCGCCGATGATCGCCAACGTCAATGGGATCTTGATAGTAATAATTGTGCCTGCGCCTTCAGTGCTATCTACCGAAACAGATCCCCCTACCGTCTGGATATTCTTGGAGACGACATCCATGCCGACGCCTCTGCCGGAAAATTCTGTGATATTCTCCTTGGTTGAAAATCCGGGCAGAAAGGTCAGATTAAAGATTTCTCGGTCGCTCATCTCCTGCTCCGATTTGGTCAGAAGGCCATTCTGTCTGGCCTTGCTCAGAATTTTTTCTTTATTCAGCCCTTTACCATCATCTCTTACAATGATCAGAACATCGCTTCCGGCATTTTTGGCTTCCAGGGTGATTGTCCCAGCTTTGGGCTTCTCTGCCGCAACCCGTTCTGCAGCCGCCTCAATTCCATGGTCGATCGCATTGCGGATCAGATGCATCAGTGGATCAGAAATATGTTCAATGATATTTTTGTCAACTTCTGTTTCCTCACCGATGATCTCCAAGCGCACTTCCTTGTTCAGCTTCTTACTCATATCGCGTACGATTCTATGCATTTTGTGGAAAGTCGTCGACAGCGGAACCATCCGGATCGCCATGACCATATCCTGCAATTCCCCGGTGATTTTCCCGAGCTGCCGGGCTGCCTTATAGAAATTATCAAGCTGCAGCCCTTTAAGGTCAGGGTTTTGGGTAACCATGGCCTCGGCAATCACCATTTCCCCGACCAGGTCCATCAGTCTATCTAGTTTGACAACATTCACACTGATGATGCTCTGCTGGGCAGAAGATGAAGAAGAAAGTTGGCCTTCTTTCTCAGCCTTTTCCTCCCTTTCAGCTGTCTGTAGGACAGGAATCTGTGGGGTTAAGTTATTCTCATGCTGATTCATTACAGGTTCATCTTCCTGATCTTCGATCTGTTCCAACTTCAGCTCTCTGATGAAAATTGTCTGCATAAAGAATGCATGCATTTCTTCATAGCTTTTATCTGTCCTTAAGACTACTGTAAAGCCCTGTTCTTTAATGACCTGAGCACTCAGATCGTTTTCAATAATATCTTCCGGGGTGAAAATGTACTTGTCCGCAATTTCTTTCAAATTATGGATAACGGTGTAGGCTCTGATATTTTCCATTTCACAGCCGTCCTGATAGAAAATTACAGCCTTGTACCAGCTTTTCTCAGCAGGAGTTTTTGTTATGTTCGGCGCAATATAATATTTGGACTTTTCTTCAGGTATTTTTTCGATTATTTCTTCTATCTTTTCCGGGATGTCCTTCGGCTTTTCAGCTGACTTTGCCTTCGTTTCTTTCCTGGATGCAGGCACTTTCTCTGCTAAAGGATTTTGTGATTTAAGTTGGTTTAGAAAATCTGCAATCGTCTCTTTCAGACGCTGCGCATCTCCGTCAACGGGGTCTTTGGCTTTGACTTTTTCCAGTTCGACTTTGAGAAAATCGACACCTTCGAGCACAATATCTGAAAGCGCGGAGCAGTCGACCTCCCGGGGAGCGTTTTCGCGGATGAAATAGAACAAGTCCTCAATGGAATGGGCAAGGGAAGCGATGTTGTCAAAAAGCATCATTGCAGATGAGCCCTTAATGGTATGCATAATCCGGAAGATCTCATTGACATCGTCTTTGGAAATATGATTGGATTTTTCACTGGCCAGAATGGAATGCTCGAGTTGTTCAAGCAGATTGGACGTTTCGAAAATATATAGGTCTAACATGGATTCATTGGAATAATTACCAGCCATTTTTATCTGCCCCCCAAACATATGGACTAACTATTTTAATGCATTCACCTGATTTAAGGTTCTGACTACAACATCTTCTTTGAACGGTTTGATAATAAAGGACTTTGCACCAAGCGCAACAGCCTGCCTTACCATACTTTCCTGTCCCATCGCGGAAACCATCACGACCTTGGCTTTCGGATCAAATTTCATGATTTCAGGCAATGCCTCCAGACCGGTCATCTCAGGCATCGTAATATCCATAGTAACGATATCAGGCTGCAATTGTTTATACTTTTCCAGGCCTTCCAAACCGTTCGCGGCCTCACCGATGACTTCAAAACCGTTGTTCTGAAGCATATTCTTGATCGCCAGCCGCATAAATGCCGCATCATCTACAATCAGTGCTCTAATCAATGGACTCCCTCCTTTGAGGATTAATCTTGTCTTGAATGAAAGAACCAAGGATCGTGTTAACTGCTTCCAGGCATTTTTCCCGTAAAGAGAAAGAATACTGCTGTAGTCTCCACCTCGCGCAAAGCGCTACGCAGGTTCCGATAACAATATCAGTCAGCATCTCGCTCGATAGTTCCAAAGGTATTTCCCCTGCCCCCTGGCCTTTTTGAATAATTTCCTTGAAAAAAACGAACCGCGTTGAATAAATGTCTTCAACTTTTGATTTTAACGCTTCGTCATAGCGCATAATTTCTAAAGATAAAAGTACTGCGGTGATTGACGGATAATTCTCGTAATACGAAAAAAGTGATTCAACAAGAAAAATAATCGCTTCTTCCGCAGTTTCTCTTTGCTGGGCAGTAAGGAACAGGTCGTTGTCATACTGCGAGAAATAATCCAGAACGCCAAGCATCAGTTCATTTTTGCTTTTAAAATGCTTATAGATGGCTCCCTCGGTAATATTCTGCTTCTTGGCAATCTCGCGTGTCGAAATTTGGTGTATGCCGTATTTATCGATCAGATCAATTGTCGTCAGGATGATGCTTTCTTTGCGATGTATTAGTAAATTCATATGGTAATAAACTCCTATCTTGGAAAGTAAGTGTTTACTTACCATCTTTTACACCCAATATACTGCATAATTTGTCGAATGTCTACAGTTTTTCGACATAATATTTTAAATATTTTGTTATTTTTCATTTAATGAAGCATATTTGAGCCAGACCACTTCTGCAATTTTAGGCAATAAAAAAAGGCTTCCTATTAAATTGGATAAGCCTGTTTCCCTTATCTTCATAATTTTCTTCAGTTTCTTATCTTTTTCTATCTGTAATTCAAATATTATCTGTCAGAACACTGATCTAGGGTGTGGGGTTTGAAGTCAGCTCAGGAGGTATCGAGAAGTGCACTTCGAATGTCGAACCATGGGGGCCGGTTCGGATGTCCATTCTTCCCTGATGCCTTTCAACAATACTGTTGCAGACAACCAGGCCCAGACCGGTACCCATATCTTTAGTCGTGAAAAAGGGTGTGCCAAGGTGCTTGAAATCCTCAAGGCTGATTCCGTGACCCTCGTCTTTGATAGCAATGATGACTTCAACGTTTTCCTGATAAACACTGATTGTTAAGGTGCCCCCTCTCGTCATGGCCTCGTGGCCGTTTCGGACCAGGTTCAGTACGAGCTGGATAATTTCCTGTCGATTAAAATACAAGTCTGGGACTTCCTGAATATCTGTCGCCAGAAATATTTCTTTACTCTGTGAATCCGTTTCAATCAGAGGCAGAATCGAGTGAACAGCTTCAGCAACGTTGCCCCGTTCCACTATCGTTGCTTTTGTTCTGCTGATTGAAAGGAACTCCGTAATGATTTCATTGATTCTATCTATTTCATGGATCATCAGCTCGAAGTGCTCCATGTTTATCGCATCATGCTGTTTTTCTCTGAATAGCTGAAGAAACCCGCGAATCGTTGTCAGTGGGTTGCGGATCTCATGCCCGACGGTAGCGGCCATTTCGCCAACAATGTTTAAACGGTCCAGTTTCTGGACTTTTTCCAGCGAAGCTTTGAGTTCTGAAGTCCGTTCTTCAATAATGTCTTCCAGATTAAACCGGTAAGCATAATATCGCTGCATATAAATTGTTATTTTTAATTGAATAAAGCAGGACAATACGACAACAACCAGGGAATTCAGAATATTTGCTTGCAGGATGTCCGGGTCAGTCTGCGTCCTGAGCAAAAAGAACAGAAGCACGGCATAAGACTCGATATGGAATAAAAAAGTAAAGACAGGCTTTTGGTAGATAAAAAATGAAATCAAAAAACACGCAAAGATATAGACAGTGATTTGACCATGTAAAAGCTGGTCTATCCTTCCGGAGATGAAAGCGGCGAAATTTAAAAAAATAAACACAAAACTTTCAATATAGATCTTTGAAGGTGCAAAATTGCCGTCCGCCAGATTTTTGCGTGTAAAATATACCAGAATGTAAATCCCCGCAATGACAGCCACTATGAGATGGCAGTAAAATAATTCCTCATAGGCAGGGGTTTGCAGCCAATAGCCTCTTTCTTTATTCAAATAGTCTGAGAAAAGAAAGACTAGATCTAAAAAAAACAAAACAGCAGATACCGTTTTAATGATATTACAGCTGATCTCATATAATTTCTTCCAGGAAGAATCCGTATATTTATTAGTAATGGCATCTAAATTCATATACGCAGCACCAAGCCCCTTCGAAACTTACTATCTATATAGACAGTATAATATAATTATTAGACATAATAATATCTTTTTTATTGAATTTGGATTAAAGGAATCAAAAAAGAGATTGATGCAATTTGATTGATCCAATCTCTTTTTTGAGCTTTATGATTCACAGCTTCCGGAACTGCAGTCCGATCCGCACTCACCTTTTAAGGGTGATTTGATTTCAAATTGGTCCCCATCGGGGGTGTCAATATAATTGATCACAACACCCTCAAGAACTTCTGTAAATTGCTTGTCTGCAACAATTTTTAGTCCATGCTGTTCATCAAATATATCGTCAGGGGTCTTTGACTCATCCAGAGTCATGCCGTAATTCGGCCCCCTTCAGCCAATGCCGGCTACATAGAGCCGCAAGTAAGAATTATCCATATTCTGAGTCGCCATGATGTCTTTAATTCTCTTGGCCGCGATTTCAGTAACTTCAAACATAATCGCACCTCCCTTTTAGTCTGACAATATTATTCATATTACATGAGTGAAGAATGCTTGTCAAAAATGATTGAAAAACAAATTGAAAAGTTGTAGTATGTCTAATTAATTAGCAGATTTTTACGTATCCTCAAGCAGCGTATTAAACCGGTTTGTTGCCTTGATATATTTCACCAGTTCATTAATGATAATTCCGGTTATGATTCCGGTAGGCACTGAAAACAGCAGCATAACAGGCAAGTAATAAAAGATCCCTGAGAACCTTAGAACCAAAGCGGCCATGGCCAATTGCCCGAGATTATGGGCTACAGCCCCTGCTACACTGATACCAACCATACTCAGGCCTGCAAATAGATGTAACAGCACTGCCATGACGATCGCAGCTGCAACAGCGCCTAAAAAGCTCATAAAAAAACCCATGCCGAATAAGGTCCCGCTGAGCAGAGAGCCGAGAATTGTCCGCAGTACGGTAATCTGCAGGGCCGTCTTAAAGTCAAAGACAACCAAAGCCACCAAGGTAATAATATTGGCCAAACCCAGCTTCACTCCCGGTATAGGCAGCGGACTAGGGAACATACTCTCAAGATAATGAAGAACGGAGGCTTGCGCTACGAGAATGGCAATAACAGCTAGTTTCTTTGTTGATATCACATTTTTGACATGTTCCATAACTGGATCTTCCTCCAAATTATGCAATCCCCTTCAGATCATGCAACTTTTATCTGATGTCTTATTTTAAGCAAAGCCTTACTTTAATCGAACAGATTTATTTTATTTGCATTAAACCCATATAAGTACTATTATTCATACGAAACAGAAATTGTCAAAGGAGCCTTTTCGATGACCGGTATGAAATTAGGCCAATACGTCTATGGGAATTCCTTACTCCATTTATTGGATCCCCGAACGAAAATATTGAGCTGCTTATTGGTCATTTTTTCCGTTATAATTACCGATAATTTGTATTTTCTACTTTTCCTGATTCTATTAATGGCCGCTGCCATTATTTCTTCAGGATTAAGCTATCAATTAATTCTGAGCAGTTTATTGAAATTAAGATATCTGCTTCTTTTTACGCTGGTCTTCCAGGGATTTCTCACGCCGGGCGAGACTGTTTTAATGGTTGGAAAGTTCAGTATGACCAGAGACGGCCTGATCTTAGGTCTGATCAATATATTGCGGCTGGTTATTTTATTTTTAGGCTCTATGATTTTACTGATGACAACATCATCCCTCAAATTGTCCGCAGGAATCGAATACTTGCTGCTACCATTAAGGAAATTACATATTCCTATTCATAATTATACAACCATCCTCAGCATTTCTTTTCGCTTTCTTCCTACTTTATTTGAAGAAGCGGCCATCATAAAAAATGCTCAAAAATCAAGGGGAGCCCAATTTGATTCATCAAATATTATCGTCCGGATAAAGAGCTATACTGCCATTCTTATCCCCTTATTTGAAGCGTCCCTGGTTCGGGCCGCTGACTTGGGTGAAGCGATGGACAGCAGATGCTTTACTTCCCATCCCAATCAGTTAAGGTTAAACCGTTTGCAAATGAAACGTCGGGATATCCTGTTCTTAATCCAAATGACCGCCGTTTTAAGCACAGGTATTACGATTAGCATTCTTCTATAAGTCAGGAGCCGAAAGCATGACTGGTCAAGGTATCGAATTCGTCAATGTCACAAAGCATTATATAGATTCCTCCAAAGGAAAAACACCTGCGCTGAAAGATATCTCCTTGTCGATCAGGAAAGGCGAATATGTTGGTTTGCTTGGGATGAATGGTTCGGGAAAATCTACCTTGGCCAAACTATTAAATGGCCTGCTTAAACCGACGGATGGAAAGGTCTTTATCAATGGGCTTGATACGGCAAACATTGAACAACTGCCTGAAATCCGCAGACTCGTCGGTATGGTTTTCCAAAACCCCGATAATCAATTAATCAGTCCTGTCATTGAGGAAGAAATTGCTTTTGGCCCTGAAAATTTAGGGCTGCCAATTCCAGAAATCAATCGCCGGATTAATTGGGCACTTCAGGTGTGCGGCCTCGAAGACAAAAGGCACCATGCACCGCATCTGCTTTCAGGCGGACAAAAACAAAAAGTGGCTCTGGCCTCGGCTTTGGCGATGCTGCCTGAATACCTCGTTCTTGATGAGCCGACTTCGATGCTGGATCCGGCAGGAAGGAAGGAACTGCTTGAACAGCTGCGGGTCTTAAATAAACAGGAAGACATGACCATTCTGATCATCAGCCATAATCCTGAGGATTTGGTCCAGGCAGACAGGCTGATTGTTCTGGATCACGGATCAATCTTTTTACAGGGGACCCCAAGGGAAGTCTATGCCAACGCCAAGTTGGCAGAACTGGGACTGGATACCCCCGTGGTTTACCAATTGATCAACCAATTGGGATCAAACGGATATCCTGTTCCCGAAAACGTCAAATCAGTCCGGGAGTTGGTGGATTATCTATGCCTGCAGTTGTAGAAACGAATCATCTTTCTTATACGTACTTACCCGGTTCAGTTTACGAACATCAAGCCCTCAAAGACATTAATATCTCTCTAACAAAAGGAGAGTTCCTTGGCATACTGGGACCTAATGGTTCCGGTAAATCGACACTCGCCCAGCATTTCAACGGATTAATCCGGCCTACCTCCGGTCATATGACTGTATGCGGAATTCCAACTTCGGACCCCAAATTAAGTAAAGACCTTTGGAAAAAAGCAGGGCTGGTTTTTCAATATCCCGAACAGCAGATTTTTCAAATTACAGTCTTTGATGAAGTGGCCTATGGACCAAGGAATTTAGGCCTGCCTGAAACGGAAGTAGCAGAAAGAGTCCATGATGCCCTGCGGCAGGTTGGTATAAGCCAGGAAAATATCAACCAACTGTCCCCGGTCACACTGAGCGGCGGCATGCGAAGAAGAGTTGCCATTGCCGGGATGCTGGCCATTCAGCCGGAAATACTTATTCTCGATGAACCCATGGCAGGTTTAGACGCTGCCGGCCGGAAGCTGCTTTCGGATATACTCAAAAAACGTCAAGAAAAAAAAGAAACGACGGTCATGATCTCTCATAACCTCAAAGAAATCATGGCCATCACGGATAAGATTGCTATTCTGGACAACGGATCCATAATCTTTTTTGGAGATGTTAAAGACCTGCTGATGAAACCTGAAATTCTTGGTCGATATCAACTGGAATTGCCGGAATACTTGCAAGTTGTTTATGGGTTGACTGAGAAAGGGTTTGCTATCAAAACGGACATCAGCAGTACGCAAGAAGCTGGCGAAGAAATTCTAAGATTTCTTCAAGAAAATAAATATGGGGCGTAACGATACGGCCCCTTTTTACAGGTGAGCCGGCGGCAGAAAGTAAAATAAATCGATAGAATACGCCTTTAGGGGTGGTTGTGTTTTGTCCATTTTCCAAGCCTGAACATATCATATTCCAACAAATGTTTGGAATATTTTTTTATTTCAGGAGGAATGAATGCAGAGCATGTTTTTTGAACGGGAAGACTGGAAATTATTCAGAAATATGGAAACCTTGCCCCAAAAAGCGGGGGTGCCGAGAAGTAAATTATCCAGGCTGGTTTGCAAGGAAATCACGGATAATGCACTGGATCTGGGCGGCGATTGTGAAATTGGTTATGAGGGCGGTTTTTTCTATGTCAAGGATCACGGCAGCGGCCTGGATCCGGAATTGTTTTCCATCAACAGGCCGCTACGGTCCTCCAAGTATTTAAGACTGCCCACCCGAGGGGCACTGGGTAACGGTCTGCGCGTGGTAGCCGGGGCGGTAGTGGCGTCGGGCGGCGAACTCTATGTTTCAACCCGAGGCAAAAATTATAAAATCCATTTTCAAAACGACGGTACAGCCTTCCCGGAAAGCTTAAGCGATTATGACGAAGCCGGGACAAAAATCAGATTTACTCTGGGCAAAATGCCTATCGATTCAAGCTGGGCAAGCCTGGCAATTGAATATGCCCAAGGTGAAACCTATAGGGGAAAGACTTCGCCCTATTGGTATACCAGTGAAAACTTTTTTGAATTATTTCAGTCCTATAGCGGATCAGTCCGGGAACTAATCACGCAGTTCGACGGTTGTGCCGGTGGGAAAGCCGGGAAGATAGCCGCAGAATATACCAAGACGCCTGCCGCTGCCTTGGAGTTTGATGAGACGGAAGCACTTTTGGCTGAGCTCCGAGCAGCGGTTAAAAATGTGAGTCCCGAGAGGCTAGGACGGATCGGCAAGCTGGATGAGTACAGTGGCTATTGTAAATCAGCCGGCACCTTTAAGGCCAGGACCGTCAAAGGGGAACACGACGCGGAAATAGCGTTTGTCCTTGAAGTGTACGCGACACCCTCCGATACGCCCCATATAACGGTACTGCTCAATAAATCCCCTGTGACCGGCAACGTCAATATTTACCACAATAAAAATTTGCTGAATATTTTCGGCTGCGGTTTAATCCTATGTGTAAAAGCCAAACCTGCCGTTATTCTGATCAATATCACAACGCCCTATATCCCGGTTGTGACAGATGGGAAAGAACCGGATCTCTCGGTCATCAGCGACGCCATGGCAGAAAGTATTCAAAAGGCGGTCAGCAGAGCCCAAAAGTCCCTGCCGGGCGATGTGACGGAACGAAAGAAATCCCAGAAAGAAGTCGTGGCGGCATGCCTGGAACAAGCCATTGCTAAAGCCAGCGGCAACGGCGAATACCGTTTCAGCCTGCGTCAGCTTTATTATGCCGTCCGGCCGTATGTGATCAAGGAAAGCGGCAAAGAACCGGATTACGCCTATTTCTGCACGGAGTTGATCAGCAGTTATGAAGCGCAGCACGGTGACATTCCGCTGATGTACCGGGATGAGCGGGGGACGCTGTACCATCCCCACTCAGGCCAGGATATTCCCATCGGCACGATCGCGGTGGAAAACTACCAGAAGCCCGTCTGGACGTTTAATAAAATCCTGTATATTGAAAAAGAAGGCTTCTTCAATGTGCTCAAAGAAAAGAAAATCCCGGAGAAATATGATATGGCTTTACTCACCAGCAAAGGTTATGCCAGCCGGGCGGTCAAGGATTTGTTGGATGCGCTCGGGGAGAATTCGGAGGAAGAGATTACTTTTTTCTGTATTCATGACGCGGACGCATATGGCACGACGATCTATGATACCCTGCAAAATGAGACCAAAGCCAGGCCCGGCAGAAAAGTGAAGATTATCAATCTGGGGCTGGACCCGGAAGAAGCCGTCAGCATGGGGCTGGAAATCGAAAAGGCAGGAAAAACAGGCCGCAGGAAGGGCGTGGCCAGCTATATTGATCCCGAGTGGGAGAGCTGGCTGCAGTACTACAGAGTGGAACTGAACGCCATGAGTACGCCGCAGTTTCTTGACTGGCTGGAGGGAAAAATCAGGCTTTACGATAAAGGCAAAGTGATACCGCCCGAAAGTACCATGCTGGAGAGCCTGGATCACAGCCTTCAGGATAAACTCGGCCAAAAGCTTGCAGCGGAAATATTGGAACAAAACCACTATGCTGATCAGGTTACTCAAGCAGTCCGGCAAGTTAAAGAGCGCTGCGGCGACAGCCAAACCCGGTTAGCTGAGACAGTGCAGGCGGAGCTTAAGAAGGATCGGTCAATCTATGGAAGGATGTCATTAAGGCCGTGTCTGAGGATATGATTAAAAATTGCCGTTTTTAAAATTGAGAATACTAGTGTAATTGATCTTAAAACAACCGAATTTTTAAACAGAGGCTGTGATGACCCGCAGGGAAAACCAGACTTGCACCGATCCACAAGCGGACGTTAGTGGCAGCAGCGTAAAGAAAACAGAAAACTGCAGCGTTAAAACATGCCAACAGTTAGCATGCAGAAAGCAGCGGGGCTTTGGCATGTTAGCGAGGATTTTTGTTTTTAACTGCGAGAACGAGGGAGCGGTGGATCTGTGCAAGGCTGCATCACCTAAAAAAGGAAAGACAGTTCTGATTGACGTCTAAAGACAATCTCTCGGGGGTCAAAAGGCTTAACGATATAATTGTCAAGCTCTTCACCAAGCGTTTTGCAGAACAATTCCAGCGATTTATTCAAATAGTTTTCTGCATCTTGCAAAATCTCAGCGCCTATAATCAACAATAGTAGCTTTGACCAGTAATAATGACCAGAGTTTAGGAAGCGATAGGCTGTATTTTTACGGAAAGATAAATCTTCAGGTCTTGTTTCTAAGGTTCGAAAAAAATTCTTTCCGGTAAAAACGAGTGTAAATGAGTTCTCTTAAGATTGTGACACAAGGGATTCACGATTCTTTATAAAAATTACATCGTTTTAGGAGTTTGGAAAATGAATTCTGAATAAAAAATTGATCAATTCGAGAGAAAACAGCATTTTCGTTACTTGTCAAATCTGGTATAATACTGGTCATAGGGAACCTCAAAGTACTGGTATTATTGGGTTTGTTGCTATTTCCATTATATCATTTTTGGCGATTTTCTTGCTGTTTAAGCCTCATTTCTATGGGTTTATTCCCTTAAATATGGGGTGAGAAAGTTGAGTTATCAAATAATAATTTACAATATTTATGACTAATTAATTCATGAGAAATGAATAATTTCTGCTGAGAAGATTTTATTTTACCTTCAGCTTTATAATTATTGAAGATTTGGCACACTGTAACCCTAGAAGTACCAATTATCTGCCCGATTTGAGTATGCGACAAGTTTATCGGTAATTCATACCAATCCATAGGCTCTTTATATTTTGAGAAATGAAGCAAAGATAGGAAGTAGTAAATTATCCGCTCTTCCGGAGTAGCTAAATTGGAAAGGAAGTTAAACGATTCGAAAAGGGTCCTACATCTTGCGGTTACATTACATATCATTTCCATGCCTAATGTTATATCTTCATTCATTGCCTGAATTAAATCTTTTCGGGTAACCATGTAAACCTTACAGTTCTGAATAGTTCTAACATTTACAGGAATCGGCAGTTGGTCGAAAGCCGGCCCTGTGCCAAAAGCCCTTCCAGGCCCAACTAAACAGGAGATCCTAGAATCTCCACTGGGATTGTCAAGATAATGAGCAACCCATCCTTCCTTAACGTAAAACATATGTTGTACGATATCTCCTTCATTCAGGATGGTTGTCCCTTTTTTGAATTCGGCCTCAATTCCATTGCATTTTGCGTAATTGGCGAATCTGTCACTAATAGGCTGACTTGTAATAGAAGAGTAAAACATGAACATGCTTATTCACTCCTTAAATCAACAGAAAACCTCTAACCAACCAGATTAACCTTCAATAAAAAGCTCATTGCTTTCCTGCGTAAATACTGGGGCTCTACAACATGGATGTCAGTAGCAAGTTCAGACGATATTCCCCTTTCCTGGTCTTTTTTTATCCGTTCCTCGAGATACGCAATTTCTTCTTCTGTCGCCCGGATTTTTTCCATCTCGATCACAGCGTCTAAAATCTGCTCCTTGATCATTCTCTTCGCTGCTTCTTCCTTACATTCCTCCAATAATTCATCTGCCGTTATCTTTCTATGAATTAAATACTCCATAAGTTGCATATTATTGGAATTTCTAAGTTCCTCGGTAAATTTTTTGTATAAATCTTCCGCTGCTTGATTTAGACTTTCTTCTTCAAATTCATATTTACTGTTTTTAATTAGTGCCTGAAGAACGATATTAATATTAGCCTCCCGTTCTTTTGTCTTTTTTTCGCGAGAGATTTCCTCCTCCAGTTTTTGTGTTAAGTCATCTAGCGTTTTCAGCATTGGATCAATTTCTTGAATCATGTTGTCCGTCAGTTCCGGCTTTTTTATTACGAATACTCTTCTGATTTCAATTTTGTACTCTAACTCACGTCCCCATAGATGCTGATATTCAAGAGATTCTGCTTGTAACGTCTTTTCAAAAACAATTGTATCCCCTGTTTTCTTTCCCAGTAAATTTGTGGTCAATTCCGGTATCAGCCCCTCGTCGCCAACCTTAAACTGGTAATCATATTCTCTCACCACAGGTATAGTTGTATCTTTTTCCACCCCTTCTATATTTACGATCACATAATCCCCTGCTTTAATTTCTTCACTGTTTTTTTCTATCTGGGTTTCTTCCAAAGAGTTTATTAGATAGTTTATTGCCTCATTAATTTCATCTTCTTTGGCAGAGGTATCAAAACCGTTGAGATTTAATCCTTTATACTGTCCGAGCTCAAACTGCATCATTCTATATTCCTCCTATTATTCTCCGTACGGTTGTTTGTTATTATTCTCAGCAGTATTATTCCAAGTTGTTCGTCATTATTTTCCCCATTCGAAATCAGCGATCCGCCCTGATAATTCCTATCGATTGGAGCATGACCACAATATGGGCTGCACCTAGAATAAGGATCAAGATTGCGAAGAACAGGTCTTTTGCTTTTCCTCTTTTCGATTTTTCTGCCGTTCCCACATTTGCTTCCACGTTCTTACCCCCTTATTTCGCCATCGATTCAGCAGATTATATATAAAGCCGACCGGACAAAAGAATTGACAATAAAAGCGATTGAAAAACAAACTTGCAAACACAAAGACAGGCATCATAAGCCACATCACCCACGTAGCCTTGAACATGAAGAATGCGCCAAAAGGTTGGTAATCCAGTGTTCCATAGTTCCCTAGGCAAGTTCCAAGTATAAGGGCAATCCACAAGATGGTCGGCGGAACCAATCTCAGTTTTTTTATCACTCCCTGCGAAATTCCCAGCGGTTTAAAACCTGCTATTTTATTGAGAACCTCCTGTACGGCACCAAAAGGACAAATCCAAGCACAATATAAATTTTTACCTAAGAAAACGATAAAGCCCAACGACCCAGCCATAAGTATATACCATTTAAGGTTAGTGATCCTGGGAATTTGCAATTGGATTAAAGAAAACAATAGGTTCGACGTAACAAATTGATTGATAACAAATCCCAGCACCCCGATACTCACTAATAGTAACCAAATCCTTAGACGGGCTAATTTTTTGATATTGGCAGCTACGAGTACAACGAGATACAGGGCTATCATTGCTAAATCTTTCCATTTAAATTGAAAAAGCTCGTAGGGATTGGTCCACGAAGTGTTAAAAAACTGCCGGGAAAGGTGCAGGTTTCCTTTGTTCACAGCTTCGGCCACCGCATGAGACGAAATTGTTGAACCGGTGATCCGATCGACGTAGTTGCCTGTTTTTATATCGTTCAGGTATCCTGAGTAACCGGAAGCTCCTCCCAGATAAATGGGTTCCTTAAGTGATAGTCCAGTAAAACTCTCAAAATATTTTTCTTTATAAAGTCTCTCAAAAAAAACCGGAGTTTCACCATGCTTCGTGACTACTACCTTTTCCACCAGACCTTTTTCATCTATAATACTCATGATTTCTACTTTAGATTGATACCCTACTGCTGAATCAACAACGGCATAGTAAATTCCGCCTGATGCTTCTGCCTTGAAAGTAAGTTTGGTTCCTATGATTTTTTCGACTGAGCTAACACCGGTAATATTTTGTTTGATCAGTGCCTTGTAATCCACGGACTGCCCAGTCCAAAATACACCGTAAATAATTGCCACGATACCTGTTATTAATAACAAAAGCAAATAATAGGACTCCGGATTTCTTTTTTTGCCTTTCACTTTTTTTATCCTCTGTTATATTATATTTCATAGATTCAATCATTTTATTTGAAAATGTGAATGCGAGCCACTTGATACTGTTAGGTACAAAGTGGCTCTGATTGAATAGTTTCCTACTCTTATTTTTAAGCTGAGGCAATATCCGATTTTTCTTTTGTTACCTTGCCTTTACGGTTAGTAAGCCTGTACGTAATAATAGCTGGAATAAGGGCAGCGCCTCCAAAGAAGATAAAGCCCATAGCGATAGCTTGATATTCACGCTCCATAAAGCTAGAATATGCCCAAGCTAAAGAAAATATTAACAGGAAGTTTGCAAGAAAACCACCGATTTGCAGACCAATGGTATTTCTCCCTTTCCCTTTTAAATAAAACCAAATGCCGTATTGAATAAGCAATAACAACATGCCTAAGATGGCCCACACGATTACACTAGAAATTGTCGTCATATTTTTTTCCTCCTTTATTTAATAGGTTCAAGCGTATTCCAGAAATCGTTAGTCGCATTCGTAATATAACTGCTCTCAATTCGCTCATCAGGGTCTACCGGCCCATTGTAACCAAACCATTCATCAAATTTACGCGCAACATCTTGAACTAAGGGAACTTGAGTTGCAATTCTCGCTACATCGTGGTTCCATTGCTTAATTTTGTTCCATGAGCATACAGATATACAGTTCATGCATGCAGCGTTATATCCCATAAAAGAAAGACAACGAGCAGCTTCAGCATGCCATTTGTGTGTATAGGGGTTTTCGGAAGGGCTACAGTCCTCGGGTTGCAGAACACGTGCTTCTTTCTCGTGGGAAATGGCTTGTCCCGGACAGGCGTCTGCACACTTAAGACAAAGACGGCAAAACTCTCGTACCCCAAAACTCTTTGGTTTGTCCGGAACAAGTTCCAAATCCGTATATACTTTAGCTATACGCACCCTGGGTCCGTATTTCTGAGTGACCAATAATCCGTTTCTTCCTGCCTCTCCTAAACCGGCTTGGACTGCAATAGGAACACTCATCCCGGTATCATTTCCCGATGGAATTGCTTTATACCCAAGCTCTCTCAAAAAAACAGCAAGCTTGTAGGTAATCTCCCCCATGTTTGAATACGCTTTACCTGCTGCAGCGTCCTCAAGAAGCGAGGGAGACGTACGGATAGCCCCGTAATCCATCTCAATAGCAATTGCAATTACACTTTTCGGTTTGAAACCGGCATATTTTTCCCAATCGGCATCAAAAACATAGTGTCCAAATACTTCAACTTCCCGATTTTGTAAGTACTTAAAAATATTATAGGGAGCATAGACAGTTTTTCCAGTCGGCATTTTAAACGGCTGGTATTTTATTCTTGCCCAGTTGGCGTAGGTCCAACGTTCATCGTAAGGTGCGATCCCGACCAGGTCAGCACCCAAGAACCTCGCTGCTTTTTTAACGATTCTGCTGGCTTCGTCCGCTGAATTAAATTTCCATTGTTGCCCCTGCTGCCGTTTATCTTCTGCCACGGAATTATCCCAATTATATATTCCCTGAACATACACCGGCTCGTTAGCCTCTTCATTGGTTTCGGGATTAACAGGGTAGTGGGAAATCAATCCGCCTGGTCCGCAACCGGGCGCTGTAAATCCGCTATAATCCATTTCAATCGCCCAAGCTGCCCTTCCCAATGCTCCATCCAGTTTACGCCATCCAGCTTCCTTTTCGCGAGGATTCTGACCAATACCGGCTAGTTCTGCAAAATATTTCACGCCCGTTTCAGGTATCGTAACAGGTCTGTCTTTAATTCCCAAAGCCTCTGCATTAATCATAGGAAGATCTTTCCCTGTATCCTTTTTACCTGTAATTTTGGAAACGTCATCGTGCAGAAATTTGATTGGAGGCTCGGTCGGATCAAAAATCCTCATCCAGCCAAGTTTAGTGACCGGAAGACGCCGATACCTATTGTCAACCTGATAAGGAAATTCGGAGACTTCTTTTACCGGGGCCACAATGTCTGCTGCTTCTGCTACTAAAGGATTAATTGTTTCCTTTGCAACCGCAGCCGAGGTGACTGCAACAACAGCAGCACCTAGCAGCGAGGTTTTAAAAAAGCCTCGTCTGTCCATGTCTTTTTTCATAAAAATTTACCTCCATAAAAATATTAGAATAACAATATAATTATACCAATCCCCGAATATTGTACCTATAAATAGCTTTACAATTTTGAAACATTTGCATTCGCTAATCTAATCATGGCTACCGATTGAAATCAGATAGGATGCCTTCTCATAATTACGTCATATCCCATACAAATACATACGCCCTAAAGACAACTGGATATATTCAGTTAGAATCTAAGTGGTACGGTATAAAAATATTTGAAAAGGAAATTATAGTAAAAATATTAATTATAACTTAGGGATAACTGAAAGATATTTGGGGGCGGTATGTTTAAAAGACTGTTGAAGAGTGCTCTAGGCTTTAGCGGCAAAAAAGGCTCTGGCAAGACAACTTCACGACAACCTATAGAAAAGCGGCCCCTATCTGCAGATTATGATAATAATTTGCAGACTTTACGGCAAGTTTTCAATCAATGTTTTGATATTCTCTTCCGCGAATTTTTCATTAATGCTGATATGCCTTTACGGGCTTTTATTGTTTATGTAACCGGATTAACCAATCATGAAATGGTGAATGATCACTTATTGAAGAGTATCATGCAGGAAACGGCTAATTTACCGTCATCTGTGCATCTGTCTAAGGCGAATGTACAGCAAGTCATTCAGGAACGTTTAATCAATTTGGACGAAACCAGCACGACGACTGATTTAATTGAACTCGTCCAAAAAGTTTTAGAAGGCAATACCGTCCTGATTCTGGACGGATCGTCTACTGCGATTATTGCCGGTGTACGGGGTGTAGAGGGTAGAGCAATCGACGAGCCTGACAGCGAACCTGGGGTGAGGGGACCGAAAGACGGATTTGTGGAAGCCCTCAACACAAACATGAGTTTAATCCGGCGCCGAATAAAAACCAGCCGTCTCAAAGCGGAAACTTTCGAGACAGGACTGTTGACGAAGACCAAACTGGCAGTATGTTACATCAAAGGGATCGCCAATGATAAAGTTGTGCAAGAGGTGAAGCAGCGGATTGGCAGGATTAATATTGATAGTGTGCTCAGCAGCAACCAGATTGAAGAATTAATTATGGATGAGGCTTTCTCTTTATTCCCCCTTGTACAGTACACCGAGCGGCCGGACAAAGCAGCGGCTTCCTTATTGGAAGGACGGGTTGTTATCTTAGTGGATAACTCACCAATGCCCCTGATTGTTCCGGTAACGTTTATTTCTCTGCTCCAGGCTGCCGAGGATTATTACAATAACGCGGTATTCGCCACTTCAGTCCGGCTTTTGCGCTTTATCGCCTTGAACATTGCGTTATTGCTTCCGGCCTTAACTGTGGCAGCCTTCTCATTCCACCAGGAGTTGCTGCCAACAGCCCTAATAAGTACTGTCGCAGGTGCCCGGCAAGGCTTGCCTCTGCCAATCGTTTTAGAAATTCTGATGATTGAATTCGCCTTTGAGCTCTTGCGCGAAGCCGGAGTACGCCTGCCCAAGACAATTGGTCAAGCTATCAGCACTGTCGGTGGTTTGGTCATTGGGCAAGCGGCAGTGAACGCAGGCCTTGTCTCCCCAATCTCGGTCATTGTTGTGGCCACTACAGCCATCGCTTCATTCACGATTCCGAATTACGCTGCAGGTACTGCACTGAGAATTTTGCGGTTTGTTTTGATTATCCTCGCAGGTTTTTTCGGCGGAGTGGGAATCATCTCCGGTCTGATGGTTATTCTTTTCCATCTCTGCAGCTTACGTTCTTTCGGTATCCCCTACTTATCACCGATTGCCCCCTTAAGCCCGGGTGACTTAAAGGACACCATGGTGCGTGCGCCCTGGTGGGCTATGCTCACACGGCCATGGATGTCCGGTGGTAATGAGCCAGTCAGGCAGGACCCTGATCAAGGTCCGCAGAAACCGGATAAGGGAGGGCAAACGCCATAAATACGGAAAAGCTTTCAAGTAGGCAAATTGCCGTACTACTGTTCATAATCATCATGGTTTCAGCGCTCCTGTTAGTGCCCGGGTTGACGGCTGAAAAAGCCAAACAATCCGCCTGGATAGCGATCGGTTTAGCCTCACTTCCCAGTTTTCTTTGCCTATGGATCGTATGGAAATTGGGTAAAAGGTTTCCAAAAAATACTTTGCCTGAATATACTGAGATCATCCTGGGCAAAGTCTTAGGCAAGGTTGTAGGCGGAGCCTATATCCTATTTTTTCTTTTGGTTAACATTTTATCCATATGTGAGTTTTCCGAATTCCTGACAGTCTGCTTTATGCCACAAACCCCGGCAATAGCTCTTAATGCCATTCTTGTCCTCATCGGGGCTTATGCAGTATTGAAAGGGATTGAAGTCATTGCCCGTGCAGCTCAATTCGTATTTCCCTTATTCATGATTTCTTTACTTATTCTATTTGTATCCGTATTACCCGCGGTGAAACTAGGAAAGTTGCTGCCTTTTCTTGAAGGTGGGATCAAACCCGTGATTTGGGGGTCTATCCCCTCCATATTCGTGTATGGTGAGATTATTGTATTGGCTATCCTGCTTCCCATGGTCAACAAGCCTGAGGAAATAAAGCGCAAAGGTGCTTTTGCCTTATTGACAGTGGCTATTTTTCTCTCAGCAGGTATGATGTTCACCTTAATGATATTTGGATCAAACCTTTCTGGGGATTTGTTGTTTCCTTTTTGGTATCTCAGCAAATATATCGAGTTTGGTAGTTACCTTCAGCGAGTAGAAGGGTTAATCCTGCTCCTTTGGATGATCGGAATGATCATTAAAATTGCAATTTTCTATTATTTAACATGTTTTTCAACAGCCAAAACCCTGGGTCTGAAAAGCTATAAACCGGTTATTTACCCCATGGCGCTTATCTACCTCCCAGCGGCAACTTTTCTGTTTCGTAACACAGCAGAATTCCGTCAGTTTCTTGAATTGTACTGGCCGTATTTAGGATCCATTTTCGAACTGGTGTTGCCTTTGATTCTTTTGTTCGTAGCCGTAATCAGAAAAAAGCAAAGGAGAGTTAGCCGGTGAAAAAAAAATACCGAATTTTAGGCCTATCCATACTAATTATTTTACAGTCTGCTATAAGCACCGGCTGTTGGAGCAGTAAGGAAGTTGAAAGCCTTGCCGTTGTCACCCTCATGGGAATTGACTATACAAACGAAAATGGCAGCGACATGTGGACAATATCTGCAACAATCTTAAACCCGCTCGGCCAGGATAAAGAAGGAGATCAATCAAGAGGAAAGGGTAGTCAGGAAACATTATTGGTAGGCACCGGAAGGACTCTGCAGGAGACTATTTCAGCCTTTCCTGCCCATTCATCTCGTACACCTTATTACGGCCATATTAGTGCTTTTATCATTGGTGAGAAGACCGCCAAGGAAAAAATGTGCGAATTTACTGAGGCCAATATACGATATTGGGAAAACCGTCCAAGAACATTAATAATCATAACAAAAGGAAAAGCTCTTGATGTATTGCAAGCGGGACCGGCAGTCGATAAGCTGCTCTCTAAAGAATTGAAGGAATTAGGTATGAAAAAAGCGTTAGCCACCGGTTATTCCTACGGTGTAACTTTGACTGATTTTGCGGAGGGGTTAAAAAGTCCTGACAGGGATCCGGTAGCGACTCTGGTCAATGTCGTTCCTCCGGAAGTTCCGGGATTGGGACAGCAAAATCTGATGGAGGGATTAGCTGTTTTCCAAGGGGGTAGACTCATAGGTTGGTTGAATAAAGAGGAAACTATGGGATATTTATTAATAACGCAAAATATCAACAATGGGCATATTCCGCTAGTGGTTACAAAAGATAATATACTATTCTCATATTACTTTGCTACTACAAAAAGTAAAATCCTATCGGTGGTAACCGGTGATAATATATCTTACCGTGTACAAATTAAAGTTATAGGTGCAATTGCTGATAATTCAGGATTAAGACTAAAAGCAGAAGATATTAAAGCACTTGAAAATGTAATCGAAGACAGGCTGCGGGACCTTTCCACGCAGGCAGTTGATAAAGCCAAGGAATACAATTCAGATTTCCTTGGCTTTACAGAAAAACTCCATCGTACTAACCTCTCGGCATGGCAGACGCTAGGATCGGACTGGCGGAAAGCTTTTAGCACAACGGAAGTAGAAATCGTGGTCGATGCTAAGATCGTCCAAACCGGGATGATGGGTGAATAAATTATATTACAATATCAATTACAACTGTTATTGTATCGTTAATTAAATTTCTACACTTCCTTCGAATACCTTTTCCGGTTTTCCTGTCATATAGACTGTCTCATCTGTATATTTAACGACTAGGTCGCCGCCTTTTAGCTTCACCAGAATATGCTGGTCTTTTTGGCAGTAACCATTCATCACCGCAGCGACAACAGCTGCACAGGCGCTGGTACCGGCTGCAAGTGTTTCGCCGTTGCCGCGTTCCCAGACCCGCATTTTGAGGGTATTTCGGTCAATCATCGTGACGAATTCCACATTGACTCTTTCCGGAAATAACGGAGAATATTCGAAGGCCGGTCCTTCAATATCCATCTGAATGCTTTCCTGGTTCTCCACAAAAAGCACACTATGCGGATTCCCCATGGACACACAGGTGATGCGGTAATCGCGACCGGCAATCGTAACCGGCTGATTCACGATAACCTCTCCCGGCAATTTAACCGGAATCTTCTGAGGTTCCAACTCCGCCGGCCCCATATCCACGCAGACTGAATCGACTTTCCCGTTTTGGATATAGAGTTTCAGTTTTTTAGTCCCGCTCAAGGTTTCAATCGAAATCCGATCCTTAACGATGATCTCGTTGTCGTACAGATATTTCCCGATGCATGTAAGCGCATTGCCGCTCATTTTACCTTCGCTGCCATCCAGATTGAACATCTGCATCTTAGCATCCGCTTTGTCGGACGGGCAGATCAGCACGATCCCGTCCCCGCCGATACCATAGTGCCTATCGGATAAATAAACACTCAGGGATTCCGGGCTGACGATTTGTTGATCGAAGCAGTTGAAATAGATATAATCGTTGCCGCAGGACTGCATTTTTGTAAAGGTAAGCTGCCGCCGTTCGCTGCGCATATGGTTGATGTCCACAAGCTCCGTGTTGTTCTGGGAATACCGGCTCTTCAGACTGTTGGCTAACGCATTGGCGGTATCCAGCGAGGTCAGGCACGGAATTGCTGTCTCAACTGCCTTGCGGCGGATTTTGACACTGTCCAGACCGGGTAGCCTGCCTTTGGCGGAAGTCGAAATAATATAATGGATCTTGCCGCTTTCCAGCAGCGTTTGGATATTGTCATGCTCTGATTCATGAATCTTCTTGACCGAAATTACCTGCAGACCCGCTTGCTCCAGCACTTTGGCCGTTCCGCCGGTCGCATAGAGTTTAAAGCCCAGCTCGCTGTATTTCCTGGCGATATCAACCATCTCCGGCTTATCGCCGTTGCGAACCGTAATTAAAACGCCACCCTGCTTCACCATCTTATACCCGGCAGCCACAAGTCCCTTATAAAGCGCCTCGGCCAGCGATTTGCCGATACCCAGCACCTCGCCCGTCGACTTCATCTCCGGGCCCAGCTGCACATCGACGTCGATCAGTTTTTCAAACGAAAATACCGGAACCTTAACCGCGACATAAGGCGGGGTTTTATACAGCCCTGTGCCGAAGCCCATATCGGTCAGTTTTTCGCCAAGCATCGCCCGGGTTGCGAGGTCAACCATCGGCACGCCGGTCACTTTGCTGATATACGGGATCGTCCTTGAGGAACGCGGGTTCACTTCAATGACGTAGATTTCTCCGGCATGAACGACATATTGAATATTGACCAGCCCCTGGGTGTTTAAGGCCAGGGCCAATTTTCTGGAATAGTCAATGACCCGTTCCGTCAGCTCTCCGCTTAAGTTCCAGGCGGGATAGACCGCAATCGAATCGCCGGAATGGATACCGGCCCGCTCAATATGCTCCATAATACCAGGGATCAGAATCTCTTCACCGTCACAGATCGCATCGACCTCGATTTCAATACCTGACAGGTATTTATCGATCAAAACGGGATTTTCGATGTTGTAAGTCAGGATAATGTCCATGTATTCACAGATATCCTGGTCGCTAAACGCAATAATCATATTTTGGCCGCCAAGCACATAAGAAGGCCGCATCAGAACCGGATAACCGAGCTTATTCGCAGCCTGCAGCGCTTCATTGGTGTTCATGACGGTATGTCCCTGAGGCCGTTTTATGGAGAGCCTTTCCAACAAAGCGTCAAACCGTTCCCTGTCCTCGGCTGCATCGATGCTGTCGGCCGGTGTGCCCAGAATCCGTACCTCCTGGGCTTCCAAGAACTTCGTCAGCTTAATGGCCGTCTGTCCGCCAAAAGCTACGACGACGCCATAGGGCTGCTCCGTATGAATCACATTCAAAACGTCCTCATTGGTCAGTGGTTCAAAATACAGCCGGTCGGCCGTGTCAAAGTCGGTCGAGACGGTCTCCGGGTTATTATTGACGATCACGACCTCATAGCCTGCTTTTTTCAACGCCCACACACAATGTACGGAAGCATAGTCAAACTCGATCCCCTGACCGATTCGAATCGGGCCGGAGCCAAAGACAATAATTGTCTTCTTACTGCTGTTCCTGGCTTTAATAAACTGCTCGGCCTCATTGGCTTCATCGTACGTCGAGTAAAAATACGGGGTCTCCGCCTCAAATTCGGCTGCGCAGGTATCGACCATTTTGTAAGAAGCCCAGCGTTTCTGATAGATCCCCTGCGCGATCCCCTGTTCAATCCTGCAGCCTGAAAGCCGTTCGATTACTTTATCAGGGTACCCGAGTTTCTTGGCCTCTTCGTACAGCTCCTGTGTTAGAGGTCCGGCGGCAAGCTCTTTTTCCAAGGACACAAGATGGGCAAGCTTGTATAAAAACCAAAGGTCAATCCGGGTGATTTCATGAATCAATTCGCAGGAAATACCCCTTTGCAGCGCTTCAAATATCACAAAAAGCCGTTCATCGTTGCATACTGTAAGCAGCTGTTCAATCTCGGCATCCGTCAGTTTCTTGAGTTTGGGCAGGTTCAAGCTGTCCAGGGAAATCTCCGCTCCCCTGACCGCTTTCATAATGGCCTGCTCAAAGCTCACGCCGATGGCCATCACTTCACCGGTTGCTTTCATCTGCGTACCCAGTGTGCGTTTCGCGTAAACAAATTTATCAAACGGCCACTTGGGCAGTTTCACCACGACATAATCCAGCGCCGGTTCAAAACAGGCATAGGTCTTCCCTGTAACGGCGTTTTTAATCTCATCGAGCGTATAGCCGACCGCAATTTTCGCGGCGACTTTAGCAATCGGATATCCGGTCGCCTTGGAGGCCAGAGCCGAGGAACGGGATACCCTCGGATTCACCTCAATCACGGCATAGTCAAAGCGGTCCGGATGCAGCGCAAACTGGCAGTTGCAGCCGCCTTCCACTTCCAGGGCCGTAATAATATTCAGCGCAGCCGAGCGCAGCATTTGATATTCTTTGTCCGAAAGCGTAACGGCCGGCGCGATAACGATGCTGTCCCCGGTATGAACCCCGACCGGATCAAAATTCTCCATACTGCAGACGGTAATAACATTCCCCACCCGGTCCCGCATCACTTCAAACTCGATCTCTTTCCACCCGGAAATACATTTTTCAATTAGGACCTGGGTAATCGGTGAAAGCCTCAGACCGTTGGCCGCAATTTCCTGCAGCTCGGTTTCATTATAGGCAATCCCCCCACCTGTTCCTCCCAGCGTAAAGGCCGGACGGACAATGACCGGATAGGAGATCTCTTCCGCAAAGGCGAGAGCAGCAGGGACATCCGTCACGACCAGTGAAGGGATGACAGGCTCGCCGATGGCTGCCATGGTATCCTTAAACATCTGCCGGTCTTCAGCCTTATCAATGGTTACCGGATTTGCGCCCAACAGCTTGACACCTTGCTTTTCTAGAAATCCTTCTTTGGCAAGCTGCATGGAAAGTGTCAGGCCGGTCTGACCGCCTAACGTAGATAAAATGCTGTCCGGTCTTTCCTTGATGATGATTCTTTTGATGGTCTCCAGCGTTAACGGCTCAATGTAGATCTGATCGGCCATTGCGTTATCCGTCATGATCGTTGCTGGATTAGAGTTGATCAGAACAACTTCCAGCCCCTCTTCTTTCAAGGCCCTGCACGCCTGAGTTCCCGCGTAATCAAATTCAGCAGCCTGTCCGATGACGATCGGACCTGAGCCAATGACCAGTACTTTTTTTATTGTTTCATTTAACGGCATGTTGAGCAGTCCTTCCTCATCAAATCAATAAATTGGTCAAATAAATAGCTGGTATCCAAGGGTCCTGCCGAAGCTTCCGGATGAAACTGTGCCGAGAAAGCTGGCATATTCAGATATTCAATTCCTTCGCAAGTCCCGTCATTGGCATTCTCAAAACGCATGCGGGCATGGGCAGGGAGGCTGTTGGCGACAACTGCATAACCATGGTTCTGGCTTGTAATGTAGACCCTGCCGGTTTTCAAATCCTTCACAGGCTGATTGGCGCCCCGGTGTCCGTATTTCAGCTTGGACGTTTCGGCACCCTGCGCCAGCGCCAGCAGCTGATGTCCGAGACAGATCCCGAAAATTGGCAGACCGGAGGCAGAAAGCTTCTTCAGTTCTGCGATAATTCCCTTATTGTCGGCCGGATCTCCCGGTCCGTTGGAAAGCATGATCCCGTCCGGGTGCAAAGCCAGGATACTTTCGGTGGATGTCTCAGCAGGCACCGTGATAACCTCACAGCCGCGTTTGATGAGCTCACGCCGGATATTTTCCTTCGCTCCGAAATCCCACAGGACCACCCGGTATTTGCCGGTTACTTCTTTGGCGACCACTGTCGCTACATCTCTAGATGTGGCAACGTCAACGGGCTTACCTATGTCTCTGGTTGGGACTATTTCAATGGATGAGATGCCCTTCCGGGTTACATCGGTGTTCTCGGTCGGTATCGTTTCCCTGCAGGAAACTGTCTGGACCGCGTCCGTAATTTTATAGGCATTGATTTCAGCCAGATCTCTTTCAAGATTGTCCAGGGTCGCGGTGATTTTGGCGTTCATTACGCCGACCTCGCGGATGATCTTCGTCAGTTCCCGAGTGTCTACGCCGTAAACCCCCACAATATCCTGCACTTTTAAAAAAGCGTCAAGCTCTCCTTCACAGCGAAAGTTGGAAGGAACTTGACACCACTCCCGGACAACATAGGCCTTTACTTTTGAAGAATTACTTTCAAAATCTGCCGAAATAATCCCATAATTCCCTATCAAAGGGAACGTCTGAACCACAATCTGTCCGTAATAACTCGGATCGGTCAGGGTTTCGAGATATCCGGTCATTGCAGTAGTAAAGACAATCTCACCGACTGCCTCTCCTACTGCCCCGAAAGGTTTCCCTTTAAAAACCCGGCCATTGGCCAGGATGATATACACATTCTGCTGCACGCGGATCCCTCCGTAATTCTTATTTCAATAGACTGGTCCATCAGTCTGTTTCCGTCACTAAATAAAGTAGATGAAAAAAATTATTCAAATAGCATTATACCATGAGAATTGATGAATATAAAATCTTCAAACTCCGTCTTTTCATGCTTGTTGATTATCCAAGCCGGTTTTTGCTGGTCGTCACGAGCTCTACCCTGAAGCCTTTGCGGCTTTGCCGGACCGTCGCAGCCATAAATCCGAAGAAGATAAGTGACCATAACCCGCCAGTCAACAGAATTCCAAGGGATATCCGGAACAGAGCCGGCCAAAACAACGGACGGCTGAGAAAATACAACCCGCTAAGTAGTCCTGACTGTACATTCCATTCGAAGGTGACCGATGGAAGCATCCGAAGCGCTGAGACCAATTCGGCAGGAGGGAATAAATAGCATAGACTTAAACCTAAAATAAGGATGAAACAAAAATTGATCAGATACATCATTAGCGAAGCACTTGGCGATATCCGCATTTGTGGTTTGTCCGGATTATAGCGGCAGTTCTTGATGGAATAATACAGCCCAATGGCACTGGAACCCAGGCTTAAGAAAATCGCCGCCAGTGCCAGGATAAGCGTTAGGCTCGTTGAAACTCCGACTGCCAATGAAGTGCCAACCAGAAGAGCCTCCATCAATAGTAACGTGGGAAGCACGGCTGCAGTTAATTTCCCCCAGACGACAGGCCACCCTGCCAGGGGCACACTATTTAGCAGCCAGTCGGACTCTCCTTCCCTGCCAAACGCCTGCAAGGCCAAATTGCCGCTGAACATAATCGTGTACATGATAAGAACCATTACCAAACTGGATACACTCGATGCCGAAGCATTGAACAGAAACTGAACCACAAAGAAGGCCATAATGATCAGAGGGATCAAATAGCTAAACCATTCTCTGGTATCCCTTTTCAAGGTTAGCAAATCTTTTTTGGCCACTGCCCACATGCCTGCCCACGTCGAGGCCGGCAAGACTACTGCTTCCTGCTCCTGGCCAACAGTCCCGAAGAAAATCTTTTCCTGTTGGCGGTTCGTCGTATCAACGCTGGAAACTGAACGTTTTTTGCGCCGTCTTCCGCCATCTCCCTGGCTGATGGAAATGAAGCCCTGCCGGAATCCCCGTTCCAAAAGAATCAAGGCAATCAAAAAAAGAAACGCACTGAAAATAAGGATCAGGAGGCTCCATCCCAGCCCCGTGGCAAAGCTGTCGGTTATTCCGCTGGTTAAAGCAAGTGAACCCCATCCCCACGGGAAAAAATTCATGACGTGAATCAGCTGCTCTTTGCCTGCCAGCATGGTCCCAATATCCAAGTTACCTTGGCTTCCCAGCATCATTCCCGGAATCTGAAACACTAACGCGATCAAGACACCTGCCAGCCCTCCCATGAGTCCGACGGCTTCTTTGCTCCTGTGAGGCGGAACAATACGCATGACCAAAAGGTTCAGCAGTTCGGCCAGGGCTGTCCCGCTAAGCCATAAACCGCAGCCTGACAGGAAAACAAGAAGATAATAGGATGCTTTGGCCTCAAAAAGCAGACCGCAGAACACCCCCGGCAAAAAAACAAACAAGAACGCAACTAAAAGATTGCTCACAAGTACAGAGACTGTTTTTACGGCAAAAACGACCCGGAGAGGAACCGGTGCCATGAAAAGAAGTTCCAAATCTTCGGACATATACAGCGCTGCAAAAGCTGCCGTAAGACCAAAGAATATCTGGCTGGCCAGTCCCACCAGAAAGAACAAGGAGAGAAAACCCTGAACGGTCTCAGGCTGCATTGATTTCAACATTCCATAGGATATGGCCCCCATGGAAATCAGAAAACTCAAAAACACAATCATCAGGATACCCATTCCGATGAAAGTTCTCTTTCGTTGATGTTTCAGCGTGTTAAGTGTCACCCGCAGCTGATTTGTTAGCAGCAGGACAAAATCCTGAACAAACGACTTTTCCGCAGGCGGGGTATCCAGAGGCGGCGGTATGATCATTTTCACCGTTTATTCCTCCTCCAGGCTTTTGATTAATTCAGCATTCTCACGGACTCCGGTAAGTTCCAGGAAAATATCTTCCAGGCTTTCCCCACCGTGCCCAACTTTTTGCCGGAGTTCTTCAGGGCTGCCCTGCGCAATCAGCATGCCATCTTTCAGAATACCGACCCGATGGCACATTCTCTCGGCAATCTCAAGAATATGGGTCGAAACAAATACCGCAGCACCCTGCCGGGCCATCTCCTGAAGAATATCTTTGAGGAGGCGTGCGCTGGCCGGGTCAAGACCCACAGTCGGCTCATCCAAAAGAATCACCTTAGGCTGATGAATTAAGGCCCCCGCCAGAACAACCTTTTGTCTCATACCGTGAGAGTAACCCTCCAATAGCTCATCTGCACGCTCCATGAGACCGAACATTCCTAAGAGCTGCTCAGCCCGCTCTTTGGCAATGCCTTTTGGGACTCGGTATAGGGCTGAAATAAGGTGCAAAAATTCACGGGCTGACAGTTTGTTATACAATTTTGGCTGGTCCGGTACATAAGCCATTAAGGCTTTGGCCTGAGTGGGCTGCCTGCGGATATCGTAATCACAGATGGATATCTCCCCCTCGCTGGGATCCAGCAATCCAGTAAGCATTTTAATCGTTGTTGTTTTACCGGCACCGTTCGGTCCCAAGAAACCGAAAATCTCTCCGCTTCTTACCTCCAGGTTTAGATCGTTGACAACCGGCACTGAACCATACCTTTTGGTTAAACGATTTGTTCTGATCAAGACCCTTTCCATTGCGTACCTCCTGCTAACTTTTTGGCTTAAGACCTATTCATAAATTGAAGGTTAAATCTCGCTCCTCACTCTTCATTATAGTAATCGTGCCCTTGTGATACTGTTCTTTCCATATTTCGCGTTAACTTGATCAATCACTTTTGTCAGGTTTCCCATATCTTTTTGAGATTCATCAAACAACGTCAGTTGCTCAGTTTGATCCGTTAAGTTATTCAAGGTAATTCCAATTAGTCTAAGCGGCTGATTCATGGAGAGCCCGCGTAAGAGCGTACAGGCTTCATGGTAGATCAGATCATCCAGATCTGTGGCCTGAGGGAGGGTGCTGGAACGGGAGAGGGTCCTGAAATCTGGATAACGTGCTTTCAGCGTGATTGTTTTCGCTCTCAGCGCATGTTTGCGCAGGCGTCTTCCGACATCCACCGCCAGCTTCAGCAGCTCTTTTTCAAGTACGTCAACATCAGCAATATCTGATGAGAATGTCGTCTCCCTGCCAACGGATTTCGCCATTCTGTCGGTTTCTACGGAGCGGTTGTCAATACCTCGGGCGAGTTCGTAAAGCTGTTTGCCCAAGGCACCGAATCGTTTCGAGAGAGCACTTTCATCCAAGGCACGCAGATCTCTCACTGTTTTGACCCGAAGCTCATGCAGCTGTTCCGCCGTTTTGATGCCGACCCCCCACACTCTTTCCACAGCCAGAGGATCGAGAAATTCCTGTACTTTATCCGGAGGGACAACGACAAAGCCGTCCGGCTTCTGCAGATCGGAAGCAATCTTGGCGAGGAATTTATTGGGGGCTAAACCCACTGAAGCTGTCAGGCCAAGTTCCTGCCGGATACGTTGTTTGATCAGCACGGCGATATTTTGGGCAAATCCAAAAAGAGCCGTTGATCGCGTAACGTCCAAAAAAGCTTCATCAAGGGACAAGGGCTCGACGAGCGGCGTGTAGGACAAAAATATTTCGTGTATCCGGTCTGAGGCTTCCTGATATTTTTGCATATTAACAGGGAGAAATGCGGCCTGCGGACAGCGTCTGAAGGCCTCGGTCATGGGCATCGCCGAATGAATGCCAAATTTACGGGCCTCATAAGAAGCAGCAGAAACAACACCCCGGCTGTTTGGCTTGCCGCCCACGATAACAGGCTTTCCGAGTAAGGCTGGATGATCTCTCTGTTCTACCGCGGCATAGAAAGCATCCATATCGATATGGAGTATTTTTCGATGGTCTTGCCATTGTTCCATAAATCAATTATACCACTATGCGCCCGGCGTTTTCCATGCCATCCGTGGTGATTGGTGATTCTCGGTCTAATGAATCATCTTGCCGGTTCAGCATGCAGAAGCGCCATATGAAAGTTGGGCTGGAATCATAAAAAGATGACCCCCGCGCAAGACAGAGATCATCTTCTAAGTGCATCACGCCTTTTTAAATTATCCTTCACATAGGGTCGGCTTCATTGGTTCCATCATGTTTTACAGCTGCCTCATTATCCTCAGCTTTTTTCTCTGCTCCTTCATCATTGCTCTGTAACACATTCTCGTCTTCCTTTTGTTTTGGTTCTTCTTGGGAGACCTTTTCTTTGGGGGATGTATCTTTTAAGCTGTCCATTATCGTGTCACTCTGCATACTAATTGTATTTGTAAATTCTCTTGTCAATTCATTCATTATCTTGCGACCTTGTCTAACCATTTTTCCAATTGTTTTTGCAATTACGGGCAAATCATCGGGGCCAAAAAGAACCAAGGCGACAAATAAGATTAATGCAATTTCTGTTAAACCCATTTAAATCACCTCTTCCTCTTCTCGCTTCAGCATTTTTGTTCTTCTTCTTACTACAATATAACCTATCCAAATACTGATTTCATAGAGAAGATACATCGGACCGATGATCAAAACCTGGGTCATCAGATCGGGGGTTGGAGAAAGAACAACAGCCAATATCACAATCACAAAAAAGGCCCATTTTCTATATTTTGCGAGAGCCTGAGGAGATACGACGCCTATTCGAATTAACAGTATCAATACAACGGGCAGTTGGAAAAACAACCCAAAGCTGAGTGCCAAAGTGAAAACAAAATTAATATAGGAAGACTTGGTGACAAATGGTGTTGTATCGATTGCCCCTATCCCTGCCAAAAGTAAAAACTTTAAGCAGATAGGCAGCACAAATAAAATAACAAAAGCTGCACCTGCAAAAAAAAGAAGAAGAGATGAAGGAAAGATGAAATAGAGGTATTTCCGTTCATTCGATTTTAAAGCCGGCAGGATAAAACTCCATAACTGCCATATGATGATGGGCAAAGCTATAACTACACCCGCAATGAGTGATACTTTTAACTTAACCATTAATGGTTCCATCGGTGTTGTCGTAATGAAATGCACCTCACTGAGACCGGACATGGGTATAGCCAGGAAACGAAATACATAATCACTGAACGCCCATCCCGCTATTGCTCCGATGGCAATCGCATATGCAGAAAATAAAAGCACTTTGCGCATTTCTTTAAAGTGGCCAAAGAAAGACATTTCGTCACTTTGCTTCTTCCTACGTTGCACAGTACAAACCCCTTCCTTTTCCTGATCTAATTAAAACTAATTCTTCCAAATACGGTCACTCAGGAGTCTCTGGTTTAAACATTTCTTTCATTTTATCAGATAATTCCATCTTGCCGTCAGTATCAATGATCAGGCCCCATGCGTTATTCTTTTCGATTAATTGCAAGCCCTTTTCAGGACCTAATACGAAAGCTGCTGTAGCCAAAGCATCCGCCATTGTCGGACTCTTCGTGACGACAGTACAACCGCTGACCCCTTTTGAAGGATACCCAGTACGAGGATCAAGAATATGACTGTATTGTATTCCGTCAACAGTGAAGAACCGTTCATAGTTACCTGATGTATCAATTGTAAGGTTATCCAATTCGACATAGCCAACAATCTGTTCTTTATTAAATGGATCCCTAATTCCGATGTGCCAAGGCTTATTTCCGTCTTTCTTGCCCATGGCATAAATGTTCCCGCCTGCCGATACCATCCCCGACAGAATATTACGGCTCTTAAAGGTCTCTAATGCTTTGCTTACAGCGTAGCCTTTAGCAATTGCTCCTAGATCTAAACTCATTCCCTTTTTAACCAAAAAGACGGTCCTTTGTTCTTTATTCAAAATTACTTTTTTGTAATCAACAAGTTGAATTGTTTGCGTAATCTGTTCCTGCGATGGCACAGATTTGTCAGAACTGTCCCTTTCTCCAAATTTCCATAATTTAGCTAAAGGGCCAATCGTCGGATCAAATGCGCCGTTGCTTAAATCCGCAATTTTCAAGGACTGTTCAATAACATCGAAGGTCAGTTCCGATACCGTGACAGGCTGTTCCCCTGCATGCGTATTGATCGCGTATATTTCACTATCAGGCGAGAACTTATTAAGCTTGAAATCTATTTCTTCCATAATGCCGAGAGCCTCTGTTACTGCCTTCTTTGCTCCCCAGCCATGAGCCTCAACATATACTTCTGTGTCGAAATACAATTTGCTTTCTTGATAAGTAGCATTACGTTGATAATACGCATAACCTTGCCAAGACAATATAACAATAATGGCCAATAGAAACAAAAGTATCTTAAAGCTCTTTTTATGATACATGCTGACTTATCCTTTATTTGCATTAAAATAACGTTTCTATCGCGTTATGCTATGCCTCTTTTATTGTTTCACTCTCTTCCTTTTCGCCCTCAGAAGCACTCCTGAATTCCTTGATACCTCCGCCTAAAGCTTTTCCTAATTGGGGCAGCTTTCCTGGTCCAAATACGATTAGAGCGATGACCAAACCTATTACAGCTACAGTTGGGGTAATCATTCCAAAAATTGATTGCATTTTTATCTCCTCCATTTTATATGATTAGTCTGGACTCACATAACATTAAGAATTCCTCTTGCTTATAGATTATCTCTAGATGAAAAGTATTATTCAATACATCCTAAAGTAAATAATAATTGTTTAAAGAGTTAGTGTCAATATTCGCCCACCAAAAGGTCGTAAAAACCATCTAGATTAAGTATTATTAAGAGGCACGTTCAAGAACGTGCCTCTTAATAATACTTAGAAATTAAGTTAATTCAATTAACTGGGAATATTGATTTTATAAAGCTCAGGCCATTCCAGCCACCATTTATATTGGGTAATCTCTTCAGTACCGTAACCGAACATATCATCAATTTTCTTAAGCAATGCCGAGGCAGTCTCGCCCTTGCTCCCTATCCACAAGCCTGCTTCATGGAACCAGGAGTCTTCTTTGGAATTCCACGGACAGACTTTTAAACATCTGCCGCAGTTGACACCTTCGTCATTGCCGGCCCGGAAGGCTGCGCATTTCTTCATATCACTGTTCCAGCGCAGATAACCGTTTTGTACAACAGGATCTTTATCATGGGTAATGGCACCGGCCGGACAATTGTCCGAACATTTATTACAAACCCGGCAGAAATCCAGAAGTCCGAAATCAATAGGTTTATCGGGAACGAGTGGCAAATCTGTTGTGACTGCGCCACATTTGTTACGGAATCCCATTCTGGGATGAGCAACGCAGTCTCCCGTACGGCTGAGCTCGCCCATTCCGGAAGCGATAAGCGCCGGCGGAACAGCCAGATCATAGTTGCCAAAGTGATGCGCCCTGGCATTATAACCTAAAGTCCGAATGTATCGGGCCATAATAACGGCAATATTCGCTACGGCATGATAACACCGGAATGACTGGGATACGGAAATCCCGTCATAGCCGGTCGAGGCCAGATAGGTTTCCAAATGCTGCTCCACCGCAAACGTAATAACATAAGGCAAATCCGGTTCTGTGTTCGGGATCTGGTGAATCGGCGTATCCGGCGGAACGATACCCGCGGGGAACAACCCCTGCGGCGGAACCTGCTTAAACCCATAATAAGCATAGGACGGCATATTGCCGATACCGACTTCATCTGCCCTGAGATAATACGCAACGTCTTTCATATGCTGGGACATTTGTTCCGGATCGGGAATCGGAAGCTTCTCGGCATTCGGGACACCAATACAAATCTCATCCAGGCTGATCGGCCCTATGGCCCAGCCTATTCCATCTGTTAGTGGATATCTCTTGGTCTGGGTAAGGAATCCCCATCTGGCCTTCTCTCCGAGTAACCCTCTAAGCGCCAATGTGAAACCTGAGTCGTATTCACTTGATCTTTCAACCTTTCCCACAATCTTGCTTGTTCCCAACCACTGGTCATTATATTCGGCATAACGGACGCTAGCACCGCCATAGTTGGGTGTGGGCCGCAATTTTGACCATTGTCCCTTTGCGGGCGCATAGTTTAGGGTACTTACAGTAGCGTTTGCTATCTTCGATGGAGCTGCAACCGCTCCCATTACGCCCATAGCTGCTGCAGCCACACCAGTTTTCAAAAAGCCGCGGCGGCTTACCTGCCCAGGCAGCTTTTTACTTTCGGAATGATCCGACATCAATTTTCCTCCCCTCAAGCCTTTATAGACTCGTTGACCTTCTTTTTCATACCAATAAATCCTAAAATACGGGCTAATACGATGGCCAGTACTACCGAGATTCCCCCAAATAGAAAGATAGCTGTGCTTGTCGCCTTGACGTGTCCCACACTGGCATTAATGTAAACAAATGATACCCCTATACATGTCATGAAAAACCAAACAACAAAGGTTACCCAAACAGCCACGGTTTGCCATGTTTTATTTTGCTTGGCCCTGGGTTTGACAAAAAGAATCCCCGCTAAAAAAAGAATACCAGCCAGGAAAATTAACAAAGTACTCATTTTTTCACCTCCTTTAATCTTACGAATTGTATCTCTTACACGCTTCATTGTACTCATTATTAAATGTTGGGCATTATCGGCTGTTAATATTTTCTTCGTTGCTACTAATATTTTTTATCAATGTTAACATAGATGGTCATCTTTTATCTTGACAGATTATAGCCGAAACAGATTAAGTATTTTACTAGGCCCTAAAATATAAGAAGCTGCTGCCAACAAACATAAGTTTGTTGGCAGCAGCTTCCTGTTTAGAAAATAGTATTTATTGCTTATCTGCCGGTATTCTGATCTTATACATTTCCGGCCATTCCAGCCACCACTTATATCGGGTGATTTCTTCCGTTCCGTAACCAAACATGTCATCAATATTTTTAAGCAGTGATGAAGCTGTCTCTCCCTTGCTGCCGATCCATATTCCGAGATCATGGAACCAGGATTTTTCCTTGGAATTCCATGGACAGGTCTTTACACATCTACCGCAGTTCACGCCTTCCTCGTTGCCGGTTCTGAATGCCGCACATTTATAGGCATCGGTATTCCAGCGCATATAGCCGTTAAATTCAACAGGATCCACATCATAGGTTATCGCTTGGTTCGGGCAGGTTTCGGCGCATTTTTTACATACCCTGCAGAAATCCAGCATGCCGAAGTCAAGGGGTTTATCCGGTACCAAAGGCAAATCTGTCGTAACTGCGGCTACTTTATTTCTGAAACCCATTCTTGGATGCGCTACACAGTCCCCCGTACGGGTAAGCTCTCCCATACCCGCCGCAATTAATAAAGGCCCCATAACTGCTTCATAATTCCCAAAATGATGAGCCCTGGCATGATAGCCTAAGTTGCGGATATATTGAGCCATGACGACAGAAATATTGGCTGTCGCATGATAACTGCGGAATGACTGCTCAAGGGAAATTCCGTCATACCCCGTTGAAGCCGCATAAGTCTCCCAATGCTGTTCCACAGCAACACAAATAACGTAAGGCATTGACTCCGTAACAGGTACATCTACATAAGGGGTTTCAAGGGTAACAATGCCGGCAGCATAGGCTCCTTCAGGCGGATCCATAACGGCTTTGTAGTAGCCATAGGATGGCATCTTCCCGATCCCTACTTCATCTGCTCTCAAATAATATGCAAGATCTTTGATATGCATAGACATTTGTTCCGGATCAGGAATCGGAAGTTTTTCCGGTTTCGGAGTACCACTTACAATATTTGGTTTGCTTATTTCCTGCGTTGGAAGCATCAAGGCATCCCCGAGAGGATATCTTATCGCCTGCGAAACAAATCCATATTGGGACTTCGTTCCCAGCAATCCTCGAATTGCATATGGAAATCCACCGTCAGATTCATTCGTTCTCTCTACTTTTCCAATAATCTGAGATGTTCCAAGCCATTGATCATTATGTTCTACAAAATGGACTGAGGCACCGCCGTAATCCATTTTCGGCTTTAATTTTGACCATTGGCCCTTTATTGGTGTATAATCCATTTGTTTATATAATGAGTTTCTATACCCGAGATCAATTACAGCGTTTGCCACTCCGGGCGAGCTTGTAATTGCTCCCACCACGCCAAGGGCCGTTGCAGCGGCCCCTGCACTTGCCTTCAAAAAACCCCGTCGGCTTAAGCGTGTTTGCTGATTGGGTTTTTTATTATTTTTTTCCGGAATTTCTGACATCAGTTCTCCTCCTTTAAGCTTGTGTCGTATGGTCTACTTTTTTCTTCATCGTGATAAATCCCAAGATACGCGCTAAGATGATAGCCAGCACCACGGAAATTCCTCCAAATAAGAAGATTGCGGTGCTTGTCGCTTTGACGTGCCCTACGCTGGCATTAATGTAGACAAACGAAATTCCAATCCATGTGATGAAATACCAAACGACAAATAGAGTCCATACCAGCACTGTCTGCCAAATTTTATTTTTAGCAGCGCGCGGCTTGATAAAAAGGATACCGGCTAAAAAAAGGACACCCGCTAAGAAAATTAAAAAAGTACTCATTGTTTTACACCTCCTTTTACCTTCTCGTTAATAATATCTTGATTAATTAACATTGTATTAAATTTAACAAAACCAGACTTAGTCTAGTATAAGAATTTTTCTATCACAATTTATTTTTTTTATAATGGTATAAATAAAAAAAAATGCCGACAATCACTTTGTCGACAGTCTAAAATGTGATCTTTCGGCTGTGTTTAAGTTTTCATCCACTCTTCAATCAAATTTTGTAACCGAGGCAAATCATAAATGATGATCTTACCTGAATTTTTCTTCAGAATATTCTCTTTTTTCAAATAGCGAAATAGTTTGCAGATTGTCACAAAATGAACACCGGTTATTTCAGATATCGCCTTCTGCGATACTCTTTCATCAATCTCATAAACATGGTCAACCTGGTCAACTTCTTTTCCCTTCTGACGGCAGAGTTCATAAAGCAACCTTAACACCCGGACCGATGGTTTATAAATTGCCATTTCTTTAGATTCACGCATAAAATAAGTGCATTTGGATGCATAACAGGTAATAAATTCAATAAGAACTTCTTTATCCTGTTGGAATATACTAAGAAGTTGTTCTTTATCGAAGAAGCAAACCGTACTCCTTTCCTCTGAAACAACATGAACAAAACATTCCTCAATGGCAAATAATCGATCCGCAAAAGTAAAAGGATCAGCGTAAAACATAAACTTTTGCCTTCCATCATCATTCATAAAGCTAATACCCAATTTTCCCGAAAGCACAAAGACAACTTTATTGATGATCTCTCCAGGCAAAACAATCGTATCTCCTTTGCGATAATTACGTATGACCCCCAAATGCGTATAATTACATAGTTTCAAAATCGGATAAAAATTACCGGGCAAAATACTATAGTGGTTGCTTATTACCCTTTCCATTTTTTGTCCCCCTCCCCGCAAAAGAGTTCCCAAAACAAATTCTAATAATTTCTTTAATAACCTTTTTTAGCATAGGCTAAGATCTGACTGAAGTCATAAAAAAATTAATCTATACTAAGTTCTTACGTTTTAATATTAAAAAAACACCGCTGCCGGTGTTTAGTTTTTGCTGTTCTCATTGATTATTTCTTTAAGCCTCTCTAAATCATTAATAATAATTTTACTTGTTGTTTTATGCAAAATATTTTCTTTTTTTAACCAGCTAAATACTCTGCAAATGGTGACAAAATGAACACCCGTTATTTCTGAAATAGCCCTTTGAGATAATTTGACATCTATTTCATAGACGTTATCATCAACTACTTTACCTTCAGTAATGCATAATTCATGAAGCAATCGCAAAACGCGAACGGATGGATTGTAAAGTGCCATCTCCTTTGATCCATTCATAAAATGAAAACATTTTGATGAATAATTCACAATAAATTCATTAAGTATTTCATCATCCTGTTTAAGGATCATAAAAAGCTGCTCTTTGGTAAAAAAACAAATTTTACTTTTTTCTTCTGAAATAACATGAACAAAACAATTCTCTAACGGAAATAGTCGATCAACGATGGAATATTTACCGGCTTTGTACATTAATTTTTGCCTTCCGTCATCATTAAGAAAATTTACTGTGAGTTTGCCGGAAAGCACATATATTATTCTATTTATCGTTTCTCCAGGCAATACAATGGTTTCCCCTTTTTGATAATTACGGACTACCCCCATATGGACAAAATTCTGCAATCTTTCTATAGGATGAAAAGAATCTGGAATAAGTTGCTCTTTAAGAGTTTCCTTCATAATCATTCACCCCTTCAAAAATTTAATCATGCCAAAAAATTTATGTCGAGTTAGGATAATGTTTGCATACACTAATTTAATCATAGCTTATACCAGATAAGGAATTAACATTATTAGCGTGCGTTAATAATTATAATAAGAAATTTTGTACACTTTATTACTGTTCATAAGATTACTGTCTTTTTAATATAACTACACCATGTTGAAAGAGGTTATATTGAAGTGCCGTTTGAAAAATACAGTCTTAATCATAGAATGTATTTATATTGATAAAATAATTCACACAAATATTAACAAACACTAAAATATCTAAATTAATTGGGGATTATAATTTGATTGCATCCGTCTTATAAGCGTTGCGATTTGTAGAATACTTGGCACTTTATCTATATAATAAGGATTCTAATAGCCCTTTGCGGTTCTGGAGGATTTTTGAAGGTCCGCTGCTATACTTAAGATTGAAAAATTATGGTTTCAAGTAATATGCCGAAAAATAAGAACATATAAAAAATAACCCCTTCAAGCAGGGGATTATGTAATCTAACCCACCGCCTTAAGAGGCGTATCGTTAAGCCTTAATATCCAGGTAGTGAGACTATAGAAATTAAGCAGCTTCACTTTATCAAAGCAGACTTCTCCTGCTTGTCTAATACATCTTTTTCTTTAATTTTGCAGCATTTCTTTCGAATAGCTTTGGCCAAATCCTCGAGTATATCCAAAAAAGCACCGGCTGGACAGAATCCCACGCACCACAATTTTCGGAACAAAAAAGCAGATATAAGCGCTGCGAAAAGGATATACCACAAATAGCTTTCCGCTCTTAAATCCAGTCCAAAGGCGACCCCAAACGGCTCATAAGTTATTGCGTTGGCCTTGGCGGTTATCACCGCTCCCATCAGGACCGCAAATAATAACAGATTGCGTAACCTGACCAGCCAAATTCGCGCTTTTCGGAGCGGTATGTTTTTACCGCTTATTTTGTAAGCCGCTTCTTGTATCCCGCAAAACGGACAAACATAGAGGCAATATATATTTTTGCCGGAAAAAAGAATGGGTGCGATAACACCTGCCAGAACGATATAAAATAACAAATTCGTTTTGGGTGAAGGCAAATATCCTAAAAACAACGAAGAGAACTGGGCAACAGACAGCGATCTGTTCAGCCAAAATCCGAGAATAATAGTACTGGCTCCTAAGAATATCAAGCGATACTTCTGAAGTTTTTTGACCTTGTAAATAACAAAACTCATCGTAAACAGCAAGATAGCCATCATTTCTTTCATACCAAATTGCCACTGGACCACAGGCTGTTCCGGATTCTGATGAAACGCTACGCGGGCTATACTGTGCGCATTCTCCCTTACGCTGTCGCTCACAGCACGGCTGGCCAAAGTTGCGCCGGTAATGGCATCTAAGTCCTGATTTAACATCAAGATGCTGTTGACGGGTAAATCCATATATTGTTTATAGTACCCGCCAGCAGCTAGACGCATCAGGAAAGAGGGAGTCTCATTGTTCTCTAAAATTACCGGTTCCCTCAATTTACCCGAAGGATCAACGATGGTGCCGACCAACATCGGACCACCATAGCCATTATGGGAACTAAGACCGACATAAGCCATGAGTTTACCGGTTGCATCAAACGCTTGGGCCGTTCTGTCGCTCATCGGCTCAAACTTTGCTGCTTCCGGAATTAATTTTTTGTACAGGCCGGCTATAACTTTCTCATCCATTTTCTGTTGGCTGATTCCATAGATATAGCCCCCAATCAGAAAGATGATAGCCACACCTGTAATGATCCACTTTCTTTGCATTCCCCAAAATACCTCCGTGGGGGTCCATTAAAATTATTAGATTTTTTAATTAACGTCCTGTTCGACTGGTTCATTAATTCTTTGTTCTCTTTTTATACCCACAAAAAAGAACCGGAAAAATACGACACCGCTGATTGCTAACAAAACCAGGAATGTAATGCCGCCACGCAAGGCCACCTGGGGCGACCCCTCACCGATCGCTGTTCCAATAAAAGCAAAAACAATCAGTACGGCAAGCAGCCATAGGATGGACAGCGTCCATTTCCACCAAGCGAGTTTTTCGCCCTTTTCTTTTTGATAATTAAACAAGGCGTAGATTGCTATCAGAAGGCTAATTATAACCAAACTGTTAATAATAAGTTCGAACATTTCCTTACCTCCTTCTCTAACTTTCTTTTAAGAAATCTTTAGACTCAAAGAACCACGGTTTTTCGCCGACGAGGCCATATTGACGTGAGCCTTCCTCATAATGATAATGTTCCGGCGTATTCTCCCCATAGAAAGCCCTCTCCATCCATGTAAGGCCCTTGGCTGTTAAACCGGTACGGTCGCGTATCGCAATATCTCTGGCAGTGGTATGCAACCAATTGGATTTTTTGGAGAATGGGCACACCGCAATACAGACACGGCAACCTCCGTTGGGAACTTCCAGCCAGAAATTATGGCATTGCGCTGCATTGATCTGCCATCCGTCATAACCACGGCCACCAATCTCCTTGGGTCCGTCGAGGGAAATAGAGCGGCTTGGGCACTGCTCAGCACAGATCTTACAGTTCATACAGAAATTTCGCACACCGATGTTGATCGGCTTGTCGGGCTCTAATGGCAAGTCAGTTACGACCATACTCGGACGGAAATTTGGCCCGAATTCCGGTGTTATGACGAGTCCATTTCGTCCCTGCTCTCCTACTCCTGCAGCCACCATATGCGGCGGCATGATGAACTCATAACGAGCGTGGGGGGAGTTTTCCCTGGCAGGATAACCGAGCCTTTTTACAAAATCCGACATTCTGGCGGCGTAAATACTGGAATTACCATAAGCTTCCAGAGTATGAAAATAGGAAGGGGCTCCGCCGAGCGTCTCCCACGAAAGGGGTTGGCCCATAATGATACCGTATTTCCAATGCTCCGGTATATTTACGGGCTCTCCGCGAGTATAACCACGGATACTGTCAGGGGCCCGTTCATAGCTCCATTCGGGATTGAGTTTGACAATGCGCACGATCGGTGAGCCAAATAAGGTTCCGATTTTTTTGATGAGCCTGCTCATTTCTTTGGGATCTTTAATCTCGTACCTTTTTTTGGCTACGCCTTGAAAATCGCTATCCTTGGAAGAAACCCTGGAAACATGGTAACCCATATGGACGCTCTGCGCCCATTCGTAAGCGTTGGCTATGGCAAAATCGAAAGCTGTCTCAGCGTTGATCCGGGCGAATCTCGGCTGAACTTCCAGGATATGCCTCAAATCTTCCGCAAAATAGTTCCAACCGTACCGATTAAGGACACCCTGATAGAATGCGGCCAAATCCTTATCTTTAATAATACTTAAGGGCGTATTCGCCAGATTGTTTACATCTACCACCGACTTGAGATAAGCATTGAAGGGCATTCCCTGAGGTACGTCAAAAGCCTTGCTTAGGGTTGACCGGCGGAGCTGCGTTTCTGCGTACATCTCCACGCGTTTTGGTGTTCCTACTTTATTGAAAGGGAGCTGATCCGTTTCAAACGGGGTGCGGTCAAAGAGTTCACCAGGAGTAACGCTTTCCTTTTCCCAACCAGTGTTGGTAGATGGGTCAGCGCCGTTCAAATAGCCGACAACCCCAGCAGAAGCCGCACCTGTCGCTACCGCCGCTATCCCCGCGAGCTTAAAGAAATCTCTTCTTTCCATATCTTTTTTCTCCTCGTATAATAAATTCATTAATTAATCGTGATATATATTGATCGTTAAGGAAGGGTGGAGATTTTCGCCGTCCGAAGGAAATACTACCCGACCTTGACAGCTGGAGCATATTGCACACTGCTGCTTGCCGCACTTGCAACCTTACCAGGGGCCTTCAGTACGCCAACGGCTCCCAAGACTGTCGTTGTCAACGCCGGCTTCCTTCGATTCATCTTTGGTCCGTCACTCACTTCTTTTCCACCTCTTTTCAAGCTTGTTTAGTACTAATTTTTTTGTTTTTCCTACAGTGATGAAACCTAACAAGCGTGCCAAAACAATTGCTAGTACGACGGATATTCCTCCAAACAGGAATATGCTGTACTTGTTGCTTTAACATGCCCTACGGATGCGTTGATGTAAACAAAGGAAACCTCCCATACAAACGATAGCAAAGAAAATAACATTATAAGATCCAAATAATTACCGTTTTCCAGGTCTTATCCTGCTTCGCGCGAGGTTTGATAAAAAGGACACCAACTAAAAAAATTCCCGCCAAAAAAGATTAAGAATTACTTATTTTTTCACCTCCCCTTAACTTGTTTGAATTGATAATATAAATTTTATTAAGTTCATTTTAATCCTTTTTCAGTTTTTGACTTTAGCTATACCTAAGATCGTAAAAAAAGGGACACTCAATATACTTTATCTTAGTGGCCTCTTTTCGTTGCACAATAAAATCAAAAATGCCGCCTTTTAGCGGCATTTACATTTAATGCTTATTATTTAAATTTATCATATCTTTAAGCCTCGGCAAGTCATAGATAATGATTTTATTTGGAGTCTTATGCACAATTTTTTCTTTTTTGAGCCATCCAAAAATTCTGCAGACACTTACAAAATGAACACCTGTTATTTCGGAAATTGTCTTTTGTGTTAATTTAATATCTATCTCATAAATATTATCAACAACCTTACCTTTCGTTAAGCAAAGTTCATAAATCATTCTTAAAACTCTGGCGGTCGGAGTATAAAGGTCCATCTCTTTGGAGACATACATAAAAAAGCCGCATTTACAAGCAAAATTCGAAAGAAACTCTAGATGAGCTTCATCATCCTGTCTAAAAATTTCAAAAAGCTGTTCTTTTGAGAAAAAACAAACCGTACTGTTTTCTTCTGAAACAACATGTATGAGACCAATTTTAAATCCAAACGCCCCATCAATGGGACAATAACGGCATGCATAATACATTAATTTTTGTTTGTTATCTTCGAGAAAGTAAACGCTAACTTTTCCTGAGACCACATAGATGACCCTGTCAAGTACTTCTCCAGGAAAACTAATGGTATCTCCTTTCCGATATTTGCGTACTACTCCCATATGAACATATTTTTGAAGACTTTTAACAGGGTAAAAATTATCTGGGACAATACAATAATCTCTGTTAATATCTGTCATAGATCATTTCCCTCCCAAATAAAATTATGCACACAACGTAGATAACCGTTACGTATGCATTAATAATATTAGCGTAGGATAACTTTTCTGACATAATCGTACCACGCAATCTTCAAAAAATCTACATTAAGTTAATACATAAAAAAGTGTCCCAAAAGTTTCCTTGATACTTTCCGGATTTTTTCACCTCCCCTTGACTTGTTTGAATTGATAAATTACTTTCATCAAGTTCATTTTAATCCTATTATAGTTTTGTACTTTAGCTATACCTAAGATCAGAAATAATTTGAATTCGATAACCAAACAAGGGAGCGCCGCAAAACCTAAGTTTTGTTGCACTCCCTTGTTGTCTATTGGAATATCTTCAATTATCAAAAATTCGAAAACTTCTTTTCTTCGGTAAGCGTATGCTCAAGCGTTACCGTGTCGCCCGGCTTTAACGTAATAAACTCTTCATCCCATGGTCCAAGAAAAAGTTTCTTCAAATAACGCGATGAGCCCGTAATTGTTTCATGTTGCAATTCTAAGGATTTAGCAAAGTTCTCTGTTCTGGCCATGATTTCCTCGGGCCGGCAAGTCTGCGTATCAATGATCATCAATCTTTTATAATGGTGCAGCATGGTTTTAATGATCCTGTCGGCTTTGGCTGATCCGTATTTTTCGACATAATGCTGATATTCCGACAATAGGCTTTTCTCATTATCGAGCCATCCCCTGGTCAAAAAATAAGTTCCCATTTCCCGGGAAAGACTCATCCTCAGCTCGTGAGAACCCAATAACAAAGAAATGCAATCGTCCACTCGCGGGATTATCAGAGTAGCCATAGGTGATGTAAGCCCAACCAGGCTATTGCCGCAATAACCAAAAGCAAAGAGAATGGTATCGACGTTCTCCAGTTGGTTAATGGATTCTTGAAGCTTTTTCCGAAGTAAGTCCGGATAGTTGTGAAGGCCCGATTCAATATATAGCACCGGATAGCCTACCCCGGTCTCTTGCAAAGCTAAACGTACTTCATCTTTTATCGTTTGACAGGCAATGATAATCTTGGACATTTAATCAAACCCTTTCTCAAGATGGAAAACGCATCAAAAAAGCAATGCTTATATTGTATACACGTGTATAGTTTATATTTAATTTAATCATGTTCATATCAGATGTCAATAACTTTTCTGCACATTTATAATAATTATTCTCAATTATCTTTAATTGTTTGTCAGATCTTAGAACTTATAAGGAGAAAGCAGCCTTTATTGCTGCTTTCAGAGAAAAATTCAATAAGATAATCAATATTAAACGACTTAAGGAACTTATATATTAGATATGATTCTTAAGTTTAAAAGCCTATAAATTCATGAAGTTTGGAGCATTGTTAATAATCAATCCTTCTGCACCGATAACTAACGTTGCAATAGAGGCAGCATTTTTCAATGCCGTATAAGTTACCTGGACAGGATCAATGATTCCGTTTTCTATCATATCAACGTAGCTATCTTCAGCAGCATCATAACCATATCCGGCAGGAAGTTCCCGGACGTTTTCAATGACGGAATCTCCGTTTTCGCCGGCATTCTCAACAATCTGGCGTAAAGGCGCTTCCAAAGCCTTTTGGACAATCCGCAGTCCGACCATAGCTTCAAGATCATCCAGCTTGATCTCTGCCAATGCATCCGTTGCTTCGAGCAAAGCGATACCTCCGCCAGGTACAATCCCTTCTTCAATCGCTACCCTTACTGCATTGACAGCATCATCAATCCGATCCTTTTTCTCCTTCATTTCCAGTCTCGTGGCAGCCCCGACTTTAATGATGGCTATTCCGCCTTGCAGCCACCCCAACCTTTCCTGGAGTTTCTCTTTTCTCCAGCCGGGAAGCAAAGGCTCATATTCCGCACGTACTTCAGCGCAACGCGCCTCAATTTCTTCTTTGTTACCTTGTCCGCCAATAATGGTCGTATTTTTCGTATCAACTAGAATCCGCTTTGCTCTTCCTAAGTGATATCCTTGTACTTCTTCAAGTGGGATTCCGGCCTCTTCTGAAATAACCGTGGCACCAGTAATAACCGCTATATCCTGCAAGTAAGCTTTACGCCGCTCCCCATGACCTGGGGTCTGAATAGCAATGACATTCATGGTCCCTTTTTGCTTATTTGCAAGCAGAAGAGCAAGCAAATCAACAGAAATATCTTCAGTAATAATTACAAGCGGCTTGCCGCTTTTTACGACCTCTTCCATGATGGAGAAAATCTCATAGATATAACTAATCTTGGTATCGGTTACAAGAATATACGGGTCTTCTAAAACCTCTTCTTTTTTCTCCCAAGACTTCACGATTTTCGGTGTAAAACATCCCTTGTCAAAACGTATCCCTTCCGTAACCTCTAACCGGGTTTTCAGCGCTTGGGCTTCTTCCACCATGATCATCCCATGAAAACCAACTTTTTCTACAGCTTCGCTAATAAGCCTCCCGATCTCCGGATCTCCTGACGATACAGTAGCCACCTGCTTAACCTTCTCCAAACTGGATATTTTGACTGCGCTTTTTTGAATAGCCTCAATAGCGCTTTCAATTCCGTTTTCTATCCCGCTGATAAGAGAAGTGGGATTGCTTCCCGCCGCAATATTTTTCATTCCTTCCCGGATCATGGCCTGGGCCAGAACAATCGATGTCGTTGTCCCGTCACCCACCCTGTCGTTGGTCTTGTCCGATACTTCTTTGATGATCTGGCATCCTAAATTTTGGAACCGGTTAGTTGTGGAAATGATACTGGCAATACTCGCCCCGTCATTTGTAATTTTCGGAAGACCAACTTCCGGGTCTAAAACAACATTTCTTCCTTTTGGTCCCAGTGTAACCTTAACACAAGAGGCGATAAGGTCTATTCCTGCTGCGAGTGATTGTCTGGCCTTCTCCCCGGCCAACAATGTTGTATCCATGTTGATTACCCCTCATTATTCAGAAATCATCAGGCATTCCAATTACTTATCAAAACCAAAACAATCAGCAAGATGGTAAGGCCATACAAAGCAAAAAGCAAAATTGTAGAGCTATCTGTCTTTTTCTTCCCCACTTCTTGATCTTCAGGTTTGACTACGGTTTCAGCTTTTTCAGACATTCATATTCTCCACCTTTCTAACCTTTTTCTTGGAGGACAACCCAATGATCTCCCGAATTTTCCGTCCCAGTTGTGCAACCTTGTCCACAAATGTCCCAACCGGACAGAACGCAACACACCAGAACCGACGGTAGAAAAAGCTGGTAAGCAATATGACAAAAAGCAAATACCACTGATTACTGGATCCGTTTAAGCCAAATATCGTTCCAAAGGGTTCAAAACTGGAACATGAAGGGTTTACAAAGAGGAAGGCAAAGAACAAAACTAAAAATAAGATAACTTCTTTGATCGTGTGGAACCATTTAACATATTTTCCGATCGGTATATTGACTTTACTAATCATGTGGGTAGCTTCCTGCAAGCCGTGGAAAGGACAAACATACGCACAGTAGATGTTTTTACCGGTTATTAAAGCAGGTGCCAATGCTCCCAATAAAACAAGATACCATATCAGATTTTCGCTCGGAGACGGGAAGTATCCAAGAAGCAGCGCACTGATGTGTCCCATCGATAATGACCTATTTAACCAAAAACCTAAAATAACGATACTAAGTCCCAGAAATACCAACCTGTACTTCGCCAATTGCTTGAAACGGGGTATGAAAACAGAAAGTATAAAGAGTAAAGCAACTGCGACTTCTTTTATTCCTATATTCCAGGAGATCTCTGCTTTTTTAGGTGTAACATTCAATTCTTGGACAGCCACGGTATGCGCAACATCATTCACAGATTTTGCGATAGCCCGTGTGGAAAGCGTTGCCCCCGATACTCTGTCAATGTCAGCGTCCAAAACCAGCGGATCACCCGCATTTTTTTTGGTGTACTGGCGGAAATAGCCGGCCTGGGCTATCTTGTTGAGATAAGAAGGAGTCTCCTTATGCTGCAGGATCACTACATCCTGAATGCCCCCGGTCGTATTGATGATAGTCCCTACCATCACGGGCCCCCCATAGCCAACATTACTGCAGATCCCGACATAAGCCATAAGGTTTCCGTCTGCGCCTATCGCCTTAGCCGTCCGGTCACTTATCGAATCAAAATGGTCTGCTTTAGGAAACAACTGCTGGTAATACCCTTGGACAACATCCTGATCCATTTTATTGGCGTGATACCCATATACCATTGTTAGAACCAAAATTACGATAGCAAATAATGGAATAAATTTTTTAGCGATTAAGATAAATTTTTTCATAAAACTGGCCTCTCTTTTTTATGGCTTGAAACAATATAAAAGCAATCTGTTTTTTTACCTAAATCATGTTACTTAGATCAATTGTAAACTGATATTGTTTATCAATGACCCCTTCTGTTGTAAGGAGGATCGAAGCAATACCCATAGCCTTGTTCAACGCGGTAACTGTCACAGCAACCGGATCTACAATCCCTTCAGCCATCATGTCTACAAACTTTCCTGACATTGCGTCGTATCCCATGCCAGGTGCAGCCTTGCTGGTCATCTCTACAATTTTGTCTCCGTTACCACCGGTATTACTTACAATCTGACGTAACGGTACGGCTAGAGCCTGTCGAATGAGACGGATACCGGATAGCTCATCCTCTGAATCCGCTTTTAAATCATCAAGTACTTTTGCTGCCCTTACATAGGTTGTTCCTCCGCCAGGGACGACTCCACTCTCCACCGCCGCTTTCGAAGCCTGTACAGCATCGATAACACGGTCTTTAAGTTCTTTTAGCGCAATTTTCGTATCAGCGCCGACCCTGATAACGGCTATTCCACCAGAAAGCTTGGCGATCCGTTCTTGCAGCTTCTGGCGCTCCCCAGACTCTGATGTTTGTCTGATTAGTGCTCTCAGCTGGTTTGATTTCTCTTCAATCATTTCACTGCTGCCACCACCACCTATTACAGTCGTTTTTTGACGCGTGACAATAATTTTTTCTGCATTACCAAGCATGGATTTCTCAATATTTTCTAATGATAACCCAATCATTTCCACTAAAACAGAACCGCCTGTCTTGACTGCCAAGTCCTCCAAAATACCCAGACGGTACTCTCCGGTACCTGGAGCCTGAACTGCGATCGCCTTGGACTCCCTAGCCTCCGTATTATGCGTAATTAGCATTCCCAGCACATCTTTTGTTACTTGCTTTGCTACGATCAACAGCGACTTTTTCTCCCAGATACACCAATTAAGAACGCGCTTAATTTGCTGGATATTGTCAATCATCTGGTCCGTCATCAAAATATAGGGTTTTTCCAGGTTCACAATCATACGATCGTTTTCCGATAAGAAATATGAAGAGAGATAACCGCTCTCCAATTCCATACCTTCCGATGTTTCAATGAAAGTACGCCGTTCAATGGTTTCCTGGACGGTTACAATCCCATTCTGTCCGACTTTTTCTACTGCCTGAGCAATAAGTTCTCCAGTCAAGCGGCTTTTAGCCGATATGGACGCAACTTGGGAAACAGTTTCCGGAGTAGCCGGAACGCCTAGCCTTCCAATTTCTTGGCTGACTGCCTGTACGGCCTTTTCCATCCCTTTTTTAAGGCGGATGGGGTCTGCTCCCGCTTCGACCAGGGGCATTCCACCCTTTACGATGGCTTGTGCTAGGACGATCGACGTCGTAGTACCATCGCCGACCATGTCGTTGGTTTGCCTGGCAACTTCCTTACATAAACGGGCTCCCATATTTTCCCGAGGATCAGGCAAATTAATGTGTTTCGCCACCGTTACGCCGTCTTTTGTAACCAGAGGATAACCCATCATCTGTTCAATGACAATGTTTCTTCCTTTAGGTCCAAGCGTTACTTTGACCAAATCAGCTACCTTGTCAACTCCCCTGGCCAGCGCATGCCGGGCTTCTTCATTTAATGTAACCGTTGTTTTCTCCTGTGAGGTCATTGCCTAATCTCCACAACTACTCCGTCTTTAAAAACAATTTCAGCTTTGGTCGCCGTTTCCAATTTGTCTCCAACCTTAAGTTCATAAGGCCCTTCCACCGAACCAATCACGATTTCTTCACCGGTTTTCAGTTCATCAATCGCTGCCATATTCATCCTAATTTCGTCCATCCCAACATGGAATTTTGTAGCCTGCGTATCAAATTGCTGCCGGATTTGATTAAGTTGAGTAGCTTCAGCTCCTTTCAACGAGAATTCTGTAAGCATTTTGTTTTTGTTTTCTTCGAACTCCGTCTTTTCGTCGTTCAAAGCCACCATTTGTTCGCGCAATTGCTTACGGGTCCTCTCCTTGGATTCTTCCGTTACAATTTGCTTGAGCGTAATCTCTCTGAAAATTTTGATGAATTCCATATGCTTTTCTCCTTGTGTTTTATTATGCATTAAAATCTTAACCTAGGTATACAAATAAATCTTTAAAACATGCTAATTAAGTATAACATAATTGCATATCATGACAATATTTTATCGTATTTTTGTAAAATAAGAATTATTTTTTGTTAAATAAGAATTAATGTGTCAGTATTTTGCTTAATTTCCTCTCCTTATTTTTCATCTGCTCCTAAATATCCCCACAAAAGGCCATTTTTAACCCCTCCTATCACAAAAACATTTTTTTATTTGCGTATATTAAAATGTGATAGACTATTTTATGATAGACTATTCCATGATAAAATAACAACAAAAAAATAATAAAGGAAGTAGATTGGGCATGTATGAAATCAAACTCGGACCATATAAAGGATTAAAGCTTCCTCCAGTATCTATGTTTTCCGAAGATGATTTGAACCTGGGGGCGAGGGAAGCTGTAAAAAAACTGGCAAACCAATGGGCAAAAAATAATATGCCTGCCGTGTATGGTGATGAAGTTATCATTGGCCTTCGTGCGGAATGCGACAATATGTTCGTTCCGGAGTTATCGAATTCGAATCTAAAGTTTACCTTGGGGGATCCTTCTGTTCTTGAGGCTTTCAGCCAGATTATCAATCACAAAGCCGGAGATGATTTAGTGCTGTCTGTTACTTTTCCCGAAGGTTTCACCGTTGAACGGATGGGCGGAAAAACAGTTACCTTTCAGATTGCCATCCATGAAGTTAACCATAGACTACCTGTTGAACTCTCGGATGAAATCGCCAGGCAAATTAATCCCGAGGTTTCTGGAATAGATGAGCTGCAGGCCAATTTACGCAAAATAATTTCTGAAAACTGGTTACAAAAGATCAAGGAAGAGAGAATTCGATCCATGATCGACGCCATTGCTTCGGGTTCGGAATATACTTTAGATCAAAAGGAATTCCAGGAAGTTCTGGATATTCTTAATGACCAATCGCAAAAGGAGCTTTTCTCGTCAGGGAATCCTCAAAATCTTGAAGCGCTTATGTCCGGAGATAACAGAATGTTTGAAACGAAGAACATGGCGTTGGCTGAGAGAACCCTTGTCGAAGAACTCATTCTGACCGAAATTGCACGGCTGGAAAACATCGACATCAGTTCGGAGGAAATTCAGGAAGCAAAATCTTTCTTCTTAAAAACATCTCCCGACAAAACGCAATTCAGTCAGCTCTTTCCAAATGATGAATTTTTGGGGGACTACTTGTTTAGAGAAAAGATTATTCACGCTCTTTGGCAATGGAACGGTTGCGATATTTACGGCAAAAGTGATTACGAAAGAATTTTTAAATTACAATAGCCGAAAATATTTTACTATATTATCTTATCGAATTATTTAGTCCGGATTAAACTGTACCATGAAAATTTGGGCGAAAAAAAAGACATGCCGGAAAGTTTCACCCGGCATGTCTGTAAAATCCACGAATTTTGTCCCCAGCTTAGTACTCAACAACCTCATTGATTAAACTTTTTAGTTTTTCAAGATTATAAACATAAATTTTATTTTTGACTTTCTTGAGGACTTCTTGTTTTTCAAGTATATTAAATAATTTGCAGACCGTCACATAATGTGTCCCCGTAATATCCGCTATTGCTTTCTGCGTAAGTTTTGAAGTTATCACATAATTACCGTCTACAAACTTCCCTTCATGAATGCAAAGATTATAGAGCAAGCGGAACACTCTGCTGGAAGGACGGGAATAGTTTAAATCTCTGGCATGCGCCATAAAATAATAGACTTTACTGAGAATATTCTGCAAGATATCAAGGACTACTTGTTCGTCGTCATGAAAAATTTTCAGAACTTGCGCAATGGGGAAAAAACAAACTGTACTGGTTTTGACGGCATGAATTTGCAATTCATGATATTCACCGAGAAATGTTGTCATCCCAATACAACCTTCAGTGATATTAAACAGGAATTTATTATGACCATCTTCCATCCCAATACCTACAGACAGACATCCTGATTGAACATATACAATAGAATTTGATTCCGCACCTTGTCCGAGTACAATGCTTCCTTTGGTAAAGATTCGGGTATTTGCAACATGCGTGTACATTCCCAAACGTTCAATTCGATTAAATGTTTCAGGAATTAAAATATCAGGAATTTTTCTCTTTATATTATCATCCATCATCCTATCATCCATTAATTTTCCCCTTCTCCTAAAAAATTCGGATGATCAAAAACATAAAGATACTTCAAGTTCATTAAATAATCGATTGTTTTTTTGCATTTGATTTCAAGGTTGGCATATGCTAAAATCTAGATGCTTAATTTATGATAACATGAAAGTGTTATGACTGCAATTTTCATATTATTTTTATATTAAATGGAGGCACTATCAATGCATCATTTTCAACTGGGTCAGTACAAAGGAATGAAAATCACCTCTCAGCCTATGCCTACAGAAGCGGAGTTAGAGAATGCAGTGATTCAATCTGTTTTAAAAATGATCGACCAATGGTCAAAAACCAATAGGGTCGTCGAAGAAGGAGATGAGGTTGCAGTCAGCATTTTTGCAACTTGCGACGGTTTGGCTGTTTCCGAACTTTGTTCATCCTACTTGAAATACAAAGTTGGCGATCCAATGATGTTTGACCAATTTAAAAATGCCATCGGGAAAAAGAAAGCGGATCGTTTCCAAATGATTATTGATATTCCGCAAAACAGTCCGCTTCAACATGTTGCAGGCAAGAAAGCTGAATTTCTAGTTTCCGTACTGGAAGTTTGGCCGGCAAAACAACTGCAGATCACAGACGCGATTATCCATGAAGTGGATCCTGAAGTTTCGGACATGGAAATGCTGAAAGAGAAAATCCGCAGGTCCATTATAGCCGAAAGCATGCAAACCATAAAGGAAAATGATCTACAAACCATCCTAGACACTATTATCGAGAGCTCAACGTATGAATTGGACGAGGAAATACTGGCAGCAGAAACACAGCAAGTAATAACCAATGCGCTTAAAGACTATGAGATCATAAAGAACCAAAACGCAAATACACCTTTTGGCTCAAGTGAGGCTGATGAATATTTCTATGAGGACTGTGCTGTTTTTGCTAAACAACAGCTTCTCCTCAGTTTGGCTTTTACGGAGTTAGCACGGGTTGAAAATATTTGTATTTCCGATGAAGAAGCAGAATCAGGAAGAAAGCAGATTCTTGAAGGGATCCAGGGGGATCAACAAATGTTTGAAAAGCTTTTCCCTACCCCCGAACTCTTAAAACAAAGTCTGCTGCATGAAAAGATTGTCAAGCACCTATATGAATGGAATATCATCAATAATTGATTTTTCTAATATTCAAAAACTTCATTAATCATATTTTTTAGTTTTTCTAGGTTATAGACATAAATTGCATCTTTGGTTTTTCTCAATACTTTCTGCTTTTCAAGGATCGTCAATAATTTGCTGACCGTGACATAATGGGTACCGGTGATTTCGCCAATCGCTTTTTGCGTCAGATTTGAGTGAATGATATAATAGTCTTCAACTTGTTTTCCATCATGAAGACATAGGTTATACAGGAAGCGAAACACCCTGCTCGCAGGACGGGAAAAATTCAAATCTCTTGATTGTGTCATAAAATAATATACTTTTGAACTAAGATTTTGAATGATATCGACAATCAGTTGTTCATCTTCGTGACATATTTTCAAAACCTCATCAATGGTAAAGAAACAAACAACACTGTCTTTGACCGCAACGATCTGTAGTTCATGATTCTCACTTAAAAAGGTTGTCATCCCAATCGATTGCTCGCCGATTTGAAACAAAAATTTATTATGACCATCATCAGCCCCCATGCTTACGGCAAGACATCCCGACTGCACATACATTACATTATTGGTTTCACTACCCTGAGAAAGTACGACGCTTCCTTTGCAAAATGGACGCGTACTTCCCAGATGTACATATTTTTCCAATCTTTCAACACGATTAAACGATTCAGGAATGATTGTTCCTGGAATCTGTCTTTTTGTGCTATCATCCATGGATTTTCCCTCCCCTAACAGCAGATGAGTCAGACCGTCGTCAAAAATATTTATCTTATGAACCAATTTGGATAACAATTTAAAAAAATTTGCAAATGCTAAAAGTATCTTTACATGACCTATGATAACATTAAATCACTAATATATGCATTATAACAGGTGGGTAGATTATTTGCAGAAAACAAAAAAGTCATTGGCAGAAAGATGGAGGATCTTTTTCAAATGACAACCAATCAATTTCTGCAATATTTTTGATTGAAGTCATTAAAAGAGTAAGTATCCGTTTTTGTACGCCTTTAAGCGGCAAGAGAAAAACTCCGCCGCTTAAAGATATATTTCGTAAGAAAACTGAACTGCTTATAGCTTGGATAAATCATATCTTTCGGGCCATTCCAGCCACCATTTATATTTTTCGATTTGCTCCGTACCATAGCCGAACATATCATCAATTTTTTTCAACAGACTGGAAGAAGCTTCTCCATGACTGCCGATCCAAGTACCTGCTTCGTGGAACCAGGATTGTTCCTTGGAATCCCAAGGACACACTTTCATACACCTGCCGCAGGAAGAGCCTTCTTTGTTTGTTGCCCGGAATATCGTGCATTTTTTAGAATCACTGTTCCAACGCAAGTAGCCATTGTATTCAACTGGTTCCTTATCCTTCGTAATGGCGCCGGAAGGGCAGTTATCTGCGCATTTGCCGCATACCCGGCAAAAATCAAGCATGCCGAAATCAATCGGTTTGTCGGGAGCAAGAGGCAAATCAGTGGTTACGGCCGCCACTTTGTGACGGAATCCAAGACGCGGATGTGCAGTGCAGTCACCCGTTCTGGTTAATTCACCCAGTCCTGCAGCTATAATACAGGGACCCATAACCGCTTCATAATTGGTGAAATGTTGTGCTCTGGCATTATAGCCCAGGTTACGGATATAACTGGCGAGGATACAGGAGATAACACCGGTTGAGTGATATGAACGCATAGACTGGGCAGCGCTGATACCATCATATCCGGTCGAAGCCAACATTGTTTCCAAATGCTGGTCAACCATGACTACAATAACATAGGGAAGTCTTTCCGTAACCGGTGTCGACTTAGATAAATCATCCTTAAGCAAATCTTCCAGACTAGGAGTTTTATAGGTATAATAAGCATACGGGGGCATCTTGCCGATTCCGACTTCATCCGCCCGCAAAAAATAAGCGCAATCCTTAATGTGCTGGGACATTTGTTCCGGATCAGGGATCGGTAGCTTTTCAGGGGCCGGTTGTCCGCTTACCATCGGTTCCGGAGCAAGGTTCACGGCGAATCCGGCAATGGCAGCGTTAAACGGGTGCTTAAAAACGAATTGATAGTAGTACGATGCCTTTTGAGCTTCGGGTGTAAGTTTACCACGCATTGCATAAAAGAATCCTGAGTCTGCTTCATGGCTATTTTTAACAGTGCCAACTAGCTTTGAAGTTCCAAGCCATTGATCGTTATGCTCGACAAATCGGACACTGGCACCGCCATAATCCATATTGGGATGTAGCTTGGATTTGGCTCCGTTCTGGGGGTCTGTCTGGCTTGCCATAGCTTCAGCTGCTTCTGCCGGCAAAACTCCGATTGCGCCAACAATCCCTACTGCCAGCGCAGAAGCAGCCCCTGCTTTTAGAAATTTACGGCGGTCCATCTTAAACCGTTGATTTTGTTGACTTCCTTCTTTTTCTGAAGATCTAAACATTTTTTTCACCTCTTTACGCCTTTGCGCCTGGATTGATATTTTCACGTTTTTTTCCTAAGAATCCTAAAAGTCTGGCTAATACGATGGCTAGAACGATTGATAATCCGATAAACAGAAAGATTGCTGTACTTGTTGCCTTAACGTGTCCTACGATAGAGTTAATATAAATGAATGAAACCCCTATTGCTGTGATCGAATACCACAAGACGTATAATACCCAGTTTAGAACAGTCTTCCATCTCAAATCCTGCTTAGCCCGCGGCCTTATAAAAATGATTCCGGCTAAGAACAGAATTCCGGCTAGAAATACCAAGAATGTTCCCATTTTTTCACCTCCCCTACGTAAAATACTTTTTGGAAACGCGGTTCAGTCTATGTTAACCTACCGATTTCCAAGGTGCTATTTGAGTCAATCATACCAGGTTGGTGAAAAATATTAATTTAGTATGTATTAACAGCGGCTAATATTTCGTCAGATTAACGAATATTAACCGCTGTTTTGATAGAAGCCATTCACACTGTAGACAAAATCTTTATGGAAAGTACATTTTAATGGCATAATAAAAATCTATTGCAGCGTACCCCCGGGTAAGCCGCAATAGATTTTAAATTTACTCATAATATTGATTGTTACCGTCTTAGTGCTTGAGTGCCGTTATGTCATACCGTTCCGGCCACTCCAGCCACCATTTATATCTTTCAATCTGTTCGGTACCATAGCCGAACATATCATCAACTTTCTTAAGGAGACTAGCAGAAGCTTCTCCCTTGCTGCCAATCCAGGTGCCTGCAGTATGGAACCAGGATTTTTCCTTGGAATTCCAGGGGCATACCTTCATACAGCTGCCGCAGGAAGAACCCTCTTTATTCGTTACACGGAATTCCGTGCATTTTTTGAAGTCACTGTTCCAACGCAGATACCCGTTGTATTCAACCAAATCCCGGTCATGGGTAATGGCTCCTGACGGACAATTATCCGCGCATTTTGCACAGACGCGGCAGAAATCAAGCAAACCAAAATCAATAGGCTTATCCGGGACTAAAGGTAAGTCCGTGGTCACAGCCGCGACTTTGTGGCGGAATCCTAACCGGGGATGAACCGTACAGTCACCTGTCCTGGATAGTTCACCCATCCCTGCAGCCATGATAAGAGGAGGCATGACTGAAGCATAGTTGGTAAAGTGATGCGCCCTAGCGTTATAGCCCAGGCCACGAATATAATTCGCCAGAATAACTGCAACTACGCCGGTCGAATGGTAAGAACGCATGGACTGGGAAGCACTGATGCCGTCATAGCCCGTAGAAGCCAGCATGGTCTCTAAATGCTGGTCAATCATAACCACAATAACATAAGGAAGCCGTTCCGTCACAGGAATCGACTTTGAAAGGTCGTCTTTCATCAGATCGTCCTGACTGGGAGCCTTATGGGTATAATAAGCATACTCCGGCATTTTGCCGATCCCTACTTCGTCAGCGCGCAAAAAATAGGCAGCATCTTTAATATGCTGTGACATTTGTTCCGGGTCGGGAATCGGAAGTTTCTGCGGAGACGGTTGTCCGCTCACCATTTGAGGGGCCATAAGCGACATTGCAAACTGGGCAATGGCAGCACCAAATGGATGTTTCATGACAAACTTATAATGATAAAATCCTTGCTGCGCCTCCGGAGAATATTTTCCACGATTGGCCATATAAAAGCCCTGATCCGCTTCGTGGTACGGTTTAATCGTGCCTACAATTTTTGTTGTTCCCAGCCACTGGTCATTGTGCTCAACAAAACTGACACTCGAGCCGCCATAATCCACAACAGGATGAAGTTTGGATTTAGCTCCGGTTTGGGGACCGGCTGTGTTCTTCACAGCTTCAGCGGCTTCAGCTGGCAAAACGTTCATCGCACCGACCATTCCCGCTGTAAGAGCTGAAGCAACCCCGGCTTTCAGAAATTTGCGGCGGTCCATCTGGAACCCCTTTTGACTATTTTCGTGATCCGAAGATCTAAACATTGCATTTCACCTCTATGCTTCTAAATTTGTATTTTGCTGATTGCGTTTTTTTCCAATGAAACCTAAAAATCTTGCCAGCACAATTGCCAGAACGATCGATAAACCTAAGAAAAGGAATATGGCAGTACTCGTTGCTTTTACATGTCCTACACTTGAATTAATATAGATAAAAGAAATCCCGGTGCCAGTAATCGCAAACCATAAAACGTACAAAACCCAATTGAGAATTGTTTTCCATTTTAAATCCTGCTTAGCCCGCGGTTTGATAAATATAATGCCGCCTAAAAATAAAATACCTGCCAGAAATACCAAAAATGTTCCCATGTTCTTTTCACCTCCTCTGTTTCCAAAACACTTCTCCTGAAATCCGGTACAACCTGTGTTATAGCGTTTTCAAAATGAAGCTTTATGGAACAATCTTAGCATGATATAAAAAAAACGACGTTATCATTGCTAATAAAATTTTATTTTTAATTTTTTCTTTTATTTCTGAATCGAAATACAATTTAGGACATCAAAAATACGACGCACCTAGACGGTGCGCCGCATGAAATTGTACATTATGCCTTTGACTACATGATGCGTTTTGACTGTACCTTTAGCTTGGCATCTTGATTTTATAGAGTTCAGGCCACTCAAGCCACCATTTATAATCTTCAACGATTTCCGTTCCGTAGCCAAACATATCATCGATGCCTTTAAGAAATTTTGCAGCACCTTGGCCTTTGCTGCCAATCCAAATGCCTGCTTCGTGGAACCAGGAATCTTCTTTGGAATTCCAGGGGCACACTTTAATACATCTGCCGCAGTTGACGCCTTCTTCATTGCTAGCCCTGAAAGTCGTACAGATTTTCGCATCCGTGTTCCAACGCAGATAGCCATTATGTTCCACTGGATCCACGTCGAAGGTGATCGCTTTAGAAGGGCATTCATCTGCGCATTTTTTGCAAACCCTGCAGAAATCCAACATTCCAAAATCAATTGGCTTATCCGGGGCTAACGGTAAATCGGTGGTGACAGCTGCTACTTTCGTCCGGAATCCAAATCTGGGATGAGCAACACAGTCTCCCGTACGGGTAAGCTCACCCATTCCGGCAGCAATCAGGCACGGGCCCATTACGGCTTCATAGTTGCCAAAATGTTGGGCTCTCGCATTATAGCCTAAATTCCGAATGTATTGCGCCATAATGACAGAAATATTGGCTGTAGCATGATAGCAACGGAACGATTGACTATTAGATATCCCATCATATCCCGTTGTTGCCAAGTAGGTTTCCAAATGCTGTTCTACCGCGACAACAATAACATTGGGCAGGTTACCTGTCACAGGCGCTTTGGAAATCGGGGCATCAGGGGGAACTGCTCCTGCTGCATACGCTCCTTGCGGCGGTGCCATTGTGCTTGCGTAATAAGCATAGGAAGGCATTTTGCCAATCCCTACTTCGTCAGCTCTCAGATAATAGGCAAGGTCTTTAATATGCTGTGACATTTGTTCGGGATCCGGAATCGGCAGTTTCTCAGGGCTAACAGGTCCGTCAACCATTTCTGGCCCGCTGATTGCCCCAGTTGGATTTAGAAATGCACTTGCCATAGGATACCTTGAAGCTTGTTGGAAATAGCCATATTTTGCTTTTTCACCCAAAATACCTCTGATGGCTAGACAGAATCCGCCGTCCTGTTCATCGGTCCTTTGAACAGGCCCGAGAAGCTTGCTGGTCCCAAGCCACTGGTCGTTATGCTCCACAAAACTGACCGAGGCTCCTCCGTAACTCATCTTCGGCTTTAGTTTTGACCATTTGCCCTTGCCTGCTGCCTCATAACCCAACGTACTAACCGTTGCGTTCGCCATCTTTGATGGAGCCGCAATTGCACCCATAACACCCATAGCGGCAACTGCTGCCCCGGTTCTCAGAAAACCGCGGCGGCTTACCGGAAATTGCTGCTTGGGTTCTTTTTCTTTATTTCCTGAAATTTCGGACATTAACTTTCCTCCTCTAAGCCTTTAGTGACTCGGCCTTTTTCTTCGTACCAATGAAGCCTAATACGCGGGCCAGGACTACAGCGAGAACCAGCGAAATTCCTCCAAACAGGAAGATAGCTGTACTTGTAGCCTTGACATGTCCTACGCTGGCATTGATGTAAACAAAGGAAACACCCATACAAGCGACCACAAAGAAAATTACATATAAGGTCCAAATAATCACGGTCTTCCAAGTCTTATCCTGTTTCGCACGAGGTTTGATAAAAAGGACACCGGCTAAGAAAAGAATTCCTGCCAAAAAGATTAAAAATATACTCATTATTCTTTTCACCTCCTTACCCTAAATTCTTTTGGAATTTGCAACTCCATAGTTTATTTTAAGCATAATTTTAATTTAGAGTTTTAGTCTCACATAAAAGTATTATTTATTAGGCAAAAAATTTTATATTTTAATTGGTTTCAAATCAACATCCAGTAACTTTTTTGTGTGTATTCTGTATAATACTCATTGATGAAGATTAAATGGAAAATTTGTATCAAAATTCCATCCACTCATTAACTAATTCTTTAAGCCGTTCCAAGTCAATAACCGTGATCTTACTTGTTGTTTTGTACAAAATGTTTTCTTTTTTTAAAAATCCGAATATTCTGCTTATCGTCACAAAATGTACACCTGTTATTTCAGAAATAGCCTTTTGAGATAGTTTAATATCTATTTGATAGACATCATCAACCGACTTCCCCTGGGTGAGACAAAGCTCGTAAAGTAAGCGTAAGACCCGAACCGATGGATTATAAAGAATCATTTCTTTGGATTCCCGCATAAAATAGCCACATTTTGATGAATAGTTTGTGATGAAATCAGAAAGCACTTCTTTGTCCTGCTGGAAGATTTCAAAAAGTTCTTCTTTGGAGAAAAAACAGATTGTGCTATTTTCTTCTGCAATAACATGAACATAACATTCGTCAAATGGAAATAGTCTATCGGCATAGGTGTTAGGATCAGCATAGTACATTAATTTTTGCCTTCCGTCTTCATTTAGAAAGTTTATGCTCAATCTTCCCGAAAGCACATAAACGATCTTGTATATTAATTCTCCAGGCAAAACAACGGATTGTCCTTTGGAATAATTCCGAACAACTCCCATATGAATGTAATTTTGCAGCTTTTTAACGGGATAAAAATTATTTGGTAAGATGTAATAACTATTTGTTTTTTCCATACTTACATTCTCCCCTTGGATTTTTTACTGACAACTTTCTCACAGGTAAAAATACTTGATTTTCAAAAAGATACTTATCTCCTTATACTTTACATTCCCTACATCACTTCCTTACCTTACTTTGCTTTGCAATTCAAACAATACAAAGCTTGGCTATAATATTATATTTTTTTCTATATATTTTTTTAGTAGAAACTAAATGGCCTTGATTTGTTTAGCATAAGCTAAATTGCCCACTATTATAACATGATAGACTTTCTATGTGATAACCGCTCGATAAGAGTGGTTATTTATTATTTCCGTTCATTATTTCTTATCTTTTTATTTTTCCAAAGGGAGGATTTATTATGGAAAATGCAAATCAGGAAAACCCTTATAACCCCGAGGTCGGTAATGGAGCTGATATTCTGGAATGTCTCAATAGAGCACTCCCTTACTTTCATAAAATGATACCTCTGGATAACATGATTGCCCTCTCTGATACTGAAAAGTATCTTAACAGTGTCGAAAGTGAAAAAACAAGGCTGCCTTTCAACGTCATAGGAAAACCACTGCCTCCGGGTGATGCACTTACTGAAGCGGTACGGACCGGCCAGCAAATCGTTATGACAGTCCCTACAGAAGTGTTTGGTTTTTCCTTTAAAGCCTTTTCCTTTCCGGTTAAAGATGATACCGGTAAAGTCATCGGAGGCATTGGCCTGGCCTTAAATCTGAAAACCCAAAATTTACTTACCGACACGGCACAATCTTTGTCCGCCTCTTCGCAGGAGGTCACAGCAACCACCGAGGAATTGTCCGCCGCTGCCATGAAGCTGGCCCAGGAATTGGAAGGAATAAAATCCAGAGGCGAAAGGGTTTTGGAAGAAATCAAAAAAACCGATGAAATTCTCAAGTTTATTAATGATCTAGCAGCCAACTCCAACCTCTTAGGCATTAATGCCGCTATTGAAGCAGCCCGGGCAGGCGAACAAGGACGCGGATTTGCCGTTGTCGCGGAAGAAATAAGGAAGATGGCTACCAACAGTGCTTCCTCAATCAAAGATATAAAAGAAATCGTTTCTTCTATTAAAGACGAATCCACGAAGTTAATTAGTCAAGTCATCCAAGCCTCCGGATTAGGTGAAAGTCAAGCTGCTGCTTCTGAGCAAATCACAGCTTCCATGTCCGAATTGGCATTATCCGCTGAAAATATCATGAAAGTAGCCCAGATACTTTAGCTATACTCAGATACTTAAATTTGAAACCAAAAGCATCTTAATCTTAATAGAAATACAATACAGCTTTAACTAAATTGAGATATCCCAATCATATTATTTTATCCAGTGATGCATACGAAGCTAAGTAGTCGGGACTACATAAATAAATAGTGAAGCCTACTATTTTGCGTATTTACATCAAATATTTTAATTTAATTAATTCCTGCTAAACTTTTTTTGAATTAATCGTACTATAATATTTAATAGTTGCAATCGGCTATTTTTGATGGCGTTGCAATTGTACCCATAACACCCATAGCAGCAACTGCTGCCCCGGTTCTCAGAAAAACGTGGCGGTTTCCCAAAAAATTGCTGCTTGGGTTCTTTTTCTTTAACCCTTTACCCTATTCTATTGAAAATTGCAATTTCGTGAATTATTTTACGCTTAATATGTATAGGCGCTTTTTGCGTTGCAAATAAAATACGGCGTACCTTAAGGCACACCGTATCTTACCGAATACTATTTCATAATGATTATTTAAATCATATGATCTGATTCTCCATCAGTGATGAATGAAGCAAATCATTATTTAGACGGCTGGGTTGTTTGGGTTGGCTGAGCCGTTTGAGTCGGCGGATATCCGGCCGGCATAGGAAATAGCTCAGGCCACTCCAGCCACCATTTGTATTTCGTGATTTCTTCGGTACCGTATCCAAACATATCGTCGATCTGTTTGAGAAGAGATGCTGATTGTTTTCCATGGCTGCCGATCCAGACACCGGCCTCATGGAACCAGGAATCTTCTTTGGAGCTCCAAGGACAGACCTTGATGCAGCGTCCGCAACTGAAGCCCTCCTGATTACCCGTACGGAAGGCCGCGCATTTCTTAAAATCACTGTTCCAGCGCAGGTAGCCGTTGTATGCTACGGGTTCATCATCAAACGAAATCGCTTTACCCGGACAATTATCTGAGCACTTCTTACAAACCCGACAAAAATCAAGCATTCCAAAATCTATTGGTTTATCAGGGACAAGCGGAAGATCCGTAGTAACAGCCGCAACCTTATTGCGGAAACCCATACGCGGATGCGCAACGCAGTCACCGGTTCGTGTCAGTTCTCCCATACCGCACGCGATCAGTATCGGCCCCATCACTGAAGCATAATTGGCAAAGTGGTGGGCACGGGCGCGATAGCCAAGCGAGCGAATATACTGAGCCAGCATAATGGAAATATTGGCTGATGCGTGATAGCAACGGTAAGATTGGCTTTTAGCAATGCCGTCATAACCGGTAGAGGCCAAATACGTCTCCAGATGCTGCTCCACAGCGACACAGATAACATAAGGAAGCCGCTCCGTAACAGGTATTTCCTTCATGAGAAGCAGGGGATCAACTTTGCCGGTGGCATAGTCCCCATGTGTCGGCGAGATTCTATGAGAATAATATGCATAAGGGGGCATCTTGCCGATACCGACTTCGTCAGCCCGCATATAATAACATGTGTCTTTGATATGCTTGGACATGATTTCAGGATCAGGCACAGGCAGTTTTTCCTTCCTCGGCGGCGGGCCCACAACAGCTTGGTCTGTACTTATAAAACCAATGGCATAACCAAAGCCTGAAGCCATTGGGTCACGTTTGCCCTGGGTCACATAGTTCCAACGCGGTACTTCGCCCAGTTCTCCACGGATCGCCATGGTAAAACCGTTATCGTACTCACTTATATTTTTTACTTCGCCTACAATCTTTGATGTACCCAACCATTCGTCGTTGTGCTCCGCATAACGCACGGCAGCTCCACCATAATTTACTTTGGGTACTAGTTTGCACCAGTTGCCGTTCGCGGGCGATGCATAATCCAACGAAACCAATGAAGCATTTTCAGCTTTCAAGACATCCGGATTAATTGCACCGATGACTCCTGCCGCTGCCGCCGCCACGCCAGCTTTAAGGAATCCACGTCGACTTAAGTTTGGCTTTTTATCCTCCATCTTTACACCTTCTTTACTGAATTTGACCATTAAGCCTGCAACGATTCATTGCTCTTCTTTTTGACACCAATATAACCTAATAGACGGGCCAGAATAACAGCCAATACAACAGAAATTCCTAAAAATAAGAAGATTGCTGTACTTGTTGCCTTAACATGTCCGACTGAGGCATTGATGTAGATGAAAGAAATCCCCATCCAGGTTATTGCATACCATACAACGTATAAAGTCCAGTTTAAAATCGTTCTCCACTTAAGTTCATGTTTGGCACGGGTTTTCAAAAAGAGTCCGCCGGCTAAAAATAAAATGCCCGCCAGAAAAACTAAAAATGTACCCATAACTTTCTCACCTCCTTTCCGGTGAAATAACCTGTTATGGGTACATTATATTTAAATTTTTATGCCCAAAGTTTTATCACGACTTTAACATTTCTATTATTTTTTACAAAGGGAACAAATCGTTATCCAAGCTTCTGCCTTGATTACTAAAAATGTGCGTTTCCTGCGTCAGGCGTTTTAATCCTTTCAGATCATGAATGATGATTGTATTCTTATTCTTTTCGATGATATTCTTTTTTTTCAGCCCGCCCAACACCTTCGAGACTGTAACATAGTGTGCACCTGTGATTTCCGAGATCCTTTTCAGGGAAAGGTCGATTTGTATTTCAAACGAATCTCCTACGGCAACACCTTTCGTCATACACAGTTTATATAATAACCTTACCACCCTGATCGTGGGATTGTATAAATCCATTTCAGCCATTTGCCGCATGTAATAAGAAATTTTAGCATGATAGTTTTTTATAATATCAAAAAAAACTTCCTGATCTTTTTGAAAAATTTGTTCCAACTGCTGTTTTGTAAAATAACAAATCTCTGTTTTCTCGAGCGCAACAATATAATACTGGTTATAAGCTTCAAATAATCTGCCCATCATATTGTATTTACCGGCAGTATAAATAAACCTTTCCCTTCCATCATCAACTACCAAATTAACTCTTATTCTACCCGATAGAATATAAATGAGAGCCTTGGGTTCTTCTCCCGGTATAAGGACGGCACTGCCTTTCTTAAAAGTTTTTATAGTTCCTAACTCAATATACTTATACAGTCTTTCGACAGGATATAAAGAATCGGGAATAATCATCTCAAATTTTATTTGTTCTATACTGCTCCCGCTATTTTGCCTTTGCATTTTCTTACGTGGCGTTGAAGGATTCATTTTTTACACCCCATTTTAGGATTGATTTAATATACTTTCTAAAAAGAGGTCAAACCATAATAAATTTATAAGTTCTTACGATAATCAATGATTAACTTCCCAATTATCATTACGTCCCTGGTATTCTTTGATTCAACCTTGACTTCATGTTTACATTTCCCCTTTCTAATTATTTTATTAAAACTAATGAATTTATTTATCCTGATCCTCTAATAATTTGTGATGTTGATTTGGAATTAAATAGAACACATAGAACAAGTTAGAATCGAAACGGTCAAACGCTTATTATGTTAACTATACAATAGTAGCAATGGTTAATTGTTTAAATCATGATAACATTTTTCACGGTTTGGAAATCAATACATATTCAATATTGCCTAATATTCATAAAAAGCGGGAACTTGTCAGATTCGAATCCGGATTCGAATCTTAGTTTTTCCCAGGCGGTCATCCTCCTGGGGATTCCGACGGAAGAGCGGGAGAACCGTGACAACATGCTAAGCGCCTATAATGAACTACTAAAAATACTCGTTCATTGCCCAAAGCAGAGTAGACACAGCGCGAAAAGAAGTCTTCTACGTGCTTAGCTGGGCACGCAACATAAAAAGGAGTATTGCTAAGCTACTTAAATTCGTAGCTTAGCAATACGCCGTGGTTAGTTTGCTCTTTATTAAAGTTATTATTTATTGGTCATCATTAATGCGTCAAAATGCCATAGGCTATAGATTAATATTTTTGAAGGCCTGGCAGTACTTCAGGTGTAGGCCATAATTCCGGCCACTCCAGCCACCACTTGTACTTTTCAACTTGCTCAGTACCGTACCCGAACATATCATCCATGGACTTGAGCAACGTAGATAAAGTTTCTCCAGAACTGCCGATCCATACCCCAGCATCATGGAACCAGGATGCCTCTTTCGTGTTCCAGGGACAAACCTTCATACAGCGGCCGCAGGAAGCGCCTTCTTCATTCGTTGTACGGAATATGGTACATTTTTTAAAGTCACTGTTCCAGCGCAGATAACCGTTATACTCAATAGGATCGGCATCCTGGGTAATGGCGCCGGCCGGACAATTGTCCGCACACTTTTTGCATACCTTGCAAAAGTCTTGCAGACCAAAATCAATGGGTTGATCGGGAAGCAGCGGCAAATCCGTCGTAACAGCGGCAACTTTATGACGGAATCCTAAGCGTGGATGAATAGCGCAGTCGCCCGTTCTGGAGAATTCGCCAAGACCGGCGGCAATGACGCAAGGAGTCATAACTGCTTTATAATTGCGGGCGTGATGAGCCCGGGCATTGTAGCCAAGGCTACGAATGTAGTTAGCAAGTGTGACAGCAACGACACCGGTAGCATGGTAACCCCTAAACGATTGCGCAATACTGATTGAATCATACCCTGTAGACGCTAGCATCGTCTCCAGATGTTGGTCAATCGCAACGACGATGACGTAAGGAAGTCTGTCCGTTACCGGCGTAACTGCATTGGCAACATCATTCATTGCCAACGCTTTTGGATTTGTAATCTTATCCGAATACCAAGCATACTCCGGCATACGGCCAATTCCAACTTCATCGGCCCGCAGGTAATAGGCAAAGTCTTTGATGTTTTGAGACATTTGTTCCGGATCGGGAATGCTCAGTTTAACAGGAGATACTTTGCCTTGCACTGCAGCCTCTGTAGCCAAAATCACTAAAGTATCATTCTCGGCAGCTCCTTCCGGAGCCTTTCTAACAAAATACATCCTGCCTCGTTGGGCTTCAGGGCCGTATAAGCCGCGGCCAGCCTGTGAAAATCCTGCTTCTGCTTCGCTTATATTTTTGACTTCACCAACGATCTTCGAGGTACCAAGCCATTCATTATTGTATTGAGCTAATTTGACTTTGGCTGCTCCATATTGTCCACTGGGTTTTAATTTAGATTGTGCTCCATTTCTGGCAGCGCTTGATCCAACAGCAGCCTCAGCAGCAACAGCAGTTTTCGTACCTATTGTGCCCATAATTCCCATCGTTACTGCTGCAGCAGCCCCTGCTTTTAGAAAATTTCTGCGGTTGATTTGCAACTCTTTTTTCTGACCGTTATTCTCCATTTTTTTATCACCCCCCTGTTAAGCTTGTAATGTAGTTTCCTTTTTCTTAGCACCAATGAAACCGAGTAAACGGGCCAGGACAACTGCAAGCACTACCGATATCCCCAGGAATAGGAATATTGCCGTGCTTGTTGCTTTGACATGCCCGACTGAGGCATTGATGAAAATAAAGGAAATCCCGATCCAGGTTATCCCATACCATACAACATACAGGCTCCAGTTAAGGATCGTTTTCCACCTCAGCTCCTTTTGGGCGCGAGGTTTAATAAAAAGAATACCGGCGAGAAATAACAGACCCGCTAAAAAGACCAAAAATGTACCCATAGCTTTTTCACCTCCCCTTTTTCCAAGTGGAAATTAAATCGTTACAGGTACATTGTATTAAATCAGTATCGCTCAATTTATGTCGCGGATTAAATCTATATCCTTTTTAGGATATTTTTTTTAATTTATCATCGTCGTTATCATGAAACAGGATTGCTTTCATGACCGGTAAAAATATGCGTTTCATGTGTCAACATTTTAAGTTTTTCCATATCATAAACAAATATTTTCTCCCTCTTTTTTTCCAGAATATGATGTCTTTTTAAGTAACCTAATGCTTTGGAGACGGTTACATAGTGGGCCCCGGTAATTTCTGAAATACTCGTTAAAGATAAGTCATTATTTACTTCACAATAATTAGTCTCTGCTGTACCTTTCGAATTACAAAGCTCATACAGCAGCCGTATGACTCGAACTGCCGGATTAAAATAATCCATCTCGGCGACTTGCCTCATGTAATAAGATGTTTTAGAAAGATAGTTCCTTATCACATCGAAAATAATTTGTTGGTCCTCACGGAAAATTCTTGCAAGCTGCTCTTCATTGAATAAGCAGACCTTGCTATCTTCCATCGCAATAATATGAAGATTATGATATGTTTCAAATAACCTCCCTACAAAAGTATGCATGCCGGCAAAATACATTAATCTTTCCCGGTCATCATCAAAAACCAAGTCAACTCTTATCTTACCGCTTAATACATAAATGATTGCATGTGGCTCTTCTCCCGGAAAAACCACGGTACTGCCCTTGGCAAAAGATTTTACTGTTCCCAAGTGGACATAGTCCTGTAATTTTGGAACAGGATAAAAGGTATCGGGTACAATTGCTCCACACTTTTTAAAGTTTTCCATCCCCTTCTTTTCCCCCTTATCAACTTTCTTTACCAGAGATTAATATTCAATTTTCCCCATATTTCATCCCTCCATTCTCTAAAATTTTTAATTTGTTTGCACACATTAAAATTATTTTGAATCGTCTGTGCTAAAATATTAAATTGATAAGTTCATTGTCTTTAAAAGTGAAAAGATAGCACAAATATTATATAATAAAATTTCTTTGTATGATTTAATTCACGACAACTTTATGTACGAAGGTTTGTTAAGGTTGCTTATTAGGATCATTGATTGGTTAGTTATATTTTGATTTAAAGAAAAAAGGAGTGTTGCTAACTACTAAAATATGTAGTTAGCAACACTCCTTAATTTAGTTTGGCATATCGCGGTTAATTATTTATTGAATATTATTAGATGATTATTTGGATGGTTAAAATACAATGATTAGTATTTTAGGAGACCTGGCATCTTTTCAGGTGTAGCCCACATTTCCGGCCACTCCAGCCACCACTTGTACTTATCAATTTGTTCAGTACCATAGCCGAACATATCATCCATGCCTTTAAGCAGTTTGGATGAGGCTTGCCCATGGCTGCCGATCCATACTCCGGCAGCATGGAACCAAGACTCCTCTTTTGTATTCCACGGGCATACCTTCATGCACCGGCCACAGGAAGAGCCTTCTTTATTTGTCGTCCGGAATATCGTACATTTTTCCATGTTACTGTTCCAGCGCAGATAGCCGTTATACTCAATCGGTTCCGTATCCTGGGTGATGGCACCTGAGGGGCAATTGTCCGCACATTTTTTGCAAACACGGCAGAAATCCTGAAGACCAAAATCAATCGGTTGGTCCGGGGCCAACGGCAAATCCGTTGTTACTGCACCTACTTTGTGGCGGAATCCTAAACGCGGATGGATGGAGCAGTCTCCTGTTCTGGATAATTCACCCAGTCCTGCGGAAATAAGACACGGTGTCATAACGGCCTTGTAGTTTCTGGCATGATGTGCCCTGGCATTATAGCCAAGATTACGAATATAATTGGCTAATACGACAGCAATAACACCAGTAGTATGGTATCCTAAAAAGGATTGGGCGCCGCTGATCTGATCATACCCGGTAGAGGCCAACATTGTCTCTAAGTTTTGGTCGACCATGACCGTAATAACGTACGGTAATCTATCTGTTACAGGAGTAAGTGCTTTCTCAAGATCGTTCACCGCCAACGCATGCTGATCCGTGACCTTATGAGAATACCAGGCAAAATCCGGCATTTTGCCGATCCCTACCTCGTCGGCCCGCAGAAAGTACGCAAAGTCCTTGATGTTCTGGGACATTTGCTCTGGATCAGGAATATCCAGTTTGACTGGGGACACTTTACCTTGGACTGCTGGTTCTGTTGCCAAGATCATTAACGTATCGTGTTCGGCTGCTCCGGCAGGGTCTTTTCTAATAAAGTACCCCCTGCCAACTTGAGACTCTTTTCCGTATAAGCCACGACCGGCCCGTGAAAAACCTGTCTCTGCTTCGCTAATATTTTTGACCTCGCCAACGAGCTTTGTCGTGCCGAGCCATTCTTTATTAAATGTAGCAAATTTGACCGAAGCAGAGCCATATTGTCCGGTCGGCTTTAGCTTAGATCTCGCGCCATTTACTGTAACGCTTGAACCTACAGCCGCCTCAGCAGCAACAGCAGGCATCGTGCCAACCGTGCCCATAAGTCCCATGGTAACTGCCGCCGCTGCACCGGCCTTCAGAAACTTGCGACGGTTCATCTGAAGGCCCTGCTGCTGGTTTCTATCATCACTAGAATTTTTTGACATGACTATTTTGCCTCCTTCATTTGTTTCATTAGGCTTAATCCGTTTTTCCCGAGGAAACCCAGGAGTCTTGCCAGAATAACCGCAAAGATAATGGACAGACCAAAGAATAAGAATATTCCCGTACTTGTGGCTTTGACGTGACCAACACGGCTATTCAGAAAAACAAATGAGATACCTGTACATGTAATTAAATACCAAATGACATAGAGAGACCAGTTAAGGACCGTCATTATTTTATTTTCACGTTTCATAAATGGTTTTAGCGCTAAAATACCGGCTAAGAAAGCAATTCCGCCAATAAAAACTAAGAATACGCCCAAAAGACCCACCTCCATAAAATTTTGTAGTTTTTTGTACGTACATTCACTACCACTAAATTAAAAGTACCAAACTGAATACCCAAAAACTTTAGCTAGTGCTAAGTTTGATTATTTTCATTCTTCGTGAAGTCTTTCTGATAGATTACAACATCCGTTCATATAGATATCTAGATTTTAATTGCTGCTAAAAATATGAGGGATCCCGTTTGTTACAATAGGTATGATAACGCGTACAAAAAGGATGGTTCTAAAAATGCATCAATTTAAATTGGGGCAATATAAGGGCTTAAATATTAGACCTGAACCTATGTTTTCAGAGGCTGATCTGGACACTGCTGTAACCGAAGCAATTTCTAACATGTCCTACCGATGGGCAAAAAAAATAAACCTATTTCCATAGGTGACGAAATTATCGTCTCAGTAAAACGCACATTATGAGGGGCAAATTGTCCCGGAATTATGTATGGCAGATTTTAAATATACCCTCGGTGACCCGAAGCTCCAAGAACAATTTAAAAACGCCCTCGGAAAAAAAGAGGGCGAGTGCTTTGAAATGGACATTATGATTGCCCAAAACAATCCGATTGAACGTTAAATAACAGCAAAATAATTGCTAAGGATTTAGACGATTAAAAAACATGCGTCCCCTGAGTCATCATTTTCAGTTTTTCTGCATCATAGATGATAATCTTTTTCCTCTTTTTTTCCATCACTTTATTTTTTCTTAACCAGCCTATTACTTTGGAAGCGGTGACATAATGGGTCCCGGTTATTTCAGAAATATTTTCTAAAGACAATTGAATGTTAACTTCATGATAATTGCCGACTTTCACGCCATTGGCAATATAGAGTTCGTAAAACAGCCTGACGATCCTGACTGCTGGATTGAAATAGTCTATCTCTGCAGCTTGCTTCATGTAATAAGAAGTTTTTGATAGGTAGTTTCTTATGATGTCGAAGGGGATTTCATCATTCATGCTAAAAATTTGTTTAAGCTGTTCTTTCGAGAAAAAACAAACCTTACTGTCTTCAAGCGCAATCGCATAACTATCATTGCAAGTCTCGTATAACTTACCCACTAAACCATGTTTACTGGTAAAGTATACCAGCCTTTCCCTGCCGTCATCAAGCAGCTTATTCACTCTCAGCCTTCCTGAGACCACATAGATGAGTGAAGAACATTTGTCTCCCGGCCACATGACAGCACTGCCTTTAGCATAAGTCTTTACAGTCCCCAAATTAATAAATTCCTGCAACCTTTCAACTTCAAAAAATGTATCCGGAATAGCCCCTCCACATTTTTCGTTTTCTTCCATCCACTTTTCCCCCTTCACCAAGATTTTCACCGAATCCACATCATATTAAAATTCTATCATATTTTGATCCACCATATTCTAAAAAAGTATAATTTGTTTGCATAATAAAAACAGCTGACAAAAATTTTGTCAGCTGTAAAAAAAACTTTTCTACGGAATTCAATAATTTAATATGCCCTGTTCCTGATCAATCAGATCTTTAAGTTTTTTTAACTCGAAGATTATAATCTTATTAGATGTTTTACGCAAAATATTCCTTTCTCTTAGATTTTGGAATATTTTGCATACAGTCACATAGTGGACACCTGTTATTTCGGAAATAGCCTTTTGCGATAACTTGATATTAATTTCATAAGTGTTGTTAACTAACTCTCCTTTAGTAAGGCAAAGTCTATAAAGCAATCTCAGAACCCGAACCGAAGGATTATAGAGAGCCATTTCCTTAGCTTCATGCATAAAATACCCACATTTTGATGCATAACTCGTAATAAATTCACAGAGAACTTCCTTATCCTGCTGAAGCATCTCTAGCAACTGGTCTTTAGAAAAAAAGCATACAATACTATCTTCTTCTGAGACAACATGAACGAGACAATCATCAGACTGAAATAATCTATCGACAAACGTGCCAGCATCAGCATGGAACATCATCCTTTTTTTTCCTTCCTCAGTTAGAAAGGTAATACCTAATTTTCCTGAAATAACATAAATAACGCTATCGATGATCTCTCCGGGTGAAACAACGGAATCTCCTTTTCTGTAATTCCTGACGATTCCCGTATTGAGATAATTTTTAAACTTATTTATTGGATAAAAATTATTCGGTAAAATATAATTGTTGTTAAAATTTTTTTCCATAATTATTATTCCCCTAAAAATTTCGTTCTATTGTCCTTTTTTTCTACGTCCTCCGACTTGTTACAATGAATATTATCATAATTAGAAACTCATAATGTTGGCGCATACTACATAAAATAAAAAAATATTATGATCTATATCCCCTCCTAAAAAATAATAACTTAGAGACCGTCACGTAATGAACTCCAGTTATTTCCGATATTGTTTTATAATATAAAATTTTGCTAATTTCTATATGATTAAAGTAACTCGATTATCTAAAAATAGAGGACTGTTCCCTAATATGAAGGGTCAGTCCTCTGAGATTATTTTCGTGGTATTTACTTAACGGAAGACCTTGATCTGATAGCCTTTCAAATTTTCGAGGTCCATATCACTAAACGGGGATAAAATATCATAAAAGCTATGTCGATATGGCCAATTTTCTCAAGCTATCCGTCTGTTAAATTATCTTGTGAAATATCCCCCATATGGGCAACTGAAATTTCCCGGATATAGATGATTTTCTGCAGTAACTTGTAAATGAAATGGTGCCAGATGTCAAAATATCTGTCTTAACAAGTGCTTTCATGTTTAAATATCTGTGTTTGTTGCATTAACTCTTTTAGTCTTTCTTTATCATATATTAGCAATTTGTCCTTCTTCCTTTCTAGTATTTTCTTCTTTTTCAGGATACAAAATACCTTAGAGACCGTCACATAATGGACTCCAGTTATATCCGCTATTGTTTTATAAGATGGCAGCATGCTCACTTCAATATGGTTATTGACAGGTATCCCCTGGGAAACACAAAGATTATAAATTAATTTTACAATTCTAATCGTTGGATTCAAATAGTCCATTTCAGCAGCCTGTGTTAAAAAATATAAAGCGGTACTAAAGATATTGGAATATAAATCAAACACAATATCTCCGTCAAGCTGAAAAACACTTTGAAGCTGCTCTTTGGTGAAACAACAAACTTTGCTGTCTTTTACAGCTACCACATAATGGTCATACCGTTCCAAAAGGTGAAGTTCCCATAAAAGATTAAAAATACTGTGCTTGCCGCCGAAAAAGGCCATTCTTTCCCTACCATCAGGGAAAATAATATTTAATTGCAGTTTTCCTGAAAGCACATAATACAACATACCTGGTTCGTCTCCGGGAGAGAGAACAAAACTCCCTTTAGAAAAATATTTTACGATACCATAATCCAAGTATTTTTCCAATTTACTGACTGGAATAAATGTGTCCGGAATCCCTAACTGCCACCTTTCAATTCTTTCTTCCATGTCCCTTTCCTTCCTTCCATCGAACGTTAGAAATAGACAAAATTGTAATTTTATTCTCAATATAATGTAAATGTAACCTCCATAGGATGCCTTCTCAACATCTGTATGGAGGTTTTCTAATAACGACTCAGTCTGCTATTCGCATTGTCATTATTCACAATATCACTTACAAATATTCTATAGAAGCTAAAATATCCTGTCAATATGGTTTTGTTACTAAAACTTTCGGCTATAAACTTAATACATTCTTTTCTGCTTTTCCTCAGAATTTCTACGGAAAATAAAGAATTGAAAATCGAAAATAGAGGATGCTCCCCATTATGAAGGGTCAGCCCTCTGGCATTCGACAAGGCCGCCACTAGATAAAATCCTCTATTTGGAATCATCTTAGAAAAATGTTATTTGTTGAAAGCATATCTTGGTAGAAGAGAGCTGTTGACACCCAACTTTTTCATTCGTCCTCAACAGCTCTTCTCATGTTTAATTACTTCATTGCTAAGAATTCTAATACTTTTGTATTTTAGAGTCTATTAGAGTGGACTTTTCGGCAATGGTGCGGTCAGAACGCTTACCGGAGGCAGTTTGTATTTTTCCGGCCACTCAAGCCACCACTTATATCTCTCGATCTGTTCGGTGCCGTATCCAAACATATCATCAATGGCTTTCAGCATCGACGCAGAAGTTTTACTCTGGCTTCCAATCCAAGTTCCCGCCTGGTGGAACCAGGAATCTTCCTTCGAATTCCACGGGCAGACCTTCATGCATCTTCCACAGCAGACACCTTCTTCATTACTTACCCGGAATTCGGCACACTTGTCTGCATCGTTTTTCCAACGCAGGTAACCGTTCACCTCTTGCATATCATCATCGAGTGAAATAGCGCCGTTAGGACAATTTTCAGCACATTTTTTACAGATACGGCAGAAGTCAATAAGTCCAAAATCAATGGGTTTATCCGGAGCAAGCGGCAAATCTGTTGTAATACCAGCCACCTTATTACGGAATCCCAACCGGGGATGAATGGCACAATCACCTGTGCGACACAGTTCGCCCAATCCTGCCGCTATAATAGCCGGAGGCATATTTGCGGTATAATCAACAGCATATTGCGCCCGGGCGTTATAACCAAGATTTCTGATATATTGCGCGATGATAACAGAAATGACTCCAGTTGAGTGATATCCGAGGAAAGATTGGGATTGGCTGATGGCATCATAACCTGTGGAAGCAAGCGTTGTTTTCAAATTCTGATCGACCATAACCACAATAACATATGGCATTTCCGGTTCAGTTATCGGCTTGACGCACTGTTCCCTGGGTAATTCAAGCAACTCTCTTGTGCCAAACGGTTCATATATCGTTTTTTCAAACCAGTAAGCATACGACGGCATCTTGCCGATTCCCACATCGTCGGCTCTTAAAAAATAAGCCAGGTCTTTGATATGCATCGACATTTGTTCTGGATCAGGAATTTCCGTTTTCACAGGAGCAACAGGACCTTCCACGAGGGGTTTCGGTAGAGCCGTTCCCATAACTATCGCCAGGGACATGGGGTCTTTGGGGATGAGATTGTAGAGTCCCAGTTGTGCCCTTTGACTGACTAATCCCTCAGCACAACGATCAAACCCGCTATCGTATTGGCTAGTTTTCTTTATCGGTCCGACAATTTTCGTAGTCCCCAACCACTGGTCGTTTTGTTCTACAAAACGTAGCGAGACGCTGCCCATATCATGAACAGGATTTAATTTGGACCATTGACCTTTGGGTGCGGGCGTATACCTAAACGTCTCGCCCGCCGCAATGGCAACCTTGGCAGGCGCTGTCAGCGCCCCAACAACTCCCATAGCAGTAGCGGCAGCACCGGCTTTCAGGAAATTCCTCCGGTTTATCTTTGACTGCTGTTTTTGTTCGTTACTCAATTTCTTCCCTCCAAATCAAGCTTGTTGTGAACTTGCGTTTCCCGTTTTTTTCGCGCCAATAAAACCTAGCAACCGCGCCTGAACGACAGCAAGCACCACAGATATCCCTAAGAACAGGAATATAGCCGTACTTGTTGCTTTAACATGGCCGACCGATGCGTTAATGTAAACAAAGGAAACTCCCATACACGTGATGGCATACCAAATAACATATAAGGCCCAGTTCAGTACTGTTTTCCACATTAAATCCTTTTGGGCGCGAGGTCTAATCCAAAGAATCCCCGCTAAAAATAACACACCGGCAAGAAAAATTAAAAATGTGCTCATCGTTTTTCACCTCCTCTGTCATTGATTTGGCCGATCTTATGAGAATATCTTACAAAATGTCAATCCGTGATTATTCAATCTAAATTGAAAAAACAAAAATTTTACTTATTGGTCTTTTTATGTCTATTTGGTTAGGCATTGATTAATGGAATATTAAGGAGGAATTTTGGAAAAGTTAAATCCATATTGAATAAATAATCAAAAAGTTAATATATACTAAATTTAAAACCTTTTATTATTTAAATGACCATAAAGTAAATTACGAAGAGATATATACAGGAAAGGAGAAGAAGGTATGACATACGATTTTTCTGAAGAGGTGGCAAGAACACTTCCTGACACATTCTACCCTGTCGAAAAGCTGCAAAAATTTATCCATCTAGGAATTGTGAAATCCTATGCAAAAGGGAGCGCTATTACTTTACCAGGGGATAGCGAGCCGATGCTAATCTATGTGCTTTCAGGAAAAGTCCAGATCAAAATGGTAACAGAGGACGGCAGGGAAAGATTGCATTATTTTTGCGGCAAAAATGGAATCCTGTGCAAGCTCTTTCCGATGAATCATGATAATTCCTATATAACTGCTATAGAAAAATGCAGCGTATGTTTTTTCACTGAGGAGCAGCTCAAAGCAATATTTCAAATAGATGACAATATATTTTTTGAAATCTTAAAGAACACTTTTTCTAAAAGCCTTTATTTTATGATGCAAACAGTTGAAATGGAATTATTCAATCCGACGATCAGGATAGTAAGACTGATTTACGGTCTATGCATTTCCAACGGAATACCTGTAGGGGATTCCTATGAAGTCCGTCTCGAATTGTCTCAGAGAACTATTTCTGAAATCTCAGGAGTCCATCATGTCACGATATCCAAAGTATTAGGATATTTGGAAAAGCAAAAGATCATCGAGAAAAAGAAAGGCAAAATCATTATCCATGATTTAGATAGATTAAAAGAGCTAACATTTGAGAAACATCTTTTTTAGTCTGAAGTGCCAGGGACTTTACGGATTAGAAAGAAACAATTAAAGAGGCTATAAGGGTTAGCAAAATTTTACTGAAATGTTACACAATATTCCAAAGTATTTTATAATAACTAAATTTTGAGGAGCTGATATTATGGGAAAAAACAAATTCATGCAAACCTATTACAGAAAAGTAAATATGATTATTCTAGCAATTATCTCTGTTTTGATGACATCCCTGATTATTTCCTTCTTTACGGGCGAGAATGTTCTCGCTCTTCCAGCATTAATCCTACTTGTATGTGCGGTTGTGATTTCGGCTGCTTTTTTATTCCTTAAGAAATATGAGAATATTGTTGTGTATTTGTTAATCTTTCCCTTTATTGCGATTGTAGCGAATTCGATGACTTCTTCACCAGCCAATGCCGAAGGCATGGCTATAACTTGTCTATGCATTGTAGCCCTTTACTTGCGAAAAAATTTACTCGCATTTGCCGGCATCGTTCTTTTGGCAACACTTATCCTCATGAAAGTTGCTTGGAATATTCTTGATAACAGTCTTCTTCCAGGAGAAATTACGTCTATCATTCTATCCGCGACCAGTCTGTATTTTTTGGTAAGATGGGGTGCTGAAACGATTATTGCGTCGATTAACAAACAAGGGCAGCTTGACGAACTCCTGGAAGAAAAGAAAGGTGAAATCAAAGTAATTAAAGAAAGCACCTTAGCTTTAAACGAGGATATTTATGAAGCCAATAATAACCTTGAGACAATTAGTGAAATAAGTAACGCAATGGGAACCACTTTCCAGGAAATTACCAAGGGTGTCGTGGGGCAGACCAAATGTATTACCCAGATTAGTCAGATGATGAAAGAGGCGGATAGGAAAATTTCGGAGATAGCCAATTTTTCAAGTCAACTTGAAAGCGTTTCCGAAAATGCCAGAAGTGTCGTAATGGAAGGCTCAGAGAAAATATGTATGATGGGTAAGCAAGCGGATCTCATCAATCAGACGGTTAACAAATCCTATGCTACTGTTCAGGAATTAAGCAGCAACATGGATGAAGTAAATAACTTCTTAGCAGGCATTAATCAAATCGCAGAACAAACGAATTTACTGGCATTAAATGCTGCCATTGAGGCCGCCAGAGCCGGTGAATCCGGCAGAGGATTTGCAGTGGTAGCTGAAGAGGTAAGGAAGCTTGCTGAACAAAGCGCAAATACCGTAAGGCAAATCAGTCAAATAATCTACGAAATAAAAGATAAAACCAAAAACGCCCTTAATGAAGTGAATAAAGGACAGTCAGCAACACAAGAAGGCGAGGCAGTGGTCAAGCAAGTTTATCAAACTTTTGAAATGATTATGGCTTCTTTTAAAGACACCAGGAAAAACATAGCCGAGGAGAACAGCAGAATTAATAATATGGTAGAGCTATTCTCACTCATTAACAAAGAAGCGGAAAGCATGGCAAGTATTGCCGAGCAACATTCGGCTTCAACAGAAGAATTGATGGCAACCACAGAAGAACAAAATGCAAACATTGAGGTCATTTTCAAACGGATACAGAATATTAAAGATTCCAGTAATAACTTGCAAAAAATTATCAAGTAATCAAGCTTAGAAAGAAAAGTCAACTCAGATTGCCTGGTGGTTTTGGTTTATCGGTGCTCCCGGAGAAATCCGGGAGATATTTTTTATGATATGCACAATAAGAAGAATATTTTAATTTGTTAATTTAAATTAACATTTCCACCGGGCAAATCAGTAGACTTATAGCTAAAAGGAGGTGGATTTATGAGTACATTCTTAATTTTTCTTGCCGGTGTGTTATTTTTAGCGGGGATACTTTGGATTAGACCTCGCGCCCAAAAGGATCTAATGTGGAAAACGGTACTGAACTGGTCCTTATATGTTATTTGGTATGCCGTCACTTGGATGGGGATTTCCTTTGTTTACATTAATGCCAGCGTAGGACACGTTAAGGCATCCAGCACGGCAATTTTCCTGTTCGGAGGTATTTCGATCATATTGGCAATAGTGCTGGCGCGTTTCTTAGGGTTTATCCGTATTAATAAAAAGGTCAATGAATCAATAGAGGTTTAGGGGAGGAAAACGAATGTCCGCAAATTCAGAAAATAACAAAAAAGGATTTTCGGTCAGCCGCCGCGGTTTTCTGAAAACCGGGGCAGCAGCCGCTGCAATGGGCGTCATAGGTGCGATTGCGGCTCCGGCCAAGATCGCCAACGCAGCAGCATCGTCACCTAGTTTGGACTATCAGCCCGCCAAAGGACAATGGTCAAAATTGCGTCCTGTTAACAATTACGGCGGAGCAACCGTCCGTTATGTAGAAAATAATAGCGAGTGGCTCGGGACGACCAAGCTTCTCGGAAAAGTGATTCAAACCGATGAGAAAGATGCTGGATTTGCCCTGGCTTACTCAGGAGAACTGGGTGACAAAGCACAGGCCGGAATTCTTACTACAGTGTTTAGATCTCCTATGGTGATACCGTTTTCAAGTGCTATTGGAGCAATCAGTGCACCTGCAATGCTCACTGGCGAGCCAAATCCTAAAAAATTGCCGATACCTGACCCCGAACAAATGTCTCAGCATATTAAAGATTTCGCCTATTATCTTCGTGTAGACGAAGTAGGTATCGGTAATATGCCCGATTATGCTTATTACGCAAGCAACATGGCTCCGCCCTTAGCCGCATATCTCTCGCGAGCTGTTCCCAAAGATCTTCCTTATGGAAAAGCACCTATCACAGATAAAATGCCTTACGTTATTTGTATGTCTGTACAGATGCATTTGGAAACATGGTTGGCTTCAACAGGATATGACTCCATGGGTGTCGCCCAATCAAACCGGTGTTACCATGCCGCTGCCAATGCGGCAATCATCATGGCTAGTTATATTCGACAGCTGGGTTATCATGCCCGGGCCCATCATTTTGGGAACTACGAAGTTCTTATACCGGCTTGTATGATTGCCTGCGGAATGGGTGAACTAACCAGGACAGGTGATACTACTGCGCATCCTCGTATTGGTTTTCGTCATAAAACTTCAGCAGTTACAACGGATATGCCTTTGGCACCGGATAAACCGATTGATTTTGGCGCACTGGATTTCTGCAGAGTGTGTATGAAGTGTGCGGATAACTGTCCTGGACAGGCGATTACTTTTGAGAAGGACCCTACGCCGCACAAGGGTTATCTCCGCTGGAATACTGATTCTAAGAAGTGTACGGTATTCCGCGCATCTAACGATGAAGGCGTCAGCTGCGGAAGATGTGTGAAAGTATGTCCTTGGAACTCCAAAGAAGATTCCTGGTTCCATGAAGCGGGAATATTTATTGGCAGCAAAGGAGAAAGTGCTTCAAAGTTGCTTAAAACTATCGATGATATGTTTGGTTACGGTACGGAAGAGATTGAAAAATACAAGTGGTGGTTGGAGTGGCCGGAACTTTATAAGTATGACGTTGAAGCAGTTCTCAAGGCCGCTAACGCTGCAGCACCTGCAGCACCTCACTAAATTCCCGGACTTCCGGAGCCTTATAATCATGACGTTGAAGCAATTCTTAACGTACCCGATTAATCGGAACAATTTCAATGCATGATTTTTGAGGACTTTTATCTTCTAAAAAAACTGGTGACAGTCTGTTAGACTGTCACCAGTTTTTTTGTGGCTGCGGCTGACGTCATGGATCCGGCTTTTTGCGGACCCAAGTGTAGACGGGACGGAGCAATATTGAATTCTTTAGCTCTCTTCATACCAGTAACAAATAATGAAGTTTTACAAAAAAGAGCCAATGACGGCGAACTAAAGTTCGCCGTCATTGGCTCTTTTTTATTTTGTCTGCCTTACAGAATACAGTGTATCCCTCGTATTCTTTGGCTTATAAAGCACCATGTTGAGGTAACGGTGCAGTTAAGACAGCAGCAGGAGGCAGTTTGTAATTTTCCGGCCACTCAAGCCACCACTTATACTTCTCAATCTGTTCGGTACCATATCCGAACATATCATCAATGGATTTCAGCAACGACGCAGAGGCTTTACTCTGGCTTCCAACCCAGGTTCCCGCCTGATGGAACCAGGAATCCTCCTTCGAATTCCATGGGCAGACCTTCATGCATCTCCCGCAGGATGCACCGTCTTCATTACTTGCCCGGAATTCAGCGCACTTGTCAATATTGGCCGCCCAACGCATGTAACCGTTTGTTTCTTTCATATCATCGTCTTGTGAAATAGCGCCGGAAGGACAATTGTCAGCACATTTTTTACAGATACGGCAGAAGTCAAGAAGGCCAAAATCAATCGGCTTATCTGGGACAAGTGGTAAATCTGTTGTAATAGCCGCCACTTTATGGCGGAATCCTAACCGGGGATGAATCGTACAGTCACCTGTACGTGATAGTTCGCCCAATCCTGCTGCTATAAGAGCCGGAGGCATGGCTGCGTTATAATCCACAGCATATTGTGCCCGGGCATTATAACCAAGATTTCTGATATATTGAGCCATGATAACAGAAATGATTCCAGTTGCATGATATCCTAGGAAAGATTGGGAGAGACTGATGGCATCATAACCTGTGGAAGCAAGCGTTGTTTCCAAATTCTGATCGATCATAACCACGATAACAAATGGCATGTCCGTCTCAGTCATCGGCTTGACGACCTTTTCCCTGGGCAATTCCAGCAATTCTCTTCCCGGAAACGGTTCATATATAACTTTTTCAGAATAGTAAGCATATGATGGCATCTTGCCAATTCCCACATCGTCTGCTCTTAAAAAATAAGCCAGGTCTTTGATATGCTGCGACATTTGTTCGGGATCAGGAATATCCATTTTCTTAGGAGCAGAAGGCCCTTCCACGAGGGGCATCGGTAGACCGGTACCCATAATAATCGCTAATGCCATGGGATCTTTTGATATGAGATTGTAAAGTCCCAATTGTCCCCTTTGACTGACTTTTCCCTCAGCACAACGATGAAATCCACTATCATATAGACTTTGTCTCTTTATCGTTCCGACAATTTTGGTAGTTCCCAGCCACTGATCGTTTTGTTCTACAAAACGAAGTGAGACACTGCCCATATCATGCACAGGATGCAGTTTGGACCACTGTCCCTTAGCAGCAGGAGTATACTTCAAACTATCGCTTGCCGCACTGGCAACCTTGGCAGGAGCTTTGATTGCGCCTGCAACCCCTATGGCAGTGGCTGCAGCGCCGGCTCTCAGAAAATTTCTCCGGCTCATCTTAATCGGCTGTTTTTGTTCGTTGCTCACCTTTTTTCACTCCCTATCAAGCTTGTAATGTGCTTGTGTTTCCTGTTTTTTTCATGCCGATGAAACCCAGCAAGCGTGCCAAAACGACAGCAAGCACCACAGATATTCCTAAGAACAGGAATATAGCAGTGCTCGTTGCTTTGACATGCCCAACCGATGCATTAATGTAAATGAAAGAAATTCCCATCCAGGTGATGGCATACCAAATAACATACAAAGACCAGTTTAGTACCGTTTTCCACATTAAATCCTTTTTGGCGCGAGGTTTAATGAAAAGAATTCCGAAAAAAAATAATACGCCTGCAAGAAAAGTTAAAAATGTACCCATAAACTTCACCTCCTTTTTAATATAATTTTAAAGATTTGCTTGATAGGAATTTTAGTATGAACTAAACATTAATTAATTTTCTATATCATCACACTTCATTAGTTATAAATTAAGCAAATTCTACAGGCGTAAAAAACGAGCCCACTGTAAACCAGCAGGCCCGCATCGTATAAAAATCATTCATCACATTTGCTTTGTGGATGCGGTATTATGCCATACTATCTTTTAAAAAAGACGTTTTTCAAATGTTAACTCTTTTAATCTATCTAAATCATGGATTATTACTTTGCCTTTCTTTTTCTCAATAATTTTTTGTTTTATTAAGAATGCTAATACTTTGGATACTGTAACAAAATGGACTCCTGATATTTCAGAAATGCGTTTCTGAGACAATTCAAGACGGACTTCATATGAATCCCCTACTGGTATTCCGTTAGATATGCATAGACCATAAAGAAGTCTTACAATTCTGACCGCAGGGTTGTATAATTCCATTTCGACGGTCTGTTTCATAAAATAAAGTGTTTTGGAAAAACCATTCTTTATAATTTCAAAATATATATCACAGTCAGTTTGGAAAATCGTTAGAAGCTGCTCCTTTGAAAAAAAACACACTCTGCATTTTTCTATTGCAGTCGCGTAGGCATTATCATTATTTGTCTGAAATATCCTACCCATGATTCCATTTTTACCGCAAAAATAAACCAACCTTTGCCTGCCTTCCTCTGTAACCATGTTGATTTGGACTTTTCCCGAAAGTACATAGATTAGCAGGTACTCCTTATCCCCTGGTAAAATAACCGCACTCCCTTTGGCATAGGATTTCACAATTCCTAAATGAATAAATCTTTGCAATTTTTCAACGGGATAGAATGTGTCAGGAATTGTTCTTGTCCCTTCATTAAGAAAATCGTATTCCATACCTTTCTCTACCCCTTCCCCCAATAATACACTTTCTTATTAATTTATATATTTTTCCATTAGCTTTGCATAAATTATTTTACGCTTGTCAACAACCGTATAAACCGGTAACTCAAAGTATTTTGCTAAGAAACGCAATTATTAAGGTTAGTGTTTACAAAGAATACCGAAGAAAACCCCGTGATGATTCTGACTAATGTTTTTGAGAATAGTCCTGAAGAAATCAGCAGTAAACCGTTGGAAGATAGGACTCTTCTTTAAATGGATCAAGCAACACCTCCAGATCAAACATCTATATGGTCAGAGTCCGGCAGCGGTAATTATTTGTTTGCATGCATTAAATTTTTTTGTTAGTAAACAGTGTTAAGATCTTGACTGAGTAATTTTTCCAATTTCCTGGTTTATATCCCCACGACGAAGTCCACCGTGAAAGTATACAGCTTGTTCAATATCATAAGCAAGAAGCTTTTTCAGCGACATAGTAGCCGTCGGTATATCTGCGGTAAGAATTGGAACCTTTAAATTCCCGTCTTCAATAATTATTGCATCACCTGCGATCAATAATTTACTTTCTTTAATGTACAAGCAAATATGTCCAAGTGTATGCCCTGGAGTGTGAATGATTTCTATTCCTAATTCTCCGAACGGGAACAATTGCCCATCAGTTAAAGATTCATCTATTTTAAATTTGGTATTCTTAATTGCAGCCTCAAATTGTTCAAAGTATGCTCTTTTTTCTGCTGACATACTTGCAAAAAGTGGTTTTAGGGCCTCAGATTTCACAGGCGGCAGTTCCCCTTGCAGATATGGAACTTCTTTCTCATGGGCCAGTACTTTCGCGTTTGGAGCAATTTTTAAGATATCCAGCACAGACCCAGTATGGTCTATATCTTGATGAGTTATGATTATATGGGTCAAATCTTTAATATCAAAACCAGCGGACCTAATCGCATCCGAAAACAACTGGACCTGCCCCGGAAAACCTGCATCTATTAGAATGCGATTATGATCATCCCAAAGAAATACAGGATTTATCAGTCTATCATTTCCACTTATTTCTAACATTTCAACTCTATTTGCAATTTTCATTGTACATTTTCCTCCCATATTTATATTTTTTAAAATTACCCCTCATGAGAATCAGCAATAGCAACAGGTCTATAAAACCCTCGATTTGGAATCATTTTGGAGTCAGGGTTGTCTAGTTGCTTTCCAAGTGCAACTTTAAACTTTGGATTAGTTGTTGCCTCTTCAAATGCAGCGTAACTTTCATATTTAGCTATATTGATTAATTGAAAGCGTGTTTCGGTCAGAAGCGCACGGTTTAGCTCCGCGCCCAAAAAACCAGGCGAATCACTCATAAGTTTTGAACGTTCACGCCACTGTTCTATAAACGAGTCAACCTCTTCTACTGGAATTTCAAATACATTGATAAAGGTAAACGGTTCTTCAGGATTTGGTATTATTTTTTTTGACATATAGCATCCCTCCTTAAATGTTTTATGATTTTCTTGGGAATAGTTTCCAGAAAGTTAATTTGCTAATTCTTTTAACGTTTCTACCAATTTAGAATATAATTCACTTTCATTCTTAATAAAAACTATAAGGGTAATCTTGGCCGTGACTTTTGGTTTCAAGGTTTCCTTGATCTGTACATCTTCGCCTGTCGAGGATAGCATGCAGGTATAGCCTGTTTCAGCAAGAAAAGCCTTGATATGCCCCACAAGCCCTCCCTGATCTTCAACCCAACCGGCTAAAGACTGTAGCTCTTTGTTAAGCCTATCTCTTACCCACGAATATTCTTTGGCAATGACACGTTCAGTAGATAAAATGACGGCTCCTTCATGGTGGGTAACTGTGATTTCTTCCTGATTGCAGAGCACCGATTTCTCATGCTGTTCATGCTGTTCATGCTGCTCATGCTGCTCGTCATGATGGTGTCCGCACTGACAGGCTTGGCCTTCGTGTTCGTGGTGTTCATGGTGTTCATGGTGCTCGTGGTGTTCGTGTGCCATTTTAGATCCCCGCCTTTTCAAATAAATCGTTCCAAAATCCGGTTGAAAGCTCGTTAGTAGCGGATACAGGATAACAGTACGCATCCCGGTTATATTTCCGGATACTCTCCTGTACTTTTTCCACTGTCGTTTCATCCACCAAATCAATCTTGTTAACTAACACTGACTTTGTATCCTCTAGCTGCTCTGAGACGAAGTTTTCCATAGCACCAACCAATCGGAACCACCGTTTGGCATCTACCACAATAATCGTCATAGCCTGCATCCCGAGTTCTGTCTCCACCGCGCTTTTTATTTTACTCGGAAAAGCAAGCCCAGTTGCCTCAATGATGATCCATTCCGGGCTGTATTCCTTACTAAGATAATGAACTGTATCCGTGAGTTTAGCAGAAGATGTACAGCAGGCGCAGCCGGCAAAAAGGTTCTTGACGGTAAAATCTTCATTCTCTAGTAGAAGGTTATCAATTCCGGCCGTACCAATTTCATTTTCTATGATGACAACCTTTTTGTCGTTCTCATTACCATTAGAAGTTTCAACGAGATGTCTTGCAAGCTGCATTAACACACTGGTTTTACCTGACCCCAAGAATCCACTTAATATGATTACTTTGATGGCAACCCTCTCCTTTTCAGTATAATCGTGCTTCTGGGCTCTCTCTAGTACCTTTATATCGCAGAAATTTTGTTTGCTACTCGGGGCCCATTTTAGATTATGAGGTCAGGAAAAGAGCCATCGAATATAAGCAAAATCCCCTTTAATAAAATTATCCAGAGGATTTTGCAATTTTTCACTTAAATAATGATTTAATATTTATTCTATTGAGTGTATTATAACTTATTGACTTCATGCCAGGTTTTCATTAACGCAGGAATTCTTTCGTCACCGGTCATAAAGGCATTCCCCTTTTCATTCATAATTACTGGGAACAGAATGAAATTACCCTTTTTACCATATTGTTCTGCACATCTTTTCGTTTCTTCTATAATCGCCTCTACGGGAGCACCCATATAACTGGCAGGTCCGGATGTATCCCATCCCCCTTCCACAAGTAAGCGACCATGATACTTCGTCAGAATTCCATCCAAGTCATTACAAACCTGCGCAGAATTCCAAATTCTAACACCCATCTCAACATAATCTTCGAGGATATCTTCACATTTTCCACATGTATGCTGACTAAAGATAACACCACGGGAAGTCACAGCCTCAACAATTCTTTTGTGGTGCGGTTTAATAAGCTCGCGATAGGTTTTTGGTGACATAAACATCCCACGAGCAGTTGCCAGGTCATCAAAATAGATGATGACATCCGGCTTATATATATCAATATATCGGTTTAAACAAGCGATTTTGTAATCCGCCATTGCCTCGAAAAATTCATTACAGGAATCCGGATCTTCAATCAAAGCACATAAGGTATTTTCAAATCCCATAAGTGCTGCCATTCGTTCAAAGAGACCGCATACATTAAATACTGCAACCGGCTGTTCCTTTCTTTTTTCGTCAGTAAAGTCAGCCAATTCCATTTGTGCCATCTGTTCAATTCCAAGAGAATCAATATCGGGAAATCTTACATATTTTTTCCAATCAGCAATATCATCGAATAATATTTTCCCTGGCTCCGGTATGACTCCCTCAACAGTAGCTACCCAGTTTATGCCAAACGGATCCACCCCGCCTTTCCATGGCTGATCTGTATTATTCGTTGCTAACATGCACGCTTTATACAGTTCATACAGCAAAGGCGCGAATTCCGGTTTACCTCCTTTAATCATGATTTCAAAATTTTCTCTTTGTGTCAGAGCCATATTGATTTACCTCCTCGTATTTTTATAAGATTTAATCATTTAAAAATATCTTATTAGGCTTTTACCAATTCAACCGCTTTCACAGCAGCACTGCCGGCATCAGGAGCAAAACCATCGGCTCCGATTTCATTAGCGAATTGCTGGGTAACAGGCGCTCCACCGACAAGAACTTTAAAACCTGTCAAACCACTGTCCTTGACCGTTTTTACGGCATCCTTTAATGCTGGCATTGTTGTCGTCAAAAGTCCCGAACAAGCCACAAGGGTGACATTCTGATTTTCCTTGATGGCTTCAGCCCATTTTTCATGCGGCACGTCCACACCGAGGTCAACCATAGTAAATCCGGCACTTTCGATCATCATAGAAACAAGGTTTTTACCGATATCATGCAGGTCACCTGCTACGGTTCCGATAATGCAGGTGCCCAAGGAAGTTGAGGTGTCGCCAGCCATCAGAGGTTTCAGAATATCAACACCTTTCGCCATCGCTTTGGCGGCCATCAGCATTTCAGGTACGAAGATTTCGCCTGTGGAGAATTTGTCTCCGACAACCCCCATCGAGTCTACCATGGCCTGCAGAATATCTTTTGCTGCACTTCCTTCATCGAGTGCTTCCTGTACCAGACCAGGAACAAGTTTTGCCTTTCCTGCCTCTACCATTGCTTTAACTTCTTCAATTTTAGCCATATTCATAATCCCCCTTAAAATTTTGTGAATTAAACAACAATTTTGTGATTGAACAGCGCTTACAATTATTTTTTCTGACCAAATCGTCCTTCTCTGAAGGCACCAATGTATTCCATGCAATATTCATCCTGACCTAAGAGAGCTTCCGTCGCGAAGATCATACCGACCAAATCCTGATTCGTCGGGTCAAGGATCCCGCTGTCCATGCCGGCGTTCATTGCCAGAACGCAGAAGGCCTGATTGACAAGCTTTCTAGCCGGCAAGTTAAACGAAATATTGCTGAATCCACCGGTAATGTGAATTGCCGGATACTGTCTTTTAATCTCTCTGATCACGTCAACAATCATGTTGATGCCTTCTTCCGAAGTGCAGAGCATTTCGACCAGCGGATCAATGTGCAGACGGGACGGAGCAATATTAAATTCTTTAGATCTTTTCATGATGTTTGCAAATACTTCGAGACGCTTCTCTGCTGTCTTGGAAATTCCGCTGTCATCACAAAGAAGCGCAACGCATTCCCATTTAGTATCAGCAATAACCGGGAATACGACATCGATCTTGTCTCCTTCGCCGGATACGGAGTTGATGAGTCCCGGCCGTTTGCAGAATTTAATCGCATCGACGCAAGTCTGAGCATGCGGACTGTCAATACAAATCGGGGTGTCGCTCACTTCCTGTACCAGGTCGATCAGCCATTTTAAGGTTTCGAGTTCGATTCTGACGTCTGTGGATGCACAGACATCAATGAAATCCGCACCGGCATCAGATTGGATTTTTGCAAGGTTTCGGATGAAGCCTGCATCCTTTTCAGCGATTGCTCTCGCTACGGAAGGGATGGCACCGTTGATTTTTTCTCCAATGATGATCATGAATAATCTACCTCCAGTAATACTTTGTTTTTCTGCTGCCATTCTTAGAGTTTGTTATATGGGCAAACTTTTAATACAAATCCCGCAGTCACCACCGACTGCTCCCCATTGTGTTACGCATACAAATGATTATACCGAAGGATTAACAATAAAATTATGGGTTTATACAGACCCCTCATTCTCTATCTGATGGCTTAATAGGCTAGATACTAATAGGATGTACTGTCCGCACCAAGTGAAGCTTGTCAACGTCACAGGAAGTGCCAGGATTGCACCATGTCGTTTAGCTTAAGCTTAAAATAAAAAATGATGGTAACAGTCTAGATGGACTATTACCATCATCATTTCGAACTATTACGCTTGCTAGGGGTCACCCCAACATTCGACTTAGAGACGGTATTAATTTTGAGCCGAGTCCCCAGAAATAACGCATCATTACTGCTTTCCAATTAACTTGATACGTTAGCCTCCTTTACACTCCAGGAGGTACAGCAGATGCAGTTGCGGAAAAGGCCTTAAGAGTGGCATTAACGTCATACTTATAAAGATCCGGCCACTCCAGCCACCATTTATATTTCGTAACCTCTTCAGTACCGTAACCGAACATATCATCAATGGATTTCAGCATCCTTGAAGCGTTCTCGCCTTTACTGCCTATATACAAGCCCGCTCGATGGAACCAGGAATCTTCTTTGGAGTTCCAAGGACATACTTTTACACATCTGCCGCAGTTAACACCTTCATCGTTGGAACAGCGGAATGCCGCACACTTATTGGAATCTGTATTCCAACGGAGATAACCATTATGCGGCAAAGGGTCATCATCATAGGTAATGGCTTGAGCAGGACAGTTATCCGCACACTTTTTACACACTCTGCAGAAATCCTGCATGCCAAAATCAATCGGTTTGTCCGGTACCAAAGGCAAATCTGTCGTAACTGCTGAAGATTTATGACGGAAACCAATGCGGGGATGCGCAGCAGTGTCACCCGTCCTGGTAAGTTCACCCATACCGCAGGCAATAAGAACAGGTGGTATAAGAAGCTCATAATTCCCAAAATGATGCGCTCTGGCATGATAACCCAGCTGTCGAATATAATTTGCCATGATGACCGCAGCATTGGCAGACGCATGATAACACCGTTCCGATTGGGCATTGGATATGCCGTCATACCCTGTTGAAGCCAGCCAGGTTTCCAAATGCATCGATGCTGACATACAAATAACGTAAGGAAGCTTATCTGTGATCGGCGCCTTTCCATATGGCGTGTCCATAGGAACGGCGTGCACAAGATATGCTCCCAAGGGCGGTGCCATGTTGCTTCCATAATAAGCATAATCGGGCATATTACCGATACCGACTTCGTCCATATTAAGATAATATGCAAAATCTTTAATATGCTGGGACATTTGTTCCGGATCAGGAATCTGTAATTTATTTGGATTTGGCTCGCCAGTGAGCATTGAAGGTGCACTGATTGCTCCAATAGCATCTGCAAATGGAAGTACCGTAGGATGTCTAAACACTGTGGAAAGAAATCCGGCCTTTGCTTTATCACCTAATTTTCCTGCTAAAGCTAGAGAAAATCCGGCATCTTTCTCGTCGGTTTGAATGATTTTTCCAACAAGCTTGGTGGTCCCCAGCCATTGATCGTTATTTTCTACGTAATGGACTGAAGCACCGCCATAATTTGCTTCAGGACGCAATTTCGACCATTGTCCTTTGGCGGGCTGATAGGTTAAAGCAGGTGATGCTGCGCTGGCAATCTTGGATGGCGCTGCAATCGCACCCATGACACCCATCGCAGCGGCGGCTACCCCGGTTTTCAAAAAACCGCGGCGGCTTACTGAAAATTCTTGTTGTGATCCTTTTTCTTTATTATTTACGGACATTAATTTTCCTCCTCTAAGCCTGTAATGACTCGTCCTTTTTCTTTGTACCGATAAATCCTAATACACGGGCTAAGACGACAGCCAGAATCAGTGAAATCCCCCCAAACAGGAATATAGCTGTACTTGTTGCCTTGACATGTCCGACACTGGCATTGATGTAGACAAAGGAAACTCCCATACAAGCGATAACAAAGAAAATTACATATAAGGTCCAAATAATCACGGTTTTCCAAGTCTTATCCTGCTTCGCACGAGGTTTGATAAAAAGGATACCGGCTAAAAAAAGAATTCCTGCCAAAAAAATTAAGAATATACTCATTTTTTCACCTCCCCTCGTTGCTTTTATAAATTTATTGTAATTCGTTACAAATTATAAATCACAGTAAAAGCCCTGAGAACCAACAAGATAGTTACTCATGTTGGTAAAGCAACAATATTTTAAATATTGTTGCTTTTTTAAAAAACTAGTAACATATTCGATAAAATCGTTTCCTTTTTATCGCGTATGACAGAGGATATTTTATCTGCATTATGGCCGCGACATAAAAACAACTGACAAAAATTTTATCAGTTGTTTTTGTCAGTTGTCAGAAAAATTATTCGGCGAGTTTTCAGGTAGAGACATAGTATTTAATTTTTTATTCGATAGGTGTCGATTAAAAGAAGGAAACAATTTTATCAAATATGTTACTCGTATTTTAAAAACTCAACAATATCTTTAATATTGTTGAGTTTGCAACATTAACAACTTTCATGTTGGTGTTCAATGCATTTACAGTGATCTATAATCAAAGAGTGGTCAATCTATACTAATATTTAATCAATCTATATTAATATTTAAAAGGAAAGATAATCATGGATTGATATTTTGTAAAATGCACCCATATGATTGACCAAATGAATTGAAAGAGGAGGTGAAAAAGAAGAGGTTAAAAAATAATAGGTACAATTTTAATTTTTTATGCAGACATGTTATTTTCAGCTGGTATTTTATTATTAAACCCCGCGCGCCAGCACTTACATGGGTCTTATATCTACATTGGTTTTTTATCATATGTATGGGGTTTCATTTGTTTACATTAATGCCAGCGTAAGACATGTTAAGGCATCAAGCACAAGCACGGCTATTTTCCTGTTTGGAGGAATTTCGGTGGTATTGGCCGTAGTCTGGCGCGCGACTTAGGATTTATCCGTATTAAGAAAGGGTCAATAAAACAATAGAGGCTTAGAGGAGGCAAATGAAATGTCTGAGAATTTAGGTAATAAAGAAAATGGATCTACGAAAGACTTAAATCGCCGCGGTTTTCTGAAAACCGGGGCAGCAGTTGCTGCTGTGGGTGTTATGGGGGCAATGGCAGCACCGTCCCAGATTGCCAACGCAGCTACAGCCAGCCTGAGTGCAACCAGCAAACCTAAAATTACAAGCTTATTTGATATTCTTCCTTATCATAATAATGGCGCAAACGTTATCGATACTGCCAATGTTAAAGCTTTAGTAGAATATGAGCGTTATTGCAGGGACACCTATCATTTTGATCAGATGGGAGCTTGCTATGCTGATGATTCGGTGATTGATACAGCATGGTTCCACGGTACCGGAAAGCAGTTTGCCGAGGTATCGAAAAAAACTGGTAGAGGGGCAAAGCATAAAATTAATTCGATCATCGTTTGGTTGAATGGCAATAAAGCTGTTGCCGAAATGCAAGCTCAAATGTTAGGTCCCCGTGGTCAAAAGGTTAATGGTATAGAAACGGACGTCGTTTCTTACGCCAGACTTGTTTATCGTGTTGAAAAAATAAATGGACGTTGGTTAATTAAAGGGTTTACACCTATCTATGAGAGAGACTCTTTCGTTCCTACTATCCCAACAGCAAACTTTGTATATGATGAAAATGAACTGAATTCGTATAGAGCCAGTTATAAATGTGTATGTTATCAATTAAAAGGAATGGGTTTGTCGATGAATCAGGATCTACCGGGTGAGGATAAACCTGAGACCGTAGAAAAGGTGTACCAAGATGTAACTGCATGGCTCTTGAAGTAATCTGAAAAACTGGAAATTAACTTTTTAGTTAGAGGACTGACCCTTCATATTAGGGAACAGTCCTCTATTTTTAGATATTGAATAATGATTACAACATATAGAGACGGTTTATTATTATATCCTATAAATCGAAATATCTGTTAAGAAATAGCATGATAAGCCTGCCATTCACTTATCACAATCATGATGGCAACCGCCGAAATCAATAGGATAAATAATAAATCTCCTAGACTCAACTTGCTTTTCATTTTACTACCTCGATGTTATTCAATCCATTTGCAGATCTTGCTTCGATACCTTCTATTCCTTTGATTCCCGGAACCTTCTTCAATTTCACTTTTTCTGGGATCCCTTTTTCTAGAATCCCCATTACATATTTCCTGGGACGCAGGATTAGTTCATTAAGTATCAACCCCGGACAGAAAAACCTGCACCAGAACCTGCTTATAAAAAAAGAGGTGAAAAATATGACCGGCAAAATGAGCCACTGAATGCCAAACCCCTGCCGTCCAAACAAAGTAGCGAAAGGCTCATAACCTGCAAAACTGGGTGACTTCGTCAAAAATGCCCCTATGAGTGCGAGGTAGATTAATGCATACCTTATTTTAGCCGCTTTTGCTTCAATCGCTTTATTGCAGCATTTGAATTTACCGCCGCCCACTTTTGCCGTGATTTCCTGTAAAGCGCCAAACGGACAAAGCCAGAAACAATAGACATTCTTTCCTAATATCAAGGTGATAACCGGGATTCCGATTAAGAGGATATACCAAACAAGGTTTTCGCGGATAGACGGGAAATTCCCCATGAAAAGCGCGGCTATATTTGCCAGCGAAACAGGCGTATTGTATTGGAAACCAATAAAGACCAGACTGCCTGTAAGGGTAACCCAGCGTAGTTTTCTTTGTTTGAATATCACACCGACCACCATCAGGATGACCAATGTAATGACTGCGATTTCTTTTGAACCAAATTTAAACGGCTGAGCTTCATCTTTAACATCCAACCCGAATTGGTCCCTGGCTACCGCATGGCTGCCCTGGGAAACAGCCTTGGCAATCCCCCTGGAAGAAAAGGTGGCACCGGAAATACGGTCGATATCTTTGTTAATAGACAATGGGTCCGTTATATCTTTGCCGATGAATTTCTCCAGATATTTCTGGTCTATGATCCTCTGAATAAACGAGGGAGTATCCTTATGCGCCGCAATAACCGTCCCGACAATTTTTCCTTGCAGGTCAATTCCGGTGACCATTTTGATCGGACCGCCATAAGCAACCGCTTGTTCGATTACGACGTAGCCTATTTTTTCTTCCCTGCCGTTTTGCCCTTGAATTCTTCCTTCATAAATAACAGGGGAAGACGCAATCTTTTGAAAAGATTGCGCTTCCGGAAAAACTTTATTCATAAACGGTATGATATCATTATCTGTATGAGTCCAACTAAAACCTAACATTATGAGGAATATAATTGTTGCTGCGAACACAACGACGTTATTTACTGACTTTTTCATTTCTTGCTCCTGTAAAGGTCTGCCTGACTGTACTTATGCGGCCTCTGCTTTACCAGCCTTCTTTATTAAGTATATGAAAGAATTTAACCGTACCGTCACGATAATTAAGACAAGAAGAATCGCTCCAAAGATTAAAAGTCCCATACCTGCAGCCTGCATCTCACCTTCAGCAATGCTGCTGACAATCCAGGCAATGGTAAAAGCTCCCCAGAGTACGGATATAGACGTTAAAATCCAGCGGGCTACGGACATTTTACCTGTAAGATGGAATTTGATATAAACAAACCAAAATGATGACGCGATGAGTGCACCCAGAAGCATCCAGAAGATAATCATATTACCTCTCCTCTTCTCAATAAAATATTTTTATTTATTCCAGAACTTCTTTAATGCATCCGAAACGGTAATCTTCCCGTAGCCGAACAAATCATCAAAGAACCTCAGAACGGGTCTTGCAGGCGTTCTTGTCGCAAATTTTGCCAAGTCATGGTGCCATTCCTGTTTTTTGTTATATGGGCAAACTTTAATGCAAATTCCGCAGTCACCGCCGACTTCCCCCCATTGTGTCACACACTTTAATCCATCTGCAGCCCATTTTTTAACTCCCGGATTGGTTGCAGGTAACACTTTATAACTTGGTTCTTTATCATTGGATATTGCCTGTGAAGGACAGGCATCTGCGCATTTCATGCAAGTTTTGCAGAATTCCATCGCTCCGAAGGTAATCGGTTTATCAATCGCCAACGGCATATCCACATACATTTTACATAACCGCACTCTCGGTCCAAACTCGGGTGTGATTAGAATACCTATTCTGCTCAGTTCGCCCAGTCCGGCCTGAACAGCCAACGGTACGCTTAAAGCCGTATCGTTGCAACACGGTATGACTTTGTAACCTAAGTTTCTGATGAATTTTGCCAACTTAATGGAGGTAACACCCATATTGGAGTAGATATTGGCCGAAGAGGCAGTTTGAATCAGCGTAGGGGCAGTTTGATAACCGTCATAATCCATTTCGAAAGCCATCACGATAACATGTGTCGGTGTAAACGGAAACTCATTGGGAATCGTAGGTGCCACTGTATCCGGATTGAAAACTTCCGTATAGACCCACCGATCATCGTAGGGGGCAATCCCCACTTTACTTGCTCCAAAATAGGTTGCTGCTTTTTTGATAGCAGCAGTTGCGGCTTCAGGGCTCTCAAATTTATAAACTTCAGGATTCACTTTGCCTTCCCACGAAAATAACCCTTGTTTTTGAATACCTGCGGTAGCCTTAGAATGATTGACATCATCTTCAATCGCCCAGCAGGCATTATCAAAAGCCTCTTCCAGCGGACCCCAACCCTCTCCCCCCTCTTGAGGGATCATCCCCATTCTTTTTCCAAAATATTTTTGGCCTCCAGGGGATGTCAGCATTATCGGAACTATACCAGCTTGGTTATACCGTTTGTAATCACTGGAGATTTCCACCGGAAACGAATCATGCTGTACGACCTCTGCAGCATTGGCCATGCCGCCATCGTAACCTAACAGAGCTGCGCCTGCTGCCCCAACCCCCATTCCGACTGAGGTTTTTAAGAAACCCCGTCTACTAAATTTTTTGGGAATAGCCTTTTCTTGTTCTGTGCTTTCAGTTTTTTCTTTACCCAAATCCATAGTACAACTCCTCCCTAAAA
>Ga0154089_108_pt1 | contig 191625 bp, 175 predicted proteins | sample DehspFTH1_FD_150125 | JGI IMG/M metagenome (GOLD analysis project Ga0154089, IMG submission 150125) | reverse complement strand
TTGAACTGCACCCTGTCAAGTAGACAGATGAAAAAGTAAAACCGTTTTCACTGGACTCCGTCAGAATGGGGTCCAGTTTTTTTATGCAATGTTTTCAAGCAACTGGCGGTAAGTCATTGGAGACATTCTGTTCAGCTTCTTTTGCCGGCGTTCGTAATTGTAGAAATAAATGTAACTCTCAATGGCTGCTACCAGGCTGTCGCAATCCTTGAATTTGCCAAGGTAGTACATTTCGCATTTCAGAATGCCCCAGAACCCTTCAATGGGACCGTTGTCGATGCAGCGCCCCACGCGCGACATGCTTTGTATCATTCCCGCCTTGTCTAGTCTGGTCTTGAATCGCTTACTTGTATATTGAAGGCCCCGGTCACTATGAAAAATTGGGTGGGCATTCGGGTATTTAGCAACAGCCAAATCAAAGGTGTCAAAAACGAGCTGGTTATTGTTACTACGGCTTATGGCAAAAGATATAACGCTTTTGTCTTTAAGGTCGAGGATTGCGCTCAAATAAAGCTTTGCATTATCTCCGTACTTAAATTCTGTGACATCCGTCAGCCACTTCTCGTTAAGCTTTTCTGCCGTGAAATTACGGTTCAGAATGTTCTCTGCCGTAACTTCCGGCGTAGAACGTCGGTATTGTGGACGTTTCCTTCGAATAATAGCTTTTAAGCCCACCAATTGGGCAAGCCGGTATATACGCTTGTAGTTGTATCCGGCCTCATATCTGGCATTGAGTTCATCTGCCAGTCGCCTGTAGCCGTATATCCCGTTAAATTCAGCGTAGAGATATCCAAGTTTGTGAAGCAGATCTTCGTTCTCATACTCACGGGCGCTCTTACTGCGGTGGAGCCATTTATAATAGGATGACCTGTTCAGGTCTAATATCCTACAAACGTTCTCTACTGGGTATGCTTCTTTTTCATGCAGTTCCTTTATAGCCAGGTAAAGACTTTCCTGTCGAACGCCGCTTAGCCCCGCCTCCCTTCGATCTCTCCGACCTTTTTTAATACAGCAATCTCCATTTCTTTCTGTTTGTTCTCAGCTTTGAGCATCTTGTTTTCTGCTCGGAGACGGTCAACCTCAGTCATTTCATCCAGTGACTTGCTTTTACCACGCTTGTCGATAAGGCCATTTACACCTTTTTCCTCATACTTTCGTACCCAACTATATATCTGCTGGTAGGATACCCCATACTTCTCGGCTGCTGCGTCATAGTCCTTACCTTTGGCTATGCAATAACTGACAATTTCTATCCGCTCCTCTAACATGGTCACACGTCCTTTGGTCATATAGCTCTCTCTCCCTTGGCCTCCGGTAGCCCCAAAATCTTTATGACCATTATACAATGTTATCCAATCTTGGAGTTGCTTCTTACTGCGGATGCTATATCTTTTACATATCTCCACTTGGCTTCCTTCGCCCCGGAGGTGCGCCTCTACTGCTGTATTTTTTAGTTCCACGCTGTATCTATTGTTCGTATGTCCAATTGCCAGTCCTGATGGACCCATGGCCTCATAATTGGCTATCCATTGTTGAAAGCTGGCCTGACGTACTCCATATTCCTGCGCTAGGCTTTTCTGACTTCCTTCTCCTCGCTTGTATTTTTCTACTGCTTCCAATTTCTTGTCATAACTAATTCCTCTTCTTCCCATAGAAAAACTCCCCTTTGCGTAGTCCTGAATTTTTATTATTTCAGGTGTCTACTCAAAGGGGAGCATATCACATTTTCATTGCGCAGCAGCCTTATTTTATCTTTTATACATTTTATATACTACAGAACAACTTCAAAGATCAAAATCAACCGTTAAAATTGCCGCACGGTTTTGATTCAACCTTCGTCTCGTTGAGTTTACAGTCTTCACATACCTTCTGTCCGTTTACTTCATAAATATCATCTTCTTGAACTTCTCGACCGCATTTTAAGCATTTTTCCATCATGCTTTCCCTCCTATCTCAAGCAATGATTTATTCAAATTCATTATATTTATCTACCTTCTGATTTACAAGCGTATGATTTGATTCTTTGCTGCAATATTTTTGATATCCCTCTTTCCGCAGCAGGCAAGCAGGGCATTCCCCGCACCCATCCCCTTTAATACCGTTATAACAGGTCAACGTCTCTTCTTGAATAATCGGAAGCACACCGAGATCGTCAGCCAGTTTCCAGGTTTCCGCCTTGTCAATCCACATCAGAGGGGTATGAATCACAAATTCGTAATCCATGGCGAGATTAAGGGTTACATTCAGGGACTTAACAAAAATATCCCGGCAGTCCGGATAACCGCTGTAGTCACTCTGCGAAACGCCGGTGATCAAATGCCTGATTCCCCTCTGTTTGGCAAAAACAGCTGCAAACGATAGAAAGAGCATATTCCTGCCATCTACAAATGTGTTTGGCAGCCGACCGGCCGACGGATTTTTCTCAACTTCGATCTCTGTCCTGGTCAGTGCGTTCGGCGCAAGCTGATTTAATAAACCGAGATCTAGCAGATGATGCTCAATCTGATGCTTAGCACATATTTCTCTGGCACAATCCAATTCCAGCTGGTGTTTTTGCCCATAATCAAAGGACAGGGCGATGACTTCTGCAAATAACTGTCTAGCCCAAAAAAGACAAGTCGTACTGTCTTGTCCGCCGCTAAAGACGACCAAAGCTTTTTCATTTTTTTGCATGAGCTTATACTCCTCTCTTTTCCGGATCCCAGATCACTTTATGTAACTGAAGCTGTAAGCGCACCTCCTCCATTTTATGCGCGATCATAAATTTAACGATCTCAGACGGCGCAATGTGTGCAAAAACAGGACTGATAAATACCGCAGTTTTCTTGATCAGGCCGTAGGTACTTATGATTTCACGCGCCCTTGCCAGGTCGCTTTGATCGCCAACCACGAATTTCACGGCATCCCGGCATGTCAGAAGCTCAAAATTCGCTAAAACCATCTTGTCCTCCATACCGCTCGAAGCAAGCTTGTAGTCCATCGTAAATCCCGGACGGCGGTTAGCCTCTGTGCAAAAGGGCTTCAGGCTGACGCTGCCATTCGTTTCAATCTCGACGGAAAGTGCCGGATCCTGGCACAGCAAGTTGGTCAGGGCTGCAATACCAGGTTGTATCAACGGCTCCCCGCCTGTCAGCGTGACGTTCTTTATACCTGTGGTCAAAACCTGTTTATAGAGATCCGCTCCCGTCATTTCCTGGTAAGAAACATCCGCTTCATTAGCCCAGCGGGTGTCGCAGTAAGTACATTGCAGATTGCACCCCGCAAATCTGACAAAAACAGCCAGTTCTCCTGCTCGCGGTCCTTCTCCGTTAATGCTTGAAAAAATTTCTGCAACCCTGTATTTCATCTAAAATCACCGTCTGCCTTCGTAGACCGCGCAATTCGCGGGCGTTTCAAACACACTAACCCTGGTCATTTGATATCCTTTACCGGCCAAAGCCTCGTAAAAGCACCTGGCAAAATTTTCGGCTGTTGTCCTGAAAGGCACCTCAATGACCCGGAAACCGTCTCGAATAAGATGTTGCAGCGTACTTTTTCGCAGCGTTCCGTCTTCCACAAGCAAGGCATGATCGTAGTCATCCGCCAGCTGCCTGAGATCCGCTTTCAGCTGGCTAAAATCAACAATCATCCCCCTGGCTTCTCCTTCATCTTCGAGTGTTTCAGATTCAATTTCCACAACCACTCGCCAGCTGTGGCCATGAATGTTCCGGCACTTGCCTGGATGGCCTGCCAGAAAGTGCGCGCTGTCAAAACCACTTTCCACCTTCAACATGTACATATCATGCAACCTCCCCAAGAAACAAAAAAAGAGCTACTGCTCTCCAAACAAAAAACTACCCAAGACGGTAGTGGTCCTAGTTTTGTTTAGAGACAGGATGGATTTCGAACTGTCTTTATTTTATTCATAAATTAAGCATATCATGCCAACGCTGATCTGTAAATGAGCTTTGTTAGTATTTGGGGAAGACGGCTTTTGAAGATTGCTTCTTTTGAATTTACACTTTTTATTATACAATGATAGGATAGCATTTGTTGCTGGAGGTATCCGAATGCCAAAATATAAGCATTTTAAAGGCGGAATTTATGAAGTTCTCTTCACCGCCATTCACTCAGAGACCGAAGAAAAATTGGTGATTTATAAAAATTCGGAAGGAATTATTTTTGCACGGCCTTATGCAATGTTCTTTGAAAATGTTCTAGTGAACGGAGAACTTGTCCCCAGATTCGGGGAAATAGATTCGGAATAAAGAGGAGGATAAAGGATGGATAAATTAGTATTTGTCACCGGTCATAAGAATCCGGATACAGATTCCATATGTTCTGCAATTGCCTACGCGGAACTTAAAAAAAAGCTCGGCGTGAACGCTGTACCCAAAAGGCTCGGTGATATCAACCGGGAAACTGAGTTTGTTCTGAAGCATTTCGGCGTCGAAACGCCGGAACATCTTTTCACAGTCAAAACACAGGTGGCTGATTTAAACGTTGATCAGGCTTTTCCCGTATCATCGGATATTTCGATTAAAACGGCCTGGCACCTTATGAAAAAAAACAATATCAAAACGATTCCCGTCATTGATGATCATGAGCGGCTTCTAGGAATTGTAACCCTATCCGATATTACCAATAATTATATGGATGCCTTGGACAACAACACCATTGCTTCAACGAGAACGACCCTGCGCAATATCGCCGAAACGCTGAATGCGACATTAATCTGCGGTTCCCAGGAAGATTTCGAGACGACCGGCAAGGTTGTGGTTGCTGCTGTTGAACCGGACGACTTGCATTCGTTTGTTGAGCCGGGTGATATTGTCATCACGGGAAACCGGTTGGATATCCAGTTGAAAGCCCTGGAATACGGTACCACCTGCCTGATCATCACCTGCGGCGGGGAACCGTCACAAGGACTGATCGAAGAAGCCCGCAGCAGGAATATTGTTTTGTTAACGACTCCGATTGATACCTATACGACCGTAAGGCTGGTGAATCAGAGCATACCGGTAGGTGCCGTCATGACCAGCCAGAACCTTATATCGTTTAACATTGATGACTTTATTGACGATATTCAGGATAAAATGTTAAAAACCAGATACCGGAGCTATCCGATTGTTGATGACAATAACCGGATCCAAGGATTTATCTCCAGATATCATCTGATTTCACAGAGAAAGAAAAACGTTATTCTGGTGGATCACAACGAAAAATCTCAGACTGTCAATGGCATTGAAGAGGCAGAAATCCTTGAAATTATCGATCACCATCGACTCGGTGATATTCAGACTGCCAGTCCGATTTTCCTACGCAACGAACCGGTAGGCAGTACCTCGACCATTGTTGCCAATATGTTTTTTGAGATGGGAATCCGTCCTTCGAAGAGCATCGCCGGAATTCTTTGTTCCGCCATTCTGTCCGATACGCTGAAATTCAAATCTCCGACCAGTACCTACGTCGATAGGATGACGGCCGAAAAGCTGGCAGAAATAGCCGGGATTGACGATATGGACAAGTACGCCAACCAAATGTTTAAAGAAGGCTCTTCTCTGCAGGGAAAAACACTCAAGGAGATATTCTATCAGGATTTCAAGGATTATACCTTTGGCAAATACAGGATTGGAATCGGGCAGGTCTTCACCATGGACAAGGAAAAAATCTCGGAGATGGAAGATTCACTGATTGCGTTCATGAAACAGCTTTGTGCCGAAAAAGGCTATCATTTGCTGATGCTTTTTGTGACCGATATTCTTGACCAGGCCTCAGAAGTCTTATTTTCCGGAGAAGAAAAAGAATTAATCTCGCTTGCTTTTAACGTTGATCTGGGTGAAAACAGCGTCTGCCTGCCTGGCATCGTTTCCAGAAAGAAACAGGTTGTTCCTTTAATTTCAGCGGCTGTTGACAAATAAGTTATTTTAACAATAAGTTCAACAGCCCAATCACGAAACCAATCAAGGCTCCTAAATTAACGACGGCGTTCAACTCGTTTTTCATTACCGAAAGCACAAGTCTCTCAATCTCCAGAACATCCATAGTATTAACTTTTTGTTCCACAACACCGGCTATATCAAACTGTTGGATATAGTCTCCAAGCTTTTTCTGCACGAATCCCGAATAGATTCTGTCAACCATACCGGTAAGATGTTTTTCCTCAATCTCAACTTTTTTCATGAATGCCGCTAACGGCTGATTCTCAAGAACCGCCAGTTCTTCTCTCACAATGGACCGGATCATGTCCTGACCGTTTTCCTGGATGTATGCATCTACCTTTGCTCCGATCGGAGCCGCCACGGACGTAATCAATTGGTCATTGACCATCAGCGCGAGCATCGTCCCATGGATTTTTTCCTTCATTGCTCGTCTGCCCTCCCGTGCAATGACTGTCCCGACATCCATTCTGGAAACACCAGACATGATCTTGCTGCAAATGATGTTTTCAGCTTGTTCTCTCAGAACCTGATAGGTATCCTGTGAAACAAACCCCGTGAAGATATTTTTTAGGGTATGTCGCTCATCCATTTCATAAAGTGAGTTGCCGATTTCCTGAACGATTGTATTTTTTATGTTTCCTGACAAGAACAAATTCTCTATATCTTTACTGGTTAAAAGGTTGTTCCCGACCGCATTGCCCAATGCTTTGGCAAGCTGCCTCTTTCTCTTTGGAAAAATGCCGGGCGTAAACGGCAATGTCCAATTTCCGATTTTAATCGGGTTGATGGGCCGAAAGAGCATCTTAACCGCGATGTAGTTTGTGACATAACCGATGATAGCACCAATAACCGGACCTGCTGCCATTTGAATTAGATTCATTGATGATTCCCCTTTGAATACATACGCGCAAATTTGTAATACCACCGTATATTTTAGCGATTATTCAATGGTTTGTACAGTAATATGTTAATCCAGTAATAAAGGCATACCGTTAGCGACTGAGTAGAGTTTCAGCAAATGAGCCGGATATAACCATATACTTGTATATACACTTACTCACAATTGTGTGTAGACTGTGGATAACTTTGCAGATTGATCATTTCATATCAACCGGATTATCATCATTCAGGTCTTTTCTTTTGCCGCTAGCCAGATAGATGGTCCATTCACCCAGGTTTGTCACATGGTCGGCTACCCTTTCAATGGAAAGCGCAACGAGCAGCAAATTGATACCCTGTGAAATATTTTTTTGGTCTTTTTGCATTAAATGTAATAGATCTTCATAGACCAACTGATAAAGCCGGTCCACCTCCTTTTCTTTAACTGCTAGATTTTGCGCCATTTTTAAATCTTTATTTGTATACGCGATGATACTGTCTCTGAGCATCTCCCGCGCCATTTTTGCCATCTTGGGAATATCAACCAAAGGTTTTACCAAGGGCTCATAGCTTAATTTAATCGTTACTTCAGCGATATCGACGGCGTGATCGGCGATGCGTTCGAGGTCGGTGACAATTTTCAGCGCCGTCCCGATGGTTCTCAAATCACCGGCCATCGGCTGCTGCAAGGCCAGCATGGTCAAACATTTGTCTTCGATCTCAAGCTGAAAATTATCCACAATATCATCGTCCTCGAGTACTTTTTCCGCCAGTTTCAGGTCTCTTTCCTCGAGTGATTTCACTGCAGAGCTGATAACGTTTTCTACGAGGTTGCCCATCATGAGGACATCATGGCTCAGTTCTTCCAATGATGTTGCAAATGAGTTTCGGGTCATAATACGTTTCCTCCTTATCCGAATCTTCCGGTGACATAGTCCTCAGTCCTTTTGTCCAGAGGCTTGGTAAACAGTTCTTTCGTAACGCCGTATTCTATGACTTCCCCGTTCAGGAAAAATGCCGTGTAGTCTGAAATCCTGGCGGCCTGCTGCATATTATGGGTTACAATCACGATAGTATATTGTTCTTTAAGATCAAGGATCAGGTCTTCCAGCTTTGCCGTGGAAATTGGATCCAAAGCCGATGCCGGTTCGTCCATCAGCAGTACTTCAGGCTGCACAGCCAGTAAACGCGCAATAACAAGACGCTGCTGCTGCCCACCGGATAATTGCAGCCCTGAACGGTTCAGCCGGTCCTTGACTTCATCCCAGAGAGCTGCTTCCTTGAGGCTTTTCTCAACAATTTCACTCAGTTTCTGCTTATCTTTCAGGCCATGGGCCCTCGGTCCATAGGCAACATTATCAAAGATCGACATCGGGAACGGATTCGGCTTTTGAAAAACCATTCCAATTCGTTTGCGGAGTGTTACCGGATCAATATCCGAGGTATAAATATCTTTATTGTCAAGATATACATTTCCTTTGACAGTTGCTCCTTCAACCAGGTCATTCATCCGGTTTAGAGTTTTCAGAAAGCTGGACTTGCCGCACCCTGAGGGTCCAATCAGCGCAGTAACCTGATTGGCAAGGATCGGCAGGTTTATCGCGTGTAAAGCGTGAAAGCTTCCATAATACAATTCCAGGTCTTTGGCTACCATTTTATTATTTGTTTCTGTTAAGTTAGCTAACATTGATTACCACCTCTCCTTATTCGTGACGCTGGTTGTTTCGCCCCTACAAGCTTTGTCATAAGCATATTGGCCAGAAAATTAATGATAACAATGACGATGATGAGCACGGTAGCACTTGCATACGCATTCTTGGTTGATATTCCTTCCGACGCTAATATATAGAGATGAACGGAAAGAGTCCGGGTCGGTTCAAGGATTGAGGCCGGTAATCCTAATGAACTGCCTGCGGTCAGGATGACTGCCGCAGTTTCTCCAATTGCTCTCCCAATACCCAAAATAACGCCCGTTGCAATCCCCGGAAGTGCTGAAGGCAAAACAACTTTACGTATGGTATACCACTTGGTTGCGCCGAGTGCGTGACTGCCCTCGCGATAAGAATCAGGAACCGTTTTGATTCCTTCTTCCGCAGCCCTGATGATCGTTGGTAGCACCATAAAAGCCAATGTCAGCGCACCCGATAGAATAGACCATCCCATTTTCAGGGTAATGACGAACAACACAAATCCAAATAAACCGAAGATAATTGAAGGCACAGCAGCCAGTGCTTCTGTGGCAAAGCGGATGATTTGTACCAACCGGCCTTTTTTTACGTATTCCGTCAGGTAAATGGCTGCGCCAACTCCTATAGGTGTTGCCAGAACAATGCCTGCTACCGTCAGGTAGATGGTACCAATAATGATGGAAAAAATTCCGCCTTCCTTGCCCATCCGCTTCGGTTCCTGGGTGATGAAATCCCAGCTTAGCCCACTGATTCCGTTGATTAGAATATGCGCAATAATACTGAACAAAACCAGAAGCGTACAAATCGCAAACAACCAAAGCAATAATTTTGCTATTTTTTCTTCCAGCCGGGCTGATGCTTTCATTTTTGCCACCTGCCTTTTGCGCCAAACTGTACGATCAGGTTTAAGATCATGATAAAGATGAACAGGATGATACCGGTGGCAAATAGCGCTTGTTGATGTTCCCCCGAGGCATATCCCATTTCCATCACGATATTTCCTGTGAGCGTACGGATCGGGTCAAATAAAGTTCCGGGTATACGCGTCACGTTGCCTGTGACCATGATGACAGCCATGGTCTCCCCGATTGCTCTTGACATGCCTAGGACGACCCCTGTGATGATGCCCGAACGGGCTACAGGCAGTGATATCCATTTGATAGTCTGCCAGTAATTGGCCCCCAGCGCATAGGATCCGTCTTTATATTCTCTAGGAACTGCACGCAGCGCAGTCTCAGAAAGGTTCAGGATCGTTGGCAGGATCATGATGGCTAGAATTAGAGATCCGGCCAGAATGCTGAAACCTGTTCCGCCGAAATGATTCCGTATCAAAGGTACAATTACGGCCAGGCCATAAAAGCCGTAGACAACGGATGGAATTCCAGCTAGTAGTTCAATCGCAGGCCTTATCAGGGTTGCCGCTTTGGGTGGAGCAATTTCAGCCATAAATATAGCTCCGGCTACGCCAAAAGGAATTCCCAGAACAAGCGCTCCCAAGGTTACAAGTATGGACCCGACCACCATCGGCAGAATCCCATAGATGCCATGGGTGGGGTCCCATGTTGTTCCAAGGGCAAAGTTGAAAAATCCCGTCTTTTGCAAAACAGGCCAACCTGAAATAATGACAAACACGCTAATCAGGGCAATGATAAAGATGGCAGCGACAGCACTTAGAAGGAGTATTTTTTCGATAATGATTTCACTTTTTTTAAGGTGAATACTTTTCTGCATGGATCGGTCTCCTCCGATAATTTTCCTAGTTATACAATACCAATTAATTGTTGAGGAGACTTTGCGGAATTGTAACAATTTTGTAAATGGTTGTGATGAAATATCCAGATAAATAATAGAGATGCCTTGTATGTGATCAAGACATCTCTATTATTTATGTTCACATCCGCTACTTGCAGCAGAAAATGGAAAAAAATCTCGAGACAGTATTTATCAAAATCTTGCGTGGTGTAAGTCAAGTTTAATCTGTATTCTTTGTTCCTTTTATGATTTTTTTATTAGCATAAAATAGAACCGTGAACCGCGCCCCAGCGTACTCTCCACGTGTATTCTCGTGCCATGGGTCTCCAGAATATGTTTGACAATCGCCAACCCCAGCCCCGTTCCCCCTTGTTTACGATTTCTTCCTTTATCAACACGGTAAAACCTTTCAAAAACCCGGGATAAATCTTGCTTTGGTATACCAGGACCGGGATCAATCACCTCAAATAATATTCCGTCAGCTTTTTCGGAAGCGACGATTTTGACCTTCTCCCCAACTGGGGAATATTTTATTGCGTTATCCGCCAAATTTGTCAACACCTGCTCAATCATAGTGTAATCTCCCCAGGCATAAGGCAAATTTTCCGGACAAACAACTACAAGATCAATTTGCCTGGCTTCGAGCTGGGGTCTGAATTTTACCTCCAGGGAATGTAATAAAGCGTTTACATTAATCTTTTGCCATTCGACCGGATCTGCCGCAGATTCAATCCTGGATAATTCCAGCAGGTCATTAATGAGCATCCGCAGTCTTTCTGATTCCTTCAAAATAATTCTGACAAATTCCCTCGCTGTTTCAGGATCTTCAAGCGCGCCATCGAGCAATGTTTCAGCATATCCTTTGAGTGAAGTAACAGGCGTTTTTAATTCATGGGAGACATTGGCAACAAAGTCCCTGCGCATCCTTTCCAGTTTCCGAAAATCTGTAATATCATGAAGAACCATTACGGCTCCTATACTGGTATCATCCTTGCCAAAAATCGGTGTAATATTGACTTCAATATTTTTTTCATGCGGAGACAATATCAACAAATCCTCTTTGGCGGCCTTGTGCGTTTTCAGTGCTGTATCAATCAGTGTGCTTAATTGGTAATTGCTGATAATCTCTATCTGATGCCGATTATTTACGATTTTCGGTTCGATCTCTAAAATCTTCAGGGCTGCCGGATTAATCAGATCAATCTTTCCGTCTTCTCTGAGAAAAATAACCCCACTGTCCATATTCGCTAAGACCGTTTCGAGCTTACTCTTTCCGGCCGAGACTTCATCAATCGTTTCTTTCAGCTGCCAGGCCATCTGATTTAATGCCTTCCCAAGTTTCCCAATTTCATCCTGACTGGTTGTATAGGTACGCAGGCTGAAATCCCCGCCTGCAATTTTCTGAGCTGCAGCTGTCATTTCCTGAATGGGTTTCGTCAGCTTTTGCGACAGTTTGAACCCTAATACGCCGGCGATCATGGTAGCGATTAGGAGAGCGATAAACAGCATCATCCACAGCTTAGATAAGGCCGTTGTTATTTCGGTCAGCGGCAACGCCAGGCGAACAAAGCCTTCTATTTTCCCGCCTTTCTCAACCGGCAGCGCCAAATACATCATTTGCGTGTTAAGTGTTGAACTTTCTCTCTCCGAGATTCCGGCCCCTTCGCTGATCGCCTGTTGAATTTCAGGACGTCCCAGATGATTCTCCATAAGAGCCGGTGACTGTTCAGAATCGCCAAGAACGATACCATTTGCATCGATTACTGTAACCCTAGTACTTGTCACGTTTCCAAGATCACCGGTAATCTTTTCTATGTCGAAAGTCATATTCTGCGAATCAAACTTCTCGATCACCATTTCCCTGACCAATTTTGCCTCAACCAAAAGTTTGGCCTGTAGATTTTCAATAAAATAGTTATCGAGCACCTTGATAAGATAAACGCCGGATGCAAGCATTGAAAGCAGTGCCAGCGCAATAAAGCCAACCGTGAATTTCATTTTCAGACTTTTTAACATGAGCCTCGCTCCTTAAACCTATATCCAACCCCGCGAACCGTCTGGATATAGGATGGATTCTTTGGATCAGTCTCAATTTTTTCCCGAAGCCTGCTGATATGTACATCAACAATCCGAGTATCACCCGCAAAGTCATAGTTCCATACTTTGTCTAACAACTGGTCTCGGCTTACAACTTTTCCTCGATGTCGGATTAAATACGCCAGCAGTTCAAACTCCTTTGGCGTAAGCGGCACAATCTGATCATCTACGCTTATTTCCCGGCCGGAAAAATCAACAATTAGCCTGTCGATCAAAAAAGTCTCGCGGTCAAGTGCTGCTTGATTTGTCTGTGTCCTCCGCAATAGAGCGCGTACCCGGGCCACAAGCTCTCTCGGGCTGAATGGTTTTGTCAGATAATCATCCCCGCCAAGTTCCAGACCAAGAATCTTATCTAGCTCCTCATCTCTCGCCGATAACATAATAACAGGGAGAGAACCGCCTTCTTTCCTGACAGTTTGGCAGATCTCATAGCCATCCATCCCAGGAAGCATAATATCAAGAATAAGCAGATCTGGTTTTTCTGATCGAATTTTCCCCAGTGCTTCAAGTCCATCTCCTGAAACCTGAACTTCAAATCCTTCTTTTTGAAGATTATAACTGATCAAGCGGGCAATCACTTCTTCATCTTCCACAACCAAGATTCTTTTGCTCATATCGTCCTCCTAATAAATATACCAGTTTTGCATTTAAAACATTTTATCAATAAGAATAAGCCATATTTACAGTATATTTATTTCATATTATATAGCAGCATAAAGGGTATTTCATCTTTATGAAAAGAACATATATTAGTAAAGGCGCAAAATCCCGCAAAACAGCATGATGCCAGCCAACAGGTTTTAATGGGCTATAAATTCACCTTGATTAATATATTGCGACTTTGCTTATTTAAGCCATTTTTTATAAAACAGTCCCAACGTTGCAATGAATTTTCTGAATTTGGAACCTTTTAGCAAAGCCTTGATAATAGTGGATTCTAAGACAGACTAGAAAAGCATCTTTACATTATTCCACTGCCATCCTGATGTATTTTTTCTTTTAGCTGTCTGACCTTATCCTCAATGACTTTTGCTGTCTGAATAAACGTTTCATCACTTTTTCCGGTCGGATCTTCGAGCCCCCAGTCTTCCCTATATTTACATGGTATATAGGGACAATTTACATTACATCCCATGGTTATCACAATATCCATCTGCGGGATATCTGAAATCAGCTTTGAATACTGTTCTTTTTCCATATCAACGTTATATAATTGCTTGATAATCCGTATGGCATCTTGATTAATCGTAGGCTTTATTTCTGTTCCTGCAGAGTAAGCTTCAAAAACTTCCGAAGCCAGAAACTTTGATATTGCCTCCGCCATTTGAGAACGGCATGCGTTATGAACGCATATAAATGCAACTTTTGCTTTTTTCATCAGTATAATCCCCTAATTTTAATCTCATTGGCAAGCCCATTTTTTATCAAAATATTTTTTAAGCAATATGACGTATCGTGCAACACGATGAGTACGAATAGAAAAATTCTCGGGTTACACGTTTAACTGGGTCAAACAGGGTGAACTAATCATCCCTGTTTGACCAAATTATCTTCATTTATATTGAGCATCTACTGCTCTCATTGCACGGATGCAGCTGTTACGTTGAACGAATTTCGGGTTTATTTAATCAGTACGAGACCTTCCTTCTCAATGATGCTTTGTCCTTCATTCGACATGACAAAGTCAATATAGGTCTTGACCGCACCTGCAGGCGCTTCTTTGGTCAGATAGAGAAACGGCCGCTGAACTTTATACGTGTCATTCAGGATATTTTCCGCACTGGCCTTAACGCCTTCTACTGTCACTGCTTTTACCGTGTCATCAAGACTTGCCATCGAAATATAAGCAATCGCATTGGCATCACTGGTGACTGCCGCTCTAGCAGCGCCCGTGGAATTCTGAACAATAGCTTTGTCAATAATCACAGTATCTTTACCCATGACCAGTTCTTCAAACGCTCCGCGTGTTCCGGATCCGGCTTCTCTGGTCACAACATTAATGGTCTGATCTGCTCCGCCGACTTTTTTCCAGTTCGTAATTTTGCCGCTATAAATCCCTTTAATCTGCTCAAGGTTTAAGTCTGTGACTGCATTTTGGGCATTGACGACGATAGCGATTCCGTCTTTACAGATCACTGTCTCCGTTAACCCCCTCTCCTCGCTTTTCAGTTCACGAGATGAAGAGCCAATATTTGCAGTCCCCTCCTGGGCAGCTTTGATCCCGGCTCCGGAACCGCCTCCCTGAACGTTCACTTTGATATTTGGATTCTTCGCCATGAATGCTTCAGCTAAGGCCTCAGAAATTGGCTGAACCGATGTGGATCCTGCAATGGTGATCTCTGCGGACTCAGTTTGTGCTTGCTGTCCGTTGGACTGGGAAGAACTTTCATTGCTTCCGCAACCGCTAAAGGCTAAAGCCAGAACACCAATCAAAACAATGGCTAACCGTTTTTTCATTTTAGTATCTCCCTCTCATTTGAATGTTAAAAATTTTTCTATATAAACAATAACAATTTATTATTGCGTAGACTTTGCGTAATTGTAACGATTGTGTAAATTTTATAAAAAAAATGCCTCCGGTTATTCTGAGGCATCTTGTTATGTTTTATTTAATTCTCACATTCTTTCTCGTTTTTTTGGGGATTGTCTCTACTGCCTGTCTGCCAGAAAAATTCTAGGTTTTTCTTAAGAGACTTGCTGTCTTTAATGTTTCTGCGCCGCATCCAGTGTTTTGGAAACAGCTTGACATATTTCTTTTGGTTGTACCGCTCGTCAATGAGCAATACGGCACCAACATCGCTTTCGCTGCGGATCACCCTGCCGGCAGCCTGCATCACCTTGTTCATCCCTGGATACATATACGCATATTCATAGCCGAGACCGTTTTTGCTATTAAAGTAATCCCGAATGATATTTTGCTGAACACTTAGCTGGGGCAGTCCCACGCTTACAATCGCCGTACCTATCAGTCTGCTCCCCTTTAGATCAATACCTTCGGAAAATATTCCGCCGAGTACGCAAAAAGCGACATAGGCTTTCTCAGGATTCTCTTTGAAACTTAGCAGGAAGCGTTCCCGCTCTTCTTCCGACATGGAAGCTTCCTGGGCCACAGCGGGGATATCGGGATAGACCAAGACAAACTTGGCAAAAACATCGTTCATATATTTATATGATGGAAAATAGACAATATAATTTCCCGTTTTCTGAGCGACAAAAGAACCAATCATCCGGGTAATCTGGTGAACGCTTTGTTCTCTTTCTTTATACTTGGTCGAAATAGAGTCAGCCGTTAGCACACAAAGTTTCCGATGATCAAACGGGGAATCGAGAGAGAGAATATGGTCTTCTTCAGATCCGCCAAGTACCTCCCGAAAATATTCCAGCGGGGAAAGCGTCGCTGAAAACATCACCGCCGAACTGCCTCTCTTCAACGCCTCACCCAGTAGAAACGATGGGTCAAGACAAAATAGCTTCACGGTTACCTCATCCCGCTTAGTTTCTACAAAAGTAACGTATCTTTCATCGTAAAATTCAGCGATTGTTGTAAAACCAAGCACATCAAAATAAAGTTGGATAAAAGCACTATCCTCGCTTAAATTTCTGTTTTCCTTAAGCATCAATTCACAGGTTCCGGCGTATTGCTGAAGAAGGCCCTGGAAATCCGCGGGCATTCCTGTCGTAATCAGATAGCCCTGCTCCCCGCATTGATGACGCAAGTCAATCATCTTTTTGTTAATGCGGTTCAGGGTTTTATCCAGCGCTTTATTTCTGCCCTTATACGCTTTTTTTATCTGGCAAAAAGCAATTTTATCAAGCTTTTCTGAGAACATTTCCCGCGCTCTATCCACAAGGTTGTGAGCTTCATCGATCAGAAACACATAATCGCCGCTGTTATCTGCAAAAAAGCGTCTGAGGTGTGCTCTCGGATCAAAAACATAGTTGTAGTCACAAATGACGCAGTCCGCCAAAAGCGAAAGATCCAGGGAAAGTTCAAACGGACAGACTGTATGCTTCTGAGCATATTTCTCAATTACACTTCTGGATAAATCATCAGATTCTTTGACCGCGTCTAAAATAGCAGCATTAATTCGGCCGTAATGTCCTTTGGCATACTTGCAATACTCGGGATGACAGACCGACTTTTCACAAAAACAGATTTTTTCTTTGGCGGTCAGTGTCAGCGTCTTCATTTTTAGGCCGCCTTGACGCATTTTCTCAAAAGCTTCCTCCGCAACTTGACGCGTTATCGTTTTGGCAGTAAGGTAGAATATTTTTGTGGTTTTGGCTTCTCCCATCGCTTTGATGGCTGGAAACAGCACCGAAATGGTTTTTCCGGTTCCTGTCGGGGCCTGCACAAACAGCTTTTTTCGGCCGGCTATGACCCTGTAGGCGTGTACGGCCAGCTCCCGCTGCCCTTTGCGGTAGCCCGGAAAAGGAAACTGAAGTGTCTTGATCGAAAGGTTCCGGATCTCTGCCCATTCGATAGAAAGGCTTGCCCAGACCGAATACTGTTGAATAAGGCAGCCGACAAATTCCGTCAGTTTACTGGTTGAAAAGAAATTGAGCCATTGTTTGGTTTCATTGGTCTCCAGATTGAAATATGTCAATTGGACTGCTGCCTCCGGCAGACCGTTCTGGACAGCATAAATGTACGCATAGCATTTGGCCTGCGCCCAGTGAGCACTGCTGAAATCTTTGTCGATAGAATCCAAGGGCAGCACCGTAGTTTTTATCTCTTCAATAACCGTCCGGCCTTCGCAGCTGAAAATGCCGTCAGCGCGGCCCTCCAGGGTATAATCAATACCATTGTAACAATACCCTTCAGAAAGCGGAACTTCGCTTCGATAGTCCTCATAGATTTCACGATTTCGCTTCTGCAGGACCCGGTGCGCTTTGGACCCTTCCGCCATCCTGTCCCGGGAAGCATACCTACTGTCAATGTCGCCGCAGCGCATTATTAATTCAACCAGCTGTCTAATTGGAAGCTTAATCATGGTTCTATTCATACTTAAAGACGGCAAACTTAATTTTGATTCCCTGGTCTGTAAATTTTGCTTCGTATTCGGTCATGATATTTTCTTCAAAACCACTTTGATGCAAATCGTACGTCCGGTATAATTCCTGAAAACCTGTCTCCTGAAAATACTGTAGGCTATCTTCAAAAAGCGGTTCGTCGTCCGTTTTGAACCAAACCTCCGATCCTTTCTTTAAAAAGATCTGGTACTTCCTTAGAAAGTTAGGATGCGTCAGTCTGCGTTTATGATGTCGCTTGCTGGGCCATGGATTGCAAAAATTAATGTAGATTTTGTCAATTTCATCGTGTCCAAAAATACTGTCGGTGTCTTCAATGCGCATCGAAACCAACCTGACGTTATGCAGCCTGCTTTGATTAAGTTTTCTCAACACGCAGACCAGCACTTCCGGGTAGGAATCAATCGCAATATAATTGATATATTTAGTTTTGCCTGCAAGTGATGTGATAAAATTCCCCCGTCCACAGCCCAATTCCAAATGAACCGGACCGTTATTCTTAAATACTTCATCCCACTTCCCTTTGCGTTCCGCAGGGGCCAAAATGGTTTTGGAGTCTTTCTCCAGTTCGGGCTTTGCGCTCCGTTTTCTCCTTAGCCGCAATTGTACACTGTCTCCTTCCAATGCAATCAGATCCGTTTTTTTAACAGCTCAATTATACCGCAAAAATTCAAGTTCGTATCATAAACACATGCAGAAACTAATCATCGTATCCTAAAACTTATCATAGCGTAGCAAGAAACCCCTTGCTGACAAGAGGTTTCAAAAGAATAACGACACTCTAAAAATTTATTCCTGGAAGAACCAGCTATAGCAAATCAAGAAGGGTTTACCGTTCCTGCATCACCCTATAATCCTTATCCATAAGGGGACTTTCATAGGCCGGTCTGATAATCTTGTCTGCATTGACCAGTTCTTCTAAACGGTGGGCACTCCACCCGACGATTCTGGCCATCGCAAACAGCGGCGTATACAGTTCCAGCGGGATATCCAGCATGCTATAAACAAAGCCACTATAAAAATCCACATTGGCACTGACACCTTTATAGATTTTCCGTTCCTCAGCGATGACCTGAGGAGCAAGTCTCTCAATCATCGCATATAATTCAAAATCACTTCTTCGGCCTCTGTCATCTGCCAGCTTCTCAACAAAGCCTTTGAAGATCTGCGCCCTTGGGTCGGAAATGGAATAGACAGCGTGTCCCATCCCATAGATAAGACCTCTCCGGTCAAACGCTTCCTTGTTTAAAATCTTCGTTAAGTAGCTTTTGATCTCTTCTTCATCCCTAAGGTTGGCAACGTGGGATTTGATATCCGCTACCATCTCAACAACTTTGATATTTGCTCCGCCATGTTTTGGCCCTTTCAGAGAGGATAAGGCCGCCGCAATAACGGAATACGTATCCGAACCGGAAGAAGAAACGACCCTGGTCGTAAACGTGGAATTATTTCCCCCGCCGTGTTCCATATGCAGCACAAGCGCGATATCAAGCACCTTGGCCTCAAGTTCTGTAAATTGTTTATCCGGTCTTAACATTTTTAGAATATTTTGAGCTGTGGAGAGCTGGTCATCCGGTCTGTGGATATAGAAGCTTTCGTTGCATTCATAATGATTGTAGGCATGATACCCGTACACGCACAGCATCGGAAAAATGCTGATCAACATCAGACATTGCCGTAAAACATTATCTAAAGACACATCGTCTATGGTCTCATCATAGGATGCCAGGGTAAGAACACTCTTCGTCAGAGAATTCATGATGTCTCTGCTCGGTGCTTTCATAATGACATCACGCACAAAATTTTTAGGCAGATTTCTGCTTTCCACTAAAATGTCTTTGAAGTGGGCCAATTGTTCCTCATTAGGCAGTGATCCAAACAGAAGCAGATACGTTGTTTCTTCAAAGCCATATTGCTGATTATATGCAAACCCTTTGACCAAATCGGTGATATTGTATCCCCGGTAAAGAAGTTTTCCGTCACAGGGAATCCGCTTTCCATCTATTTCGTCATGCGACTTGATTAAAGAGATATTGGTTAACCCGGCAAGCACCCCTTCCCCGTTCTTATCTCTTAAGCCGCGTTTTACGCCATACGCATTATAGAGGCTTGGATCAATCCAGCTGTTTTCCTGACAGATCTTGCTGTACTTATGTGTAAAAGAATCAATTGTTTCCTTTTTATTGCTCGTCATTTTCTCCTCCGATTCTTAGTTAATCCTGTCTCATCACCTTATTTGCTTGATTATCCTTAAAATAGGATATTGCCGTTTTCTCAAACAACTTTATTATACTATCCGGGTTGTTTGTTGTAAATATCATTTATATTACCCTAACAAGAAGACCAACAAAGAGAACCCCCTCTCTTCATCGGCCTTACATCATTTTTGATTCACACGGATAACTATTATTTTAAACCCAGGACCTGGTTTATGATATTGATTACCTTGTCTTCTTCAAAGGGTTTAATAATGTAATTCTTGGCGCCCAATTTAATTGCCTCGAAGACCCTGTCTTTTTGGTTAATTGCGCTTATCATAACCACCCTAGCATCAGGATACCTGCCGAGCAGTTTACCAAGCGCCTCGATACCGTCTGATAGAGGCATCGTAATATCCATTGTCACAATATCCGGATGCAAATTCCCATATTCAGCCAGGGCCTGCATGCCATTGAGCGCTTCGCCTATGACTTCATGCCCGCCTCTCCCCATGATGGCAGCTAAATTTCTCCTCATAATTGCAGAGTCATCAACGATTAATACCTTAGCCATTTTCCCTCCTCGATTGTAACTAGTACAACGTTCCTGAAATAAATACTCAAATAGACGATTGCGTTATTAAACTCCCGGGTTGGCCTGTGCGCCACAATTCCGCTTTCGGCTGTTGCGCCATCCGTGGCGCAAACAGCCGCGCTCCGCCTCCATGCTTCGCTTAACGCTTGAATTGTGACCCCCAGACCTCATTGTGGGTAATCAAGCTTGTATGAATAATTTGAGCAGGGAATTTGAGAACATTGTACTAGATAGCGCCGCCTTCCATAGGCAGCAGAAAATTGAATTCTGTTCCAGTGTCAGGGTTTGTCACAATATCCAAATGACCGCCTATTTTTTCAAGTTCTTGTTTAACAATCGCCATGCCGATGCCGCGTCCCGAAATCATCGATGCACTCCCTTTGCTGGAAAGCCCGTCTTCAAAAATAAGCGGGATTATATCTTTATCTTCTAGCTCTGCCAGTTGTTCTGCGGTAACTGTCCCAAGCTCGAGTGCCTTTTGTTTGATTCCTTCCAGGTCTAAGCCTTTGCCGTCATCAGCGATCTTTAATAAGATTTGATCTTGGACTAATTTCATTTCGCAGACAATGCGGCCCTTTTCTTCTTTTCCGGCTTTGATTCTTTCTTCCCTGTTTTCGATGCCATGATCTACGCAGTTCGTAAAAATATGAATCAGCGATTTGGTAAAAGCCTGGTACCTTTTTGTATCTACAGGGAACTCCCCACCTTTTAGTTCAAGGGGATACAACAATTTCTCCAAGCCCTGGGCTAAGCCTTCTACTGTATTCGGGTAAGCAGCTAAAAGCTCTTTGAACGAGCGGTAATGCAACTGCCTGATTTTGGTGATCAAAACATCGGCCTCCTGCGATGGAATAAGCGTCGCTATTTGATCTTCCAATTCAACCAGTTTTGCTTCCGGAATCTCAATGGTTTTATCTGTGGCAACGAAATTCTCCCCTAAGGTTGACTGCAGAATACGCAAACCTTCATTCAGAACACGTTCAAGCTTCAAATTTTGCAGGAGCATGCCTAAATCAGCACTGGTTGCTGAATCCCTTTGTTCAAAAGATTTAATCTCTTCTTCAAGATGGTGAAGAGAACGAACCATATGTATCATCTCAAACTGGCCAAATTCCCCTTTAAAGGTATGAATCCTTCGTTTGACATCGGCAATTACCTGCTGAAGCGGTTCTTTGCAAATAACCAGCTGCGGTACGGTGACCTGGCAAAAACGCTGGTAATCTGAAATAAGCTCCAAAAGGTCATTACGGCTGATAACAGCCTTTACAATCATTTTAAGTGTTTTGCGTTCATTTTCCATTTGTTCCTGCAAAGCGCGTTTTTCCGTAGCATCCGTTAAGATGACCATTAAAGCTTGTGTTTCTTCCTGATACTTAGCCGCGATAAACTTATATTCAATTTTTATATAGTCGTTATTCAGGAATATTGCATCCGGCAGAAAAGAAAGGAATACCTCCCTGCGCACCGGGTCATTCTCCTGAAAACATTCCCGAAGAACTTTGCTCATAAAGTCTCTTTGTTCCTGATCCTCCGGATAAATTAAGTCCGGAAAGTTACGCTTAGCTAAGTCAGAACCCAATAGCCTCTGGCATTCGACACTATATTCAGGTTCAATACACAGGTCTGACCCAAAAGATAGGAAGCCCTGCCCGGCATTATTGAGTAAATCTTTCACAGACTGCATAGTGCGCTTAAGATTTTTTTCGACGATGCGGCGTCTTCGTATTTCTTCACTGAGCGTGAAGTAAATAAGCAAGCCAAAGAGAATGACCATGGCTGCTGCATAAAGAATGATCTGTCCGACGCGTTTGGCCAGTTCCTGATAAATATATTGGATATCTACATCTGTTCCGACTGCGCCTATGACCTGACCCTCGGCATTAACCAATGGCGCATAGCCGGTAATCAAAGTACCCCAAAGCGTTGAAGTCTGAGCTCGCGTGTGAAAAGCTTTGGTATTCGTATGTGCTGCCGGTGTAGACAGTTCATCAGTCTCACCTAAAGAATCCCCCTCCGAATCGAAAATGTATTCAATTTGGCTGGGTGATATTTGATGCTCGACATAAACATACTTCACTCCGGTTTCAGCTTGAATACGCTTAAAATATGCCTGCATCTCTCTAAAATAATCATTAGGCTCCTTCCCCGCAAGCAACTTTTCATATTCAGCAATATTAATACTGTCAGCGACAACCCGAGAAATGGTCATCGCGTTGATGCCGATATCATCAAGGGTCTTATTATACCAAGACCTGATCAAGAGAATTTGTGTTAATAGCAGCAGAGCAAGAATAAGAACGTTAACTGTTCTTACCGTTTTTTCCCAATTATTTTGCAAACAATATCCCTACTTATATAGATTTATTTATGGGAAAATTCTACATAAATCTACAAAATACCTTTTTCATTCTGTTGAAAAAAGTAGACTTAAAGTGTCTACTTTTTCGCAACAGTTCGTATTTCAGACCCAAGTATCATGTTCTGTTTGCTGGTTCCGTACAGTATGCTATGCTTAGAGCTGATTGCTGCAGTTTAAAACATTTGCAATCTTATGCTTAACCATATTTTTGATTGCTTCTCTGGCTGGTTTGAGATACTGGCGGGGGTCAAAATCAGCAGGGCTGTTTGCCAAATACTCACGGATTGAAGCTGTCATGGCAAGGCGCAGATCGGTATCAATATTGATTTTGCATACGCCCATGGTCCCAGCCTTGCGAAGCATATCTTCGGGGACACCCTGCGCTCCCTTGATATCTCCTCCGTATTCGTTGCATTTTGCTACAAATTCCGGCAGTACCGTGGACGCACCGTGTAAGACCAATGGGAAGCCAGGAAGTAGTGAGGCTATCTTTTCAAGACGCTCGAAATCAAGCATGGCTTCTCCCTTGAACTTATACGCTCCGTGACTAGTGCCAATCGCAACAGCCAGGGAATCACAACCAGTTTCATGGACAAATTCGGCAGCCTGCTCCGGATCCGTATAGCTGCTGTCCTTCACACTTACGTTTACCGCATCTTCGATGCCTGCGAGTCTGCCTAATTCGGCTTCCACCACAACGCCTTTCGCATGGGCGTACTCTACAACCTTTTTGGTAACAGCAATATTTTCGGCAAAAGGCAGCTTGGAACCATCGATCATTACCGAAGTAAAGCCGCCGTCAACACAGGCCTTACAAATCTCAAAGTCTTCCCCGTGGTCCAAATGCAGGCAGATCGGCAAACCCGTATCCTCCACTGCGGCCTCTACCAGCTTCATTAAGTAAATATGTTTGGCATATTTCCGGGCACCCGCGGAAACCTGTAAAATTAAAGGTGCTTTTTCTTCCTTCGCAGCATCAACAATTCCCTGAATAATTTCCATATTGTTAACGTTAAATGCTCCGACAGCACATTTTCCATAGACTTTTTTAAACATTTCAGCAGAAGTTACCAGTGGCATATTAATTCCCTCCAGATATTTTTTTATATGTATGCTTTTGCATAGTATTGCCCAGTTGAAAAATTATTTTTGCCATTTTAGTGACGGCTTAAGTTTATATTAATTGCCTGTAAACTTCAATAGTCCTTCTAAACTTACTTATTCATTCGACACCATTTGCCTACATTTTTGTTATATACAGATATTCCCTTTTGACTTCTCTTGACACTGTTTTGTTTTATCAATTATAGTATGTCTGGAATGCAGATGTTATGTTCTGTTTTCTTGCTCTTTCAGTCAGACAGCCCTATGGAGCGTGCTCAAGGAGGAACCTATAAATATCATGAAGAAACACGATATTATCCTAATTGGTATCATAATCATACTCGTACTCATCGGTTTAGGCAGTATAAAATTCCATCAATCCCAAAATGGAAAAGACCTCAGGTTTGCCGAGATCACACAGAATAACGTGCTCATCGAACGTATTGATTTAAATGCAGTCGAGGAACCGCGGGAAATTACCCTTCCAGGCAAGTACCACGAGATTGTTCTGGTGGAAAAAGGCCGCATCAGATTTAAAGAAACCAATTGTCCCGACCAGATTTGTGTCCGGACAGGCTGGCTGGAAAACCCAGGGGACTATGCTGTTTGTCTGCCCAATAAAGCCATTGTCAATATTACCGAGATTGAGAACTGAATTTGTGTTCATCTACTGGAATAAATGTTGCAACGAAATAAGACGCATGTTGATTATTTCGCTATGATAATAACACCCCCAGCCAAAGGTCTGAGGGTGTATGATTTGAATAGGAACTTTTACTTGAAATAATTGATGCCGCCCTGAAAAATGGGCTGGTATTTATTGCCGGGGACGTTTACAGCAACACCGGTTCCGGTCCGTTCTGAATGCGCCATTTTGCCCAATATCCTTCCGTCGGGGCTGGTAATCCCTTCGATAGCTTCAAAGGAACCGTTCGGATTATCCTCGACATCGTTGCTTGGCATTCCATTCAGATCGACATATTGGGTAGCGATCTGCCCGTTCTGAATCAGCTTGCTGATGACTTCCTGACTCGCGACAAATCTTCCTTCGCCGTGCGAAACTGCAATCGTGTGAATCTCTCCCAATTCAACACCGCTAAACCAAGGGGAAAGTGTGGAAACAACCTTGGTCCGGGCCATGCAGGAAATGTGGCGTCCGATCCTGTTATAGGTCAACGTAGGGTCTTCTGCGTTTATTTCTTTAATTTCCCCGTAGGGGACAAGTCCCAGCTTGATCAAAGCCTGGAAGCCGTTGCATATTCCGAGCATCAGGCCGTCCCGCTGTTTCAGAAGGTTCATGACGGCATCTTTGATGCGCGGGTTATTAAACAAGGTGGCAATAAATTTTCCCGATCCATCCGGTTCGTCTCCGGCGCTAAAACCGCCCGGGAGCATGATAATCTGGGAGTTATTGATTTTTTTGACCATTTCTTTGATCGAGCCTTCAATATCTGCGGCACTGAGATTTCGAATAACCATGGTTTCGACCAGACCACCGGCTTTCGTGAAAGCTTTGGCAGAATCATATTCACAGTTTGTCCCCGGAAAAACAGGGATAAATACCCGTGGTTTTGCTGCTTTAATCGCCGGTCTGAAAGCACTACGCTTGTCAAAGCTGACTGCCCGAGGTTCTTCGGTATTTTCGGCATTCTCAGCCTTGCTTGGAAAGATTTTTTCCAGCGGGATTTCCCATTGGCCCAGCACATCCGTCAGCAGCAACTCAACTCCGTTGACAGCGATTGCTGGTTTCTCCTGCGTACAGCCGAGTAATTCGTATCCGACATCGCCAAACAAAACAGGCAGATCAGTTTTCTCATCCAGTTCCAGTAGTATCGAACCATAATCCGTCCGGAACAGGTCTGAAGACTCTATTTGTCTACTGAAACGAAAACCAATCATATTGCCGAAAGCCATCTCGCTGACAGCGCCGGCAATCCCGCCCATTCTGACCGAACGTGAAGAGCGCACCCAGCCTGACTGAATCAAGTTCAAGACCTTTACAAAGTTTTTCGCCGCCATAGCAAAGTCAGGGATTTCCTGTTCGTCCCGGGTCAGTTTCAGCAGGACCACATTGCTTCCGGCCTGTTTGAATTCCTGGGATACGACTTTGCGGGCATCTGCCGTACAAACGGCAAATGCGACCAGGGTAGGCGGGACATTCAACTCCATAAAGCTGCCCGACATACTGTCTTTTCCGCCTATAGCGGGAATACCTAGTTGCTTTTGAGCATAATAAGCGCCCAATAAAGCACTGAAAGGCTGCCCCCACTTGCTGGCGTCATTGAGTTTGCCGAAATACTCCTGCAAGGTAAGGCGTATCTTGCGGTAATCTCCGCCTAACGCCACTGCTTTTGTAACGGCATCTAGCACCGCATATAAAGCCCCGTGAAACGGGCTCCATTTGGCCAGTTGCGGGTTATAGCCATACGTCATGATCGTAGCTGTCGTCGTATCACCTTCAAGTACCGGCAGTTTGGCGACCATACCTTCAGCCGGGGTCAGCTGGTATTTTCCGCCTAACGGCATAAGTACCGATGCCGCACCAATCGTACTGTCAAATCTCTCGATCAGCCCTTTTTTACTGCAGACATTCAAATCGCCTAAATTAGCATTCCAGGCTTTTCGCAGATCCAGCAGCTCCCGGGCCACTGCGTTGGGGATAGCGTTAAAGTAATTTTGCGTTTCCAGCGGCGCCGCCACTTCAACCTTCGTCTTTTGTTTGACCCCATTGGTATTCAGAAAGTCACGGCTGAGATCCAGGATTGTCTTGCCCCGCCAGGACATTTTAAGCCGCTGATCGCCGGTTACCCGGGCAATAACGGTTGCTTCAAGATTTTCTTCGGCTGCCAGGCTTTTGAATTTGTCCCAATCCTCAGCTGCCAGTACGACAGCCATGCGCTCCTGGGATTCGGAAATCGCCAGTTCTGTCCCATCCAGGCTTTCGTATTTTTTTGGCACGGCATCCAGACAGATATCAAGGCCGTCAGTCAGTTCCCCCACGGCAACAGAGACACCGCCGGCGCCAAAATCGTTGCATTTTTTAATAAGCGTACTGACTTCCGAGTTGCGGAACAGCCGCTGAATCTTTCTTTCATTCGGCGGATTGCCCTTCTGAACTTCGGCACCACAGCTGGTCAGCGATTCCAGCGTATGTTCTTTGGAAGAACCCGTCGCTCCGCCACAGCCGTCCCGGCCTGTCCTGCCGCCAACCAGAACAATCACGTCACCTTCTTCAGGAGGTTTGCGGATGACATTTTTTCTGGGGGCAGCACCGATGACCGCACCGATCTCCATTCTTTTAGCGATAAAGCCTTCGTCATAGACTTCGGCAACCTGACCTGTCGACAGTCCAATTTGATTGCCGTAAGAACTATATCCGGCTGCAGCAACGGTGGTAATCTTTCTTTGCGGCAGTTTACCGGGCAAGGTATCTTCGACCTTTGCCCGTGGATCGCCGCTGCCGGTGACCCGCATCGCCTGATAGACATAGGTCCGGCCTGACAACGGGTCTCGGATCGCACCACCCAGACAGGTGGCGGCACCGCCAAACGGTTCGATTTCTGTCGGGTGATTATGCGTCTCGTTTTTAAACATCACCAGCCATTCTTCTTCCTGGCCGTTTACTTCTGCATTCACAACAATACTGCAGGCATTGATTTCATCAGATTCATCCAGATCATCAAGCAGGCCTGCCATTTTAAGCTCTTTCATCCCCATCGTAGCAATATCCATCAGGCAGATATCCTTACTGGGCAGCTTGTCCTTATATACCTTAGCCCGGGAAGCCTTATAGCAATCGAAAGCTGTTTGGATAGGCCCGGAAAAATGTCCTTCCCGGATATCGACTTCTTCAATTTCAGTCTGGAACGTCGTGTGCCGGCAGTGATCGGACCAGTAAGTGTCAATCGTTTTTATTTCGGTCATGGTCGGATTTCTTCTTTCCGTATCCCGGAAATAGGACTGACAGAGTAGCAAGTCTTCGACGCTCATGGCGAGATTCATGCGCTGCTGCATCACAATAATTTCTTCCGGTGTTTTAGTAATAAATCCTTCCATCATTTCAACGTCTGCCGGTTCTGCCGCTTCAAATTCCAGACTCTGCGGTTTTGCCAGCGAAGCTTCCCGGGATTCGACCGGGTTGATACAGTATTGTTTGATTCTTGCAAAGTCCTGATCAGATAGTTTTCCTTCCAGGATAATCACTTTGGCTGAAGCAACCAACGGACGCTCTTTCTGGGTCAGCATCTGGATACATTGAGCAGCCGAATCCGCCCGTTGATCATACTGGCCCGGCAAATACTCCATCGCAAAAACCCTGTCCCCTGACGAGATATCCAGCGTTTCGTCGTAAAGGATATCCAAGGGGAGCTCAGCAAAAATAATCGTACGAGATTTCTTATATTCTTCATCGGTAATCCCGGAAATATCATAGCGGTTGATCGTTCTGACCCCCTGCAATCCTGCAATGCTTAAATTATCCCGAAGATCTGCAAAAAGTCCCTGGGCTTCGATATTGAACCCCTGTTTCTTCTCAACATACAATCTTTTTACAGCTTGTAACAAAATATAGTACCTCCATTTCTGGTGTGCAAAATTATTCTAACTTCTGTCTTGTATATTTTACGCTCATGCAGCCCATATCACAATACCTGTTTTATTGGTAAGCCCACAACTGTGTCAATTTAATCCCGTTACAAGGTCGATCATAATTTTTTTGGCATTTCATTTCTTCCAAATAGTACCATAACGGAGTTGTGTCTCATATAGTGTATAGGACACCAGAGAATAATCGTTATAGCTGTCTACGAGTTAATGACTCTAAATAAAATAAAAACAATGAATTTATAAAGTTCTTATGATCTATATTCTCTGGTGTTTATTCTTTATAAGGAAAGGGGGCATATAAAAATGGCCTATGATGGAGCAGTTGGGGGCGTAGCAGGAGGTCTTGGCGGTTGTGGTTGTGGAATTGCAATTGTTGTTGTAATTATTCTTCTGTTAATCGCTTTAGGTATTGTATTCTAATTTGAATCAATTTTAAAAGGAGGGAAATATTATGTTTGGATACGCTGGTGGATGTTGCTGCAGACCTATGGCCCCTGTAGCTCCAGTAGCGCCTGTTTATGGCGGAGTTGGAGTCGGTATCATCGCGATTGCAATATTGATTTTAATTGCGTTAGGAGTAATCTTCTAAATCATATAAAATATTATCAATAAAAAAGAAGGGTGGTTTTCTTACTACCCTTCTTTTCTTTAGTTATATGAGAATATCGCATCAAAAACCCCTTACAACACTTTCAAGCTTCTTATTTATAATAAAAATTTTTATCAGGAAGTTTTCCTCCTATTGAATCCGGCGTATTACCTTGGAGTATCTTTAAATATTTCTCCACCGCCGGTTTAGCATCAGTGGCTTTCATATAAAGCATGTTGCATCTGGGAATGAGCTCCTCAGCAACTTCGGGAGATATTCCAATATCATGATTAGCGACCAGTCTCGCAGCCTCTGCTGGTTTTTTATTTACCCAATTTATTGAATCAGCATAATCCTGTAAAAACAAGCCAAATTTTTCAGGATCCCGAGCTGCTACCTCCTGCTTAACCACTAAACAAGTATGAGCAAGCGGCGTCTCCTCCCCATTTATTCGATTCCATTCCTTTTGAATATCCAGAGCAATCTTTATATTGCTATTCGTACCTATTAACTCTGATACCCACGGTTCTGTCATTACCATGATTTTGTTGGTATTCGCAATATCGGTTTGTACCTGGCCCGACTCAATGAATTTAAGGGTTATATCCTTATCCGGATCGACTCCGTTTTGAACCAGCATGTATTTAAACACTGCAAGCAGAGCTTTACTTGGAACGGCAAAATGTACCTCTTTACCCTTTAAATCAGTCCAGCTGTTAATGACAACCCCATTGGTAAGTACATACATAGCTCCTTTGGTATTAATCGCCGCCAGTTGATATTGGCCCTCATTATTATAGAGCTTGGCCGCCATTTCGGTCGGAATTACCGCTGTTTCTATTTCCCCGGCTTGCAGTTTAGCATATAGTGTATCCTGGCTTTGTTCAATTACATATTTTACCGTGTCGCCAAGTCTAGGATTAGGTTTAAGACTAGGCTCCATCATCTTGATCATCCCTAATGCAGTCGTTCCTCTTAATACATTAACCTTAAAAGTTGTAGCGGCCGCCTCCTCATAAGATTTTCCCCAAGATTTGCATCCACCCAACGACAAAATCAAAATACCTACAACAAATCCTATTAAGATTATTCTTCTCATTTCCATTCCTTCTTTCCAGTACTCGAAATTAAGACTTTCCTTAAACTGGTTTTTTCGCAAGCAGGAACTAAACAATCTTTGAGTTTATTCATAGTTATTATTCCTGATATATAAGCAATGATACCTTCAATTAAAACATGCAGTTATTCCACCCTTAATCATTGAGGCTTAATAATCCATTTGTTTATAAGAATATATGATATAACTAACGGCTATGGTTAGTACTATCTTAATTCTACACTATACTGCTAATAATAAAGTTATTACACAAACTGTGCCAAATTTCCTTTAGAGATAAGGTCATTAAAAATTAAAAATTTTACATAACTAATCTGCTCCTGAGAAAGAATACAAAAAGAAGTATTTACTTGGAGGGTTGAACATGTCAAACTTATCTGTAAAAGAACTGGGTTACATCAAGGATTTTCTCTCTTGGGAACTCCTGATGACTAAAAAATGCAGCGACTATGCCAATCAAGAGGTAGATCCCAATTTTAAAGGAGTTTTTCATAGTGCAGGCCAAATCCATCAACAAAATTACTCCAATCTTCTTTCTTATCTCCAACAACAGTCATCAGGGGGAATGGTACAATGATTGATAATACTTCTATGGTTACAAGTCAATTTGGCGTTCAGAAAATCGGAAAGGATAAATCCCCTGTTCTGCCTAAAGAAAAGGACCCCAGCTTCAACCTTCGTGACAGAATGAATGATGTTTTGACAAGCGAGAAGTATATTATCGAAGGTTATACTACCGGGTCCAAAGAGATCCTTTGCGAAAAACTTTATACAATTCTAAATGGTAACCTCAATAGTGCTAAACAGGCTCAAAGATATTTCTTTGAACAACTTTTCAATTTAGGGGAATACCAGGCTGATACAGCAACCCAGCAGCAAATTGATGATGCCTTGGATATGTTCACTAAATATAAGGTTCAGCTTCCTTATCCACACAATTGATTTCCAATGGAAGGCGTCCTTCTGCCGCTTTTTCTTTGTGCCATCTTATTCCCTCCCCATACTGGTCTAGCCGGGATTCCGCTCTTGCCTAAAAAAACTTCCGCACTCACCGCTAGGAAACATTCCAAACATAAGGGATGAATATTGCAAAAATGAAGACCTTTAAATAAAGGGAATTTATATAGTTTTTCTTCTTTCATAAAGTGTATCTAAATACTGCGCAAACTCCGGACCAATCTCAGAAGATTCAAGTGCATACTCTATAGTCGCGATTAAAAAGCCAAGCTTATCTCCGGCATCGTAGCGAATACCGTTTAACTTGCAAGCATAAATTGTTTCAATCTTACTTTGCATCTTTAGAGCATCAGTTAGTTGAAACTCCCCACCTGCTCCTTTGGGGATCTTTTCAAGAAAGGAAAATATAGAAGAATTTAAGATATATCTGCCCATGATTGCAAGTCTGGAAGGAGCATCTTTCAGTAAAGGCTTTTCAAACAGATCTCTAACGCAGTAGATATCACGGTCGTTATCAAGAGGGTCGATAATTCCATATTTACTGACATCCCTTTCAGAAACTTCCTTAATTCCTATTACGTTAGAGCATGTTTCTTCTGCAACCTCCATAAGCTGTTTTATCGCAGGAATGTCGGATTTGATAATATCATCTCCCAAAAGAACAGCAAACGGATTCTGGCCGATAAATGACTTTGCGCAGTAAATAGCATGTCCTAAACCAAGAGGTTCATTCTGCCTTATATAACAAATATTAGCCATTCTTGAAAGCTGTATTAGTTTTTCAAGTTGTTTATAATCACCTTTCTTAGCCAAGTGAGCTTCAAGTTCAGGGGAACGATCATAATAATCGACAATTGACCATTTACCCCTGCCCGTAATTATAACAATGTCTTCTATACCTGAATGGATTGCTTCTTCGATGATATATTGAATTATGGGTTTATTGCAGATTGGAAACATTTCTTTAGGTAAAGCTTTGGTAACAGGTAAAAACCTTGTTCCTAATCCTGCAGCGGGTATAACAGCTTTTGTAACTCTCATTTTTCGGCCCTCCTAAAACTTCTTTATACAAGGTGTTAAATCTGAAGCGGCATATTTTACCTTTTGAGAAAGGTGACGCCTAGCAGCTCTTTCAGGTATTTCCCAATAAATTTGGTAACAGGGTGCTGCATTTGTAAACTTCCGGAATGCTCCATTTTTTACTTGCTAAACCTAATCAATCGGATTATTATTAGGTCTCGAATGATTCTCCATAAGGATGGACCTGTGGAGCTAATCCCGTTGTTTTTTACTCTGACAGGGTAAATCCTGATACGGGTAATGTTGGCGACAGATGGGCAGGTTGCTATAATTTGATAAATTATGCCAATTTGGTCATGGTTTTTCGGAGAGTTGTTATCACTGATAGTTAACCCTTTACCTTTTACCTGATCTGAATCTACAAAATCGATCTCTTTCTTCGTATCCGTTCCGAAGTTCAATTCCTGTTTCCATGATTCTGAGACTTCGTGCGCCACACGTTCCCAACTGAAACGTTCTTCAGCTAATCGCCTGCCTGTTTGCCCCATTTTACATCTGAGTTTCGGATCAGTTAGGAGGATTTTAAGTTTTTCTGCAAATTCAAGAGAATCCTCAGGTTGATCGACAAGTAAACCATTTTGATCAATCACAACTTCCGGATTACCGCCCCGTGCGGTCGTTAAAAATGGTAAGCCGGCAGCCATGGCTTCATAATGGACCCGGGCAAGCGGTTCCTGCCACTGAGATGGGCAGACAAAGATATCACTAGCCCAAAACCACTCGTGAATAACATCAGAGGATACATACCCTGTTGTTACCACAGGAAACTTAGCTTTCTCCGCTAAGGCGCGAACATAGGCCACATAATCGGTAACAGAGTCGACACTATACCATGTTCCGCCTACGATTACCAAGGCGATATTGGAATCCTTTATTGAAAGCTCGTTGATAGCCTGAATTAATAAGTCCGTACCCTTTTTGCGGGTTAAACGCCCAACAAACAATATGACTGTCTTATCTTCAAGCTGATAGCTGCTGCGTAGATTGTGACGAACCTGAGTAGCCCGGTTTGATGTTTCCCAAGGAATAAATTTTTTTAAGTCAACTCCTGAATAAATCGTGCGAACCTTGGGAGCAGCTTGAGGAAAGAGATTGGAGATAGTCTTTCCGACATAATCACTTACTGTAATGATCCGTTCTACTTCTCTAATCGCAGTGAGTGCAGTCTGGCGGTCAATTTTGTTAATATCAAACATATCATTATGCATGCTTAAAATTAATCGCGTGTAAGGTGCTACTTCACGAATTAAGGAAATGAGCCGGGGGCGATTAAAAACGTGTATGAGATCAAAGGATTCGTTTTTAAGAAAATTGATTACTCCAGCGGCATAAATTTCGAAGAAGTATTCGCTTTCAATTCTTACATACCGAATATTATTTTTATATTCCTCATTTGGCAATGTTGGGTCTGTCGTTCCTAAGATTGTTAAAGAATGCTGTTGACTCAATAACCCTGAGATACCATCGATATAGGTTTGAATGGCACCCCCGCGTACAGCCGGAACCGGCAATTTCTCCGTACAGATCATCAGTACTTTCAATTGATCTTCGTTCCCAAAAGATTTTTTGGGCACATCCTTTTGTTGCTGAATCTCGGATTCAGTCTTTTTAATCAACTTTGGGAGTGTACTGCTTTCCCTTAATGCTTTCATTGGCATTATCTCAAGCTTTTCTGGTTCCAATCCGGCATTTGCCCCATAATGCCCCGTTAGGAAATTCTCCTTGTCTAATGCTAATTCAGCAAGTGCCAACCCCTTTGTCTCTTCTAATAAATTGAGATGCGACATAAGTCCTTCTAAATGATTCGTTAGAAAATCTATAGGGCTGAACAGCATCTCTTTTAAGTGTTTATAGAACTCATTGGGGAATGCCAAATCATTTAATAAAATCTCGTAGGTTTCTCTATCGATCGGATTCGCATCATGGTAGGCGCTGATCATTCCCTGAATCCAGGGAACGTCCCACCTTCCTAAATCATCCATCGAACTTGAGATAAGCTTCCGAAGATCACGAATTGGCAGGTCGTAGGCAACTCCATCTAAATCAATCACCCAAAGACCACCGGTACCAAGTTGTCCGTTAGACCATCCATAGTCTTGGTGCACAAGTCCCCAGTGCTCTTCCCCCATCGCGAGTATTTGCTTATAAAATGGCTGCTCAAGGAGGGACAAAGCATCTAGGGCCTGGCCTTCAAATATATTGATAACGGAGAGCAGTGCTTGACTGCCCGGAATATCACTATTTGCTTTGGCTACATTGCGAAACCACCCTATTTTGGTAATTATTTTTTTGTAATAAGCGGTCCATCCAAATAATCGTGAAGCTCTATGAGAGCCAGCAGGTGGAGTATACCCACGTGTATGCCTATGAAACTCCCCAAGACCATAACATAAAGCCTGAGCACCGGAAAAGTCCTTACTCGCAGGAGTAAGAAATTCAATCCAATCTGTGACAATCCATAACTTACCTCCCCTTTCAACACAAAGTGCTCCTTCTTTGGTCTTTATTAATTCCGGAACTCTCCCCCCGTTTTTTACAATGTAATCCTGTGCCCCTACGCTAAAGAGGCTTCTTGTTGGCTCGCGATGCAATAATTTCAAACTGCGAGGGCCCTTGTCGGTTTCTATTTTCCAGATGGCCCCGCCTTTATCCGGCTTAGACGTAATTAACGTTTTCGTGTGGATTTCCATGTCATAATAGGCCATAACCTGCTGTGCTAATTTATCTACTTCTGGAGGAACCCACATATCAAGGTTGACCCCAGTATTTTCTTGTTCTGAATCCCACGGCTGGATCAGATAGTCTTTCATATTTCCCGCACCCTTTCAAGTATATAATGTAATATATTCCAGGATATTGAAAAAGTGAAACAGGCATACCCCCATGTCCTTACCAGAATATGGAACAATTCATTTTCCATAGGAATACGATGTATAAACCGATATTCTATGAGATTGGATTGAAGGAATTAATGAGAATTTGCGTTGTAGGTGCAGGTTATGTAGGCCTCACAACAGCAGCGGCTTTAGCTGTTTTTGGCCATGAAGTTCAATGTGTCGATATAGATCAAGAAAAAATTGATAATCTCCTGCAAGGTGAGGTTCCAATATATGAACCGGGCTTAGAAGACTTGATTACCGAATATAGTCAAAAAAATAAACTCTATTTTTCGAACAATGTCGTAGAGAGTATTAGGGTTTATCCAATTATATTAATTGCCGTCGGTACTCCTTCCCAAAACGATGGCAGCTGCAATCTAAGTTTTCTTAAACAGGTTATCAAAATGATTGCTGCAACGATTAATAGTTACAAAATTATCATTACCAAAAGTGCCGTTCCCCCTGGAACCAATGAATGGATTTACCAAACATTCCTTGAAATGGGCACCGACAAAGATTCATTTGATATTGTATCTAATCCGGAGTTTTTACGGGAAGGAAGAGCACTATGGGATATCTTTCATCCCAATAAACTAGTTTTCGGAACAAAAACAGATAGGCCACTAAAAGTCCTGAAAGAGCTCTATCAAAATGAAAGCACACCCTTTATTCTCACAAACTTAACTGGAGATTGGTCAGAAGTTCAAGCGAGAATGAAGGTTTAAGGCAACAAATCATTGATATTCGAAGAAACAATTCGCTTCTTTAGAATGATTCTATATTATTAGTAATAAACACAAATCTTGTACCAATTGTGTAAAATGATCATATAGTATCAAAGCTATCGTCTTTCACCTAGCACAGTTCTTTAGGGGGAGATGAAGTTGATAAAATATAAAAAAGAAAGGAGCAAGATCATGCACAAAGATGAGTTTCTAAAACAGGTTATCGATTCCTTAACCAACAATATTGACGTTTTGAAAGTAAAGGTAACGTATACGAATGGCGAAGTAATGAAATTCGCTTTCGACGAAGAAGATGACGATGCCGACGATGACGTCGAAGATGACGATGCAGAAGAAGTCAAATAAGCAGATGACCAAGAAGAACCAAAGTTATGATCAATACTACTAGTCAAGTGGAACAGAATTCTACTATTATACGAGAGTGCTGAAAAACTGTGTAAACCTCCGAATGCATAGGAATTTATGTAACGGAGGTTTTTCCGTGAGCAGAATTGACAAATTCAAACTCCGAAAACCAATTAGAGAGATCAACGGTCCTTAGTATATCTGCCAGTAACACTAGACTAAACTCGGTATTGACTGTTATTGAAGGGTTTAGAAAAAGCTACAGGCGAGCTAACACTGTTTAAAAAACCGTATATAAAAATACTAAATAACTACTTCAGCTAATGTCTGTTCAAGAGTATTCAAGTCCACCGGCTTTGCTAAGTGTTTCTTGAACCCTGCTTCCTTGGCCCGTTCCAAATCATTCGGTTGGGCGTAACCAGAAAGTGCAATTAAGAATGTATCCTTAAGTTCCTTATCGCAGCAAAAGCTTTTAGCCACTTCATATCCATTTTTCCCTGGCAATCCAATATCACAAATTACCACTTGAGGCCGAAACTCTTTTGCTTTGTCTATACCCTCAGATCCGCTTAATGCTGCAATAGTTTCATGGCCCAAATAGCTTAGCAGGGAACATAAAATTTCAACAATATCTGGAATATCGTCTATAACCAGAATCCTGAGTGAATGAGCAGATGCTCTGTTAACCTTTGATTTATGTTCCTCATCGATGCCTTTTATCGGCAGACAAATTGTAAATTGTGTTCCATAGCCTAATCCTTCACTATGAGCGGTCACATTCCCACCATGTAGCTCCACCATTCCTTTGACAATAGCGAGGCCCAGACCTAAACCACCATTGCTGCGATCCAGGGAGTTGTCGACCTGGACAAAAGGCGTGAAAAGATTTGGTAAGATTGCAGTTGGAATGCCCCTGCCCGTATCCTGAACTGTGATTACGGCCTCCTGTTTTTTCTCAACCATTACGAGGGTTTTATCGCCTTTAAGGGTAAATTTGGCTGCATTATGTAGCAGGTTACCAATTATCTGAGTCAGACGTGCTGAGTCTGCTTCAAGATAGATTGGGTCTGAAGTTAATTTGATTTCCAGTTCAACTTCCTTTTCCGAAAAATGCCCCTGGTAATCAGCCACAGCCTGTTGTACCACTCTGTTGAGTTCAACGCGTTCTTTTTTCAGTACAATCTTGTTTTGGGTAATACGGGTAACATCCAGTAGATCATCAACCAGCCGGGTAAGCTGTTCTCCTTGACGTTTAGCAATTTTCACAGCCCTTAGAGCTTGTTTATCGCAGGTAGGCACTTGGTCCAAGAAAGAGAGACTCATCATGATTGAAGCCAGCGGATTTCTGAGCTCGTGGGAAAGCATGCTGAGAAACTGATTTTTATTTTGATCCATTTTTTTCAGTTCCTCTACTAAAGCTTCACTTTCTTGCATAGCCTTTTTTTGGGATTCAATAAGCTGAAGCTTGGCTAAACCCATTTGTACCATCATTTCAGCTAATTGCCTGACATAATTCATAATTGAATCTACTTTATCTTTTGTATAAATTGGTACTTTTTTTACTGCGTTTATATAGTCTTCTTCATTAAAACCACATTTTTCTGCCTGTCTGTGAAATTGTTCTATATCCGGCTCTTCAAATAAAAACTGTCCTGTATATACTGTGGCTAAGTGCTTCCCGTCAATAATGATTGGATAGGCTACATCAATCAGTCCATTATCGCATTTATAACAAATATTTGATTTATCATTAACATAATTAGAATCTATATATTTTTTTATATACAAATCACTTTTTTTGCATAAGAGTTCGGCGTGCTTATTTACTCTATGGAATTTTGTACAGATATCTTGCCAGCCAACAGCAATTAAGATATTTGCATCAGTATCAAGAACTGCTGATAAAATACCGGTTACTGAATAAAATCCTTCCATAAGATTTTGAAGTTTAGAAATATCAACCAATTCAGTAAATTTATATTTCATAATAACCCCCCAAAATTAAAATACCCGTATAATCAAAAATCCCTTTAAAACATAATATCACTTCCTAAAAGAGTAATTTGTCGAAACACGTGTATTGAAGAATAATTAAAGCATGTAAAAATATATAATAAAACGAATATAATTTTTCGCAAAAAAATTAAGCACCCATCACAAGCACTTTTTTTGAGGTCTATATTTAAGAATCCGCTAATACTAAGGGGTTAGGCGTCGTTCAAAGACTTTCCAGAACATATTTTGGTTTATGATCATAGCATCTTGTTTATTATCCATTTGGTAAACATCCCCTTTGTCTCTTAGTATGAACGAAGCAGCGTCCAATCTAAATAAATATAATAAATCTCAACGGAATAAATCTTTACTAACAATTGAACAATTGGTGGCAGCAATGAGGGTTTCTACTGCGTGATGACTCTAGTTCAAACAACGGTTGCCATCAATCTTGATAGAATTACCTTTGTCGAATATCATATTATCCCCTTACTCCCTTTTATATATATGTTATCTTTAACCTTACGCTTTTGCCTTCACCGACTTTATTGAACCGATAGAACTTTGGTCATAAACACACTTCCTATTTCGCCCACTGCCCTGAAAAACGGATGTTCACTTGAAGTACTGCAGCGGCCAAAAAATTCTTTCGCCCATTTTTGCAGATGTATATCGTAAAATTCTTTTATTTCTCCTTCCCTCCGTTCTGCTTCAGCCTGATTGCCTTCCTGCAATGCTTTTGCTTTTTGCAAATAAAGAAACATCATAAATTCCATCTCCGTTGCCATATGGTCATCAGGCTCATTGACCTCCTTAGAGCGAGCTACTCCTGCTTTTTTATAGCAGCGTTCCGCATCCAGAGCCGCCGGGCTGATAAAAAGCGTAGGCTTTTCACTGGAATCTTGTGGATTATAAAGAAATAACGATTCATAGATATCGATCTGAGATTTCTGAGGGTGCGTGAACAAACAGGTATACTCTTTCCGCAAATCGGACAAGAGTTCTTCCTGATTTTTATACTCCTGCTGAATTTTATAAAAGGCCGACTTCAAATCTTCCTGCACCTGAGCAGGAAAGCTAAGTTCATCAGAAATGGCCAGGACATCCTCAGCCAAACTCCCATCCAACAAACCTGCAGTGATTTGCTTAGTCGGGAGTTGCAACGACATTGCTAATAGCTGGTAAAGGTCTGATGCCGCAATTGTTGTTTGAATTCCCTGTTCGGTTGTATTTTGCATAGTTTCCTCCAGAAAGTTTATCTACTATTAAATGGTTATACTATTAATTTCTAAAAGGTTCTGTCGTGAAAAATAGTGACAAATCAAAGTTAAAGAATGCCCGGCGAGTCAAATTATTGGCTCGCCGGTTAAAAATTTATGAATGGAAGAGGTTTATACTTGTTTTACTTTAGTCTTAAAGCCTAGACCAGATACACTTTGTCCGGACTTTATCCCAAGACCGAGTCTATCCAGCCCGATCATGATCAGCAGAGTACCAAGGGAAATGATGCCCACAGCTACACCAATCTCAATCAAGGAAGGAAGATATACCCCTTCTCCTCCAGAATACCCGGGAGGTCCGGCGTAGGTAATCAATGGATTCAAAAGCTGAGCCTGCAGGAGATTGTATTTAATCATGAAGATGGCAAATATCGAAACCGCTGAGCCTACGACCAATGTGCCGGTTTTCTTGCTGAAAAGCAGTACCAGTCCGACAACGATTGCGATCAGCTCTACCCAGAAAAATGGTGCTCCTTCTCCTCTGACCAGCCAGTGAATGATTTCTGCTTCTTCCCCACTTCCGGCATAAATCCCGATAGCAACTTCTTCGAGAACAACGAATAGCTCGAAGAAAAGAAAGGCAGCAGCCAATTTACCAATTTTACTGAGCTTTTCCTGGCTTATGTCGATATATCCGCTTTTGTTCAGTATGGCAAAGATGATGACCAGCAAGGAGAATGCTGCTACCAAAGCTGCTGCCAGGAAGGAGACAGATTCTACAGGGTTATTCCATAACGGTCTTGCTACCTGCAGGGCAAAGACAAACGATGTTACCATCACTAAGAGTCCTGCAACAAAGGATACGATAGAGATGGCCCTTAATGACTTTTCTTCTTTCTGCCCCGCATGTACTGCCATAAGCTGGCGGGTAAAGAGGATACCTATTATGACATAGGCTCCCAGAATTAAGGTGTCCCAGAACATGGGAGAGGAGATATTTGCTCTGGCGATGATATACCATGCCCGTTCCGGGTTACCTATGTCCACAATGATGAAAAGTCCCGCTGCTACTACGCTGCCAATCGCTCCGACAAAGGCGGCAATTCTGGTGTAAGGTTTATATTCAGACATTCCCAGGAAAAGGTAGGATGAAGAAGCAAAGATCAGTGATCCTGCCGCTATACCGGTAAAGATCATGAAGCCGATAATATAGAGACCCCAAGTGTTGTAGTTATTCAAATTCGTCAGCTGCAAGCCTCTGGTTAGCTGTAAAAACCAGCAGACGAGACCTACAACCGTGAGCAGAGCGAAAACAATAAACAGGGGTTGGGTGAATACTTGTTTTTGTGATTTATCACTCATACAAATCCGCCCCTTTCCTAAGTTAAATAGAAGATGGAGGGTTTGGTACCCTTCTCTTCAAGCATTTTGACATAGTTGTGGCCTTTGATTGCCTTACTTACATCACTCTCCGGATCGTCCAAATCACCGAAGAATCGAGCCCTGGCAGGGCAGACTTCAATGCAGGCAGGTTTTTTATCTTGCGAAAGCCGGTGCGTGCAGAATGTACATTTCTCAACCACATTGTATTGATGCGGTGCAGCATCCGTAGACCCTACGGGAAAATCAACACTGTATTCCGGCTTGCTCCAGTTAAAGCTTCTGGCATTGTAAGGACAGGCAACCATACACATACGGCAACCGATGCATTTATCATAGTCCTGCATGACAATCCCGTCTTCTTCCCGTTTATAAGTTGCGCCTACCGGGCAGGCTTTGACGCAAGCCGGATTTTCACAATGCTGGCAGTTTAGTGTCAAGTATTGCATTTTAATATTCGGAAACGTCCCTTGCGGCGTATCCATTTCTTCTCCGCCAACCGTTAAGACACGGTTCCACCAAATATGATTTGGTAAATTGTTTTCCACCTTGCAAGCCATAGCACAGGTATGGCAGCCGATACAACGTTTTAAATTAATTACCATGGCCTGATGTTTATTTGCCATATTGCACCTCCTAAGCCTTTACGACTTCAACCAATGTATCAAAATAAGATTGGTTGGTCGTAATCGGGTTAACAAAACCAGGGGTCAGCTCCTGATAGCCGCCTTCTTTAAATTGTGAACGTTGCCAGCCTTTAGGGATATTTACCATTCCGGGGCGTAAGGCTTCGCTTAATACAGCCTTGACGACAACACTTCCGCGATCATTGAAAGCCCGGACATAGTCACCGGTTTTAATGCCGCGCACACCGGCGTCAATCGGATTTAATTGAATAATCGGTTCGGGCTCCAATTCACGCATCCAAGGAACATCCCACCACTGAGTATGAAGGCGAAAACGGGTGTGCTCATTAACGCAGACCAGGGGGTACTTTTTGTAAAGCGGATTATCCGGCCAAGCTTCCGCCGGTGGTTTAAAGTCCGGCAAGTAGCTATGCATCGTAGTATAATCCTGGCCAAAATCAAACTTGGTAGATGGTGTTTCAACATAAAATTCCGCTCTCCCGGTTGGGGTTGGAAATCTCTTGGAATCAGCTCCGTTCTCATTTTCAGCAAACATGATAAAAGGATCTGAAGGAAGGTAGCATAGAGCATGTTCCTTTTTGAACCTATCAATTGTAAGCCCTATTTTACGGGCCTCATCTAAATCAAGAATTTCCTCTAAATATTCGTCTACGCTCTTGTTGAAAAACTGTTCCCGTCCGAAGCCTTTGGAAACCAAGCGGAAAATCTCCAAATCAGTCTTAGCTTCATAAAGAGGCTCGATGGCTTTTTCACTGTACATCACATAAGGCGAATTACCCGCAATGTTGATATCCGTGGTCTCAAACCAATGGGCGACAGGTAAAACAAGATCGGCGTACCTGCTGGTATCATTCATATTCATATCAGCGACTACGATAAAGTCTAATTTCGGCAAAACTTTATCCAGCCAGAATTTTTGATTGACAATATTACTGAGCAAATTGCCTTGGCAAACATAGAGCGCTTTGACCGGAAAAGGCTTACCCATCCACTGACCGGTTTCCAACACCTCACCTAACAGTAAACCTTCAATTATTGGGGATAGCTTATTATCCGGTACCGCAAACATGCCGTTAAAAGGCATAAATCTGTTATATGTTCCAACTGAGGCTCCCAGCTTCCCGATATTTCCTGTAATAGAGGCCAACGTCGCCAAACCGTGTCCTGTGAGATAGCCATTATCATAACGGTCGGGGCCATAACCGGCGAGGATTGTTGACGGTGTATTTTTGGCATAAGTTCTGGCAATCTCTCTGACCACAGATGGCTCAACATCGGTTAGTGACTGAGCTTTTTCAGGTGTATATTTTTGGGTAAGGTCGGCTAAAAGCTGAAAAGACGTGCTAACATTAAGGCCATTGATTGTGAAACTACCTGTCAGAGATGGGTTCTTTACCTGACTCAATGGTTTTGCTTCATTCGTTTCTGCATCCCAAATGATGTATTCATCCGAACCGCTGTCCCTGATGTCTTTTTCACGTAAAAACTTTTGGTTGTCGCTCCTGACCAAAAATGGGGCGACCGTGTATTTCTTCATAAATTCCTTGTCGCAGAGATCTTCTTCAATGATAACTTGCATCATTGATAAAGCTAACGCAGGGTCGGAACCGGGCCTCAGGGGAATCCAGGTGTCCGCTTTCGCCGCTGTCACCGTAAGCATGGGATCGATAACAATGAGCTTTGCGCCATTATCTATGGCATCAGCCACAAATCGCCATTCCTGAATCTTGGATTGGGCTATATTGGAACCCCAACTAATGATCGTTTTGGCGTTAGCATAATCCGAGATTCCATTGGTCTGCTGATAATCCTGCCCTTTTACTACCCGGTTCAAGCCTGCCACAATAGCCAAGTCAACAAACGCATTAACCAAACTCATCCCCAGAGCATTGGCAAACCGGATTCTTCCCAAATAAGCAAGGGCGCCGTACGTTCCTCCAAGGCCGTATAAGCCAACCGCCTGTTCTCCGTATTCTTGCTGGAATTCTTTAAACCGGCTGACAATTGTATTTATTGCCTCATCCCAGGATATCCTTTCCCATTTTCCTTCCCCCCGTTCCCCGGCACGCTTCATTGGATATTTGATACGCTCCTGACTATATATCCGCTGAACATGCGATAATCCGCGCAGACAGATCCGGCTATAACGGGGGTCCGGTAATTCGTTCTGACTTGTCTTGACGATCCGTCCGTTCCTGACATGAGCATAGAGTGAACAGTTCTGAAAATCATTCGGACTGCAAACTACTCTATACTTTTTTTCGCCTGAATCAACGGCTGCATCCTGACTTTCAGTTTCTGCCAGCGCCTTCATAACCATGTTTCCCGGACTTGCCACCGCAACCCCCGTTACAGCCGCTGCTGCAGCTGTCCCTTTGAGAAAAGTTCTTCTGCCAAATTTGCGGTTTAATAATTTAGAATCTTCTTTCACCTTCTGATTACCCTCCTTTTCTTGTTCAGGAAAAATACCGAAGGCAAAATCAGGAGTGTTCTTCGCATTGCCTCGCCTTACTGCTGCAGCCAGTAATTCGTCGATCTGTTCAATCACGATGGCAATATCAGCGCCACAAGAAAACATATGCTGGCGATAGGCCCTGGCGTTATCAGGTAAGAGAGCAATGATGACAGCTGAGCTTTTTTGCCGGATGGCGGCAAAAAACGCAGCATAATCCTCGCCGTAGCCGGTGGCGTCCACTACAACAGCCGAAACATTCTCATTCAACGCAGTCAGAATTTCTCGCGCTGAATGAAAAGAATATACCGGCAGTTTTTCGGCCCGGAAAAGTCCATGTAAATACTTCCCGCGTTCCGGATTTTCCGCCAGCAGGAAGCAGTCCTGACAAAAAGGGTTTTTCGCTATGATGTTATGAATGCTCTCTTGTGACAACATTTCGAACACTTCTTTCTTTGCCAAGGCCATTATATAACGGAGGGCGCGGCAATAAATCCAGTAAAACACGACTCTTTCTATCCACTTTTTCCGGCATTTCTGTACGGGTTATTACGGAATATCCCGTCCGGGGCGGGTTGGGGAAATCTGATGCTCGATGGCGTATTCCACCAGCTCGAAGCGGCTGTTCAATTGCAGTTTATTCATAATTCGTACCCTGTAAGTCTCGATTGTGCGCGGTGAAAGGTAGAGGATGCCCGCAATTTCCTTATAGGTGTAACCGCGCGCCAAATAACCCAATACTTCTTTCTCTCGTACGGAAAGCTGAACGACAGGAGAAACGGTTTGCTGCCTCCTGTCAGTTTTGCGATTTTGCGCCAGCAGTTGAATACCAGCAGGCTGAAGGAAGATTTCGCCAGCGAGCACTTTCTCAATTGCCTCGAGTAAGTCGGCGTCCGCCGCCGACTTATGTACATAGCCTAAGCCGCCAGCATCGAGAAAAGGCAGCAGATAATCCTTTTCCTCATGCATAGTAAAGGCCAGAATGCGCAGGTCAGGCAAGGCCCTGATGAGTTTGCTTGTCACTTCGACGCCGTTCATATCGGGCAGCGTGATATCTAAAATCAGCAAATCCGGCCGCAATTCGTCGACTGCGGTTATTGTCTCCGCCCCGGTTGCCGTTTCACCACAGATGTTGTACCCATATTTTCCCAATAACAGACATAGCGAATGACGGAGAATATTATGGTCGTCACTTAAAAAAAGTCTACCTTTCGTCATTGGACGGATCTCCTTTCGCTGGCAGCGGCAGCTCAATAATCAACTGAGTGCCCCGACCTGCTTCACTCAGGATGCGCAGATTACCGCCCAGAAGGGCGGTGCGTTCCCGTATGCTGATAATACCAAGTCCTTTATATTTCTGGTCCGTTTTCATTCCACAACCGTCGTCGCGTATTGAGAGCACTAAGTTGCCATTATAGGTATTTAAGTGGATGACAACATTTTCAGCTCCCGCATGACGCAGAATATTGGTCAATCCCTCCTGAATGATACGGTATACCGCTAGTTCGATCTGTTCACACACAAGCAACCGTTCCTGCGGCATCCGGCAGATAATATTAATATTGTTGTGCTCCGCCACGCCTTCGGCATACCACTCAATGGCGGCGATAAGTCCCAGATTTTCCAGTACAACAGGCCTCAGGTTTTGGGCAAGACGACGCACGTTTGCCAGCATATCGCTGACGGTTGTCCGCAACAGGTTCAACCCGCCCGCCACCTCAACCGACATTTTTTCTGTTTGCAGCGTTTTAATTTGCAGCAATAAAGAAGTAAGCGACTGGCCGACTTCATCGTGAAGCTCCCGGGAAATCCGGCGATATTCAGCTTCCCGCGCAGTCTCCAGTGAGGCAAGAGCATTTTTCAACGCGGTAATCTGCTCCTTTAAGGCGGAAATGTGATCGGTTGGCTCTGCCATAGTTACCTCTTTTGTTCTAAAAATTACTTTCTCAAATTTTATCATACTATTTTGTCGAAACAAAAGCGTATCCTCCCTACAGGCCTATCCGTAAATTCCCTTACAAAATAAAAATACCTAACCCAATCACGCACATCAGGTCAGGGTTGAATAATGCATGATACCCCTCCAATAATTTGGACCGACAGGTCAGAATACTGGCCTGTCGGTTTTAAATGAAAATGAATATGCCTGTTAAGCCTTTAATGTAGCGCCACTGTTTATTTTTTTTCTGTCCCGCATTGAATGCCGAGTCGCAGCTTATTTAATCCAATCATCACCAGCAGAGCGCCAAGGGCTTCAAAACCAAGAAAGGAAAACCTTTTGGGAAAAACAGTATCCATGAATTGTTGAGGAATGAGAAATACTCCGGTGTGTACGTCTTCAATCGTTCCGCCAGCAAAGATGCCGAGGGCAAGAGAAATGGACACCAAGACAAAGACAATGATTCAATTATCAGAATCGAGGGTGGTGTTCCCGCCATCATCTCCAAAGAAGATTTCCAGAAAGCGCAGGTCAAAATGGCCTCTAACAAGAGGTAGCTTGGCTTCTACCGGGCCAAAGAGATCTATCTTCTCAGTGGCTTCATTTTCTGCGGAGAATGCGGCTGCGCAATGCAGGGGAACCACCGGCACGAAAGCAAGAACTGTCCCAAATATATTTCCTACCGCTGCGGCAATCGTGACCGTACTAAGCAGTGTAACAACAGGGAAATCCGCCGGGAGTATATCGAAATGTACGTTCTAGATCAGTTGGAGAAGCGAATATTCAATAATGAAGCGCTACCTAAGTTGGTTGAGATGCTTAATGAATACAAGGCCAACTCTAATTCCAAAATGAGCGAAGAACTCTCAGACCTGCAGAATAAGTTGGAGAAAAATAAGAAACAACGTGCTAACATTATTAAGGCAATAGAAGACGGACTTCCTCCTGAATCATTAAAGGCCCGAATGTCTGAATTGGAAGAAGAAAAAAACTTGCTGGAAATATCCATAAAACAATTAAAAATAAAAAATGCGACGGTTAAGATAAGCGAAGAAACCCTACAGTGAATGCTCTCAATGTTGCGGCAATTTGTAACAGAGCGAAACATTCCAGAGTGCAAAAAGTTTACAACATCGAGTTAACACAGACGAATCAGAATTTAGATAGCCCGCCATATACTATTATTTTAGGTCTTAAAATAATACAAATTACCTTAAAAAGCAAAAAACCTTGAGTCGCACAATTGCATGTATCTCAAGGCTTTGGTCATATTATGTTCTTAAAACTGGTGGGTTTTCATGGTGGAGGCGAGGGGACTTGCACCCCTGTATCGAAAGACAATACCAAAAGCATCTACGTGTGTAGCTCTCATTTTAATTCTCGCTTCGCTGGACTCCTGAAAGCGGGATTCCTTTGAAGCCAGTCTGATTCGTTTACCTGATTGACCTCAGACGGTGGTCTCACAGGATAGCCTGCTGTTTTGACACCCTGAACTCTTCACCGCAGACACAGAAGGCAGGATGTAGCAGCTTAAGCTGCTAAAGCGTAATTTGTTTTGTCAGTTATTGTTTGTCCGCTGTTTAACGAGGTCAAGCGGGATCTCGACACGCAACTCTTACCATTGCTCCCCCGAGCGAGTCTAAAACGCCCCCGAGAAAATGTAGCGATATCATTATACCATATCTCTACATTTTGACTAGTACCGACTTGAGAATTTTATTTAATGTTTACAGAAAATACAAACATCTTCCTTAAGAAATATTACTCAGCCTATAGAATTTTATTTTTATTTATAATTTAATCCTCTACTTGATAATTAAATTTGTAATTTTTTTTATTTTTAAGCTTTACTTGCACTTTTTGTGTTATTTCAAAAATTATCCTGGGGTAATATCACCTTCATACAATGAACGCTTAATTTTATTTAAATCATTTTAATTTAGGTTACATTCTCAATTTTTATCATCTCATGCTATTTTTAATCATCTTATTTTAAGATATAATATTAGTTAACAATTTAACTATAAAGACTATAAATTTTGTATAAAATCGCTCGAGCAAAAAATCTTGAATACAAATTTTGATGGGCTTAGAAGAGATATTATGAAAAAGATTTTGAAAAGAAGAATTTTCCTGGCTGCTTCGACTCTGATCCTTGTATTCGCGTTTGTATTTATCATATCGGATCAAATGGTTGCCAATTATATGGTCGACACAACTCCGGAGCATACCGATACGCCCGGAGCAAGCTCCAGGGTCCTTGTCATTGCTCCGCACCCCGATGACGAGACACTGGGGGCGGGTATGCTCATCAAAAAGACGTTGGTTAACGGAGGTAAAGTAAAAGTGGTCCTTATGACCAATGGTGATGGTTATAGGGTCGCAGCCCATTTAGACTATACAAAAATGACGCTTACACCAAAAGAATATATCCATTTTGGCTATACGCGCCAGCAGGAATCAGTGAAAGCTTTGACATCATTGGGACTATCTGAAAGCGATATTATTTTCCTAGGTTATCCTGACGGCGGACTTGCCTCACTATGGTCTTCCAACTGGAGTTCACCGGACTCGTACACCAGTCCCTATACCCATGCAGACCGGTCACCCTATACCACCAGTTTTCAGAAAAACCGCCTGTATTGCGGGCAGAACGTTGTTGCTGATTTATCACAGATCATTTGCGATTTTCAGCCAACCGATATTGTCATGCCGCACCCGAATGATAAACATCCGGATCATTGGGCTACCAATGCTTTCATGAAATATACGCTGACTGTGCTGAACTATTTTCCGCAGAAAGAGTGGCTTTATCTGATTCACCGCGGTTTATGGCCTAGCCCGGAAGCCGGCTCACAGAACAAAGGGGATCTTACGCCACCGGCCAAACTGCTTAAAACCGGCACCAAGTGGTATGCACTTGATCTAACTGATCAGGAAATAAAATTAAAGACCGAAGCGATTAAGCTATATTATTCGCAGCAAAAAACGCTGGGATTCCAGATGTCCTGTTTTGAAAAGCAGAGTGAATTATTCGGTCAGTATACAGATGCTAAACTAATCAGCCGTATGCGGACGGATTTAGAAATCATGCCGAATGCAGCGAATGAGGTCATTCAGGACCCTGCGCAGGATAACCTGCTTTTAGATGTAGACAAAGGAGGGGATATCTTAGCTGTCTATGCAGAAATCTCCAAGGAGGGCAATTTGCATCTTTTTATGCAAACAGATCAAAAAATGAATAAGCGGCTAAATGAATATCGTTATAATCTGGTCTTTATCAATAAAGAAAAGTCCTCGCACCTGACCCTCACCATCAAAGGTAATGAGGTCTATGTACAGGACCCAACGACAGATTGCACGATGGCTATTGCAAATATCCTGGCAGCCAATCAGGGCAAATGCCTTGAGCTTGTTATACCGAAATCCATATTTTCGCAGCCTGAATTCGGTCACTATGATCATGTCTTTATAGATGCGGAGTCCGCTTTTAATAGCCACCTAGCAGACAAAACTGCCTGGCGGATGATCGATACGCGCTAGCTGCCGCTGGATGCAGCCGTTGCGGCACACGCAGCACCGATCATTGCTGCGTTTTGAGCTTCGATAAGTGCTTCAATCGTCACAAAAGCATTGGTATAGATCACATCATTGTTATTTTTGAGGCTTTCCAACATCGTGCAAGAAACGAGCGACGCTGCTGTAAGAAAAATAGTCTCCTTGCCTAGCCAGCGGATATTTCGGTCTTCTCGGAGAACTTCACTCATTCCGAGTACCTCTCGCGCAGCTCTCTGGCTTTTATCTTCAAGCAAGGTAAGCAGACCGAGTGTTCCATAGTTATTGGCGTAGACTTTTAATTTATTTTGACCGAAGAAATCATACAGGATGCGGCATCTTGCAGCTTTAGCCTTACTGTTCTCCTCACTCAGACTTAAGATGTGCGACAGGAATTGGAGTCCGTTTCCACGGCTAAAACCACATTCATGAAGTTCTTTGTACAGCTCTTCCATTTTAGCTATGATACTCTGTACGGGTTTATCCGAAGCTGCAAGCAGGATTGAGACAGCATAGTCGTCACCGGAAGTCAGCCAGGGGTGATGTTTCTTCATTTCGGTGAAAATCTCATAGGCTTTGGCAATCCGAATATCGGCTTTGCGCGGTTCGCAATTCAAGAGCAGTGTATAGGCGGTCACAGGCCTGTATGTGTAACTGCGAAACCCGTTTTCTTTAAGTTTTTCATCATAAGCAAGAAGAATATCCAGTTTTGTTTCCGGATCGGGAGAATTGACGAGCAGCAAAGCTGAATACAGAATGGATCTTTGTCTGAAACTCGAAAAAGAACCCAAATTCTTTTTGATATAGTCATTGACTCTTTCGATTTCTTTCCTGTCATAAACCTTGTCTTTGGCTACATAAGACAAAGCAATCAGCGTATTGATACTGCTTGAATTTTTCCAGCGAAAGTCCTTGGCAACCTGCTGATAGATGCTGATCAGATTTTCGGCTTTTTTCCGAAGATTACTGTCCATTTCCCCATCCCCTTTCCCGCGAACTAACCCTTGTTTCTGTCTCTTAAATCCCGTTCCATTTGCCTTTTGGCATCCCGCTCGGCCAGATCATCCCGCTTGTCATAAGTTTTTTTGCCTTTACACAGCCCAAGTTCAATTTTAGCCATGCCGTGCTTGAGATAAATCTTTAACGGGACAAGGGTCATTCCCTGTAGTTTGACCTTATCCCCCATCTTCATAATCTCGGTGCGATTAAGCAGCAGTTTTCTCTTCCGCAGCGGATCATGATTGAACCTGTTCCCTTGTTCATACGGGCTGATATGCATCTGATTCAGCCAGACCTCACCCTTGATAATTTCAGCATAACTGTCTTTGAGATTCACACGGCCGGCCCGGATTGACTTTATCTCGGTCCCCGTTAAGATGATCCCGGCTTCATAACTGTCCTCGACAAAGAAATCGTGCCTGGCTTTTCTGTTTTCAGCGATGACCTTAATTCCCTCAGCCAATCTATTTCCACCTCGCTGCTTTATCTATTAATAATATTACCCGTTGTTGACCGCTCAGGCAATGGGCATTTCCTTGAGATTATTTTGAAAAAAATCAGTAAACCGACCTATGGGACCAGCAGTTGACGCTTTTCTATAAATTCCCGTATTTTTTGGGCCAATTCGTCCCGCGCTGCGCTCAACGGCAGATAGTGATCCTCATCTTTCCAGTAAACTGCATCGCAATAACGGTCTCCGATGTTCTTCTGAATAAATTCGCCGCTGGACGGATGGACTGTCCGGTCAGCCATACTCTGGACCATAAGCGTCGGACAGCTGATTTGGGGCAATTTTCCTTTCATTCGTTCAATGGCTTGGTTTAAGGAAATAAATGATATCACCGGTACCTGAATATAGGAAAAATGGGGGAGTCCCTCGCTGTTCAGGCTGATCTCAGTGGTTTTATGCGGCTTGCCAACATATTCTATTTTTCCTATCAAGCTTTCGGCCTGATGCAGCTTTTCATCAACATAAATAATCGGGGCATTGATGGAGACTGCGCCGTCGATCCTGCCCTGAGCAGCCAGAGACAGTGCCAGCAATCCGCCCATGGAATGTCCGACGGCAAGGACTTTCTGATACGTTTTCTTTAATTGCTCAGCTGCTTCGGCAACAGCTCGCTCCCAATCCTGCCAGGATGTCTTCTTCAAGTCTTCTATTGAAGTTCCATGGCCGGGCAGAAGCGGGGCCTGGACTGTATATCCCCAATTTTTCAATCTCTCACCAAGTGGCTTCATATCAATCGGGCAGGCTGTAAAGCCGTGAATCAGAAGGATCGCCGTGCTTCCGCCTGAAAAGTAAAAAGGTTTGACCAGCTCTTCTCGTGTAAACATGCTTCTCCCTTCCACTTGCCAACATCAGGCAATAATGCTCTTATCGGTTTATTTAAACAGATTTTTTTGCCGAATGCAATGTCTTTGATTTTATGATGGTAAATTAAGCTTTGCTGATAGTCTTAATAAATAAAAAGATTTAGGATAGATAAAATTCATACAAAAATAGAAATGGAGATGCTTTAAAGGCATCTCCATATATTTCACTTGAAAACGATGTTTGGACGGACCTAACCTCTTAGTGAAGGAAAGGAGCAATGATCAGAGAAATCGTTCCCATAACTTTAATCAAAGCATTCAGGGAAGGACCGGCAGTATCTTTGAACGGATCGCCAACGGTGTCGCCGATAACAGCTGCAGCGTGAGCAGGAGTCCCCTTGCCGCCATGGTGTCCGGATTCAATATATTTCTTGGCATTGTCCCAGGCCCCGCCGGCGTTGGCCATGAATACGGCCATCAGGAAGCCGGCAAATGTACCGCCTGCGAGCATTCCACCCATGGCACTCTTGCCTAAAATAAATCCAACAAGTACCGGTGTGCATACGGCCAGTAAACCAGGAGCGATCATTTGTCTGATTGCCGCTTTGGTCGAAATATCAACGCAGGCTGCATAATCAGGTTTCGCTTTGCCTTCCATCAGTCCGGGGATTTCTCTGAACTGACGGCGGACTTCAGCAATCATGTCAAACGCAGCTCTTCCAACTGCCTGCATCGCAAAAGCGGAGAACAGGAACGGCAGGGCAGCACCAATAAATAGACCGATAATCGTCGTCGGCACAAGAATGTCAATGGCCTGAAGATCGGCAAGTTCAGCAAACGCATTGAACAGAGCCAGCGCGGTAATTGCAGCTGATCCAATCGCGAAGCCTTTAGCTACGGCAGCTGTGGTATTTCCAACAGCGTCAAGTTTATCTGTTGTTTTACGCACACTCGGATCGAGTTCAGCCATTTCGGCAATACCGCCGGCATTGTCAGCCACCGGTCCGAAAGAGTCAATCGCAACGATGATTCCCGCTGTGGAAAGCATCGCCATTGCAGCCATCGCAATGCCATATATACCCGCAACCTGATAAGCCACCAGGATCGCAGCACAAATCGTAATGACCGGCAAAGCTGTACTTTTTAGACCGACAGCCAAACCCGTGATGATGTTCGTAGCTGCTCCGGTTTCGGAGGCCTTGGCAATCGACTGAGCCGGTTTCTTTTCATTGGATGTGTAGTACTCCGTGATCAAACCAATGATAATATTTACTGCAAGACCGCAGATAATGGCTAAAAATATCCTGTTTGGTGTGAGTACGAGTCCGGATTCTGTGACATAAGTTGCCGGCATCAGCAGATGGACTGCGGCAAAAGAACCAATAGCTGTAATTACATTGGTTCCCCAAAGGCCCATGTTCAGAGCCATCTGTGGATTGGCCTTTTCTCCTGTGCGCACAAAGAAGCTGGCAATAATCGAGGCAAGAATACCGATCGCACCGATAACCAGGAAGATAGACTCCCCAATGCCGTGACCGCCGAAGACCGAAAAACCAATCAGCATGCCGGAAATGGCGGTTGCAGCATAAGATTCAAACAAGTCGGCACCCATACCTGCTGTATCACCGACGTTGTCACCAACGTTATCAGCAATAACCGCCGGGTTGCGCGGATCATCTTCAGGAATCCCGGCTTCGACCTTACCTACGAGGTCCGCTCCAACGTCAGCTGCTTTGGTAAAAATACCGCCGCCAACACGGGCGAACAGTGCAATTGCGCTTGCCCCAAATGCGAATGAGTTGATAGTTTCCGCATCACCGAAGATCATGAATAGTCCAGCAACACCTAACAGACCCAGACCAGCCACAGAAAATCCCATAACTGCGCCTGCCCTGAATGACACGCCGAGCGCTTTGTTCAAACTGGTACGGGCAGCTTCTGTTGTACGGGCATTAGCTCTGGTTGTAATCCCCATGCCGACATAACCTGCAACACCTGAAGCTACTGCACCAACTAGGAAGGACAATGGTGCGGCAGCGTTACCTTTTAACGCAAATAAAGCAATAAAAATGATGACAACAATCGGGATAAGTGTTTTGTATTGACGATTGAGATAAGCCATCGCGCCAACTTGGATTGCTCTGGAAATCTCTTTCATTTTTTCATTTCCGGCGCTTTCCTTAAGTACATTATTTGCAAAAAATATTGCCATGAGCAGTCCGATAATTCCTGCTCCTACGCCCCATAAGGGCATCTGTGAGAAATCCATTGTTCCACTACCTCCTAAAATTAACACACAAAGTATGTTCCACACTGCCTGGTGTGTTGATCTAATTTCATACCGAACGCCCCATACATTTCAGGAAAAAATAGCCCTCAAAAGATATGGGATCTTGCTGTTATCTTATTTTAAAAACATGGTCAGCCCTAGCGAACTTACAAGGAACAAAACGGCAAATACAACACCAAGTTTGGCGAATAAGCCTTCCTTTCCTTTGGCAGCCTTACCAAAAAATTGCTCACCCGCTCCGGCAATCGAACCGGAAAGACCAGCGCTTTTTCCTGGCTGCAGCAGAACTGTGGCGATTAACCCGAGAGAACTGATAATCAAAATTACAACGATTGCTATTGTCATATTTTCACCTCCCTCAAAGGTTTAAACCGTTATTTTACCCGGCTTTAACGATTTACAGCATATGTTTCCCTGGTCGGCATAAAATAGCATGTTCGTCTGATTATGGTCAGTATTGCTATTTTAGCACAGCCCCTGTGTTGACGCAAGAGAATACGGTCCGAATGGCCGGTTATTGCGGACAAAAGGCCCATCGCCGTCTGCGGATGGGCCCAGGACTGATTATTTCAGCACTGCTTTGCCTTTGTAAATAGCGGTTAATCCGAGTTCTTCCTCAATCCGGAGAAGTTCATTGTATTTGACCAAACGGTCCGTCCGAGCCGGCGCGCCTGTTTTCAGCTGCCCGGCATTGACAGCCACGGCAATGTGGGCCAAAGAGACATCTTCTGTTTCTCCGGACCGGTGGGAGATAACCGTGGTATAGCCGGCTCTTTTCGCCATCTCGATCGTATCGAGAGTTTCGGTTAGGGTGCCGATCTGATTCAGCTTGATTAAGATGGAATTGCCGCACTTCGCCTGAATTCCCCGGCTAAGCCGTGTTGGATTCGTTACAAACAGGTCGTCCCCGACAAGCTGGATCCTGTTGCCGAGCCGTTCAGTAAGTTTGGCCCAGCCTTCCCAGTCTTCCTCCGACAAACCATCTTCAATCGAGACAATCGGGAATCTGCTGCATAAGTCTTCATAATAGGCAATCATTTCGTCCGCGGTTTTCGTCAAGCCTTCGCCTTCGAGAACATAAAGACCGTCTTTATACATTTCGGTAGCCGCCGCATCAATGGCTAGCATGACCTCTTCACCAGGTTTGTAGCCGGCTTTTTGAATCGCGTCAACAATGACTTCCAAAGCTTCAGCATTGGAAGCAAGGTTCGGCGCAAAGCCGCCCTCATCTCCGATTGCAGTTACCAGACCTTTTCCTTTTAAGACGCTCTTAAGGGTATGGTATATTTCCGAGCCCATTCTCATCGCTTCGGCAAAACTGGCTGCTCCGACCGGCATAATCATAAATTCCTGGATATCCACATTATTGTCGGCATGTTTGCCGCCGTTCAGAATATTCATCATCGGCACAGGAAGCTCTTTGGCATTAATGCCACCGATATACTGGTAGAACGGTAGGCCGAGATAAAGAGAAGCCGCTCTGGCTGCAGCCAGCGATACGCCCAGAATGGCATTGGCCCCAAGCTTGCTCTTGGTTTCTGTTCCGTCAATCTCTTGAAGCGTCCGGTCAAGCCCAGGCTGATCAAAGACATTGAGTCCTTCTATTTCCGGACCAATTACGTCATTGACGTTTTCGACCGCCTGAAGAACACCTTTACCCTGATAACGGGTCTTGTCCCCGTCACGCAGTTCCAGGGCCTCAAAAGCTCCGGTGGAAGCACCGGATGGTACAGCGGCCCGTCCCATCGTGCCGTCTTCCAGCACAACATCTACTTCAACCGTCGGAAAACCCCTGGAATCAAGAATTTCCCGTGCAATTACCTGGTCAATAAAACTCATTATCGTCACTCCTTCATTATTGGGTATACGTTGTTAGCGTATACATTTGTTTGATGTTTATGGTTATATAAAGGTATTCACTTTCAACGGCTATAATATCCGCTATGGTCTTTTTATTGTTTCTGCCGGAGCAGTGATTTGCCGGTCATTTCGGCTGGAACATCAATATTCAGTAGTTCCAGCATCGTGGGCGCAATATCGCAGAGACTTCCTCCTTCCCGGAGGAGATGATCTTTAGACGCGTCATTTACCAGAATGAACGGTACCTTATTGGTGGTATGCGCCGTCAACGGCGAATTTGTTTCCTGATCAATCATGCACTCAGCATTTCCATGGTCCGAAGTGATCAATACGGTCCCTCCTCTGGCCAGAACCGCATTAACAATCTTCCCGATACAAACATCGACAGCCTCCAGGCCCTTGACCGCCGCTTCAAGATATCCGGTATGTCCAACCATATCGGCGTTGGCAAAATTCAGAATGATTACATCATATGGGTCTTCCTGCAGTTTGGCAAGCAGGGCCTCGGTGATGCCATAGGCACTCATTTGCGGCTGCAGGTTGTAGGTAGGCACTCCCGGTGACGGAATCAGACAGCGGTCTTCTCCATCGTCAGGTTCCTCTATTCCGCCATTGAAAAAGAACGTTACATGGGCATATTTTTCAGTTTCCGCAATACGCAGCTGCCTGAGTCCGTTGGCTGCCAAGACTTCGCCGAGCGTATTTTCAAGGTTCTGCGGAGGAAAGGCCACCGGACAGTCAAAATTAGCATCATACTCGGTAAGGCAGACATAATGAACCCGGGGACAGTCTTTCCGTACGAAACCTTCAAAATTTTCTTCAATAAACGCCCGGGTTATTTCTCTGGCCCGATCTGCCCGGAAATTAAAGAAAAGTACACTGTCGCCGTCTTCAATCACTGCCACAGGCCGGCCAAATTCATCCGCGATCACGGTCGGATCAACAAATTCATCGACAATCTTCTTGTCATAAGCGCTCTCCACAGCTGCCAGCGCATTGCAGGACATCGGGCCCTCTCCGGCTACAAGGGCTTTATATGCTTTCTCAACTCTGTCCCAGCGCTTATCCCTGTCCATCACATAATAACGCCCACTCACTGTAGCAATTTTTCCTCTGCCAAGCTGTTTCAGTTTATTTTCCAGCTGCCGGATAAATTCCTTGGCGCTTTGGGGAAGAACATCTCTGCCGTCAAGAACCGGATGAACATAAATCTTCTCTACCCCGGCCTCAACCGCCATGTCCAGTAATGCAAACAAATGACGGATATGGGAATGGACACCACCGTCCGAAAGCAGCCCCAGCAAGTGAAAAGCCTTTCCGGAATCCCTGGCCCGGGTCATTGCTTCGTGCAGCACTTCATTCTTGACAAGGTCTCCTTCGTCAATTGCCTTGAAGATCCGTGTCAGTTCCTGATAGACGACCCGGCCGGCGCCAATGTTTAAGTGGCCGACCTCCGAATTGCCCATTTGTCCTTCCGGCAATCCCACTGCAGCACCCGAAGCGTTAAGCAGCGTATGCGGGTAACTTTCCTGCAAACGGGAAAAATTCGGGATCTTTGCAAGCAGCGTTGCATTTCCATTCTTTTCTTTGCTACAGCCCCAACCGTCCAGGATCATCAGCAGGAGCGGCCTCCCTGTTGCCTCGGACATCAAAATCACCTCACGCTGCCAATCAGTTCAGTAAATCCAAGGAAGTCCAGACTTGCTCCGCCGACCAGCGCACCATCAATATCCGGCTGATCCATCAGTTCGGCGATATTGGAAGCCTTGACACTTCCACCGTATAAAATTCGTATTTCCTGAGAGGCTTCAGCGGCGAGCCTCGCCAGGGTGGTACGGATTGCGGCACACATTTCCTGGGCATCCTGCGGAGATGCTGTCCTCCCGGTCCCGATAGCCCAAATGGGTTCATATGCAACAACAATCTTTCTGATTTCTTCAGGACTCAACTCCCTGAGGGCATTCTCAACCTGCCCTTGTACAAAGACCAGGGCCTGACCTGCTTCTCTCAAAGCCAGGTTCTCACCGACACACAGAATTGGCGTTAGTCCAAAGTTCAGCGCGGTCTTGACTTTTTTGGCTATAAGCGCGTCATCTTCTTTAAAATATTCCCTGCGTTCCGAGTGCCCGATAATCACATAGGTACAGGCTAAGTCTGTCAGCATAAGCGGTGATATCTCCCCGGTATACGCGCCCTGTGTTTCATAATACATATTTTGGGCGCCAATATGAATGATACTCTCTTCAAGTTCATCCTTTAAGGCAGCCAGTGCAGTAAACGGTGCACAAATCACGATTTCCGCGTTTGTTCCATTTTCCAGTTTCTCTAAATTTTCCAACAGTCCCGCGGCAAAATCTTTGGCTTCCTGCACTGTCTTATACATCTTCCAATTGCCCGCAATGATCGGCTTTCTTGTCATCAGAGACCCCTCCCACAGCTTTTTTCTTTCAGTACTGCTACACCCGGCAGAATCTTTCCTTCTAGGAATTCGAGCGAAGCGCCTCCGCCAGTAGAAATATGCGTCAGTTTTTCTGCCACACCTACTTTTTCCACAGCGGCAACGGAGTCCCCGCCTCCGACAATTGTTATTCCCTGGCATCTGGCCATCGCCAGCGCAATTTGTTCCGTGCCGCGCGCAAAGTTTTCCATTTCAAATACGCCCATCGGGCCGTTCCATATGACAGTCTTCGCAGGCAGAATCGCCTCTGCAAATAATTCAGCACTTGCCGGGCCAATATCCAAAGCCATTTCTTCCGGAAGAATATTGGAGACCTCTGCAACTCTGAACGGGGCGTCCGCTTTGAATTCCCGCGTAACGACTACATCCTGCGGGAGCATCAGTTTTACGCCGGTACTTTCGGCCTGCCGGAGAAGTTCGGCGGCCAGTTCCACCTTGTCCTCTTCAATCAGTGATTTCCCGACTTCCAGGCCCCGGGCCTTCAGGAACGTATTAGCCATCCCGCCTCCGATGATCAGAACATCCACCTTTTTCAGCAGATTTTCTATGACACCAATTTTATCACTGACCTTTGCTCCACCAATAATCGCAACAAATGGTCTGGTCGGCTGACCGAGCACCTGGCCAAGGATGTCCACTTCTTTTTTCATCAAGAATCCGGCATAAGCAGGCATATATTGGGCTATCCCTTCCGTTGAGGCATGCGCCCGGTGCGCCGCTCCAAACGCGTCATTCACGTAGATATCAGCTAAGCCGGCCAGGCTGCGTGCAAAATCAGGATCATTCTTTTCCTCTTCCTCATGAAATCTGACATTTTCCAGAAGCAGAACCTGCCCATCTTCCATATGTTCAACCAGCGCTGCAACCTTGGGCCCGATGCAATCAGGAGCGAGCTTCACTTCCGTGCCCAGCAGGATGCTTAAATGGGCTGCTGCAGGTGCCAGTGAATATTTGGGATTGACTTTGCCTTTGGGTCTTCCGAGGTGGGAAGCCAAAATGACTTTAGCACCGTTTTCTTTCAGATAACGGATCGTCGGAAGTGCAGCCCTGATTCTGGTATCATCCGTAATATTTTGCTGATCGTCCATCGGCACATTAAAATCCACGCGTACGAAAACACACTTTCCCTTTACGTCTATTTCATCGATTCCGATTTTATTCATCGTTATATCTCCCTCTTTTTCTTTCATATGTTTGGAGAACAGGTTTAGTTTCCCTTTTCCCTTATTTTCTTATTCGGTCGTATGCTCAGAATATCATTTCCCGGATTCCTTCTGTTCAAATGAACATATTTGTTTGTTTTTATGTTTTATTTTAACATGTTTTTGTTTGTTTGCGCATGTTTTTTTCATTAGGCAATTCATATTCACAGAATCTTCGTTCGGCATTAGGCCACCATCAAAAAAACTGGCCGTAGCCAGTTTTTTGAGATAAGCTTACCAGCAGCTTACCAGCTTTTTTTCGATTTCCAAAACTCCGGCGTTAGAAAGACCAGCAGGGTAAAGAGTTCCAGCCTGCCCAGCAGCATACACGCTGTCAGAACAATTTTCCCGAAAGGTTCGATCGGTGCATAGGTAAACATCGGTCCGACGACGCCAAATCCTGGTCCAACGTTGCTGAGATTCGCAATAACTGCCGACATCGCATCAAAAGGCTCCAGACCTGTACCGGCCAAAAGAATAGACCCGATAGCAAACGTCAGGAAGTAAACGAAGAAAAACCGCCCCACATTACTCAGCACTGTCGTGTCAATCACTTTATCCTGAACAACAATATTGACTACCAGGCGCGGATGGATCGCTTGTCTGAGCTGAGCCAGGCCCATTTTGACCAATAAGATCACTCTGGACACTTTTAAACCGCCGGCGGTGGATCCGGCACTCGCGCCGATGAACATTAAAAAAAATAAAATCAATTTCGCCAGCCCCGACCACTGGTCAAAATCAGTAGATGCAAATCCGGTAGTCGTCATAAGCGTTACCACTTGAAAGACGGAATGTCTCAGAGCAGCAAGTGATCCCCAGCCCTGCTGGATGACAAGTGAGCCGGTGATAATGAGCGTAGACACAACAACTATTAAAAAATAATATTTCAATTCCGTATCTTTGAGCGGACGCAAAGAACGTTTCCGCCAAGCCTGGACGAAAAGACTGAAGTTTGAACCTGCGATAAACATGAAAATGGTCAGAACAAGCTCAATAGGGAAAGAATCGTAGGCAGCAATACTTGCCGAGCGCGTGGAGAAGCCGCCTGTCGCCACAGTGGCAAAGGCATGGTTCACCGCATCAAAAAGGGACATCCCCGCGAACAACAGCAGCACAATCGTTGCCACTGTAAGCCCTGCGTAGATCCCCCAGAGAATCAGCGCAGTATCTTTGATTCTCGGAACAATCTTCTCGGAAATCGGTCCAGGGACTTCGGAGTTAAAGATGTGGACTGCCCCAATGCCAAGGTTCGGGAGGAGTACAATAAACATCACGATGATCCCCATCCCGCCCATCCAGTGGGTCAGGCTGCGCCAGAAAAGAATGCTCCTGGGCAGAACCTCCAGATTACTCAATACGCTTGATCCCGTCGTTGTCAGACCGGAAACCACTTCGAATAACGCATCAATATAGGTTGGAACGACGCCGGAAATAATAAAAGGCAGCGCCCCAAACAGCGACGCAAAAATCCAGGCTCCCCCGACAACTGCAAAGCCTTCCCGCACGCTAATTTTGCCTTCAACTTTTCCATGCAGGCGCATAACTGTTCCGACAATGACGGTAACGCAAAAAGAAATTAGAAAAGCCCAGCCGACCTTCTCTTGAAAGAACAGTGCAACAGCAATCGGAACAACCATGGCAAAACTGTAGGCAATCAAGAACCTTCCCAAGATATTTTCCAGCAGCGTAAAATTCATGATCCTGATTCTCCGTTAAAAGAATTTATTGACCTTAATGATCGTATCAGGCAGTGCAAAGATTATCGCCTGGTCGCCGGGCATCAGAACGGATTCACCGTTTGGCACGTAGACCCGGCCTTGATGCAGGACTGCTCCAACCAGGCAATTGTGGGGAAACCTGACTTCCTTCAGCTTCTTGCCGGCAACTTTGGACGTCGGAGATATGCCGATTTCCATTGCCTGCGCTTTGGCCCCTTCCAGCAGAGCCACGGAAATAAATTTACCCCTGCGGACCTGGCTCAGAATAAAACCGGCTGTGATCAATCTTGGCGATAAGACAGAATCCACGCCTACCTTTTCCATCAGGGGAATATACTCCGTTCTTCCTACCCGGCAAATTGTTTTCTGGGCACCCAGATCTTTGGCCATCAGGGCCAGAAGCAGATTCAGCTTATCGTCATCTGTCAGGCAGACCACGGCATCGGCATCTCCGACCCCTTCTTCCATCAGCAGATCAATATCGGTTCCTTCTCCGCAGTACACAGTTCCCTTTTTGAGATTTTTGGCCAAAGCCTGACACCGTTCCGGATTCTTGTCGATCACCTTGACGATCATACCTGCCTTTTCGAGCAGAACGGCCAGATTGCGGCCAATTCGGCCGGCTCCGATGATCATGACTCTCTTGACCGGGACCATCTTTTCGGTAAACTCATCCTGGATCTCATTTAAAGCTTGCGGATCGCCGACAAGAAAAACATTATCGCTTGGCTTCAGCATCTCCGCGCCGTTCGGTATGATCATCCTGTTTTTACGCAGAATGCCAACAATTAAAATATCCTTCGGAAGATCCAGTTCGGAAATCGGGATATTTGTATGCGGTGATTCTGGCCGGATCCTTACTTCCAACAACCTGACTTTTCCATCGGCAAAATCCTCGACCTCTAGTGCTGCCGGAATAAATAAGATCCTGCTTATTTCAACCGCGGTAACATGTTCAGGGTTAATTGTCAGATCGATTCCCAAAGAACGATGGAATTCGGATTCCTCGTTACCAATATATTCGCTATTACGGATTCGGGCGATTGTTTGATGTATTCCGGCCTGTTTCGCGGCCATACACGCTACCATGTTCACTTCATCACTGTCGGTGACAGCAATCATCAAGTCTGCCGACCGGACATCCGCGTTCATCAAGACCCTGGGGCTCGCTCCATTTCCTTGAATAGTCATGACATCAAGGCTGTTTTGGATAATATTCCGGCGTGTTTCATCCTCCTCAATAACAATGACATCATGGTCTTCATCAACGAGGTACTGCGCCAGACCGAAACCAACCTTTCCAGCTCCCACAATGACTACCCGCACGTTAACCCCTCCGGTTCCTATTACTGTTTCAGAGCTACAATATAGCACAAACCAAAGATTTTCAACAGTGTTTTCTCATGATTTGTGAAATTAATTTACATCTAATCCTGCAATATCTTGGCGATCCGGACAATATGCTCCCCAATTTTATACAGCCAGCTGTTCAATTCCTGCATACCTTGATCATCTTTGGAGATCCGGCAAGTCAGGCTGTTCTGAACTTGATTATAGATTTCGATAATATCCTGATGGGCTTCGATGATCAGCAAAGCAAGAGTCTGATCCCCTCTTTCCAAATAGCGCAGCAGGGTTAAAAAATTGCTGGATACAGCGATGTATAATTCTCCGGCCTTTTCCTGATCAGTCTCTTCAACCATTATCTGGGCAGCATGAATCCTGGCCCCCAGCCTGGCCATCACAATCAGGCTGTCGGCAATATATTCAAGTTCCTTAATTATTAACTGGTAGCTGTGGCTCTCGACAATTTGTTCCCGAGTCATATTCCGACGGAATAATTCCGTAAAGAATTTCGACAGTTCCTGATAGTGCCAGTCTACTTCCCGCTCCGTCCGTTCCAGCTCCTGAAGTATTTTTGTATCCCCGTAAAAGATGATACGCGGCAGTATTTGAACCATATTCTCAAGGATCTTATTCGCCACCCAGCGGATTTCCTGTCTTGCCTGCGTCAAAGCAACAGCCGGCAGTTCAGGAGCTGCCTTGGTAATATAAATAAGCCTTGGTTTTTTGCCTTCGTCCCTTCGCTGCGGGATCAGCTTAATCAGCCATTTGCTTAAGATTTTGTTTAAAGGCAGAAATAAAATCACCATTAAGACTGCCGAAAAAAGATGCGTATTCGCTACCTGCCGGGGCAGGTCCGCAGCACTCCATTCGATAAACCTGGTAAAGTACGAAAAAAACGGCAGTAAGATTACCGCTGCAGCAAGACGATAAAGCGTGTTGGCTGCGGCTACCCTGACCGCATCGGCCCGTTCAGCGCTGAGAGAGGAAAACAAAGTCGTCAGCGTCCCCCCGATGTGAGCCCCCATGACCAGCGGGATGACCGACTCCACAGACAGCAGTCCGTGTGTGGAGAGGGAAATCAGAATTGCCAGAAACGCAGCACTGCTCTGCAGCAATGCTGTCACAACCATACTTATGGCTATACCGAGAATCGGGTTTGTCCCGAACTGGGAGAGGAACGCATCGACATCAGGCGAGCTTTTCAACGGTGAAAATGCTCCAGAAAACAAAGACATGCCGACAAAAATACAGCCAAAACCGATCAGCGCTTGTCCGATGCTTTTGGCCAGCGTGGTTCTGACAAGAAAAAACATGATAAATCCGATGAAAAGCAGCAAAAGCGCAAAATCCAGGATTGGGAAAGAGATTAATTGAATGACGATCGAGGTTCCGACCGCTGACCCCAGAACAACACCGAGCGCCTGGGTCAGCGTCATTAGGCCTGAATTGACAAATTCGACGATCATGACCGTTGTCGCGGTACTGCTTTGCAGCGCGACTGTCATCACAATTCCGAATAGGGTAGCCGCCCAAGGCTTTCTAGTTAAAGAGGCCAGGATGTTTTTCAACTTTTTCGCGGCAATTTTCTGCAGCCCTTCCGAAGTAACATTAACCCCGTACAGGAACAGTCCCAGTCCGCCTAGAAATTGCATTACCATCGTGATCGAAAACATTTGCTTTAACTCTTTCCTTTGCCCGGCTGTGGTTTGTTCTTATCCGTCTGGATCTTTTCGGCAATCTCTTCAATCTTGCGCAGTCTGTGATTGACGCCTGATTTACCGACTTTCGGGGTCAGAATTTCACCCAGTTCTTTCAAGGTATAATCTGGGAATTCCAGACGCAGGCAAGCAATCTCCTGCAGATTTTCCGGCAGGGCTTTGAGTCCGATGGTCCTTTCAATCAGCCGAATGTTTTCTAACTGACGTACTGCGGCGTCCACCGTCTTATTCAGATTGGCAGTCTCACAATTAACGATCCGGTTAACCTGGTTGCGCATTTCTTTGATGATCCGGATATTTTCAAACTCAAATAACGCCTGGTGGGCACCAATCAGCGCCAGAAACTCGACGATATGTTCGCTCTCCTTTAAATAAACCACATGAAAATTCTTACGGGTACTGACCTTCGCCTTTAGATCGAATTTGTTCAAAAGTTCGCTCAAGTCTCCTGCCAGAACCGGATCATTCGTGATAATTTCCATATGATAATTCCCCTCGGGGTTGCTGATCGAGCCTCCGGCCAGAAATGCCCCGCGGAGGTAAGCCTTCTGGTCACATTTTTTGGCAATAAGTTTCTTATCAATTCCGGCCTGGATTTCTCCCTCTTCATTAAACAACCCGAGTCTTTGCAGATCACTCATCTCTCTGGGATAAATCTTCACCAGGTAAGAATTGTTTTTCTTCAGCCTTAATTTCCGCCTGACCACGATATCGGCTGGCAGATGCAGCGATTCTTTGGCCAGGTTATATATCTTTCGCGCCACAGGAGCGCTTTCAGTGATCACGTTCAGGGAATATTTCTGATTCGCGCTGATCTGCAGTGTTCCATCCATGCGGATAAGCGAAGCCAGCTCAGCCAGCTCACAACAATCCTTCTGCAGCTCCAGTCTGGCTAGTTCCTCTTTGGTTATGGCACTAAACGACATACCATCAACTCCGGCCCTTCAAAATAATATCCTTTTTCGTCAACAGCGGCTTATATTTATATCGACTTAATTTTTCGATTCAGCAGATACGAATCAACCATGGCGACTCTCTCATTCACGGGCTTCAGACGGAATAATAGACGCAGAATTTCTTTAGCCAGCTTATCCGGATTATGCCGGACAACTTCTCCGCCGGTGTAAAAACTGCCTTCAAAGTAACGAACACCCAGTTTTTCGGCCTCAGCGGCATCACCGTCCACAACCTCAGCTCCTTCTGCCTGATAGCGTTCCCTGACTTGCTGAGATATATTTTCCCTGGCAGCTAGCACCGCATCAACCAGATCCTTCCCAGCATGCTCGATAATCACCTTTAAATGGTCGGCGACCGCATAATGGTCAGTCTCTCCAGGTTCCGTCATAATGTTGCAGACATAAATGCACGGAGCCTTGGCCGAAGCAATCTTGTCCCGAAGTCCTTTCACCAATAGATTTGGAATGATACTGGTATAAAGACTCCCCGGTCCAAGAACAATCAGGTCGGCATCTTCAATCGCCGCTAAATCTCCGGGCAAGGGCCGACAGTCCTGGGGCATAATATTGAGAACTTTGATCTTTCCAGGCGTCGTCCGGATGGCCGTCTCGCCGTTAACGAATCTACCGTCTTCAAAATAAGCATTCAGGGTGATTTGAGAAAGCGTTGAGGGATATACTTCCCCGCGCAAGGCGAATACTTTGCCAATTTGCTCGATGCCTTTCTGAAAATCGCCGAATCTTCCGGCCAGACCTGCAAGAAACAAATTCCCGAGGCTGTGTCCGGCCAGCGTCCCGGTATCAAAGCGGTAGGAAAAAAGTTCTTCCATGATATCTTCTTTTTCGGCCAGAGCAACCAGACAGTTACGGATATCCCCGGGCGGCAGAATTCCAAGCTCTCGACGCAGACGCCCCGAGCTTCCGCCATCATCCCCAACGGTAACGATAGCCGTCAGATTGCTGGTATATTCTTTTAGCCCTTTCAGCAACGCCGACAGCCCGGTACCTCCGCCGATAACAACAATTTTAGGTCCTCGCTTCAATTGACGGCGGGAATAAATCACATCGAGAATTCTATCTTCATTTTCCGGAATCAGCACGGAAATGATAGAGCTGATCATTTTTTTAAACGCAATAAAAACGATAGCCATCCCTGCCAGGCAGGTAACGACCCCCGCCGGACCCACCATTACGGTATCTTTACCGGCCAGCTGATAGATGATCTCCCGAAACTGCACTTCAATAAATCCGAGGGTTTCCCCGGAGCTGATGACCGAAAGTCCGCCGGCGACAAGAAATAAACCGAGAATTGCCAACAGAAAATATCTTTTTACACCTAAATTTGGATAGAACCATTTGCACATTTCCAAATATTTTTTCGGAAGTTCCATCTCGTCAGACCATTCCTATCCTTTGATATCTCTGTGGTTTATAACACAGGAATAATTGTTCATCTGCAGGAACTCCGCTGTTTTCTCAGCAATTGCGACAGAACGGTGCTGCCCCCCTGTACATCCTATGCCAATGACCAGGTGACTTTTACCTTCCTTGAGATATAACGGCAAAATAAATTCCAGCATATGAAAAAACCTGCCGATAAAATCAGCCGTGGTAGGATTCAGCAAAACATAATCCCTAACCGCTTTATCTTTGCCGTTCAGGGGTTTGAGTTCCTTTAAATAATACGGATTAGGCAAAAAACGGACATCGATGATTGTATCGGCATCCAGCGGTATCCCAAATTTAAACCCAAAAGAAACAACCGATACAGACATCCTGGCCGGATCGTATTCCTTTCCAAACAGATTCCTGATTTTTTCCTTCATCTGTACGGTTGTCAGGTCAGAACTGTCAATAATCTTGCTTGCATTCCCGCGTAAATCGGCAAGATATTGCCGCTCTTTGTGAATGCCTTCCAGCACATTTCCCTTCGGAGATACGGGATGCCTTCTTCTTGATTCTTTATAACGGTTGACCAGAACATCGTCCGAAGCCTCCAGGAATAAAATTTCATATTGATATCCCGCCTCCTGCAGATCCTCGAGCGCCTGGTTTAAAGAAGAAAAGAAATCTCCGCCGCGTAAGTCACAGACAATGGCAGCTTTGTCTATTTTTCCTTGGGATTGGGCACACAAGTCAACGAACTTTTCAATAAGGCTCGGCGGAAGATTGTCAACGCAAAAAAATCCAAGGTCTTCCATACTTTGCAGGGCTTGCGTTTTCCCAGCCCCGGACAAACCGGTAATAATCACCAGTTTCAATGCTTCTCTTTTCATAGCCTTTTCCCCCACCTGAATTGTTCCTTTCCTGATTATTTCGTTTGCTTGCCAATATCCGACGCATCCTGCTGAATACGAGCGAGTTCACTTTCCATATTGGCCCCTCCTGCAATATTCTGCCAGCTGGAATTTAGGAGGTCCAAATACGTCCAGTCGTTCACTGAACCCTCCAAATACCAGGCAGACTGCAAAGACAAAGCAACCTCTGACTGAAAACGCTTCGCCGTCGATTCGTAATACGCACTGTTAACAGGCAGCCTACCGCCGGCTTGAAACATCGCCTCTTCCGCTGCCGGCTTCAGCAGTTCTTCTTCAACCAGCCGAATAGCGCTTTCCATGGCAGGAATGGTCTTTATGGATGAATTAGCGATTCCGATCGTATGATCCAGCAAAACCTGTCCCTTGGCTCCCAGTAAAGAATAGAAGGACAGACAGTCCCAGTTTCCGCCTATGTTCGTCAGTTTGGTACTGTCACTGGCCCAGGTCAGCAGGTAACCGGTCTCACCCCCGGCAAATCGGGCTAAGGCCGTGCTGTCCAAAAGCACTTGATTTTGCTGACGAAGCACTACAAAATTGTTGATAAAAGCCAGATTCTTCTGCGAATTCAGGGCTGGAATACCGTTGGCGCTTAACGTTCCTCCCTCGGCCCTCCACCACGGACTGAGCAGGGACGCATTCAGATCCGGAACTGCGATGACGGAATGTTTCTCCCAGATTTCCGCCAGACTTGCCGCGGGCACCGGCACTTTATCTTTGCGGTAGTAGAGCAGTGGTACATCCGTGAGCCAGGGTGCTGCAAATGCTTGTTTATTATACGTAAAAACCGCTCTCGCCGCCGGATAGGCTGAGTCGATATCCGCCAGAACAGGTGAGACCGCCCCTTTTTTATAGAGCGCATCGAGTATCTGTCTTCTAGCAATCACAATTTCCGGTCCCTCTGCTCCGGCTTGGTAGTTCCAGACCTGCTGGACAATATCTGCCTCAGCAATTTTTTCACCTTTAACTGATACTTCGGGATATTCCTTATTGATTCTGGTAAACTGCGCAAGTAAAGCCTGTTCTTCTTTGCCGTCCAGCGAATACCAGACAGAGATTACCGCGGGGGCGTCTCCGCCGGGTTTCCCCGGAGAGGGTCCCTTGGAACAAGCTGTTAAAGCCGTTAAGCTCAATATAATTATCATAATACACAGAAGTACTTGAAGTGCTTTCAGCCTTTTTTTCATTCAGAGTGATTTCCTCTCCTCATACCTGATACAATCTCACTAGAATAAAAAACCATTATGCTAGGGCAAGTCTGAGGGCCACAACACCGCTTCTCGGCTGTTGCGCCATCCATTACGGAGACTAACCCGAGCAAGTATTCGTTTCTTTTCTTCTTATTCTAATCCGTCCGCTGGAAAGTTACAAATACTACTTTCTGAGACTGTTTTTGTCAATTGGTTTTCTATATGCTTTTAGGAGCTTCAGCTTTAAAATACTGGGTCGGCTTTCGACTGTAGTAGAACAAATACCAGCCGCCTTTTCCCGGGGAATGTTCTGTAGTCCCTGTTGGAATATCCCGCTCAAAATACTCAATAGCCGTAGCTCTGGTCCACTGCCTTTTATCCATGCCCGCAGACTCAGGAATCCGGTTCCGCCAAACCGGGTCCTTTCTTATCTCTTCTTTCCAACCTTTATCCTGGACAGTCTCTTCTGCTCTCTGTAGAAAATCAGGGATTCGCCCGGGACGTTCAGCGACGAAATAATCAAAACGCAGTGCTTCGCGCCAAAGTTTCCGATTCAGTGCGGTCCGGCCGTCCGGCTGTCCCATCAGAAATTCCCAGATATTCTCGAAGAGTGACCTGGAACTCCATTCTCTTTGGAACCAGCCCTTACCGTGCCAGTATCTGGCCAGCGCATCAAAAAAATCAAACGGACTCTGCCGGTCAGTAAGAACAACTTCGAGCGAAAACTTAAACCTTCCGGAATTATAGTACCTTTCCAGAATTTCTTCTATTCGGACCAGGTCCAAAACCTGTTCGTGGCTCAACTCCCGTGTTTTCAGGACCGTATAGGGCGGATCCGGGCAGTATTCCAGCCCGTATCGGGTACATTGCCCGTGGATTCCCGAACCCTTCAATACCTTCAGAAAACCAAGCTGCAAATGGTTCGGTCTGAGATTAAAAACTTCATCAAATGACTTGCGGAATTCCGCCCACCCCTCATGGGGCAAGCCTGCAATAAGATCCAAATGAACCGGTATCCCGCAATCGTGCTGCAAATAACGAACCTTATCTTTCCAGTCCGCAAAATTCTGGGATCGGCGGATCGCTTTTAAAGCAGGTGGATGGGTGGACTGAACCCCTATCTCTAATTGAACCATTCCTGTCGGATAATTCTGCAAGTACTGCAACCAGTCCTGATCCAGCAAATCTCCGGCTATCTCGCAATGGGCCCGTGGAATGTCCCCAGATAACCCATATGGGCCCTCCGGTCCTGTTTTTTCGTACTCCCGTTCAGCTTCCTCTTTAAATAGGTCAAGAACTTGAAACCCGTGCGTTTTGGATGCGTTGAATGTTCTGTCCACAAATTTAATTGTTCGTGCCCCGTTCGCAAAAAGCTGCCGCAAAATGGGACGAAGACGCTCCGGCTGCAGAAACCGGACACCCTTGAAAGTGGACGAAATACAAAATTCACAGTTATACGGACAGCCCCTGCTTGTCTCGACATAAACCAGCTTCCCGCGAAAATCCTCTTGCACCGCGTAGGGGTTTGGCAGAAGATTCAGATCCACGGTATCCGGTACCGCTGCATTCGTCACTACCATGCCACATGCATCCGCGCTGGTCATTCCCTGAAAACCATCCGAGGCGGTCATGCTGTCCAGACCCCGGGGACCGCCGGCCTCTCTCCGCAGTCGCCAGACAACACCGGCAACATCCCGGGGAAGGCTGCCTTCGGACCAACCTTTAAGCAGCACAGGCAGAACCCGTTCAGCTTCCCCGGTAACGACCGCATCGAGCTGGGGGACTTCATTTATAAGACAATCACAGTCAAAAGATACTTCCGGCCCCCCGGCCAGGATGAAGGCATCGGGCAAGACAGGCCTCAGCCTGCGCACCAGGGCCTTAACGGAAACAATGTTCCAGATATAGCAGGAGAAGCCAAGGACATCCGGTTTCTCTTCAAATATTTCTCCGGCAATTTTGTCCAGATGCTCATTAATCGAAAACTCGCGGATACAGATTTCCCATTCGGCGTTTCCCTGTGTCTTCAGGACTTCACGCAGACAGCGAATGGCCAGATTTGTATGTACATACCGGGTATTTATGCCAACGAGCAGGATCTTCACATTAAAACTCCTTACCTGAATTCTTAGGCTGATTCTTTTTTCTGATTTATGATGGACCCTACAGATTTATGATGAACCTTACAGAACAAATTTCTCGAAAACTTTGGCTACTCCGTCTTCTTTATTTGAAGCTGTAATATAATCCGCAATTTCTTTAAGTTCCTGAAGGGCATTGCCCATAGCCACACCGATGCCGGCAAACATCAGCATTTCCCGGTCATTGAAATTATCCCCGATCGCGATAATTTCTTCCGGCAAGATGCCAAAATTCGCGGCTAACGCCCTAAGCGCGCTGCCTTTGTTGACCTCTTTATCGATCATATCCAGAAAAATTGGCTTGGAACGCGTAAAATGAAGCCTGTCGGCATAGATCTGCCGCAGATCTGCCGTAGCAGCCTGGAGATAATCCTCCCCGGAAATGCACAATATTTTTTCAGCACCTTCCGGCTCAGTGTGCAAAATTTGCAGCACATCCGTTTCCTGGACCTTTATTCCGGTCATTTCCTCATAGGCTTTGGAATATTGATTCCATTTATTTGTAAAGACTTCATCTTTGATAAACACCTGTGTGTAGACTTCTTTCGACTGGAGATACTGAATAATCTCCATAGCTAATCCTGACGGAATCACTTTATGGTAAATGATTTCCTTGCTCAGGGCGTGCTCGATCAAGGCTCCGTTGTATGTAATAATTGGAACATCCAGACCCAGCTGGCCGGCGTATTTTCTGGCAGATGCAGCCATCCTTCCTGTAGCAAGCGTAACCATTACGCCTTTGGCCACTGCGCGGCGTATGGCCTTGATGTTCCCTTCAGAAATTTGCCACGCATCGTTAAGCAGTGTTTCATCCAAATCTATGGCAACAAGTCGGATCAATCTATTTCACTCCTTTAGTAGATTACACGAACAAATCGATACTATTATACCATAGAACTTCAGGGCCGTAGCCTTTTCAATTTTTAGGCAAAGTAGTCAGACGTATACGTATAACATACCAGAATTAGGGATTAGGGTTGACATGGTCCCGGTAGAAAAACTATAGTAGGATTATATAGAAAACTAGGCTTGCGCCAAGCTTTTTGGCACAGGCGTAAGCTTAGTTGCCCATAGATATATCAGAAAGCACCTAAGGTTTTTCTGATATGCTGAAATAGGATGAACGAGGTAATCTGATGACCAGCTGGCTTTTGGGCACGAAATTAGTGATTATTCTATATAGTATTTTTTGCTATGTACTGACTGGGATGACCAATTTACCCCTGGTGCTGTTACTTCTACTTATCTATATCATTGTGAGCATGTTTCATATTATTTCCTCCAAGGAATCCGTAAAAAAAACATGGATGGTTTTGATATGTGTTTTTTTGATTCTCTCTGCTTTCTATGCCTCTAATCTCTTTGTTTTTCTTTTGCCGTTGAACTTGTTGGAATTGTCTCACCAGTTCGGGAAGAATCCATTATATGCCCTGATTTCTACAGCTCTTCCTCTTCTCTTGCTTGCAGGGAATATTATCCCGGAATATCTGCTGATCAGTCTTTTGAGCGCCATGATTTATGAACTGTCCCTAAAATCTTCGATGCGCATTGCCCGTCTGGCCGCGGACAACGATTTCTTAAGAGAAAAGAACCATTCTCTTTACGGCCGTTTGCACACCGGTACCGAATATGAAAACCAGGTCAAGTATTTAAGCCAGCTGGAAGAAAGAAATACGCTTGCGCAAAATATTCACGATAAAATCGGGCATGTCCTTGCCGGAAGCCTGATCCAGCTTGAAGCCTCCCGTCTGGTGATTGACCGGGACCAGAACAGATCAAAGGAGATTATTGCCAATGTTATCCATGTTCTGAAAGAAGGCATGGAGGATATCCGTTCCGCACTCAGAACTATCAAACCAGCTCCTGAGCAGCTTGGCATTAATCGTTTGAAAGCGATCCTGGATGAGCATTCATTTAACAGCCAAATGAAAACACATTTGAACTACCGGGGTGATCTCAACTGCATTACCCATTCACAATGGAGAATCATCCTGGAAAATGTCCGGGAAGCACTGACAAATACATTGAAATATTCATCAGCCGGAGAAGTGAAAATAAGCCTTGAAATAATGAATAAACTTATTAAGGTCGAAATAAAAGATAATGGCGTCGGTGCCATATCGATTAAGAAGGGATTGGGGCTGGAAGGGATGGAGGAAAGAACGGAAAGCTGCGGGGGCAAACTTATTCTGGACAGTTCGGACGGTTTCTCCGTCATTACCTTACTGCCTGTGAAAGGAGCAGAAAATGCCGATTAAAGTACTTATCGCCGATGACGATATCCTGATCCGGGAAGGGCTTAAAATCATACTTCAAAACGACGAACGTTTTGAAGTAATCGCCTGTGTGGAAAATGGCCTGCAGGCCATCCAATACTGTGAATCCCAGAAAGCCGATATCGTGCTGCTTGATGTCAGGATGCCTGTCATGGACGGCCTGCAGGCTTCCAGAGAAATATCTGAGAAAACGACCGTTAAACCACTGATCCTGACCACTTTTGACGACGACGACTTTATCCTGACAGCTGTAAAAAACGGTTCGAGAGGGTATCTATTGAAAAACAGTTCTCCTGACCGGATTATGGATGCTATCAAGATGGTATATGACGGCGGCATTGTAATGCAGGACAGTGTAATGGAAAAGATCCGGGAGGAACTTGTTACAAGTCCCAAAGTCAAGATTGCTGAAGACCTTTTTTCCGAAAGGGAAATGGATATTATCAAACTGATTGCCAAAGGACTGGCTAACCGGGAGATCGCGAGAACGCTTTTTGTTTCCGAAGGCACTGTCAAGAATTATATCACCTCCATCCTGAATAAGACCGGTCTTGAGCACCGGACCCAGATTGCGATCTACTACTTGACGGGCGTCAGGCAATAAAGCATCTTCACAAAGAATTCCAGGATGATAACAAGCCCTTGGCCAAAAATATGACTTTTGTCATACAGAATGGGTGACCTTTTCTACTAACGAAAGGTGCCTTTTTTTATTAGGATATAAGAAGGCAAAGAATAAGTAATAAACAAATGTTACTTTGCACCAGCCGATTTTCATTATGATATATGATGAAACTAAAGAACAGACCGGAGAATGGAAGGAGCGATTTCGTATGAACATTCTGGTGATGGAGAATGTCACAAAAAAATTTGGTGATGTCATTGCTGTGGATAATATGAATGTCAGCATTGCGGAAGGAGAAATATTCGGGCTTTTGGGACCGAATGGCGCAGGTAAAAGTACTGCTATTAATATGATCATCGGCTTATTGTCCATTGATAAAGGGACCATCTCTATCTTAAACAAAGATACGAAAAGAAATAAAACATTTTCCAAGAAAAACACAGGCATTGTTCCTCAGGATATTGCCATTTATGAAGACCTGACTGCGCTGGAGAATGTCAAATTTTTTGCAGGACTCTACGGTCTGCGGGGAGCCGAGCTGAATAAAGCAGCGGCTGAGGCTCTTGAATTTACCGGATTAAGCGATAAAGCAAACAGTTATCCGAAAAGCTTTTCCGGGGGCATGAAAAGACGGCTGAATATTGCCTGTGCGATTGCCCATAAACCGAAATTAATGATTATGGATGAGCCTACCGTGGGTATCGATCCACAATCCCGCAATCATATCCTGCAATCGGTCAAGATATTGAATCAGATGGGATGTACAATGATTTATACCAGCCATTACATGGAAGAGGTCGAAGAAATCTGTTCCAAGATCGCGATCATGGATCACGGCAAAGTGATCGCCCTGGGCAGCAAAGAAGAGTTGAAAGCGCTCTTAACCGACGCCAATGTCGTCTGGATTACTATTAGCGACGCCATCTCCAAAGCCGATGAAAACAAAATCAGAGAAATCCCCGGAGTTCTCCAAATGGACATTGAAGAAAACACGATAAAAATAAGTACAGCCAAAGAGGTTCATAACCTCGACAAAATTATTGGTTACTTTACCGAAAATAAGTTCTCCATTAAAAGTGTTGAGAGCCGAACACCCGACCTGGAAACCGTGTTTCTGTCTCTGACCGGCCGTAGTTTAAGGGATTAGGTGACTGCTATGAGAATGATTTATATTATTTTCAAAGAATTTAAACAGAACATTCGGGATTTCAAAGCGAATATCATGATGGTCCTTTTTCCGATTGTCTTAATCGTGATTCTGGGTACAGCCTTTTCCGGCGTCTTTTCCAACGATATCAAATTAAACGATATTCACGTTCTGTATGCTGTCCAAAAAGATTCGGAGCTTGCCGACGGTTTTCAGTCTTTTCGAAAGACATTGCAAGAGCAGATGGAAATCACCTTTACCCAAACAACAAATATAGAGGAAGGTCTGAACAGTATAAAAAATGCCCAGTATTCCTGTTTCGTTCTGTTGACCGATGATCCTCAGGAAATTCGTGTCTATAAAAATGCGCGCTTTAGTTTCGAAGCTAATCTCGTAGAATCTTCCCTTAAAATTTTTGCAGCCAGATATGATGCCCTTAAACTGATTGCCCAAACAAACCCTTCTGCTTTGACAGGCATTATGGCTAGCCCGGAAGAAGATCACATTCAATCCGAGTCCCTGGACAAAAAAAGGGAACCCAGTTCCCTGGATTACTACGCCGTAACCATGCTGACACTTTTTTTACTGTACGCCTCGCTGACCGGATTCTGGTCAGTCAAAAATGAGCAAAACTTTAAAACCGGCAACCGGATACTCTGCAGTCCTGTTACCAAAATCGAATTACTTGCAGGCAAAACGCTTGGTGGGCTTCTTGTGACCCTCATCCAAACAGCGGCCGTACTATTGTTCAGTTCGGTAGTTTTTAAGGTTTACTGGGGAACAAACCTGCTATCGGTCGTGTTGGTCATTCTCTCCGAAGCTGTTCTCGCCGTCAGTCTGGGGACAGGGATTGCTTACCTGATCCGTAATGACGGCACTGGAGCTGCGTGTTTAAATATTCTAATTCCAATCATCGCTTTTTTTGGCGGAGGATATGTTCCGTTATCCTCACTCCAGGGACCACTTGCTGCGATTACGGCGCTGTCACCGCTGAAGTGGACGAATGAGGCCATTTTCAGATTGATCTATAACCAGGACTATCAAACGATGCTTCCAGCTATTTTGATCAACCTGGCTATTGCTGCGGCATTCCTGATGATCTCAGCATACCTGTCCAAAAAGGAGGCGGTCTGAATGAAAAACATTCTATTTTTAGTCAAAAACATCTTAAGAGTTACCTTTAGAAAAAAAGGCAATTATATTGTCTATCTGCTTCTGCCGCTGCTCGGCATTGTCTTTTCCCTGGGAATCTACAGCGGCGCCAAATCACAACCTGTCCAAATTGGCGTGATTGATCAAGACCAAACCGCACTTTCAAGTTACCTCATACAGGAAACTGCTAAAGCGGGAAACTATACGCTTAACCTCGTTCGAGAAGCAGAGATAAAAAACCGCCTATTCAATCAGACTCTGGCTGCAACCGTCATTGTCCCCGCCGGTTATGAAAAAAGCATTATTGCCGGCTCTCCGGCGGCAATTGAAATCATTTCGTTAAAAGGAAAGGATACAACCGCCTGGCTGGAACAGTTTTTCAATCTGCAAACCCGGAACCTGAAAGACCTGGCCGCCGCTGCCAATGGCGACCATCAAGCCTTCCGGGAGTTGTTTCAGAGATACAGCGGTAATCCGCTCCAAATATCAGCCATTGAACTTCAGGATGAAAGTGTCAGCAAGGGCATTACCCTGACAAGCCTCGGCTTCCTGCTGATGTTTGTCATGCTCGGTGCAGGGCTGACTTCCCATGCTATCTTAAATGAAAAGCGATCCCGTACCTATCACAGAATCTGTGCAAGTCCCGTCTCAACCAAGGAATATCTGAGCGCCAATGCTTTAAGCAGCCTGATCATCGTTACCGCTCAAACACTTTTTATCATCGTGGCTTTACAAACTCTGTTCCGGATTGAGACCTATGTTCCTGCGCCCCTCCTTTTCCTGATCTTGCTGCTGTTCGGCCTTGTTTCTATCGGAATCGGACTCATCACAACCGCGTTTTCAAGCTCTTCCTATATGGCAGGCACACTTTCCACACTGATCATGACACCGACCTGCATGCTGGGAGGATGTTTTTGGCCGGTTAGCCTGATGCCGGAAACCATGCAGAAAATTGCCCATTTTATGCCGCAATGGTGGGCACTGGACGCAATCCAAAAAATACAAGACGGTGGAAATATGACGGGAATCCTAATGAATATTGCAATCTTGATTGCTTTCGCTGCGGCTTTCTTTCTGATTGCCGTCTACCGGTTTGCCCGGGAAAGCAATGTCCAAAAATTCGTGTAACCTTTTTGTCATGTGATACCAAAAGTTTGGTCTTACCTTAAGCTAACTTGAATACTTCCATACTAAAAAAACTGCTTTCCCTCACCAACGTTCAGAAAGCAGTTTTTAATTTGTAAAAGAAATGTCTTACATTTGCTTCAAAAGCTTATCCAGCTCTCCGTTCATAAAATGATAATTATGCCCGTCTTCCGGATACTGTTCCCCAACTACATCATTCTTGTAGCTTTCCAAAGCATCCAAAATGATTGAATTCAGATTCACATACTTCTTGACAAATTTGGGGGTAAAAGCGTCAAAGAACCCCAGCGCATCGTGGACGATCATCAGCTGTCCATGAACATACGGACCTGCTCCGATCCCAATAACCGGGATATTTGCTCTTTCCGCAACAATTTTACCGACTTCAGGCGGTATAGCTTCCAGCAGCAGCAGGCTGATACCAGCTTCCTCAAGAATCCGAGCATCTTCAATAATCTTTAAGGCGCCTGCACAATCGCGGCCCTGGGATTTGAATCCGCCTAACTGAGCCATCGATTGCGGGGTTAAGCCGAGATGTCCCATCACAGGAATGGTCGCTTTGACCATAGCTTCGACAGTATCCGCCATATTGGATCCGCCCTCCAGCTTGACAGCATCGCAGCCAGCCTCTGCCATAAAACGGCTTGCATTGCGAATGGCTTCTTTTTTGCTGATCTGATAGGTCATATAAGGCATATCGCCGACTAAGTATGCCGTGGGTGCACCTTTACGGACTGCCTTGGCATGTGTGACCATCGTATCCAGGTCCATGCCCAGGGTCGTTTCTTCTCCCAAAACGGTCATCGCCATAGAATCTCCGACAAGTATAATATCGATACCAGCCTTCTCTTCGAGAAGCGCCATTGGATAGTCATAGCACGTGAGCATGGTAATTTTTTCACTTAAATTCACTTTGTTCTGTAACGCATTGATGTTGACTTTCGACCGCATTTTCTCTTTCCCTCCAAAAAATATAAGAACAATTCCTTAAAATCATTTACCATATAATATATACTATTCACCTTCAATTGTCTACCCCTTGCCGACACTTTTCCACAAGGGGAGTACACCAATTAATGACAATGTCGAAAAATCAGAAAAGCTGACACCGTATAAAACGACACCAGCTTGTAAAAATCAATGAATTTAACCCATATTGTTCTAAATTCTCAGATGTTTTCCTAAAAACTGTCCTGTATACGAGGCCGGAACCGCAGCAATTTCCTCTGGCGTACCGACTGCGACAATCTCGCCTCCCCGGCTGCCGCCTTCGGGACCGAGGTCGATGATATAATCGGCGGTTTTAATCACGTCCAGATTATGCTCAATGATCAAAACGGAATCGCCCGCCTCAACCAGGCGCTGCAGGACCTTCAACAGCTTATCCACATCGGCGACGTGCAAGCCGGTCGTCGGTTCATCCAAAATATACAGCGTTTTCCCCGTACTGCGACGGCTGAGCTCCGTAGCCAACTTAACACGCTGGGCCTCTCCCCCGGAAAGGGTCGTAGCCGGTTGCCCAAGCTTGATGTAGCCTAAGCCAACATCCTGCAGCGTCTGCAGCTTCCGAGCAATCCGAGGTACAGCCCCGAAAAATTCGACCGCTTCAGCAACCGTCATGTCGAGGATCTCCGCAATATTTTTTCCTTTAAAGCTTACCTCCAGGGTCTCCCGGTTGTAACGTTGCCCGCGGCATACCTCACACGGGACATAGACATCCGGAAGAAAATGCATTTCAATTTTTATGATTCCGTCTCCCCGGCAGGCCTCACAGCGTCCGCCTTTGACATTGAAGCTGAACCTGCCTTGTTTATAGCCCCTGATTTTTGCTTCCGGCGTCTGGGAAAAGAGGTCCCGGATAAAATCAAATAGTCCGGTGTACGTGGCCGGATTGGATCGCGGTGTACGCCCAATCGGAGACTGGTCAATGTCGATAACCTTGTCGACATACTCCAGTCCTTTGAGCTCCTGGTAAACCCCGGGACGGACTTTGCTGCTGATTTTAAGTTCCATCTGAAGCCCTTTGAATAATATTTCGTTGACCAGCGTGCTTTTGCCCGATCCGGACACGCCTGTTACACAAGTCATCACACCCAATGGGAATTTGGCATGGAGCTGTTTCAGGTTGTTCTGGGCTGCACCGACTACTTCAAGCCATTTTCCGTTCGGCCGGCGCCGTTCAGCCGGGACTTCAATCTTTTTACGACCGGTCTGATACTGCCCGGTAATGGAAGCTTCACACGCCTTGATCGCTTCCAGATCTCCCTGCGCCACAATATGCCCGCCATGAGCTCCGGCACCAGGGCCGATATCAATGATATGGTCGGCCTCCAAGAGCGTATCCTCATCATGTTCCACGACCAAAAGCGTGTTCCCCAAGTCCCGCAGTTTTTTCAACGTATCCAGCAGTTTAGCGTTATCGCGCTGGTGCAGACCGATGCTTGGCTCATCCAACACATACAGCACGCCGGTGAGACTCGAGCCAATCTGCGTGGCCAGACGGATCCTCTGGGCTTCCCCGCCTGAAAGAGTCCCGGCGGCACGATCCAGCGTCAGGTAGTCCAGCCCGACATTAACCAGAAAACCAAGCCTTTCCCTGATCTCTTTTAAAACCTGGCGCGCAATCATCTGTTCCTTTTCACTTAGAACAATCTTTTTAAAAAAGTCCAGGGACTCCATCACGGTAAGCCGGGTCAGCTCATAGATGGATAAACGATTAATCTTTACAGCCAGCGCTTCCGGTTTCAGCCTCTTGCCCTGACAAGCCGGGCAAGGCCGTTCTGTCATCAGACCTTCTATTTCATTCCGGACATAGTCCGAGGTCGATTCCTTATATCGGCGGTTAAAATACGGAACCAGTCCTTCAAAAGGCGCTTTCCAATATTTTAATTCATCAAAGACATTGTAGTAACTGAATTTTATCGGTGAATCAGAGCCATAGACCAGGGCCTGCCACTGCTCCGGTGTCAGATCTTTCACCGGGCAATCCAGACTGAACCCAAATTTTTCGGCCAGCCCCTGCAGCAGGGCAGGATAATAGCTCGAACTCGATTTCGCCCACGGCACGATTGCACCTTCATTGATCGACTTGCTGCGGTCGGAGATAATCAGATCAATATCTGCTTCCAGATTCGCCCCGAGTCCGGTACACGACGGACAGGCCCCGAATGGGCTGTTGAAAGAAAACAGTCTTGGAGCAATCTCGTCGATTGCGATTCCGCAGTCCGGGCACGCAAAATTTTCGCTGAACAGAATCTCTTCCTGACCCGCGATATCGACCAGAACCGTACCTTCGGCGAGCTTCAGCGCAGTCTCGATTGAGTCGGCAAGCCGGGCGGTGCTGTCGGGCTTCAGGGAGATTCTATCGACAACCACATCAATGGAGTGCTTTTTGTTTTTTTCAAGAAGTATTTCCTCACTGAGATCTCTGACTTCTCCGTCCACCCTCACCCGGACGTAGCCGCTTTTTCTGACCTGTTCGAGTGTCCGGACGTGCTCTCCTTTTTTTCCTTTGATCACCGGTGCTAGAATCTGCAGACGGGTTTTCTCCGGATAGCTTAGTAATTGATCCACCATCTGCTGGACGGTCTGTTGGCTGATCTCTTTACCGCAGTTCGGACAATGCGGATGACCGACCCTCGCATAAAGCAGTCTGAGATAATCATAGATTTCCGTTACCGTTCCTACGGTTGATCGCGGATTGCGGCTGGTCGTCTTCTGATCAATGGAGATCGCGGGTGATAGTCCTTCAATATAATCGACATCCGGTTTGTCCATCTGCCCCAGAAACTGGCGGGCATAAGCTGAAAGAGATTCAACATAACGTCTTTGACCTTCAGCGTAAATGGTGTCAAAAGCCAGAGATGATTTTCCTGAGCCGGACAGGCCGGTAATCACGACGAGCTTGTCCCGCGGAATATCGACATCAACGTTTTTGAGGTTATGAACACGGGCGCCCCTAACCTTGATATAATCCTGGGTCATACATTTCCTCCATATAGCTTCTAAAGATAATATGGCAATGTTTTTACTTGATTCTGTTGCTTAACTCTTCTACTTGAATTCTAATGCTCAATTCTCTTCTTTTTCAGCATGATTCTTTACTAATAGCCACGATCTTATCTTACACCAAAAAACAGAAAAAGGGAACATTTGTTCGCATTCATTTACCTTCTTTTTTTACGTGATCTGTTCTGTTTCTCGGAAGGATAGTTTTTGCCGGATTTAGAGTGACTGCTCCTTGTCATACCAGCATACTCTCCTTTCAGTTCAATAATCGCATCCCTCAAATCAGCTGCGCGTTCAAAATCCAGTTCTCTGGCAGCCTTAAGCATCTCTTCTTCCAGGACCTGAATAGTTTTCTCCTGTTCCTCTGGTGTTAACTTGACGCCTTTTTCCCCATAGGCCGTCTTTTTTTCCGCAACTTTCGTCGCTTCAGGCACTTCATAAATCTGCTTGTGAATAGTCTGCGGGATAATTCCATGTGTTCTGTTATATTCTTCCTGGATCGCCCGGCGACGGTTGGTCTCACCAATCGCGGCTTTCATGGATTCCGTCATATTGTCCGCATACATGATGACTTTTCCGTTGACATTACGTGCCGCCCGGCCGACAGTCTGGATCAAAGACCTTTCCGATCTTAAGAACCCTTCCTTATCAGCATCAAGAATCGCCACAAGGGATACCTCAGGCAGATCAAGTCCTTCCCTTAAAAGATTAATTCCGATAATCACATCGATTTCTCCGAGACGGAGTTCTCTTAGGATTTCAAGCCTCTCAAGGGTTTGGATATCAGAATGAAGATATCTGACATTAATATTCAACTGTTTCAGATAGTCGGTCAGGTCTTCGGCCATTCTCTTAGTCAGCGTTGTCACGAGGATTCTTTCGTCCCTGACAATCCGCTGACGGATCTCGCCGATCAGGTCATCAATCTGCCCCTGAGTGGGCTTCACAATGATTTCGGGATCAATCAGACCTGTAGGCCGGATAATCTGCTCGACAACCTCGCGGCAGTGCTCCATTTCGTATGGTCCGGGGGTCGCACTGACGTAGACCCTTTGAGGTACAACCATTTCGAATTCAGGGAAACGCAGCGGCCGGTTATCTATGGCTGAAGGCAGACGGAAACCATGTTCCACCAGTGTACTTTTCCGCGAGCGGTCCCCTTCGTACATACCTCTGACCTGAGGCAGCGTCTGATGCGATTCATCAATGAACATTAAAAAATCATTCGAAAAAAAATGCAGCAGGGTATAGGGTGTTTCCCCTGGTTTCCGAAACGTAAGATGCCGGGAATAATTTTCAATACCGTTGCAATATCCCATCTCTCGGAGCATTTCAATATCGTAGCGAGTTCTCTGTTCAATGCGCTGAGCCTCCAGCAGCTTTTCCCGGGAGCGGAAATATGCCAGACGCTCTTCAAGCTCCTGCTCAATATTTTCAGCTGCAAGCATTAATTTATCACGTTCGGTAACATAGTGGGAGTTCGGAAAAATAGAGATATGTTTTCTTTCTCCCAGGATTTCACCGGTCAGAAGATTCACCTCGTAAAGATGCTCAATTTCATCGCCGAACATTTCGATCCGGACTGCTTTTTCATCCGTAGAAGCAGGACATACCTCGACGACATCCCCTCTTACCCGGAAAGTTCCGCGATAAAAGGCAGTATCATTCCGATCGTACTGGATTTCAACCAGCTTGCGCAGTATCTGATTGCGTTCTATTTCCTGGCCCTGCCGCAAAGACAGAACCATATCCCGGTACTCGTCCGGGGATCCCATACCATAGATGCAGGAGACACTGGCGACAACGATGACATCTCTTCTTTCAAACAAAGCTGCTGTGGCCGAATGCCGCAGCTTTTCTATTTCCTCATTGATGGAAGCGTCTTTTTCAATATAGAGGTCATTGGATGGAACATAAGCTTCCGGCTGATAATAATCATAGTAACTGACAAAATATTCAACCGCATTTTCTGGGAAAAATTCCTTAAACTCGCAGTACAGCTGTCCGGCCAGCGTCTTGTTGTGCGCCAGAACCAGGGTGGGCTTTTGAACGCGTTCGATAATGCTGGCCATCGTAAATGTTTTGCCTGATCCGGTAACCCCCAGTAGCGTCTGGTGTTTTTTGCCGGCAAGGACGCCTTCAGCAAGCTTGTCCACTGCCTGGGGCTGATCTCCGGAAAGACTATAAGGAGCCCGCAGTTGAAATTCCATAGAATATCCCTCCATCAAAGACAGTACATTTATTATATCATTTTGTTCTTATTCCCGCATTTTTCTTTCATCCTTGATGGAGGTCCGTCAAAATACTGCTCAGGAGCTCGCTGCGAAAATGGTCCAATCCCCTGAAATTCACGGAGTCATTAATCAAATTTTTTAATTCGAGGCGCTTCTTTCTGTATTGTTCAAGAATAGCTATCAGCTCCGTACTGTGACCCATCCGGAAACCCTGCTCTTCAATCCGGCAGGGATTGCCTTTCCAGACAGCCAGGTTCTTTTCCGGGAAGAGCAGACCGACGATTGTGTACGGTTTTAGCGGATGAACAATGATTTCCATGGCCTGCCCCAGGCATTTAACCTCTTCGAGCAGTACCCGCAGAAGGTGAGCTGACTCTTCGCCGTCCAGGCAAATCCGGTCAAAATCCCGAATATATCTCGGAGCAAGGTTTAGCCACCCCTCTAATTGAAGGCTATGGAGAAAATAAAACGACAGATTGTTTGCTTTTATTCTGGAAAGAATTCGCGTGATCTCATCAATATGCGGCGAGTCATCACCTTGCTGGCCGCCTTGCTGATCGCCTTTCCAGGCCAAAGACAGGACAGTGTCCATGTTCCTGGTTTTGTCTTGACAGGCGGACCCATCCTCCTCATATTCCTTTTCTTTTTTTGGCACATAGTCTTTTCCAAGCTGGGCAATGATGTCCTGCTCAATGTCAGCAAGACTTGCTCCGAGCTGACTGATTTTTGGACTGTACTCTTCCAGTCTGCTCTGGCGGCAGAAGGAAGAAAAATCAATTTCACGGTGGTATGGACCGCTAAAGTTTGATTGCCAGTTAAATTCATTCTTATCGAGTAAGCATATTTTATGCTTGGGCAGATACAGACCGGCAACTGAATCGGCTTCCCTAATCGACCTGATATAATCAATATCATTTCCACGGTCAATTAGCTGAATGCCGATGAGCTTCATCATGGTTGATTTTCCGGTACCCGGACCGCCCGTAAGAATATATGTATATTTAATTTCTTTCAGCAGTTCCGGCAGCAGTGATACGTAACCGTAAGGCGTGAATGCCTCAATATAATAGTGACGAATCTCACTTGTATTCCCCATGATGATTCCTCCAGTTCAATAATGTCTGTGAGATATTCTATGCAAATGGAACAGCCAGCGTTCTCCCGTCAAACCAGAAATGCAATGTTCATTACAATCTCTTTTCTTAGAAAAGCTGCGCCACACAATCCATGCTTCGCCCACAGCGAAACTGTGTCAGACTGATCATAGGGAAATAAGCAGATCTGCTTTAACTCTCTATGTGTATGTTTATTTTAAGAATGTATTACTAGGATGAGATTGCTCGTTAAATAAATCCGCAGCAGAACGGGTTTAATCATTCGTTCCGCTGCGGATTCTGTTTAGAGAAAAACACCTTTGACGTTTTCCATTTGGCTGAATAAAGATACTGTATCCTATTCTATCCTACTGAATTTTCTGCAGCAGGGCTTCAACCGCCTTGCTCAGCTGACTGTCGAAGACAGGCTCGGTGGGAAGGATGGTAGGCTTTTCTCCTTCTTTAAGTTCGACTTCAACATCGGGCTCGATTCCCAATTTATTAATATCATTTTTTTTCGGTGTCAAATATTTGTCCGTCGTCAGCTTTACGCTGGTGTTGCCATCAAGGGTAAATACCGTCTGCACGACACCCTTGCCATACGTCTTCGTCCCAACCAAAGTCCCGCTTCCGTAATCCTTGACTGCCCCGGATACAATTTCTGCTGCTGAGGCTGTATATTCGTTGGTTAAAATGACAATGGGCATATCGATATATTCAGCAGTCGATTCTTTCGTATCTACGACGGCGTTCCTATTCACGATGTGAACAATCGGCCCCTCCGGCACCAAAAAACTTGCTACTTTAATTGCGGCATTGACTTCTCCTCCGTAATTATAACGAAGATCAATAATTAAACCCTTATATTTAGTCAGATCCATCTTCTGTAAAACCTTCTCAAGTTCATCTCCTGTATTCATATTGAAACTGGAGATATCAATCAGCCCGATATCAGGCCTTCCCGGCAGGGAGATCCCTTCAACCGTCGGAACATTGATATAGTCACGGATAAGACTTACAGTAAATTCTGTCTTCGTCTTCGGCCGGTAAATTTTAACCGTCACCTTGGTCCCGGGCTCTCCTCTTAAAATCGCGACTGCTTCATCTTGGCTGATCGTGGAAACATCGGTCTCGTCAATTTTGGTGATAATATCTCCCGCTTCGAGTCCTGCCCTTTCAGCTGGAGAACCTTTGATCGGACGCATAACAACTAATTTTTCCGGATCTGCCGTACTTAAATGTACACCGATCCCTCCAAAGGTACCCTGGATCGAATTCATCAGCACTTTGTTTTCCTCGGCATCCTGGAAAGATGAATACGGGTCCAGCGAACTGACCATCCCTTCGATTGCCCCGTCAACGAGTCCCGCACGGGATGTTCCATTTAAATACTGGGTGTCAATAAGATAGACCACCCGCATAAGCCTTCCAAGGTGATCATAATTGGCCAGTACAAATCCACCAACAACAAGTGCCAGCCCCAGACAAAATATCAGGCCGACTGCGGCGGCCTGTATAAAAGCTTTTTTCCAATTCAAACGGTTGAACAAACGTCCACTTCCCTATCAAACTCATTTATTCTTTGTTAGTATATGCAGACTTGTACAAGTTAAGTCCAATTGATTAAAAATAGGCCATCGGGTTCGTCGGAGTGCCGTCTTTACGCACTTCAAAATGCAGGTGAGCCCCGGTACTCCATCCTGTTGATCCAACATAACCGATTGTTTGGCCGGCTACCACTGTTGTCTTGACTGCAACTGCCCTTGAAGACATATGGCCGTAAAGCGTTGAAATTCCATTACCATGGTCGATAATAATGGCATTTCCATAGGCGCCGTACCAACCGGAAAAGATCACCGTACCGGATCCTGCTGCTACAATCTTCGCCCCGTATGGTGCACCGATATCAACGCCGGTGTGCAGTTTATACTGTTTTGTTATCGGATGAACCCTGTATCCGAAAGTACTGGTAATATACTTGTATCCTGGAGCAGGCCAGACACTAACTGTCCCAGTAACTCCTCCGGTGTTATTCTTCTGCAATTCACGAATTTTTGACTCAAGTGCTTTGGAGTCCTTCTCCAGCTTATCAATTTGTTCGAGCAGCGCTTCCTGATCCTCCTTATTCTCAGCGAGTGCTACTTCTTTTTTTGACTTGCTGCTGTCCAAATAATTCCTTGCTGCTTCCGCCTGTTGTTTTAAGTTCTCCGCCTCATCCATTTTAGCGACTAGAAGTTCCTTTTTTTCATCTAAATCCTGTTTCTGAACGCGAATATCGCTTAAAATGGTTTGATCATTTTCAACTAGGCAGCTTAGATATTCTACTCTGGAAATGAAGTCGGATAAATCTGTGGATTGGAATAGAACTTCCAGATAGTTTACCTGACCTTCTTCATAGATCGCGCGTACCCGACTGCGCAGGGTATCTTGTCTTCCTTTCAGTTCCTGCTGCTTGGCTGTCACTTCCGCTTGAATCGCCGTTACTTCTTCCTGGGCATTCGCATAGGCGTTTTCTTTTTGATCCAGATCCACTTCAGCATCAGAAATCTGGGTTGTCAGCTGCTGAATCTGTTTCTCCATTTGTTGAGCTTTAGTTGTCAGGCTCTTCAGGCTTCCTTCCGCGTTTTTCTGCTGATTAAGAATCTTTTCCTGCTGCTTAAGGGCATCAGACAGTTCATCCGCGGTCACAGGAAAATTGAAAGTAACCATTAGGGTTAAAACAATCAACAAAACAGCCGGTCTTGTCTTTTTAATCATATTTTACGCCATTCCTCCCAAATAAAACTCAAAGCTCGTTAACCTTTGACGTCTAAAACCATAGAAAACTTATTTTAAAGGTTCAAAAATTTTCGTACAGAGAACGCACTTGCCAGAAATCCCATGGCAACTCCGCCCAGAACCATCAGCAAAAGCACATTGATAATGAACTGTTGACTGCTGACAACAGGCAGGAAACTCAAGGTCGATATAATATACTGAAGGAGCCAAGTATAGGTAGACCCAACCAGCGCAACGGCCAGGATTGCCCCGACCATACCGATGACAATCCCTTCGATAATAAAAGGCCAACGGACAAAGGATTTGCTGGCACCAACCAGGCGCATGATTTGAATCTCTTTCTCTCTTGAATTTACATTGGTTTTAATATTTAAAACAATTAAGAAGAAAGAAGCACAGGTAAATGCGGCAACAACGCCAATCCCAACCCAGCGAAGCCACTGAGTAAAGACAATCAGTTTTTCAACAAAGCCCTGTCCATAACGGACTTTTTCGACTCCGGTTAACCCACTTACCTGGGAAGTGATGTCTTTGACGAGACGGGCATCGGTCGTTGTAATTGTAATCTTATCCGGAAATGGGTTCACTCCGCCCAAATCCTCCAGAAGAGAGTCGGAACCCATAGATTCCTGAAATTCTATAATAGCCTGATCTTTAGTGGTAACCGTAACGGTTGCGACACCTTCAAGTTTTTGAATCTGACTTTTTAAATCGGTAATTTGTGCTGTCTCCAGATGATCATTTAAAAACACGGCAATTTCTACCTGGGATTCAAAAGTCTCGGCAATGTTCGATGTGTTGACTAAAAAGAAAACCGAATAACCAAGGATTGTTAAAGAAATCATCACTGTTAAAATGGATGCGGCACTGAGCCAGAAATTTCGTTTCAATGATACCAGAGACTGGATTAGAACATATTTTGCTGAGTTAAGTGACAATTTTATATGCCCCCTCTATGCTGTCATCAACAATCCTGCCTTCTTCAATCTTTATTACCCTCTTATTCATTTGTTCAATAATGTACCTGGCATGTGTTGCCATCACGACCGTGGTACCCAGCTTATTGACATGGTTCAGCAGTTCCATGATACTCCAGGAAGTATCGACGTCGAGATTCCCTGTGGGTTCATCCGCAACCAGCAAAGCGGGTTTGTTGACCAGCGCTCTGGCAATGCAAACGCGCTGTTGTTCGCCTCCTGAAAGTTCGGAAGGGAAGGCATTCTTTTTCTTAGCAAGGCCAACCAAATCCAAAATCGTATTCGTATTATCTCTGGTTTCTTTCATACTTTTACCAATAACCTGCTGGGCAAAAGCAACGTTTTCAAACACGGTTTTTGCCGGGAGCAGCTTGAAATCCTGAAAAATAACACCAATTTTTCTTCTGATCAATGGCACATGGCTGGAAGACATTCTGACAAGATTAACATTATCGATAAGTACCTGTCCCCGCGTGGCAATTTCTTCCCGGTAGAGCAGTTTGATCAGTGTCGATTTGCCAGCCCCGCTGGCACCAACCAGAAATAGAAAATCTCCCTTAGCAACGTCTAGATTGACGCCGAACAGAGCACGGGCGCCATTCGGATAAATTTTAGAAACATTCTTTAGCTTAATCATTCATTGTCCTCCGGAAGCCTATTAACATTTAATTCTTCGACATTTTGTGTTATTTTCCTGTCTAAGACAACTAAAAAAATTAAACATTTCCTGAAAAATGGCAAAATCTCAGAAATGCATTCCACAATTGTTAAACGAATAGTGTAAAAAATGAATATATTGACAAATGACGGCAATTGAAAGAACAAATTGAGCAAAAGTAAAAAGCAGAATACTCCTCTTTAGGAATATCCTGCTTATATTTGTTCTGAAGCTCTTTATTTTTTGGCAATGACTCGTTTTACAGCTTCGATAATGTCTTTTGCTGTAAGATGATATTTCACCAGCAATTCATCCGGACGACCGGACTCCCCAAAAACATCATTGATCCCGATCCGGCAGAGTGGAACAGGACAATTTTCGCTTAATACTTCTGCCACAGCACTTCCAAGCCCGCCAATAATACTATGCTCTTCTGCAGTGACAACCGCTCCGGTTCGTTGCGCCATTTGGATAATGGTCTGTTTGTCCAGCGGCTTAACAGAAGCACAATTGACAACCGCAACATTGAAATCCTGCCCGCTAAGTTCATTCGCGGCCTTCAGCGCTTCCGCCACCATAAGTCCATTTGCAATTATGACAGCATCTTTGCCGTCTTTCAGTACATTGGCCTTGCCAATCTCAAACTGATAGGAAGCAGACTCAAAGAGCACCGGTAACGCCAGTCTACCGAGCCGAATATAGACAGGACCCTGGTAAGCTGCAGCGGCTTTGATGACCTGACTCGTTTCCTCTGCGTCAGCAGGAACCAGTACTGTCATGTTCGGCACCGAACGCATCAGCGCCACATCCTCCACCGCTTGGTGGGAGGCACCGTCTTCACCTACACTGATTCCCGCATGAGTAGCCGCAATCTTCACATTGAGTTTCGGATAAGCGATGGAATTTCTGATCTGTTCGAAGGCCCTTCCTGTCGCAAAGATTGCAAAGGTACTTGCAAAAGGAATTTTGCCCGCCGCTGCCAGCCCTGCAGAAACCCCCATTAAATTTTGTTCGGCTATCCCCATGTTGATAAAACGGTCCGGAAAGACCTTGGCAAAATCAGCCGTTTTTGTTGATTTGGACAAATCGGCATCCAAAACAACAATATCCTTATTCTCCTCGCCAAGCTGCACAAGCGTTTTTCCGTAGGCATCTCTTGTTGCAACTTTTTGCGCTTTATTCAGATCAAACATCTCTGCCATTAGTTTTCACCTCTCAGTTCAGCCAGGGCTGCTTCCGCTTGATCAGGACTGGGTGCATTTCCATGCCAGCCCGCCTGGTTTTCCATAAAGGATACCCCTTTTCCTTTAATGGTTTTGGCGATAATCATTGTCGGTTTGCCCTGCACTTGTTTCGCTGCTTCCAGGGTATCCGTCAGTGCTTGAATGTCATGACCATTAATCTCCAAAACATTCCATCCAAAGGCTCTCCATTTGTCGGCAAGTGGAGAAGAATTCATGACTTTTTCCGTTGCCCCGTCAATTTGAAGCCCGTTAAAGTCGAGAATGCCAATCAAATTATCGAGCTGATAATGGGCTGCCGCCATTGCCGCTTCCCAAACCAGACCCTCATTCATTTCACCATCACCTACGAGGCAATATACTTTGTAGGTTTTTTGATCCATTTTGCCGGCTAGGGCCATACCGACTGCCGCTGAAATACCCTGTCCCAGAGAACCTGTGGACATATCGACTCCCGGGACCTTTTTCATATCCGGGTGCCCCTGAAGAAAGTGCCCGGTCTGCCGAAGATGCTGCAGTTCTTCGCGCGAAAAATATCCTTTCTCCGCCAAGGCTGCATATAGTACCGGGGCAGCATGCCCTTTACTGAGCACGAAACGATCCCGCTCGGACCATCCAGGATTGGCCGGATCAATATTCATGATTCGGAAATATAAGACAGCAAGGATATCTGCGGCCGAAAGGCTGCCGCCAGGATGGCCTGATTTAGCTTTTAGCAGCATTTCGATGATGTCCTGACGTATTCTGCAAGCGATTTTTTTTAAATCTGACATGTTATAAGGGTTCCTCCTTTGCTTTGTTCCGATCCTTTGTTCCGAGTTATTTATTCTGTCCGACGATATGCTGAAGGTACGTCGAAATGAATGGATCAATTTCCCCGTCCATCACCGCATTGACATTCCCAGTTTCATAGCTGGTCCGATGGTCTTTAACCATGCTGTATGGATGAAAGACATAAGACCGAATCTGGCTCCCCCAGGCAATATCATTTTGCTCTCCACGGACCTCAGATATTTCCTCTTCCTGTTGTTTTCGCTTTAATTCTAAAAGCTTTGCCTGAAGAACCCGCATGCAATAAGCCCTGTTCTGAATCTGTGAGCGTTCGCTCTGACACTGAACAATAATTCCGGTAGGAAGATGGGTGATCCGGACTGCCGAGTCCGTTTTATTAACATGCTGCCCGCCGGCTCCGCCTGAACGGTACGTGTCCACCTTTAAATCTTCAGCATCAATGGTTATTTCCGTATCATCAGTGACTTCGGGAATCACATCGACTGAGGCAAAGGAAGTGTGCCGCCGTCCGGAGGCGTCAAAAGGAGAGATACGCACCAGACGGTGTACCCCTTTCTCACATTTGGTATAGCCATAGGCATTTTCCCCGGCTAATGAAAATGTCGCACTTTTAATACCTGCTTCTTCTCCCGGGAGAAGATCAAGCGTCTCGACTTTAAATCCCCGGCGTTCACCCCAGCGTACATACATCCTGTACAGCATCTGTACCCAATCTTGGGATTCTGTCCCGCCTGCACCGGAATGCAACGTTATAATCGCATTATTACGGTCATAAGGCCCGCTGAGCAAGATCTCAAGCTCCAAATCAGCAAACGTGTTTTTCAATTCAACAATGGTGTTTTCAATTTCCGGTTCCAAAGAGATATCGTCTTCCTCTACAGCCAGCTCCCAGAGCCCAGCAATGTCCTCAATCTGTTCCTGAAGCTGTTGATGAACCGTAACCTTATCCTTCTCTCGGGTCAATTCCTGCATAACCTTTTGCGCTGCAGAAGGGTCATCCCAGAAGCCAGGTTTGTTGAGTTCGTCCTCAAGCTTGGCAATCTTTATCTGACGGCCAGCAACGTCAAAGAGAAACCCTCAAATCTGCTAAACGCATTTTTAGATTCTCAATTTCTTTCTTCCAATCGGTGAGCATTTTTCCACCCCTAGATTATTTTTTCCAAAGCTTATTAAAGTAAAACAAATCTGTTTTGTCAATACTTTATTTAGCTGTTGATTCCGCAACATTTTTTATATTTCTTCCCGCTTCCGCAAGGACAGGGATCATTCCGGCCAATCTGCTCCCCGATTTTACGGGGCTTTTTGACATGTTCCTGTTCTTCCTCATAACGGTTCTCTGAGACCTTTTGTGCCTGTTCAGGGACCTGCGTTGTAATCCGAGGCGTTACTCTCAGGATATAAGTAGCGACGTCCTCCTGGATGGATTCTACCATGCCCTGAAACATATCAAAAGCTTCATTCTTGTATTCAAGGAGCGGATCACGCTGTCCGTAAGCTCTTAAACCAATCCCTTCCCGAAGGCTGTCCATCGCATCAAGGTGTTCCTTCCAACGGGTATCTACAACCTGAAGGACTACTGCTCTTTCAATTTGGCGCATAAGCTCTGAACCGTACTGGGCTTCTCTGCTCTCATATAATTCATGTATACCGTCAATCAATAGCTCTTCAACTTCTTCTTTAGCTAAATTACCAATCTGTTCAGGTGTAAATTCATGATCAGGTAAAATAACATTGTCGACATAATCTAGGAAACTGACCATATCCCATTCTTCCGGATACGGACTGTTTCCGCTGTAACGTGCAATGGTATCAGCAATGACTTTTTCAATCATTTCCATTACCTGTTCCTTAAGGTTTTCTCCTGTAAGAACGGATCTGCGCTGTGAGTAGATAATCTCACGCTGCTTGTTCATGACATCGTCATAATTCAGCACGTGTTTACGGATGTCAAAGTTTCTGCCTTCGACTCTCTTTTGGGCTGTTTCAATACTGCGGCTCACAATTCTGGATTCGACAGGAACACTATCATCCATCCCGAGTTTGTCCATCAGTCCTGCAATATTGTCGCCACCGAAAAGCCGCATCAAATCATCATCAAGCGAAATATAGAACTGGGAAGATCCCGGGTCACCCTGACGTCCGGAACGTCCCCGCAGCTGATTATCAATCCGGCGGGATTCATGCCTTTCCGTTCCGATAATATGCAATCCGCCAAGTTCTTTGACGCCTTCCCCAAGAACAATATCTGTTCCTCTGCCTGCCATATTGGTTGCAATGGTTACCATACCCGGTTCCCCCGCCTTGGCGACGATCTGGGCTTCCAGTTCATGAAACTTAGCATTTAGCACCTGGTGCGGAACACCTTTCTTTTTTAGCATGTCGCTGAGCTTCTCGGATTTTTCAATGGAAATCGTTCCAACAAGTACTGGCTGACTCTTGGCATTCTTCTCCGCAATGTCCGCAACTACGGCGTTAAACTTGCCCTCTTCCGTCCTGTAGATAACATCAGGCAGATCCTGTCTGACCATTGGAAGATTTGTCGGCACTTCTACGACGTCCAACCTGTAAATATTAATAAATTCTTGTTCTTCCGTTTTCGCGGTACCAGTCATGCCGCCAAGTTTCTTAAACATCCGAAAAAAGTTTTGAAACGTAATGGTTGCCAGCGTCTGAGACTCTCTCTCAATCTTGACGTTTTCCTTGGCTTCAATCGCTTGATGAAGTCCCTCGCTGTATCTGCGTCCAAACATTAAGCGGCCTGTAAATTCATCAACAATAATAACCTGGCCATCCTTCACCACATAGTCGCGGTCACGCTTGAACAGGGTATGCGCTTTCAAAGCCTGATTGACGTGATGCGCAACTTCATTGTGCAGGTCATCGTATAAGTTATCCACCCCAAGCATGGTTTCAACCCTGGATACCCCATTCTCCGTCAATGTTACAACTCTGTCTTTTTCATTAACATGATAGTCTTCCTCCGGTTTAAGGCGGGGGACAACCTTTGCAACTCGGTAATACAGCTCTGTAGGTTTATCAGCTTCTCCGGAAATAATCAGTGGTGTCCTGGCTTCATCGATCAGAATCGAGTCAACTTCGTCCACAATGGCATAATTGAGCTCCCGTTGGACGACAGCGGCAGGATTGACGGACATATTATCTCTTAGATAGTCGAATCCGAATTCATTATTCGTGCCATACGTAATGTCGGCATTATAGCTAGTCCGCCGCTGTTCGTGCGTAAGACCATGCACGATCAAACCAACGGATAAACCAAGGAAGTTATAAACCTGTCCCATCCAGTTGGCATCACGGGTAGCCAGATAATCGTTAACCGTCACAACATGGACACCCAGCCCGGTTAAGGCATTTAGATACGTAGGCAAGGTTGCAACCAGCGTTTTGCCTTCCCCTGTCTTCATTTCAGCGATTCTTCCATCGTGAAGGACCATTCCGCCGATAAGCTGAACATCATAGTGCCGCTGTCCGAGAACTCTTTTTGAAGCCTCCCTGACGACTGCAAAGGCTTCCGGCAAAAGATCATCCAATGTCTCGCCCTGTTCCAGTCTTTCCTTGAATTCTACTGTTTTTGCTCTGAGTTCATTATCAGAGAGCACCTGTATAGATGGTTCCAGCTGATTGATTTTATCAACTTTCTTTTGGTACTTTTTTATATCTCTGGCGTTGTCATCAATCAAATTTTTTAAAAAACCCATTTTGGTCCACCTTTCACCTTGCGCGGTGTGCTTAATATGATTATTCTATCACTGTCTTACTGAAGGTTCAATCTGAGCAAAAAGATATCCCGCATAGGCGGGATACTTTTTTGCTCAGGATATGCGATTAATAAACCTGAGTCGTTCATCTGTTTTAGTATTCCGGCTCCAGTAAGCCATAACCGCCGTGTTTGCGCCGGTAAACAATATTTATCTGCTCCGTATCTGCATTGGCAAATACGAAAAAATTATGTCCGATCAGGTCCATCTGCATCACTGCTTCGTCAATCGACATAAGCTTAGCTGAAAACTTTTTCGTTTTTACAATGCTATTATTATCAAAGATTTCTTCATCATCATCGAGGATATAGCTCGGCTCCTCCTTCGCGGATTTTATTCTCTTTTTCCCAATACGCTTGCGGTATTTTTCCATTTGGCGTTCCAGCTTATCCACTACCAGGTCGATGGAGGAATACATATCATCTGTTTCTTCCTCACCTCTCAGGAGAAATCCGTTCAGCGGGGCAGTAACCTCAACTTTTTGACGTTCTTTTTCTACGGACAGCATGACTTGAATATCGAGAAAATCATCGGAGTACTTCTCCAGCTTACGGACTCTTTTTTCAACATAATCCTTCAGCGCGTCCGTTATTTTCATTTGCTTGCCTCGAACATTGATATTCATAGTCTCAACCCCTTTCGCCTGATATAGTATTATAATTCATCTTTTCTAATTAAATTCCTGCCATATTTTATCTTTGTCTAGAAGTATTATTACCTTAACAAACTGAAAACATCCTGAGAAGCAGTATCTTGTTAACCTTAAAATGATATATAATGGCCATCCATGGCTATTGAAGGATCGAGGCATACCCAGGCGCACTGACATCCAGGGATGGACTAATACCACGGTGCCATGGATAGCAAGAAACAGTAGATAACGCAGTATTGCGAAAAATTTGCCGTCAGGATATATGGGATTTCGGGTTAATATGAGACTAGCATTTCGGTTTATTGAAGTTATACACAACAAATTGTGGATAATGTTGATAACTTTACTTTTTGGCGTATATTTTCATTTTTATTGGTGGATAAAATTGTGAGCAGTCCATCGATTAGTACAATAGTCCTATTTTTGTCTTTATTCTGCAATTTTCTGTAAAAAATAATTTTTCTTCGGCAAATTGTCTTATTCTTCTTTACCCGCGCCAAGACAAAAAGCATAGACCTTCTTTACCCCATTCTTTTTTAGTACCCCGGCGCATTCTTCGAGTGTTGAGCCTGTTGTCACCACATCATCAATCAGCCAGACAATTTCCCTGAGATCACTGTAATCGGGTTTAACTGAGAAGGCGTCCCGGAGGTTCCGTAGCCTTTGTCTGCGTCCAAGTGTAGTCTGAGGAATTGTATCCTTTATTCGGTCAAGCAGATCCTGATAGGGAATTACCAGCTGTCTACTGATGATCGAGGCCAGCACCTCTGCTTGATTGAATCCTCTTTGAGCCAGCCTGTCCCGATGCATCGGTACCGGAATCACTAGGTCAGGAGGCGGCAAGCTGCGGATTACCCATGGTATGATCATTTCTGCCAGAGACGCCAGCAAATATGGCTGTCCCTTATATTTAATTTGCTGGACCAGTTCTTTCCAGGCACCTTTGTAATGACCCAGGCAGGTTACCTTATCCAATCTTTTTGGGCCTTTTCCTGTTTCACAATTTCGGCAACGTGTTTTGGTCTCGGCAAGAATTTTGCCGCAAGAATCGCAGCGAGGCAAATCCGGAAAGAAGTAGGTCTGCTGACAAATCAGACAGACCGGTTCGGCTGATACATTGCCGCAAAGCAGACAATACGCTGTCTTTTCATACCACAAAAGCGCTGCGTTTTCTTTAAGTTTCGAGAATAGATCAACCATTCAGACAGCCCCATTCTTCAGCTAGCCTATTCTGGTCCTGAATCCAGCGATTGGCCTCGATCATGGCCCGGGTTTGTTTGGCATAAATAAAAACAGCTCTTCCAACCGGACATTCTGCACTCCGGCCTGTTCTGCCGGCCATCTGGACCAAAGCCCTCGCATCATAGAGGGCATGATCCGCAAATAAAACTGCAACCTGTACACCTTTGATGGTTATGCCTCTTTCTAAAATGGATGTACAGACAAAAATATCAATATCGCCCTGCCTGAAAAGTACGGTTTTTTTTCTCCTTGCAGCATCTGAGCTCCAGCTTCCCTCCACGCACAGATCGCCAAAAGCTGTTTTCAGCACACCCGTCCATTCTTTAACCAACGCAACTGTGGGGACAAAGACCAGAATCGGACCGTCCGTAATTAATTCCAGCAATATTTTTTTTAATTTAACCACCGAACGATCCCCGGTCAATCTATTTTTTTGCCATTCAGGGACCGGAACAGGAAAGCCATGATGTCTAGCAGGGAGTCTGACAATCGTGCATTCCCGGCTCTTGACCCGTGATAGAATTTCTGCAGATGGTGTCGCTGTCAGACAGATAATTTGCCCATCTGGCCTTAACGCCTGTCTGATTCCATATTCCAGGACGCTGCTTCCTTCATACGGATAGGCGTCAGTCTCATCAAGAATAATCAAGTGAAAAGCCTGATAGAATCTCAGAACCTGATGCGTTGTTGCGACGGTTAGCTTTGAGGGCTCCATATCCTGCGGCAGCGCTCCACTTAGAATTTTGATATTGTATTCCGAAAAATTTTTCTGCAAACGAGGCTGAACATCATGCACAACGTCCTGTCTAGGTGCCGCAAAAAGAACCTTCTTATTCTGACGCAAAAAACTGTCGATTAAAGGGAAACAAACCTCTGTTTTTCCAGCACCGCAAGCGGCCCAAAGCAGCGTTTCTTTTGCTTTTTGCCGGTGCACCTGCTGCCAAAGCTCTCCGGCTGCCTTTTCCTGCGCAAAAGTAAATTCCAGACTATAATTCCGGACAGTTTGATCTGGTTCACACTTATCCGTATCCATCTGTGTTTGACCCACAACATCGACGGAATGAAGCCTAAAAAGAATTTGCAGAGAATTGAGCGGTCCAATTTCCCGACAGTCAAGGCAGGTATATGTATCGCCATACAGTGATGGCCATTCTTCATAATGACTGCTTCCGCAGCGCCGGCAGAAATACCTGGATCGAACCTGTTCAAAAATCGGCAGCCACGCTGCATTTCCACTCTGCACAGCTTTTTGCATTAAGCCCAGAAGTTCCTTCGTACTAACGCCGAGCTCCTTCTCCACAATCCAAAACTCATTCTCGGCAAGCTGCCTGCCCTCCGCCATTCTTAGGAATTCTTGGTATATGGTTTCATTCTGCAGTACTTCAATATTGAATGCCTCCGGCAAGGCCTCCCGGCTAATATTCTGCCACCAAACCTTCTCTCGAACACCCATATTTTCTTTTTTCATACGCTTTGTTAGCTTTTGGGCAAGCTTATTTTCAAAGTCCCTGTTTATGACTGGTGCTGATGGCAGCACCGGTGAAAATGGCGGCGTGGCTGGTTGGGCGCTTACTGGTTGCACTGTTGGTTTTTTATCAGGCAGCTCTGCTGTGATAGCCAGCAGCTTTTCTAACGGCAACCCAGGGCTCAAATACCTTGTCCACCCTCCCAGGATCAGGCCCGCAGAAGGCAGTGGAGAAAAACAGAATTCTTCATTGTCTTTGGCTAAAATGTAGAAAAGCACGCTTTTGTCCTTATCCTTTCTGAGTATATTGAACCATCAGGCCAGGAAAACGTCTTTCCAGACGGGTCTTGGTTCTTTCCTGCTCGTCTTTAGGAATATTGGCATTCTCCTGCGGCAGCTCTATGCTGACAATCATCCCCTCCTGCCTGTTTCGTGTTTTTCTGACCATGTAAATTTCTTTTTCAATATCCTCATGGTCAAATTCCCTGGCCTCAATAGCCAAAATCACATTGTCAGTGATTGTCTTCACCTGCCGCGATTTATTTGTTCCAAAAGCCTCAATCCGTTCAGACAGGGCATCCGGAAGCTCCCACTCATATTGTCCTGCCCATAGCCAAAGAATAATCAAACCTACCACCAATACCCCATAGATAAGCATCATGTACCTGACCTGCCTTTGCCGTAAATCATTCATTCTTCTGATTATTCCTATCATATGCTTCAGCTAAGCAAGGCGGTTCTTATCTTCTTCTGATTCTCTGCTTTTTCCCCGGTATTCATCCCGACCAGCAGCCAAAACAAGATGCCGATCATCCCAAAAGACATATCCACATCAATCAGGCTGTGCAGTCCCAAAAATAGAGCTGCTGCTTTTGTGCAGATCGTTCCGAGGTTATCCCCGTTCCAAAGGTCCTGGACAAAGCTCCTAAGTCCTTGCCAGGCCCAAAGCATTAAGAACAAGACGGCAATGATCCCCTGATTTAAAAGCACCCGACAAAATGAAGAATGGGTATCCAATGTCCAATAAGGAGTGGTTTGAATAAAGGAAAAACCGAGCCATCCTCCCGCCTGCGGCAGAAAATATGCATCTCTGGCAAGCCGGATACTGTCAGCGTAATACGCAATTCTTTCCGCCAGGCTGGTATTTGTCCAGGAACATAAATGACTGAAGGGCACCTGTATACTTGAAACTGCAGGGTAAAGGACAATGATCAAACACACAAAAAGTATTATTCCGACTGACACCTGAGAACGCTTTTCGGTTACAGTTCTGATGCTGTCCATATTTATAATATTCTTTTGAGTTAAAGCTCTCTTTTTTAGCAATAGAATCGGAATAAACAACAAAAGCAGCAGCACCGAAGCCCTTGATCCTGTGGATAGAATACTTATCCCCAGCAGCAACAAAAAAAATAGGTTAAATTTCCTTTTTCTCAATATTACCATTAATTGGCACACAAGAAAAGCTGCAGCAGAATTTGGATATCCGAAACAGAAGGCATAGCGCCCTTCTTCCGGCGGGCCAGGCGGCAGCCAGATATTTTCACTTCCGGGCAGCCAGGACAGTACCACCGCCAAAATTGTCAGCCATGTCATTCTGTTTAAAAACCTATTTGCTTCCCCGGCAGCCGCCAGCTGTATTCCCCATAAATAAGCGGATAAATATACCAGCCAGCGGAACGCTTCCAGCCAGCCGTCAATTGCCCTGACTGGACTGAATAATCCCGCCAGCGAAAAAAGGCTCAGCAGCAAAAAAATGCTCACCGGATTACGAAAAAAATTTTTGGCGACGACCGTTATAAGACAAACTTGTTTCCAGTGAGCAATCGTGTAGAATATTAAGACAGCACCCAAGACAAGCCACTCCCGGATAAAGAAAATCCCGTGGCATATCATACCCAAAAACATAAACACACTTAGGAAATTTTCTGTCCTCCCGTCATTCACCTTAATCCTCCGCAGGACTTGCAAGTCCAATCATATTTCTCTATCATATTTATAACAGCAGAGAAATATTATGCCAAAGGCTTTGGAGGAGGCAATCTATGTCGATTAATGTTCTTCATCTGATTGGGGGCGGCGAGATCGGGGGGGCTGAGCAGAACGTTCTGAATCTCCTGAAAAATCTGGACAGGCAAAACGTGAATCCTTTTTTGGGATGTCTGGCCAAGGGCTCTGTGCTGGCATCATGCGCACAGTCTTTCGGCATCCCATCTGAAATATTCCCCATGCTGTTCCCTTTTGACCTCTCCCCTTTGCCTACCATTATTGCTTTCTGCCGCAAACATAAGATTGCGTTAATCCATGCCCATGGCACAAGGGGTAACCTTCTGGGGCGGATCGTCGCGAGACTCACCAAAATTCCCTGCATTTCAACCATCCACAGCCTGCCGGAATACGATTATCCGTCTTCCCTCAAAGGCAGGATTTCTCTCTGGGTCGATAACCTCACCCTGCCCTGGTCTGCCGGTATTATTGCGGTATCCGTCAGTCTTAGCCAATCCGCCGCCATCCGGCTGAACAGGAAAGGATTAACTTTGCCGGTAAACGTAATCTATAACGGTAGTGAAATATTTACATTCACGCAACCAGACCAAATGCTCAAGACCTTCCGTCAACAATGGTCAATCCCGGATCATTGTCTTGTTATCGGAACGATTGGTCGTCTGCACCCGGTGAAAGGACAATCTTACCTGATTGAAGCAATGAAATTGCTGACTACGGAAATCCCTAACCTTCACCTGCTCATCATTGGTGAAGGCCCCCTTCATGATCAACTAACCGAACAGCTGACGCTTTCCGGACTTCCATTTACGCTGACCGGCTACCTGCCTTCAGCCTGGCAGGCCCTGCCGGCGATGGATCTGTTTGTATTTCCTTCCCTGAGCGAAGGAATGGGACTGGTTTTACTGGAAGCCGCTCAAGCCGGAATCCCGATTATAGCTTCCAAGGTCGGCGGGATCCCTGAACTTCTGGAAGACCACAAAGAAGCCCTGCTCGTTCCACCGGCTGACCCTGCGGCGCTGGCGCTGGCCTGCAGCAAGGTGCTCAAGGACAGGGCTTTTTCTGCCGAAATGACTGCGAGATCCAGGCAAAAAGCAAGCCTCTTTTCCGTTGAAAAAATGGTTCAGGATACGATAGCTTTTTATAAGAAAATAATGAAAAATTAATAAGCTAAGTGCGTTGTAAAACGGCCACTTAGCTTTTGTTTATAGTCTGATTGGAACTCGGTTGATTGTGATCTGAGAATAGGCTTCATCATTCGTAATTATTATCGATTATACCGATAAAGATTAACTAATTTAATCTGTTATTTTAGGAGCCACGTTCCGGAAAATATTTCTGTTTCAAAACCCTTAGAAGGTACATTGGAAGTACGACTTGCCTTTTTATCCGGCCCGGTTCGCTAATTAGCCGGTAAAGCCATTCCAGCCCTGATTGCCGGAATATCCCAGGGGCACGTTTCACTTCTCCGGACATTACGTCGAATGACCCCCCGACACCCATACTTACTTTAGCCAGCCCTGGATGTTGATGATTCCAGTATTCCTGCCTGGGGGCGCCCAAGCCAATCAAAAGAATATCCGGTGCAAATTGCCTGATCTGCTCAATCATCTCAGGCTCTTCTGCCTGCGTAAAATAGCCATGATGGCACGCCAAGGCTATCTCCGGATACCCCAGGCTCTGCTGCCGAATAACTTTTTCCGCAATGCCCGGCTTCGCACCCAACAGAAATATTCTCCATCCGTGACGGTTGCTTTCCCCGAAAATCCCTGCTGTCAGGTCGATGCCCGTTACTCTTTCTTTGACCGGGCAACCAAGTTTTCGAGCAGCCCAAACGACGCCTACCCCATCCGGTACGACAAGACCAGCTGAATTGATGACTTTCCGAAGACCGGCATCATGTTCAGCTTTGTAAATTAATTCGGGATTTGCGGTTACAATCCGAAGTTCCTGCCCCAGCGAAATTGTATGTTCGATGGCTTCAAGACAGTCATGCAAACCAACCGAATCGATACGCGTTCCCAATATTTCTAATGATTTCATTCTGATCCTCGGGATTCTCACTTAAAACTGTTTTTAAGGACTTTACCTGTCCCTAAAGCAACACAGGAAATCGGATGATCGGCAAGGGTAACAATAAGTCCCGTCTCCTTAGAAATCCTCAAATCCAGGGAATTCACCATCGATCCTCCACCGGTGAGTACGATTCCTCTGTTCATAATATCCGCAGCGAGTTCCGGCGGCGTACGCTCCAGAACATCTTTAACTCCGGCTATAATTACTTCCAGTGATTCTTCCATCGCTTTATATGTTATTTTTGAATCTACCGTAATGGTCTTCGGGAGTCCGGTGATGAGATCCCTTCCTCTAACATCGATCTCTGCGCCGTCTGTTTTCCCTTCCGGAACGGCGCAGCCGACTCTGATTTTGATATCTTCCGCTGTTCTTTCCCCGATCATCAAATTGAATTCTCTCCGAATAAACCTGATAATAGATTCATCCAGTTTATCCCCGCCCATGCGGATGCTTTTTTTGGTTACGATTCCACCCAGGCTGATTACTGCAATATCTGTCGTTCCGCCGCCGATATCGACGATCATGTTTCCTTCGGGCCCGTATATATCCATACCAGCCCCCAGGGCAGCTGCATAAGGTTCCTCAATTACTTTGACCTGTCCGGCACCGGCTTTCATAGCAGCTTGTCTTACAGCCCTTTCTTCAACTTCGGTGACTCCCGACGGTATACAGACAACAACTCTATTTTTTAAAAAAGGCCAGTTTTTTATTCCTGCTTTTTTGAGTAAATATTTCAACATGATTTCGGTAGTCTGATAATCTGCAATGACTCCATCCCTCATCGGCCTGATAGCCGTAATGCTTCCGGGAGTCCTGCCAATCATCATTCTGGCCTCTTCCCCCACCGCAATTCTTCTACCTGTGCTCTTATCAATTGCAACGACCGAAGGCTCGTGCAAAACGATACCCCTGCCTTGTGCATAGACCAGAACACTCGCCGTGCCTAAATCAATCCCAAGATCAGTCCCAAACATCAGGTGTTGCCCCTTTCACTCCACAATTCTATTGGCTTGTCCCATGAAAATAAGAAAGACTTGGCAGACGCCAAGCTTTAACATGCAGGGCGGCAGCTAAAATTAAATCTCCCTTTAGGGGAGATTTTTTTCATGACTCCGTTCATATTATTCGATGTAATTTTATGTTTTCCTCTTTCTTTCCGTTTTTTACGACCTATATTTTCTGACTGGTCTTTCAGGAGCTAATCCTCCGTATGCATGTATTTCTTCTTGGTTGCTTCTCCTCCCCGAATATGCCTCTCGGCTTTATTGCTTTCAAGGACATGCTTGACCTGAGAGGAAAGCCGTTTGTTAATCAACGGCAATCTTTCTGTTACATCTTTATGTACCGTCGACTTGGATACCCCGAATATTTGTGCGGTCTGCCGCACTGTACAGCTTGATTCTATAATATAGTTGCCAATATCTAAAGCTCTTCTTTTGATATGTTCCTGCACTCTCCCTCTCCCCTTTGTACCTGCAATGTTTTAGTTCATTTATATGCTGGTACAAATGAAAAAGACATCCTAAAGAGGATGTCCCTTACTGGTAAATAATGTACACTGATTCGCAGGCAGAGAACTCCTCGCACAGTCTTGAAATGCCGAAAGAAGTTCAGATCACAGCTGACCATTTATTTAGAATTCCTTTTTTAAGCCATCCAAATTTCTAGAGCCCAAACATTTTACAGCAACAATTTCTGATCCGCTTAATCCGTAAAATCCATTATTTTATATTGACAAGAAAACTTTTCTATGTTACGCTCTGCTGAGCTGAATAATCTACTAAAACCATTGAAGTGGAGATCAAACCGAAGGTATGCGCCTCCAGAGAGCGGGGAATGGTGGAAACCCTGCGGAAATGCAACTTGGCAAATGGACCACTGAGGGCAAGGTGAAAGGGTATTTTCTCCCGAGTATCTGAGACGAAGGCCTGCGTTAATGGCAGAAAATGTGTTGGCATTTTTGTAAGAGTGGATTTGTCCGTTTTGGACTAATCAATGAAGGTGGTACCGCAGATATTTATGTCTGTCCTTGTTTCGTAAGGACAGACTTTTTTATTTGCCATGGACGGCCTTATGCCGCGATGTCACGATTATACCAACTAAACACCGAAACCGCTGGCATGGGCGGCAAATGAAAAAAGAATAAATGTGCAGAAAGGATGCTTATCATGGAAAAAAGAGTCGTTCTTACCGAAAATAAAAAAGGGCTTACCGTATCAGATCTTCTCCTTATCGGCGTTTTGCTCGCAGCAGGAGCGGTACTCAAATTTTTTGTAGGCTCGGTTATTAACTTCGGCATGAAGCCGAACTTCATTATCGCGATGTACTGTCTGATTATCCTGCTTATTAAACCCCGTTTGCGCGAAGCGGCCATTATCGGGCTTCTGGCCGGTGCGATCTGTCAGTTTTTCCCGGGGCAGCCCTACATTAACTTTGCCAGCGAACTGCTTGGAGCGATTGCAATATCAGTGCTTATTCTGATACCGATGAACATTGGTAAAATTTCTTTTAAACCAATTGTTGCCACATTTTTTTCTACCCTTGTCAGCGGTTTTTCGTTTGTTGGAATTATGTATCTGATGTATTACACCGGTGCAGATATTAAACCTACTCCGCTGGCAATCTTTCTGGCGATCATTTTTGGAACGGCAGCCATCAATGCAATCATTGTCCAAGTGCTCTATATTCCGTTGAAGCTTGCCCTTAAAAAATAAGAACCTTAAACCACTTTATCTGTTTTGTCGTGAAAGGACCATTACGCAATGATAGTAATCAACGATCTCACTTTTAAATATAAAGGCAGTCACCGCTCCGCCCTAAAAAATATTAACCTTCGTATTAACAAAGGCGACTTTGTAGGCATCATCGGAAGCAGCGGCGCCGGCAAGTCGACCCTGACCTACACACTGAACGGAATTGTTCCCCATCATTTCACGGGTGATTTTTATGGCAGTGTTATTGTCAACGATGTGGATACCATTGAGGTTCATCCTGAACAGCTATCTTCTTTTATTGGCAGTGTATTTCAGGATATTGATGGTCAGATGGTAGCCTCTGTCGTTGAAGATGAACTACTCTTCGGGCTTGAGAACTTTGGCATACCGCGTGAAGAAATTGAAACCCGTGTAAATGAAGCCCTAGATACGATTGGGATCACCGGTCTGCGATACCGCAGCATCCATACTCTATCGGGAGGACAAAAACAAAAGGTTGCTATTGCTGCTATCGTTGCGCTCCGTCCATCTGTCCTTCTTCTCGATGAACCTACCGGTGAACTTGACCCACAGAGCAGCATGCAAATTTTCCAGATGCTTCGGACGCTAAATAAAGATTATGGCATGACGATCATTGTCGTTGAACAAAAAATTATGCTTTTATGTGAGTACGTCAACCGGCTTGTTGTGATGCATGATGGAGAGATTCTGCATCAGGGACCTGTGCGGCAGGTACTCCAGAACAGTACAGACCTTGAACAAATCGGCGTCAATGTCCCCAGGATTGTGACCCTGGCCAACCTGCTGATCAACAAAGGACTTTACCACGAAGAACTGCCTCTGAATTTGGATGAGGCTGAGAAAATGGTAAATGAGGTGCTTAAGTATGATCATATTTGAGCATGTCAGTTTTACCTATGGCTCCAGCCCTGTAATCGGCGATGTTTCATTCCAGGTCAATAAGGGAGATTTTGCGGCTGTCATTGGCGAAAACGGTGCGGGTAAATCAACGCTCAGTAAGCTCTGCAACGGACTCCTGAAACCCTCAGCGGGACGGGTGACGGTCAACGGTAATGATACCCGAACGACACGCACCAGCAGCCTTGCTAAATTGATTGGGTTTCTGTTTCAAAACCCTGACCGCCAGATTTGCCAAAATACCATCCGCGGTGAAATTATGTTTGGACTCGAATGCGTGCTTGATGATGTCGACTTGCGCCAGGAACGCTGTGAAGACATGATCCGGCAATTCGGCTTAGACGGAAATGCCGACCCGTTCACGCTTAGCCGAGGCGACCGCCAGCGGGTGACACTGGCTTCTGTTCTAGCCTGTAGGCCAGAGGTGCTTATTCTCGATGAACCGACAACAGGGCTGGATTACAGTGAATGTACTCATATTATGAAGCTGATCCGGGAACTTAATGAGAATGGAACCACCATCATCATGGTCACTCATGATATGGAACTCGTCCAGGATTATGCCAAACGGGTGCTCGTAGTAAGCGGAGGAAAACTTCTCGGAGACGGCGATACCGCTGCGATGATGACCCATCTTGATATGCTGGCTGCCGCTTCCGTAGCTCCTGCTCAGATCCCTGCGCTCGCACTGCGTTTAGGCGAGCATTTTAAAAATATATTTACTGTCACGCAGATGGTGGAAAGAATTGAAAGCAGGTGCAAAAGATGACAGGCTTTTTAGATTATGTTCCCGGCAACTCCTTTTTGCACCGCCTTAATCCGCTGACCAAACTGCTACTTTCGCTTATTCTCTGTGTCTCATGCTTTATCAGTGACCTGCATCTTTATGTAATCGCTATTATTGTGCTGAATCTGCTACTTGCTGCTTCAGCAGGTGTATTTAACCGTTCCATCCGAATGCTGAAAGCGTTGCTTAAATTTTCCGTGGTCCTATTTATGCTACAGATCTTGTTCGTGAGAGATGGTATCGTCCTGCTGAGTCTTCCGCTTCATCTTATGATCACTGACAAGGGTTTATCGTTTTCGCTGCTATTTGTTTTGCGACTGCTTGCCGCGACAATGCCACTGGCGCTGATGCTCTCGGTCACCCCGATGAACGATCTTTCTAACGTGCTGGTGGAGCGGCTCAGGATTCCCTATAAATATGCGTTTGCGTTGATGACAGCCATTCGCTTTATTCCAATTTTTTCAAACGAAATGGCAGGTATCATGGAAGCGCAGACAGCCCGCGGCGTCGAATTCGATACGGAAAATTTCTTTAAGAAAATACGGCTTCTTCTGCCGCTGTGTGTACCGCTTCTAATTTCCTCCGTCAAACGGATTGAGGGTGGGGCGATCTCCGTTGAGCTTCGCGGCTTCTACTGCCGCAAAAAGGGCAGTGGGTACAAGCACTACGCCTTCAGATCAGGAGATCTTCTAGCCTTAGGGGCATCCGTATTACTCGTAACTTTGGCAGTCATTCTTTAGAAAGCTGGTTATAAAGGAAGACAGTCTCATTTAGTGAGTCTGTCTTCCCTTTACCAGTTAATACATCATTTAAAGTATGCATCTTCTGTCTACTGGCAATATACTTTTACTTAATAGATCTTCTCAAGTTTTGTCTCCAGATAATAGTGTCCCAAAATTTCAATGTACGATTCACCTTTTTTGGCCAGGTCATTGGCCCCGTATTGTGACATCCCGACTCCGTGTCCTTTGCCGTACGTTACAAACTCAATTTCTGTTCCGCGGATCTCCCATTCAAAATCGGTTGAGGAAAGCTGAAGCTTGCTCCGAAGTTGCGTTCCTTTGAATACTTTGTTTCTGACAGCCAGTGTTTTTATCCGACCGGCTTTCGTCCTTTCAACCAGGATAACATCACTGTCCGAAAACTTTTCCGGGATCTGGGTGAAACCAAGAAGCTGGTAAAATTCAGCACACTGAAAGATATGATGTTTGACAAACCGTAGCGGATCACTTTCCCCGGACGGCACATTTTTGAGATAATCCAGATCTGTGCTCCAAACGTCTCCAGCCCGTTCAGTTTTTTTTCGGCCGCAGCTGCTATAGAAAAACGCATTAATCATTTCTCCCTGAAACGTAATAACCTCACCTCGCGTAGCTTTAACCGCATCTGCGATCTTGCGCTGATATTTCCAGTAGTTGATGATTCCCCATTTTGTCCGCATTTCTTCGTTGGAATTCCAGGCCTGCGTATTGACAGTGGTGTCCACATCAAAGTCGCTGCCTTCAGTAGATGCCATCCGTTTAAGTACATAGGTCCTGGCGGCAACAGCCTGGGCCTTTAACGCTTCTGTTTCAAACTCGGCTGGCATTTCGGCTGCAACTACCCCAATCAGGTATTTCTCAATGGGCATTGCTTTGATCTGGCCATCTGCAAGTTTGACCCTTACCTGCTTTCCCAGATCTTCCTGGTCTTTATCCCCAAACCAGCTGATAAGCACGGGCAGTATTCCTACAAAAAAGATAACGGCCATGACAGCGGCCGTTATTGTTTTCATTCTTTGACTCACGTTTTGGCCTCCTGCGCAGTACAAGCATATCCTATTTGTATGCACAGGAGGGCAACGATATGATACCAACGAGTTGGTTATTCTTCTTTCGTTATATTGGCGCCAATACCCTTTAATTTAATTTCAAGGTATTCATAACCTCTTTCGATATGATGGATCTCTCTGATTTCCGAGGTGCCATTGGCCGTCAGCGCTGCCAGAACAAGGCCCGCTCCGGCCCGCAAATCACTTGCACTTACGGTAGCGGGATGAAGGTTCTCCACTCCCTGGACAATCGCACTTCTGCCCTCAATCCGGATGTCTGCACCCATTCTTTTCAGTTCTTCGACATGCATGAATCTGTTTTCAAAAACGGTCTCTGTAACCATTGAAGTCCCATGGGCCCGTGTAAGCATCGCCATGATCGGAGCCTGCAGATCGGTTGAAAACCCCGGATGCACTTGGGTCTTAATATCTACAGCATGATAGTTTCCTTTGCCAATGACTCTTATGCCATCATCTTCCTCTTTATATACTACGCCGGCTTCATCAAGTTTGGCCAAGAGCGAGGTCAAGTGAACTGGGATGACGTTCCGTACCAAGACTTCACCGCCGCAGGCCGCAGCCATCAAGATGTATGTTCCTGCTTCAATCCGGTCCGGGATGATTGTATGTGTGGTACCATGGAGTTCTTTGACCCCTTCAATATTGATGATATTCGTGCCTGCGCCGCGAATTTTACCACCCATTTCGTTGATAAAATTGGCGAGATCAACGATTTCGGGTTCCTGGGCAGCATTCTCAACAATGGTCGTGCCCTCCGCGTTTACAGCAGCCATCATGATATTTTCGGTTGCTCCAACGCTCGGAAAATCCAGATATATTCTTGCCGCTTTCAGTCTGGAGGCCGAAACGTCCAAAAAACCATTATCCATACGTACCTGGGCTCCCAACAGCTCCAAACCTTTAATATGCCAATTAATCGGTCTAGACCCGATTGCGCATCCGCCGGGATGAGAAATCCTGATTCTGCCCTTACGAGCAAGCAAAGGCCCCATAATAAATATGGATGCTCGCATTTTTGAGATAAGATCGTAAGGAGCCTCTATGTTTTCGATATCTCTTGTTTCAATATGTAATTTCTTGTTTTTTCTTTTAACCTTTCCCCCTAGAGATTCGATAACCTGCCCCATAACTTGAACGTCGAGCAGATCGGGGGCTTCTTCCAATACAATTTTATCTGAAGTCAGCAGACTTGCTGCAATAATCGGTAATATGGCGTTCTTCGCGCCGCTGACATCCACTTTCCCTTCTAATTCTCTTCCGCCTGTCACAACAAATTTGCTCAAATTATTGTCATCTCCTGACCTATTTCTAAACTACAATTATATCATGACCCAGTCTAAACAATCCAGTATCAATCATCCTATATCCGTTTTTCCATTTCAACAATAATAGTTCTTTTCTTCAGTTCTTTTTTCCTGCAAGCAGGAAAGAAAACTTATTCATACCACTGTCAATCTGGAAGTTATCATGTTCATATACTATACTTCCTCAAGGAGCGCCGGCAGCGCAAGTACAGTCCTTCCTCGGTTATCTTCGTATTTTCTGGTAACCGTCTGTATATTGATTGTATCCTTCCCGGCCTTAACACCCTGCCCTAATCCTTGGGTATAACCGGATAAAGCATAGAGCGATGGAATATCCGTTTTTTGAATAATGCTGATGGTGTTCATTTTAAAATAGCGTTGGATATCGATTTCCTGATCAACGCTTTCTTCAAGGTACACTTTTGTTTCCGGTCCGGATAATTGAAGGCCCAGCACTTCATACGTGTTGAGAGCATTAATTTCCTGGTCCTGATCAATTTCCAGCTCTGCGCTGTACCGATAGGCCGTTCTGTTGGCAAAGTTGCTCAGGACAGCTTTATTCCACAGCAAGTCACTAGACTGCAAAATACTTTCTATTTCCTTCTGGCTGTTGCTATCTTCCGTCCAGATAATATATTTGACACGGGCATTTTGGCAAGATGCAAGTCCTGAATGAAGAAGCAGAACAAGATCCTTGTCAGGATTGTTCTGGGCTTTCATGTTGCTGGCAATCCAAGCTGAAGATCCTGATAAGGCGATAATGATCAAGGATATGAACAAACAAAGCAAGGTCTTTTTTCCAGACACAATCTCTCACTCCAGCTTACTATTATTAGTTGTCATTCCTGTCTATAATTAAAATGTCATCAACTTATTAATAGTTTGACCAAAGTGGAGATTCCCAAAACATACAAATTCTTTTAACTATGTCGCCTGAAGCCTTTTTATGGTAAGATGTTATATATGAATTTTCTGGCAACTTACTGAAGGGAGCTACTCCGATGGAAAATAATAGCCTTGATCGTACGAAACTACATACTCATACTCATATCCATCCAAACAAGAAAAATGTCTTAAACCGCTTGGCCAGAATGATCGGTCATCTGGAAGGTATAAAAAGAATGGTTGACGATGAAGTCGACTGCAGTGAAATACTGATACAGCTGTCGGCTGTCCGCTCGGCACTTAACAACACTGGCAAAGTAATCCTAAGCGATCATATTAATCATTGTCTGATCCATGCCTATGAGGAAAACAATACCGAAGTCATCGATAAACTGAATGATGCTATTGATAAGTTTCTAAAATAAATGAGAAATAAATTAAGATTAGATAAGAAAAGGATGCAGCACTATGACCGCTGCATCCTTTTTTCACTTTAACCTGAGACTATTTTTCTGTTGCTTTGAGCCTAGCCACGGCTCTTTTTAAAGCAACTTCCGCTCTGAGTATGTCCGTCTCGGACTGTTTCTCGCTGATGCGTTTTTCGGCGCGCTCTTTGGCCGCTTCTGCCCTGGCAACATCAATGGATTCAGCAAGCTCGGCAGTATCAGCTAGGATCGTCACCTTGTTCTGGGCAACCTCCATGAAACCGCCACTGATCGCCATTTTTTCCACTTTGCCGTTTTGGGTATAGCGGATAACGCCGATCACCAGGTTGGCAATGAGTGGGGAGTGATTGGCTAGAATTCCGAGTTCCCCTTCTGCTCCGGGTGCTAGGACGAATTCAACTTCTGTATTCAGGACTTCGCCGGCGGGTGCCACGACAACAAAGTTAAACGTTCCAGCCATGGTTATACAGCTCCCAACTGTTTCGCTTTTTCAATCGCCTCTTCAATCGTACCGACATACCGGAACGCTTCCTCAGGCAGAGCATCGTGCTTACCTTCGCAGATTTCTTTAAAGCTCCGGATCGTATCTTTGACCGGTACATATTTGCCTTTCATACCGGTAAATGCTTCAGCAACGCTGAACGGCTGTGACAGGAAGATCTGAATACGGCGAGCCCGGTTAACGAGTAGCTTGTCATCTTCGCTTAGCTCGTCCATACCAAGGATCGCGATAATATCCTGAAGCTCTTTAAAACGCTGCAGGATCTTCTGCACTTCACGGGCAACTTCGTAATGCTCCTGACCGACGATGTCCGGGGTCATGATCTGAGAACTGGAATCCAACGGGTCCACCGCCGGGTAAATACCCATTTCGGAAATCGCGCGAGAGAGAACCGTTTTGGCATCCAAATGTGCAAAGGCCGTAGCCGGCGCAGGGTCCGTCAAGTCGTCCGCAGGCACATAAATCGCCTGAACTGAGGTAATGGAACCCTTCTTCGTTGACGTGATACGTTCCTGCAGGTTACCCATTTCCGTAGCGAGAGTCGGCTGATAACCAACCGCCGACGGCATACGACCGAGAAGTGCAGACACTTCCGATCCGGCCTGGGTAAAGCGGAAGATATTATCGATGAAAAGGAGAACGTCCTGTCCCTGTTCATCACGGAAAAATTCAGCTTGGGTGAGACCGGTTAGTCCTACTCTCAAACGGGCTCCGGGGGGTTCGTTCATCTGTCCGAACACCATGGTCATCTTGTTGATAACCCCGGATTCCTTCATTTCATTCCAGAGGTCATTCCCTTCACGGGTACGTTCGCCAACCCCGGCAAATACGGAAATACCGCCGTGCTGGGTTGCAATGTTATTAATGAGCTCCTGGATGAGAACGGTTTTGCCTACGCCGGCGCCGCCGAACAGTCCGATCTTACCGCCTTTAGCATATGGTGCTAAGAGATCGACTACTTTAATCCCTGTTTCCAGCATCGTATCTGTGGTTTCCTGATCAACAAACGCAGGCGCTTTGCGGTGAATTGGAAATTGTAGTTCAGTTTTGACCGCGGGCAGATTGTCGATTGGTTCTCCTAAGACATTGAACATTCTTCCCAATGTTTCATTCCCGACACTGATGGTGATCGGTGCACCGGTATTCACGGCTTCTACACCCCTGGTCAGACCTTCGGTGGACGACATCGCTACACAACGTACGGTGTCGTTACCAAGATGCTGGGCAACTTCTAAAGTGAGTTTGGATTTCTTCGCTTCGTTTTGAATAATGATTGCGCTATTGATTTCCGGCAGGGCATCGGGATCAAATTCGATGTCAACAACCGGGCCCATAACTTGGATTACTTTACCTATTTTTGACACAAGCTTGCAACCTCCTTTGATAAGGTACGAAAAGCAGCTACTCCAAAGCCGCAGCTCCCCCTACAATTTCAGAAATTTCCTTGGTAATCGCCGCCTGACGAGCTCTGTTCATTATTAATGTCAACTTGCCAATCATTTCTTTGGCATTCTCCGTCGCTGAATCCATCGCCGTCATTTTTGCCCCCATTTCACTCGCCTTGCTTTCCAAGAGGGCGCTGAAAATCTGACTTTCAACATAGCTGGGGAGTAATTTTTCCAACATTTGCTGGGGTTCAGGCTCGAAGATATAGCTGCCACTGGCCTTTTCTGCGGATGGTTCAATCGGCAGTAATTTGATAGCGGTTGGTTCCTGAGACAGAACCGAAATGAATTTAGAATAAACGAGGTAAACCTCATCTAATTCGCCGCGGGTATATAACCCAATGACATCTTTAGCAATGCCTTTGGCTTGGCTATAATTGGGGCTATCACCCAATCCAGTAAACTGTGTAATGATTTCAATATTACGTCTGGTAAAAAAATCAATGCCTTTCCGGCCTACTGCTACCAAACCGGCTTGAACGTCCGTCTTTTCATCAAGCAGACTCCTGGTCATACGATTCAAGTTGGTATTAAATCCTCCGCACAGACCTCGGTCTGACGTTACAAGGATATATCCCACTTTCTCCACCGGACGTTTTTCCAGAAGCGGATGCCTTGCCTCCGCCTGGTTCTGAACAAGACGGGCTAGGACACTCTGAAGCTGTTTGGCATATGGGCGGGAAGCGATGACTTTTTCCTGAGACTTCCGTAATTTCGCGGCAGCTACCATCTTCATGGCTTTGGTAATCTGCTGCATATTAGCTACACTACGGATCCGTCTGCGAATATCGCGTACTCCTGCCACTTCATTCACCTACTCTTTCTAAGCTAAAAAGCCTTGCTTGAACTCATTGATGGCATCGCCGATTTCTTTCATGAGCTCGTTGGAAAGAGCTTTCTCCGTACGGATTTTCTCAGGAATCTGAGTCGTACGCATGAAGCGGAGAAGTTCCTGTTCAAATTCTTTCATTCTTTCCATTGGGACATCATCGATATAACCTTTCGTCGCCGCAAAGATGACGATGATCTGCTCTTCGACCGGCATCGGCTGATATTGTCCCTGCTTCAGGATCTCCATGGTTTTTTGACCGCGGTTAAGTCTGGCTTGAGTCGCTTTATCCAGATCAGATCCAAACTGGGCAAAAGCCGCTAATTCGCGATAAGATGCCAGGTCCAGACGGAGCTGACCGGCTACCTGTTTCATAGCCTTGATCTGAGCGTCTCCTCCAACACGCGATACCGAGATACCGACGTTGATTGCAGGACGGAAACCGGAAAAGAACAGGTCTGATTCCAAGAATATCTGACCGTCGGTGATGGAAATAACGTTCGTCGGGATATACGCAGAAACGTCACCGGCTTGAGTCTCAATGATCGGCAGCGCTGTCAGTGAGCCACTTCCCTTTTCTGGGGACAGCTTAGCCGCACGTTCCAGCAAACGGGAATGGAGATAGAAAACGTCGCCGGGATAAGCTTCACGTCCGGGCGGACGTTTCAACAAGAGCGACAGTTCGCGGTAAGCAACCGCCTGTTTGGAGAGATCATCATAGACCACCAGAACATGCTGACCTTTGTCCCGAAAATACTCACCAATCGCACAACCAGAATATGGTGCAATATAAAGCATCGGAGCCGGGTCGGAAGCTGTCGCCATGACAACGATCGAATATTCCATCGCGCCATGCTCTTCTAGCTTCTTCACAACACTGGCTACGGTCGATTGTTTCTGACCAATAGCCACATAAATACAGATACAATTCTGTCCTTTTTGATTAATAATGGTGTCTACGGCCAGCGCCGTCTTACCTGTCTGGCGGTCCCCAATTATCAGCTCACGTTGTCCGCGGCCGATTGGCACCATGGAGTCAATCGACTTCAGACCGGTCTGCAGCGGTTCGTTTACTCTTTTTCTGTCGACTACACCGGGAGCATCTGATTCTATCGGACGATATCCGGCTGGAACAATCTCCCCTTTGCCATCGACGGGCTGTCCAAGAACATTGACAACACGTCCGATTAATTTTTCTCCAACGGGAACCTCCACGATTCTACCGGTACGCTTGACCTGATCGCCTTCTTTAATGCTGGAATAAGGTCCCAGGATAACGCAGCCGATGTTGTCTTCTTCCAGGTTCATGGCCATCCCGTATATACCGCCGGGGAACTCCAAAAGTTCACCGGACATTGCTTTCTCCAAGCCATAGACACGCGCGATACCGTCGCCTACCTGAATAACGGTACCAACATCAACGACTTCGATGGCGGATTCATAACGCTCGATTTGTTGTTTAATAATAGAACTAATTTCTTCGGGACGTAAATTCATTCTTTTAGTTCACCCCTACTTCCTGCTGAGGTTTTAACGATGTTTTTTTCAATTCATCACGTATTTTAGACAATGCGGTTGTAATTGAGCCATCTATCACACGGTCTCCCACTTGAAGTTTGGCTCCACCGATCAATGTCGGATTTACTTCGGAAAGTAAACGAACATTCTTGCCAGTCGATCTGGCAATCATTTCTTTGAGTTTTTCCTCTTGCGCCGGAGTCAGTGCTGTGGCACTGGTAACTTTTGCTTCGATTAAGTTGCGTGCTTCATTGGCAAGACGTGCAAATTCACGCTGAACTAAACTGAGGAGATTCTGTCTCCTGCGATCAATCAACAGATAAACAAAATGACTGGTCATGTCAGAAACAGTGTCATCAAGTATCTTCGCCAGAACCTTCTTTTTGGTTTCTGCTTCAATATTGGGATGGTTCAGCAAAACTTTTAGCTCATTATTTTGGGCTACGGTTTCCGCCAAATCATGCAGTTCTTTATCGATTTGATCGAGGACAGACATCTCAACAGCTAATTCAAAAAGAGCCTGCGCATAACGATGTGCGAGAGCGCCGTTTAACATGGCCGATCCCCTACCTCTTGAATAAATTGTTCAATGAGAGCTTCCTGACCCGTTATATCCAGTTTTTGCCGAATGATTTTTTCAGCAACGGCTACGGACATATCGGCTACCTGGGCTTTGACATCAGCAATTGCCCTGTCACGTTCCCGTTCAATGTCGGCAAGGGCTGACTGTTTGATTTTCTCGGTTTCCTTACGAGCTTCCAAAATAATTTCTTCAGCACGCTGCTCGCTGCTTTTGGTAGCCTTCTCAATAATTTCCTGAGCTTGCTGGCGGGTCTGACGCATTTCCTGCTGATATTCCAGCCGGATTCTTTCGGCTTCTTTTCTTTCCTGTTCGGCTTGGGCCAAGTTATTTTCAATACCCTGACGGCGTTTTTCCATCATATTCATAATTGGTGTCCAAGCAAACTTTTTCAGGATCCAGACTAAAAGCAAAAATGAAAGAAGCTGAACAAAGTATGTGTAGTCAAAATGTAACGGGCTATTTGTCGTAGGACCAGCAGCAGCCGTTGAGGCAATCGAATTGGTAAGACCTATTACGAAGGGATTCAAGCGATATTCCCCCTCCTCTCTATTTTGAGCAGTAGATTAATACGGTGTCGTTATTCAATTGTTGCATTTTACTTAAGTACACCTTAGGACTTCGTAAAGAACATTAACAGAGCCATGATGATGGACAAGAAGGGAAGAATCTCAACCAGCGCAATACCAATAAACATGGTGCTCATTAAAGTTCCTCTGGCTTCAGGTTGACGGGCAATCCCATCAATTGTGCTAGCAACAACGTTTCCATTACCCATAGCAGCTCCAATGGCCGCACCCGCGGCAGCAATACCAGTACCTATCAACGCAGCAGCAGTGATATCCATATTAAATTTCCTCCTTAAATAAATAAATTCATTTTGTATTTATTGATTTCAGATTGCTTCTTTTTAGCCCTGAAATAATACCGTTGTTAGTGAGACTCTTCGATAGCTTGACCGACATAGGCCACCGTTAATATTGTAAAAACATAGGATTGGATTACTGCGATAAATACGCAGAAAACAAGCCAGAATGGCATCGGAATAACTCCACCGAAGGCAAATATACCCGGGATCATGAGAATGACTGCAATCAGGATTTCTCCGGCATAAATATTACCGAATAGTCGGAAAGCTAAGGTCAAAGGCTTGGCGACAAAATCAATAATATGAAGGATCGCAAAAGGCGGATAAGGTTCAAGAAAGTGTTTGAAATAGTGCGCACCTTTATATTTGAGTCCATAGACCAATACTAAAACAATCGTTATTGTAGATAAAGCAAAGGTCGTATTAACATCTGCTGTTGGCGACGAAAACGTTGTTGTTCGCGCACTGAAAATTGCTCCACCAAACATCTCATTGATTCTAGCAAAGTGTACGTGATCGAGTAAGGGTGCGAATATATTGGGAATCAAGCCAATCATGTTCGCAAAAAAAACAAACATAATCAGGGAAAGAAGATACCCGAGCAATGACGATCCTTTTTTATAGTTCATATTATCAGAGATAAGGCCCCTGACAAAATCAATGATCCATTCCAAAAGATTTTGAAGTTTTCCGGGTGTCCCACTTGTCAGATTACGCTTACAAAGAAAGACAAAACCCAAAAGAAGTATCATCGTGACCCAAGTCATAATCAGAGTCTTCGCATGCAAAGTGCCATTTCCCAATACCCATAGTACGGTATCATGCATTTAATTTTCACCACCTTTCGTTTTTCTTAGTTGATGCCTTGCTACAATTATAGGAATAACAATACCAATCATCATTCCTATAGCCACATAATAAAGCCATTCCGGTTGGAACTTTGCAACAATAGCAAATACCAACGTAATGATTACCAACCTGAATACTAAGCTTTTGTAGTATGTTTTTAGGGCTGCTTTCTTATCTTTGTCCATTGCTTTTCGAGCATCCCTAAGTAGCCACTTAACATTAATTATGCCCGTATAATAGCCGATCAATAAACCGACAAGGGGATAAAATTCTGTTCGCCATATTACGATTAAAACAGTGATGCAGAGAATAACCGTCAAAATCTGAATAAACCTGCTATTTTCCATCCGTTTTACCTAACTTTAAATAAATTAATATTAGAGATAGTATACTGAACAAAATACCTAGAATCATCAAAACTGCCTTAAATAAAGGGTCAGTGCCAAAATGAGTATCCAAATAATTTCCGAAAAAATATCCTCCTACTTCCAAGCCAACAAGAGCAGAGGCACTTGATGATCCCCATAGCATATACTTGACAACATCACTTGTAAATTTGTCAGCCATCTGGTTCCCTCAAATCTCTTGGTTTTTCATTGACAACATAATATATAATGCAAGATTTATGCCAATTGCACTTGCCGTCAAAAGCCGCCTAGAATTAGGATTATCTCTCCTTCACATAATCATCAGTTTTTATTTTGCAATTTTTTTAATTATTTTGGTTTTTTATAAGAAAAATTTTGTGATCAGATACTGAAAATCTTACGATCATAAAATTTTTCAACAATAATTTGGGTGATTCTTGCGCTTGATCTGCCGTCCCCGTATGGGTTTGCCGCTTGAGACATTTTTTCATAGGCATCCTGGTCGGTTAATAGCTGCTGAATACTCTCAACAACTTTTTTATATTGTGTCCCAACCAGCAATACGGTTCCTGAATCTACAGCCTCAGGCCGTTCAGTCGTATCCCTGACCACTAGAACGGGCTTGCCCAGTGAAGGAGCCTCTTCTTGTATCCCCCCAGAGTCTGATAAGATCAGATAGGCCTTCGCCATTAGATTTACAAAGGGTTCGTAATCCAAAGGTTCAATTAAATGGACTCTTTCATTGCCTCCCAGAACCTCCCCGACTACTTTCCTGACCGTAGGATTCTTATGCATCGGAAATATAACATAGGTATCAGGAAATTCCCTCAGGACTGTCTCCAGCGCCTGATAGATCTGCCGCATGGGTTCTCCCCAATTCTCTCGGCGGTGCGTTGTCATTAGGATCATTCGTTTATCTTTATTTGCTTGTAAGATCTTGTTCAAATCTATATCCGCAAACTGATATTCCGGCTTAACGGTACTTAATAAGGCATCAATTACTGTGTTACCTGTAACAAATATATTCTCCGGGGCGACCCCTTCGCGCAGCAAATTAATTCTCGATACTTCGGTAGGTGCAAAATGCAGGTCTGTTAAACTGCTGGTAAGTTTCCGATTGATTTCCTCTGGCCAAGGAGAATATTTCTGGCCAGTTCGCAAGCCAGCCTCGATATGGCCAATCCGGATCTTATGATAAAAAGCTGTTAGGGCTGACGCAAAAGTAGTTGTAGTATCCCCTTGTACCAAAATCAAATCCGGTTTTTCCTTAAGCAATATCTCATCCATTCCTGTCAGCACTCCAGTGGTAAGGGCGGTCAGGGTCTGTCCATGCTTCATTAAATCAAGATCATAATCAGGTATAATGTCAAAGAGTTTAACAACCTGATCCAGCATCTCACGATGCTGGGCAGTAACAACGACCAGGCTTTCAACGCCATCTTGTTTTTCTAATGCTTTTACGAGAGGTGCCATCTTAATAGCCTCAGGTCTGGTTCCAAATACAGTCATGACCTTATATTTTCGTTGCTTCAATTCCACAATATTTCCCTCACTGTTGGGCAATGCCTGAATGCGTACTTCAAAGACCTTTAATCTTAAATATTATACACGCCCAAGACATTTTTCGCAAATATATACAACTATAATTGTCTTTATTTTGCCATTTATTAGAGATAAAGGCTATCTAAACGCCTTCATGCTTCTGTCCCGTCCCATGCTCTACCTGATACTGGAATCGTGGCACGCTACCTAATATGGAATAAATAACCGAGAGTAAAAAATGATGCAAATAGTTTGTGTGAACTATTCGCATACAGCTCCATCATCCTATGGTTTATTACTCGCTTGTCTCGAAGCGAATATTCTTTTTTTTACCGTTTTCATCAAGATAGACAACCCGTTTAATCATCGCATTTTTAATCATTCTCCGGCACAACAGGCAGGGTTCCCCTGATGCTTGTTCCCCATCAAATTCATAGCCGGATATGTAGATTGTGGCTCCCTGCATTTTTACGGGATCACCGGCAATAATCGCATTTTGTTCAGCGTGAACCGCCACACATAACTCATATCTTTCCCCTTTGGGAACATTATACCGTTCCCTGACACATTCCCCGATGTCAATGCAGTTGGGCTCCCCTCTGGCAGCACCATTGTAACCCGTGCTAACAATAATATTGTCTTTGACAATCACTGCACCGTAATTGCGCCTTAAGCAGGTCGACCGCCTGGCCACCAGCCGGGCAAGATCAAGGAAATATTCGTCCCACGCTGGCCTAGTTTGGTTTTTCATCACACTACTCCCCGCATTCCGCTTTCCTTTGCTAAAAAAGTCCACTAATTTTTGTCTGCCAAGATAATTCTCTATTTTTAGTATACTCGTACCAGACGCTACTGTCATTATATCTGTTAGGATCTTTTCCTGTTCATTTTCTGTTTCTTCCTTGTTGTTATCCTTTCGTTCCAAACAGTCTGTCCCCTGCGTCTCCGAGTCCCGGAATGATATAGGCGGACTCGTTTAAGCATTGATCGACAGCCGCAACGTAGATATCGACATCCGGGTGATTTTCCTGGACAACGCTTATACCCTCTGGTGCTGCTATCAAACAAACAAGTTTAATACTTCTGGCACCACGCTTCTTAATGGAAAAAATCGCTGCAGAAGCTGAACCTCCTGTGGCAAGCATTGGATCAATCAAAATAATATCTCTTTCCCTGGAATCTGAGGTCATCTTAAAATAGTACTCCACCGGCTGAACGGTCTCATGATCCCGGCAGAGACCAATATGGCCGATCCTGGCATTAGGTATGATCTTAAGCATCCCGTCCATCATTCCTAGGCCTGCCCTCAGGATCGGAACCAAAACAACTTTCCGGCCAGATATTCTTTTGGCCTTGGCTGTAGCCAGCGGCGTCTGAACCTCGATTTCCTCCAGTGGGAAGTCTTTGGTGACTTCATACGTCATCAGCATGGCTACTTCCTCAATCAGGTCCCGGAATTCTTTCGAGCTCGTATTTTTATCGCGAATTAATCTGAGTTTATGCTCAATCAAAGGATGATTCGAGATGTAGACATTTCCCATTATTATTTGCTCCTCCCAGGTTAGCTTACTTATACAAGGGAAATCTTCCGCAAATATCCTCGACAATTGCTTCGGCCCGGGCAGTTTTCGAAGCATCGCTGGCCGTACTCAAGGTCAGGTCAATCGCTTCGGCGATCAGATCCATCTCAGCTTCCTTCAACCCTCTGGTCGTGACCGCAGGCGAACCGATCCGGATACCGCTCGTTACATTGGCACTCTGAGGATCAAACGGGATCGTATTTTTATTCACGGTAATGCCAACACTGTCCAACCGTGTTTCGGCTTCTTTGCCAGTCAGCCCCTTGCTTCTGACATCCAGTAGCAGTAGATGGTTGTCCGTACCACCTGAAACCAAACGGAACCCTCTTGCCAGAAATCCTTTGGCTAAGGCCTGGGCATTTTGCAAAATCTGCTGCTGATATTCAACAAATCCCGGTAGAAGAGCTTCACCAAAAGCCACGGCCTTGGCTGCAATCACATGCATCAGTGGGCCGCCCTGAATTCCAGGGAATATCGCTTTATCGATCTTTGGCCCGAATTCCTCTTTACAGAGAATAAGCCCGCCTCTTGGTCCTCTTAACGTCTTATGGGTTGTGCTGGTTACAAAATGCGCATAGGGAACGGGGCTCGGATGAAGACCGGCTGCCACCAGACCTGCAATATGCGCCATATCAATCATCACGTAAGCACCAACTTCATCGGCAATTTCTCTGATTCGTTTAAAATCGATTAAGCGAGGGTAAGCACTCGCTCCACCCACAATCATCTTTGGTTTATGGGCAAGCGCCAGTTTATGCAGATTGTCGTAATCAATCCGTTCTGTTTCCTTATCAACGCCATATTCAATAAAATTGAAATATTTTCCCGAGATATTGACCTGACTTCCATGCGTAAGATGCCCCCCATGAGACAGGTCCATGCCCAGAACCGTGTCCCCAGGATTCAGCATTGCAAAATAAACTGCTGTATTGGCCTGCGCTCCTGAATGGGGCTGAACATTAGCATGTTCCGCATTAAACAGTTTTTTGACCCTTTCCCTGGCCAGGCTTTCAACTATATCAACATGCTCACATCCGCCGTAATAACGTTTTCCCGGATATCCTTCGGCGTATTTGTTTGTGAGGACCGAACCCTGAGCAGCCATAACTGCCCTGCTGACAAAGTTTTCCGAAGCGATGAGTTCAATTTTATTTTCCTGTCTGTTTTCTTCCAGCTCTATGGCTTTTGCTACCTCAGAGTCCTGGATTGCTAAATATTTCTGAATATAATCCATCTAAATATTCACCTCTATCATAAATAACTAGGATATTGTTACCTTCTCTGCATCTTATCAACCTTAAAATTATTCTGTTTAGCATATGCCATCGTATAAACTTCTGTCCTGACCCGCCTCAGTTACAGGGGTAAGAAGCTCTTGGGCCGCCGACATACTTCGGCCGAGTTTTGGCAAGATTAAGATGAGCCGCACCAAGTTTCCGGACATTAATCCTTAGTGGGACGGCCACCGGGCGAAGATGCATACCAATCAACGTGTCTCCGATATCAATTCCGGCATCAGCCCTAACCTGTTCGACAGTAACAGGATCGGAAAAATTTCCCCAGGCAGCCAGGGACATTGCTCCGCCTGCTGAAAGAGAGGGTATCACCACAACGGGTTCAAGATTCAGCCTGTCAACCGCATTTCTTTCTACGATGAGCACCCGGTTTAAATGCTCACAGCATTGAACCGCCAAAAGAATCCCAAGCTTGTCCGCCCACTTCCGAAGTGGTTCAAACAGAACATCAGCTACTTCTTTGTTACCGGCTTTGCCAATCTTCTCGCCGATAATTTCACTCGTGCTGCAGCCGATAACCAACAGTTGTCCAGGCTTTAGTTCAGCTATATCCTCAAAGGCTTGAAGAATATGCTCCCACTCATCTTTGATTTGTTGAAGCATTTCCTTCTTATCCGCCATAGTACCCTCACGCCTTTCTTATTTTTTTGGCCAATATCCTCAGCCTAAAGATTAAAATTACTGTTCAAAATCGCTAATCATATCTACTCTTCTGGCATGTTTCCACCCGCTGAAGGATGTCGTCAAAAAAGTCTCGACAATATCCAGCGCAACACCCTGACCAATTACCCTTGCTCCGAGTGCTAGAATATTAGCATTATTATGCTGCCTGGCCATCTTGGCCATATAACTGTCGGTACAAAGGGCAGCCCGAGTTCCCTTGACTTTATTAGCTGCGATGGAAATCCCTATTCCGGTGCCACAGACCACGATTCCAGAATCTACTTTATTTTCTATCACTGCTTTCCCGACATTGAATCCATACTCCGGATAATCAACGGAACTGTCGCTGTCTGTACCGCAATCTAGAATTTCGTAGCCTTTTTCCGCAAGAAATTCTTTGATGCACTCCTTAAGCTGATATCCTGCATGATCTGCACCCAATGCAATTTTCATTTCTGCCTCCTAAACTCCGTAGTTTTTTATCATTATTTTTTGTAATTTAGCATTTACAGGCGCTAACTTTTCTCTTGATACCCCCGTATTCCGGCTTTGATCGTTTCTTCAATTTCTTCCGCACATAACCTATATGTTTCCAGAGATCCTAGCCATGGATCGGAAATTTCTTTATCTAAACCAGCCCATTCTCCGAGCTGCATGATTTTATCCTGATATTCCGGATAAATACTGACCAATAATTTTTTCTGAGCTTTGGTCATTGTCAGGATCAGGCTAGCTGCAGCAAGTGTGTCTTTTTGCAGTCTGGCTGCTCGGTGTTGCCGGGAATCAATTCCCCTTTCCTGGAGAATTTGCCCTGCATACGGGCTGACGGGATCGCCATCCAAAGCCTGAATACCAGCCGAGAAAATCTCAACCCCTTCCGGAAAGTATAAGCGGGCAAGACCTTCTGCCATCGGGCTTCGGCATGTATTTCCTGTACAAACAAACAAAATTTTCTTAGATATCATTATACCCTCTTTTCCGGACTAGTAAATTATAATTTGATTGACTTAGAAAATAAGACTGAAGATCATTCTCAGGCCAATCAAAAATAAGATACTGCCACCAATGGCTTCAGCTTTGCTGCCGGCCCAGGTCCCAATTCTTCGGCCAAGAAGGATGCCGCATCCTGTCATGATGCCTGCGGTAAAGCCCATGATCAGGATTGCCGGCAGGATCATACTGACAAACGTACCCAGAGAAAATCCGACACTCAGCGCGTCAAGGCTGACGCTTCCTGCCAAAACAAAAATTCCGAAACCTTTTAAACTCGGAATGTTTTTTTCTCCCGATCCCAGAATGGCTCCCAGAATCATTTTACTGCCAAGCCAGAGCAAAATGACAGCTCCAATTCCAATTGTAACATTGCCAAACAGCAATCCAAGTTTCTGTCCAATCCACAAACCCAAAAGCGGCATGAAAACATGAAACGCTGCCACGACAGTACTCAGCCGCAGCGCTGTTTTATTGTCGGTCCCAATCATTCCCAAAGCAAGCGAGAAGGAAAAGGCATCCATCCCTAGTGCTATTGATACCGCTATAATCCATGTTAATTCCAATTTTTTTCCTCCTTAATTTCGGTCAGACCAGGATACTTGCGTCCCTGGTCCAGAAATTCTTTTTTGCCAGCTGCTTTTTTCAAGCGGTTCATAAAAGCAAGTCCTATTCCTTCTTCTGCAATCTCCTCCGCTAGAATGATATCGATATTTTGCTCGTCACACAGTCTCAGTCCCTCAAACAGACGGCTGGCTGCTGAATTAAGATTATTTCTGGAACCAAGTACAAATATCATATCAGCCCTGCTGGTCGTATCTTCGGTCAATCTGGCAATTGTTTCGTCCAAACACAGTACCGCAGTCCTTGCCGCGTTGTTTTTGTTCCTGAGATATTTCGTAATTTTTTCAGCTTTTTCAAAGGTACTGCCGCTGAATAAAATGATTTCACCTTGCGGTGCGTAATGTCTATATTTCATGCCAGGCGACCTGGGTTTTACGGTAGACAGTCCGTTATCAGTACTACGGTCCAGTTCGACCTTCCCCAGCACTGCCCGAAGTTGTTCAAGCGTAATTCCTCCCGGGCGCAGAACCGTTGGTAATTCCCCTGTCAAATCGAGTACAGTCGATTCGAGACCCACTGTACAAGATCCGGCATCTATCAGCAACGGAATCTTCCCTTTTAGATCACGCCAAACATGATCTGCATTAGTTGGACTAGGCTTTCCCGATATATTCGCACTTGGTGCGGCCAGCGGACAACCCGCTGCTTCAATCAATGCCAGGGCAACAGGGTGATTCGGCATTCTGACCGCTACAGTGTCCAGTCCCCCGCTTACAATCTCCGGAATATCCGTTCTCTTAGGCAGTATCAGCGTTAAAGGTCCTGGCCAGAAATTCCGCGCGCAGATTTCAGCCTGCTGTGGCCAAACACGGACAAGCTGCTTTGCTTCGTCCAAAGTAGCAACATGAACAATCAACGGATTATCCGAAGGACGTCCTTTCACAGCATATATTTTAGCACAGGCTTTACTGTCCAGCGCATTCGCACCAAGCCCGTAAACGGTTTCGGTTGGAAATGCCACGACTTCACCCTGGCGTAGCAAAGCTGCTGCTTCCTGTAATTCTTTATCCTGTTTGATGCTGTCCGGCTTCAGCCAGATTTTTTTTGTTTCCATAGCAGCTCCTTCGTGATCCCTAGTACCTTATTAACTCTAAATTGCATGTAAAGTGCTTAGCCTCAGGGTTGAAGGGTACTCGGCTGACGGCGGTTTCCAAACGGCTATTAACGAAATTCTATTCCTTACGGGCCAGCACTATTCTATCCAGACCAGCGTAGTCAGAAAATAATTCGGTTTGGTATCCGGCAGCCTTAAATAATTCCCGAACCTGGGTTCCCTGGGAATATCCGATTTCCACCAGAATTATTCCCCCATGGTTCAAGAATTCTGTTGCTTTCATAGCAATCCTCCGGTAAAAATCCAATCCATCTTTTCCAGCCAGCAGGGCTAAGACAGGCTCTTTCCTGACTTCCGGCGGACACTCCAGAATTTCCTGTTCTGAGATGTACGGAGGATTGGAAACAATCAGGCTGAATTTTTCTCCCTGTACCGGTGCAAAAAGATCTCCCAGACGAAAGTCAATATTCACGTTCATCTTGGCCGCATTGATTTTAGCGACAGTCAAAGCTTCAAAAGACATATCAACAGCGACAACAGACGCCTGATTCCAATAATAGGCCACAGCAACGGCAATTGCCCCGCTGCCTGTGCAAAGATCAAGAACCCTTGTAGAAACTTCCTTATGTTCTCGTTCTCTACCTATATTCTTGCCCAATTCCAGGACTTTCTCAACTAGAAGTTCCGTTTCTGGCCTCGGGATCAGAACGCTTGGGTTCACAAAGAAATCAAGACCCATAAATTCACGGGTCTTAAGCAGATAAGCAAGTGGTTCCCTCTGACCACGTCGTTTCAGGAAATCATTATAGATCTCTTTTTCCGGGGAAGCGATTACCCTGTCACGCTCGGCATATAGTTTGTCTCTCGTCGTTTTAAGCACAAAGGCCAGAATAAGATCCGCCTCTACCCGGGCGTCAGCTACCCCGCACTGCGCTAAATACTGTGTGCCTTGCCGAAGCAGCTCCATTGGCTGATCAGCATCAAGTCTGTCTGTCATACCCGGTAAACTCCTGCTTTCATCTTTGTCCATTAGACCGAAGCTTTGAGCCTTTCGGCATGATCGGCCGAAATCAATGCCGTAATGATTTCTTCGATGTCACCCATCAAAATGCTGTCCAGTTTATGCAGTGTAAGGCCGATACGATGATCGGAAACCCTGCCCTGCGGATAGTTGTAGGTTCGGATGCGCTCACTGCGGTCACCTGTCCCTACCTGGCTTTTACGTTCCTGGGCAATCTCGCCGGCTGCTTCTTCCTGGGCTTTCTCCAAGAGCCTGGCTCTGAGCACTTTTAAGGCTTTATCCTTATTCTTGTGCTGGGACTTTTCATCCTGGCAAGAGACCACGATCCCCGTCGGCAAGTGGGTAATGCGGACTGCCGACTGTGTCGTATTGACTGACTGACCACCGGGGCCGCTGGAACAAAAAATATCGATCCTGATATCGTTTGGGTTAATCGCAACATCGACTTCCTCGGCCTCAGGCAGTACGGCAACCGTCACGGTAGACGTATGAATCCTGCCGCCGGATTCGGTCGCAGGAATTCGCTGAACACGGTGAACGCCGCTTTCATATTTCAGTCTGCTATAAGCACCCTGTCCTTCGATCATAAAAATAATCTCTTTAAAGCCACCAATATCCGTGAAACTGGCACTTAAGGGTTCCGTCTTCCAGTTTTGACTTTCGGCATATTTTGTATACATCTTGTATAAATCACCTGCAAACAAAGCCGCTTCATCTCCGCCAGCGCCGGCTCTAATCTCCATAATGACGTTTTTCTCATCATTCGGATCCTTCGGCAGTAGCAGGATTTTCAAATCCTCTTCCAACTTTTTTTTGCTCTTTGTTAATCCATCCTGTTCGGCCTCGGCCATTTCTCTCATTTCAGGATCGCGTTCCTCAGCAAGCATACCTTTCAAATCTTCGATCTGCCGGTTTATTTCTTTATATTCGTGAAATACTGCGACTATATCTGTAAGCGCCGACTGGCTTCTGGCATATTTCTGAAAATCAGCCTGATTAGCGATGATCTCCGGCTTGGCCAAGAGCTCTGTCAGATCGTCATATTTTTTTTCAATCTCTTCGAGCCTGTTTAGCATGTTTTAACCTCTCCCAAATGAATTTTATCTATGATAGTTCCTGTCCGGTCGCGAGTACCCCGTTAAGCGCAGCAATCGCAACCTCAAGTTGGGAGTCGTCCGGTTCCCTGGTCGTAAGCTTCTGCAGTAGAAGGCCGGGAACTATGATCCACTTTAAAAACATCGATTTGGAAAATCTCCCTGACAGCTTCAAAAGCTCGTACGAAACTCCAGCTACTAGCGGCATCAGGATAATTCTGGAAACAATACGCCACCACAGAGGATCCACGCCCAAAAAGGCAAAAACAAAGATACTAACGATAACAACAATAAGCAAGAAGCTCGTCCCGCACCGTGGATGCAGTCTGGAGTATTTCCGAGTGTTCTCCGTATTTAGTTCTACGCCAGCTTCATGCGCAAATATTGCTTTATGTTCCGCCCCATGGTATTGGAATACCCGCTGAATATCCTTTAATCTGGAAATCAGAAAAATATATAGAAATAACACAATAAGACGAATAAGGCCTTCGACAATATTTTGCAGCACCGTGCCAGGAAAAATATCTGTCAATAAATGGGCGGAAGCTGTCGGTATTCCGACAAATAACAGAAGTCCGGCAGCAAAGGCAATAATGATCGTTAATGCCATCGCCCAAAAGCCAAGCTCCTCTCCTTCTTCTTCGCCAACAGCGCGGTCGGCAGAAAACATCAAGGCTTTGGTTCCAAGCACCAGGGATTCGAGTAGCGCAACAAAGCCCCGGATAATCGGCAATTTGAGAACCGGCTTCTGAGACCAGGGATGAATATCTTGGGTCGTTACTTCAATCTCTCCGTTGGGTAGACGAACAGCCATCGCAATCGCCCGTGGCCCGCGCATCATTACTCCTTCAATCAGCGCTTGCCCTCCATATTGAACAGGTTTTTCCATAAATTTAAACCTCCAGGCCTAATAACCGAAAAGCAGAGCTTACGCTCTGCTCCTTGTCTTTTACAGGCAACGGCCTCAGACCGTTGTTATTGCAAACCGTATTTCTTTTTAAAACGATCGACTCGTCCACCAGCATCAACAAATCGCTGAACTCCAGTGTAAAAAGGATGACACTTGGAACAAATTTCGACCTTGATATCCTTCTTCGTACTACCTGTTTCTATAATATTGCCGCAAGCGCAGCTAATGGTAGTTTGTTCATATTTCGGATGAATTTTCTCTTTCATAACCCGTCACCTTCCTTCCCAATCAGATCCGTCTCAATCAAATACAGTCAACTCTGAATATTCTAGCACATTCTTTGCCTTTCGGTCAAGAAAAAACAATTCTGAAAGCTCCTTTTCACAGCGTTTTTAGCAGGCACCTTTAATTGCATATTTGGGTTTTTTGGCAAAACAATGTTTGGCTTCAATAAAACGAACCGTACCAGTCTTACCTCTCATCACCACAGTGTGCGTCGTGGCACCCTCACTGCTGTATATCACGCCTTTAAGCAGCGGTCCTTCCGTAATTCCGGTTGCCGCAAAAAAGATGTCATCCGTATTGACCAGATCATTGAGTGTCAGCAATTTATTGATATCCATTATACCTAGTTTCCGGGCTCTTTCAACATCTTCTTCATTCTCCGGCCAAAGTCTCCCCTGCATTTCACCGCCCATACAGCGCAGGGCAGCAGCGGCGAGCACACCCTCAGGAGCTCCTCCGACCCCCATCATCACATCAACTCCGCTGCCTTCCAGCCCGCAGGCAACGGCCGGAGCGACATCACCGTCGGTAATCAGGCGTATTCTGGAGCCGCATTCTCTTACCTGACGGATGATTTCACTGTGACGGGGCCTGTCGAGAATAACCACCGTAAGTTCCTGGATTTTCTTATTGAGTCCCTTGGCTATGTTCTCAAGATTTTCAGCGACCGGAGCATCTAGATGGATACGTCCCGCAGCCTTGGGACCGACAGCAATTTTATTCATATACATATCCGGGGCGTGCAGAAGTCCATATCTTTTGGTCACAGCTAAAACCGCTATGGCTCCCGGCATTCCTTTGGCAACAAGATTTGTTCCCTCGAGGGGATCAACGGCAACATCAACCTCGGGCTTTTCGCCCGTACCAAGTTTCTCCCCAATGTAAAGCATCGGGGCTTCGTCCATTTCACCTTCGCCGATCACAACCGTACCATCCATGTGCACGGTATCGAACAAAGATCTCATAGCTTCCACTGCCGCATCATCGGCTTCATTCTTCTGTCCCATTCCTACCCAGCGCGCTGAAGCGAGTGCTGCCGCTTCCGTCACCCGGGCAAATTCCATGGTTAATTCTCTTTCCATCTCTTTTTCACCCTTCTTAACTTAACTTCTTCCAGTCATCCATAAATTTATTAATTCCTGCAGTTGTCAAGGGATGCTCGGATAATTTGCTCAAAACGCCAAAAGGTATTGTCGCAAAATCCGCGCCAATCTTAGCCGCTTCGAGGACGTGAACAGGATGACGAATACTTGCGGCAATCACCCCGCAGTCCAGATCATGGACCTCAAAAATTTCGCAGATATCAGCCAGAACATTCATGCCGACCTCCCCAATATCGTCAAGCCTTCCTAAAAAAGGGCTGACATAAGCGGCCCCTGCCCTTGCTGCCATCAGTGCCTGAACAGGGCTGAACACCAATGTAACATTCGTCTGGATATCTTCTTCCCGTAGTGTCTTGACGGCTTTTAAGCCGCCAAGCGTCATCGGAATTTTGACGACAATATTCGGATGAATATCTGCGAGCCGCCGGGCTTCCTGGCACATACCCTCATAATCGAGCGCTATGACTTCCGCACTAATGGGGCCATCGACAATCCCGGCAATTTTATGGATTAGGGTATGGAAGTCCTCTTTTTCTCTGGCTACCAAAGAAGGATTCGTCGTTATACCGGCGATGACTCCCATGTCCCACGCCCGGGAAATCTCTCCTATATTGGCTGAATCAAGGAAAAAACGCATAGGCCAAATTCCTCCTTTAATAATATACGGCATAGCAAAAAAAGCTACTCGACCTCCGTAATGATATTCTTTCTATGATTTCCCTTTAGAGAATCGTTGATGATCCGTATCTCATTTTCCTCTAAAGTAATTGCTCCCGTTTGTTCTAGTATGCGCAAAATATCCTTATTATCAGTATAAATAATACCTATTGCCTTGCATAAATCGCAAATCAATTCTACACGGTCAGGTAATATTTCTACAGTTAGGTTATGATTTCCGCATTTGCAACCAAGCTTTTTCCATTCAACCAACCTGCCAAGTATTTCCATAACGCCATAGACAACAAAAAAATCATCTGTCATTATATCGAGATCTTCCTGATCGCTTGTTAACTCCGAAGCTAGACGGACAAAGTTCTTTTTGATTTCTGTGCACAATTCCATGACACGTGATTCAGGGCCGATATAGCCTACCGGCAGTTCCTTGTCACTGCATCCCAGGCGCAAAGGTTGTTCTCCCCAAATCAACTCCCTTCTAGTAACCAAGTGATGCGGCCTCCCGCAGTAAATACAAGAATATTCTATGCCGATTTTCTTGCTCTCAAAACTGATGAGCGTCAATAATGGAGTACCGCACGTGCAAATGAAACTGTTTTTTCCCAAGTGAGCAAAAGAAAACACTGATAATGTTTTAAATTGAAGTTTCCCGCAGTGGGAACAAAGCATCCCCATGCTTGAGACCGCCTGAACAATCATCTTTAGGCTCACCTCCCACACTGTCAGCCTATTGGGTCTTTCCGCTCCATGAAATCGCGGTATCAGGCTCCGTGGCCTTGCAGTTCTTTGTCATCCGTGGCCGTGGCATTAGGCCTTCCGTTACCGTCTCAAGTCACGGATCACATCAGCTTACCTATGCCGTATAGTTTATAGTTCTCCAAGTAAAATATTATTCCTGCCTTAGATTTTTTAGAATATTAGAATCGCCGTTTTTTACCATCCATGGCACCGTTGCATTAGACCCCTCCATAGCCGTCAAAAAGCCAGACTTTCGTTGGAAGTCTGGCCGGTTAATTCGTTGACCATTCAAGCCATTATTTTTTGCATACGTTTCAATCCCCAGAAACCTGATCCGCATTGATGATTTCTCCAACCTGTTTTTTTAGGTCATTTAAATCAAAAGGTTTAACAACAAAACCGGATACTCCTAGTTCCTCAGCCTGTTTATAAAAAATCTGATCCCCATATGCCGTCATCATGATGACCCGGCTTTTAAAATCTGTCTCCCTGAGTTTCGTTAGAACCTCAATTCCACTCATTCCAGGCATCTTAACATCCATGATTATCAGATCCGGTTGAAATTTCGGAATAATCTCAAGCGCTTTTATTCCGCTACCGCACGATTCAATCTCATAACCATATTCTAAAAAAACCTCGGTTAGAAGTCTTCTGATCCCATTTTGGTCATCCACAATTAACATCTTCAGCATCAAAGCCCCCCTTTTTATAACTAGATTTGCAGTTGTCAATAGATTTTCACATATCCATTGCACTAAAAGCATAGGATTTGACAAAGATCACCATACTACCTTTTATTTGACAATTGTTCTTCGCTGGGAGACAAAAATCCTTCATTAATTATTCTTATTCTCATTATTTCTCCATTTTTTTTATACATCCGTAGGATCCTGGGATTGGCCTGAGTTCTTCGTAAAGGAATCACAATCTCGTCACCGGCTACACAAGGCACGCTGCCGACATCAAGTACCGTAAGCTGCATCCCAATTTTTCCTGCAATACTGACGGTTTGCCCGTTGTAAAGCAGTTTTTCCCGGCCCAGCTGAATACCCACCATAGCCGCCATATTTTTGACGATCATTTTCGCGAGATCCACAATGTTTTGAGGCACAAGCCGAGGTTCGATGCCAAACCCATCAGCATAACCTACCGGTACCACTGCTAGGGTCGTATCCTTTTTAGCCTTGTAAACACTCTGGTAGCCCACAAAGGTACCTTTTGCCGCTTTTTGCAGGTGAACAATTCTTGCTTTGACCAGCCAAGGGTCTTTTAACCACAGCCTGCCTTCGAATGCCGGCGCAGGACAATGACCAATCAAGAGTGTTCCGACTCTGACCATATTGTAATGATACTCTGGAAAATCCAAATAGGCGGCGCTGTTGCACACGTGCTTAAGCGGGATCCGGATGCCTGCTTGTTCCAACGTTTGAACATAAGCCAGATATTTTTCATTCTGTGCTCTGGTATAGGCATGATCACGCTGAGCTCCACGGGCAAAGTGAGTGTACGCCCCGGTTACTTCCAACTGAGGAGCTTCTCGCAACGCTTCAGATAATTCCTTCATCTGATCGCCCGTAAAACCGGTACGTCCCATACCCGTTTCTAACTTCAGCTGAATCCCGGCTTTAGTTCCCAACGCTTCGGCAAGTTTGTCCAATATCGGTATCCAGTCCAACTGTGATATCGTTAGTTCAATACGAGCTTGGATTGCCGCCTTCCAGTCTTCTGGGCTGGACGGGCCGAGCACCAGGATCGCACCGTCAATACCCTGGTTTCGCAGCAGCAACGCTTCAGCGATGGTAGTGACAGCAAAGGCCGTACATCCTTCTCCCTGCAAGGCTCGTGCTACTTCCGTAGCCCCTAGGCCATAGGCATCTGCCTTAACGACTGCCATGATCCGGCATTTAGCAGAAAGCCCGGCCACGATTTGTCGGTAATTATGGATAATGGCATCCATATCTACTTCGATCCACAGATCTGACATGACAAGTCCCTCTTTAACAAATGATTTAAAAATATTTAAGAGATGATTTAAGAAATTACAAGAAATGAATTATTTATTTCGTAGCCTGCGCATCCGGGCAAGCAGCCCTTTCAGTTTCCCGGAGTAAGCTTTTTCAGCAATCTGCCAAATTACATACAGGATAGGCCTGTAAACATAGTCCCATTCCCCAATGAATTCTGTAAACTCGCCGTTAAAACCTTTTTTAAATTTATACAGCCCATACAGTGGATTACTCTCGTCCAGATCTCCGGATACTCCTCTGAAATCATAGAGTGTACAACCATTGGCTTTGGCCCAGCAAATCATTTCCCATTGAATCAAATAGTTGGGCATGACATTGCGATAAGAATTTGATGATGCCCCATAGATGTACCAGGCTTTGTCCCCTGTGATGAAGGCCAGCGTTCCCGCAACAATCTTTCCTTCATATTCGGCAACAAAAAGTTCGGCAAAACCTGCCGGCACCAGCGTATCATACAGATCTTCAAAATAGGTATAAGACCTCACCAAGAAATTATCCCGCTCGGTCGTTTCCTTGAGTACACGAAAAAATTCCGGCAGGTCTTCTCTTAATCCTTTCCGGATCGTGACACCTTTTTTAGAGGCAAGGCGTATATTATAGCGGGTTTTTTGATGCATATTCACAAGCAAGGTCTCTTCATCCGGCAAAATGTCCAGACGAAACACAAACTTTGGCTGAACACCTTCAAAATTCTTTCCTGTATCCATTTTTTTGAAGCCCTGGGCTTTCAAAATACCTGCCAGAACCTGATCGGTTGAAGATACATCCGGATCAATCTTTAAGAGAATCGCCTTACGCTGTTGCGCTAGCTTCCTGATCGCTTCCAAAACAGCTGCTATTTTTCTGCTATCGTGCATATCAACGACCGGACCGCGCGGACAGTAAAAAATGGGCATCCCCAGCAACGGCAGTTTCCTTTCGAGAATTGTTGCAGCAGCAAAAATCTCACCATCTTTTTCCACTGCAAGCCTCCAAGGTTTCCAGCCCGTTCTTCCTTTAATGTCTCCCCATTCCCATAATTGCATCGCATGCCCTTTGAGATGATTACAAATAAAGGAATTAAACTTTGCTTTATCTTTAATTGTGAGCCACCTTGCCGTAAATTCCATTTTTCTACTCCTCCCAAAGACATTTCATTCCATCATTTGCGGAAATACAATTCATAGAAATACCAATCACCCGGTTCGACGTGAACCGGTTGACTGGCAAAAAACGTTTTTCTTCATCCTATTATCCTATTATTCTTATCTTAAACGTAATGATATGATTTTAAACAGTCTGATGTTTGCTGTCTTATACTTCCTTCAGCGTTGCAGTGATAAAGTTTTTGAAGAGTGGATGTGGCCGGTTCGGCCTGGACTTAAATTCAGGGTGAAACTGAGAAGCCACAAACCAAGGATGATTCGGATATTCCGATATTTCGACGAGTCTGTCGTCCGGGGATGTACCCGAGAATACCATGCCGTTCTTCTCAAGAATTTCCCGGTAATGATTGTTCACTTCATAGCGGTGACGATGTCGCTCATAAATCACTTCACTGGAATATGCCGAGTTGGCAAGCGTATTCGGTTTGACCCTGACCGGAGAAATCCCCAGACGCATCGTCCCGCCCATATCTTCAATATCTTTTTGCTCCGGCAGCAAATCGATCACGGGATATTCCGTATCGGGGTTAAATTCTGTACTATTCGCGCCTTTTAGCCCGCAGACGTTTCTTGCAAATTCTATGATGGCACACTGCATCCCGAGACAAATGCCTAAATACGGTACTTTGTTCTCTCTGGCATACTGGATCGCCTTGAGTTTCCCTTCAATCCCTCTATTTCCAAATCCTCCGGGCACCAAGATGCCTTTAATTCCGGCAAATATTTGCCCCAGATCTGCCCCTGGAACCTCAAGCTCTTCAGAATTGATCCAGCGGATTTTTACACCGGCCCCCTGGTCGATGCCAGCATGGCGCAAGGCTTCTGCTACACTGAGGTAGGCGTCGGGCAAAGTAACGTATTTGCCGACAATCGCAATTTCTGTATACCTGCATGGCGACTTAATCTTCAAAACCATTTTTTCCCACGTTGACATATCCGCTTTGGGGGCTTTAATCCCCAAACAGCACAGAACGATATCATCCATACCTTCTTCCTGAAGACGAAGTGGAACCTCATAAATCGTCGGAGCTGTGGTATTTGTTATGATAGCTTCTTTGTCAATATCACATAATAAAGCTAATTTTTCTTTGAGGTCATCGTCAATTGCTTTGTCAGCTCGGCAGACCAAAATATTGGGCTGAATTCCGATACCTCTGAGTTCTTTGACCGAATGCTGCGTCGGTTTGGTCTTAACCTCACCGGAAGCCGACAGATAAGGAAGAAGGGTGACATGGATATAACAGACATTCTCTTTGCCCATATCTCCACGGACTTGACGAATGGCTTCCAAAAACGGTAGTGACTCCATATCGCCGACAGTCCCGCCAATTTCAGTAATCACAACATCGGGATTGCTCTCTCTTGCAACCCGGTAAATACGTTCTTTAATCTCATTCGTAATATGAGGAATCACTTGAACCGTACCGCCAAGATAGTCGCCTTTGCGTTCCTTGGTGATGACCGACCAGTAAATCTTCCCTGCAGTGACATTACTGTTTTTGGATAACGGAACATCGATAAATCTTTCGTAGTGCCCAAGGTCAAGATCGGTTTCCGCTCCGTCATCGGTAACAAACACTTCTCCATGCTGGTAAGGGCTCATTGTTCCAGGATCGACATTAATATAGGGGTCAAATTTTTGGATCGCGACCTTGAGTCCTCTTTTCTTCAATAAACATCCCAAAGAAGCGGCTGTTATTCCTTTACCCAGGGAACTTACTACGCCTCCGGTAACAAAAATAAATTTCGTCATCCTTTTCTACCCTTTCCTTATCTCATAAAATTCTAAAGTTTACGAGTGCTTTGCCACGTTGTATTTCAGATTAATTAACTTCCAAAGGTAAGTTACATTCTTTCCGGTGCTGATACACCCAGTATCTTCAAAACATTCGCCAATACCTGTCTGGTTGAGCGAATCAATCCCAGTCGGGCTATCCGCAAATCGGCATCTTGAACCAGAACACGCTGACTGTTGTAAAAAGTATGGAATAACGCCGCCAGGTCAAGTACATACCTTGCAAGCCTGTGCGGTTCGGTCAGCCTGGCTGCCAGCGCAATCTCACCGGGCAGATCCGCTAATTTTTTCAATAGATCTCTTTCCTCCGGAGAAACAAGAAGCGCCAGCTGATGTTCACCAGGAATCAGCTGTGATTTGAAGCCCTGTTCTTCCGCCTGTCTTAAGATACTGCACAGCCGGGCATGCGCATACTGCACATAGTAAACCGGGTTATCGGCAGACTGGGATTTGGCCAGATCAAGGTCAAACTCAACCGTAGAATCAGGATCCCGCATCAGGAAGAAAAACCTAGCCGCATCTTTCCCAACCTCATCAATCAGTTCCCTAAGCGTGATATACTGACCGGAACGTTTCGACATCTTTACGATATCTCCGTCCTGGATTAACCTTACGAGCTGCATGAGAATGACCTGCAAAGAATCAGGGCTGTATCCCAGGGCCTGCATTGCGCCTTTCATACGAGCTACATGGCCATGGTGATCTGCTCCCCAGATATTAATGACCTTTTTAAAACCCCGTTCAAACTTATTACGGTGATACGCAATATCCGCTGCAAAATAGGTTGGAACCCCATTACCGCGCACAATAACTTCGTCTTTTTCATCTCCCGGAAGGATTGCTTTCAGCCAGAGAGCACCTTCCTTTTCATAAATGTATTCTTTGTCTTCAAGCTGCTTCATTGTCTCACGAATATAGCCGGACTCATGTAGAGACTTTTCACTGAACCACACATCGTAGAAGACACCAAAATCTCCTAACGTTTCTTTGATATCATTAATTTTTTCTTTAAGAGCATAACTGACAAGAATATCCTGACGGGTCTGTTCTTCCATCCGGACATATTGATCTCCGTCTTTTTCAATAATATTTTTGACAGTATGAATCAAATCTTCGCCATGATACCCGGCCTCCGGGAAAAGTACTTCAACCCCCAGAAGTTGAAGATATCTGGCTTCTAGCGACAGTGCGAAATTATGAATCTGATTACCTGCATCATTGATATAAAATTCCCTGCTAACCTCGTAACCGGCCATCGCCAGCAGCGAAGCCAAACTATCCCCCAAAGCAGCTCCTCTGGCATTCCCCATATGCAAAAGGCCGGTTGGATTCGCACTGACAAACTCAACCTGGATTTTTTCTCCCTGACCAATGTTTATAGAACCGTATTGATCGCCTCGGGCGGAAATCTCCAAAATTACCCCTGTCAGCCAGGAGGGATCCAGGCGAAAATTAATAAATCCGGGTCCGGCAATTTCACTGGAGGTGATCCAAGTGTCTGCCGTATCCAGATTGTTAATAATGATCGCTGCTAGTTCCCTCGGTGCCCTTTTTGCCTGTTTAGTCAAAAGCATCGCTAGGTTGGTTGCCAAATCACCATGCTCACGTTCTCTTGGCTCTTCGAGAACGTAAGAAGGCATTTCCTCAAAGGACAGCTCTCCTTTATCGCGTGCAATGAGAACGGCTTGTTCTAATCTCTTGCAGATGTTTTCCTTGATTTTTTCGTAAACGCTCAAACCTGAAGCTCCTCCTTTGTAGGGCTGCTGGAAATACAATAACTAATAATAAATTTTAAACCATTTTCTTAAAAAATACCAGCGCCCAAAATAATTAAGCAGAAAAAGAGAGTCTTTTTCTGCTTAATTATTTTACATTTACCAATTATATTGGAAATGCATTTTTTTTCAATACCTATTTTCGTAATTCTTATCTTTATTTTTATTGAATTAATTTTCCGGCAGGCGTGTCCACAACCCTGCTGATTTTTTCTTCGGTCCCATTCAACGCATTGATGTAGACCATATACTCCTCTCCAAATGCCGTCCCTCTAAATTCATAACAGAAGGCTTCATTTGTTCCTGCTTTGGAGATGACGGCCATTTTTACTTCGATAATCTTGAACTCCTTACGAAGTTTTACTTTGGCTTGTTCCAAGGTGAGCACGCGATTTAACTCTCGTTTATGATGATACGCATAGTAAGGATTGGCATCAAAGCCAATAATTTGTCCATTGTCCGTTGCTATCGTCAGTCTAATTTTATCCGGATATAGCAACGCCCCGTTTTCTCGCGGAACTGCATCAACCATAATGTAAGAACCAATATCCTGCGAAGAAGTGACAACCAGATCCCATCCAATCCGAGAGAGAGAAGCTTTGGCAATATTGATCGCTTTATTGACATCAAGCTGACGGTCTCCTAATTCACGCTGATCTTGGTAAAAGGTAACAACACCCCCCTTTTTACTGACTTCCAGGTAACTGGTTTTATACGTGAGATTGAATCCGCCGAGGGGATTCTCACTTAAACCGCTTAGCTGCGGGACTGCTCCTGTCTGCCCTAGATCTTCAAGAAAACGCTTGCCAACCTCAATGGCTTTGCTTTCATTAATTTCTCCTCCCGGTAAGCCAAGTGGCTTATTCACATAATGTTTATCCAGTTCTCCCTGATATGAAAATGGAGGATATTTCTGAAGGCTGACATCAAGCTGCTTCAACCCGCCTCTGACGGAAGTCGGCGTTTGGGCAGCTGCCTGTTGATTTTGCTGATTATTTTTTTCGCTGTTTTCATCACCCTGAGCAGCGGTTTGAATGGATTTTCCAAGACCGATTTTTTGCAGCAATCCTTTGGGTTTGTCCACCCAGGCGAGGTTCTCGGAATTAAACTGATTGTAAACTTGCTGAACCGAGCGGTTGATTTCTATTACTCTTTCATGCATTTCGTTCAATGTGGCCTGCTCCTCATCACTCATCACAGCGGCGGCAGCCGTCTTGCGGGTCATGGCCTTGCTGAAATCGCTGACCTGGTTGATAAACGTGTCAACATAGCTAATCCCGACTTCGTCTGCCGGCAGCTGGCCAAGCCGACTGACCGCACTTTCGCTTCCCTTCCAGGTTTCTCCGAGATAAAGCACCCTTTGGGCCGCGCTGCCCGCAACCTTGGCTTTGGCTATACTTGTTTCCACCTCGTTTAACGATGTCACAAGATCCGTGAAAGCCCTCGAATACTGGTTTTCCGTTTCCGTCTTATACTCTTTAAGTGCCCTGAACTCGTAATAGCCCCAGCCTAGAGAAAAAATCAGCGCAATTCCTAGCGTCAAGGACAGCCAGGAAAGCAGCTTTTTTTTTGATTCAGCGTTCATCGGTACCCCTCCTAACGTGTAAAAATATGTTTGCCGATTTTCTTGATCTGCGGTCTTGACCAAACAAATTTATTGGTGGTCTTAGCGGGATTAAAATAATAGACCGCTCCATTCGTCGGATCTGATCCGTTCATTGCTTCCCTGGCTGCCTTAATGGCGGTTTCATCGGGTTGAAGGTTGATTTGACCGTCATCTACTGCCGAAAAGGCCTTTGGCTCGTAAATAACACCGGCTATGGTTTTCGGGAAGGAGGAACTTTTAATCCTGTTCATGATACACGCCCCGATCGCGACCTGACCGATATACGGTTCACCGCGGCCTTCCGCATAAACACACCGGGCTAGCAGTTGAAAATCAGCGTTCTTAAAGCCCACCTGCTTCCCGGAAGAGGTAGTACTTTCACCTGTCAGTCTTTTTAACTCCCGAATTGTTTTGTCTCCGGCTATGCCGTCAGCTTTTAATCCTCTGTTTTTTTGAAATCTTTTAACAGCAGCCACGGTTGACTTTCCATAAATACCGTCAACTTTTCCGACCTGATACCCGAGTTGGACCAGTTTACTCTGCAAGGCTTTGACTTCAGAACCTCTGGAACCCTTAGACAGTGTCCGGTCTCCAAGAGCAGCCTGACTGGCAGCAGAAAGAAGCAGACACAGAATAAGACTTACCGTTATAATACTGAATATTTTTTGTTTTCTTTCATTAGAATTTGGATCCATACTTTCACCTCACCCGAAGTTATTTTTATTGCACCGCATTTCTTTGCTGTTCTTCATGCCAGCTCCGATTCAGCTTTCTTCTTATTTTGGCTAGGTTAGCAGCAGTTTATCCGCCAGCATATTAATAAATTTCTCTGATAATTACATAAAATATAAGGACATTGCCTTATTATTTGACTTTTTAATCAAGGGTAAATGGATCAAAATAAACCCCGGCACGATATACACTTGATCGTACCGGGGTTAAATATTGACCAAAGATGGACAATTTCTGGTTTATTGATTATTCTCAGCAAAAACGTCCTTGAACACCTGAACGGCTTTGGTGCTGTCCACAGAGTATCCCATTTCTCCGAGTGTTTCGCCGATGATTCCGAGCGCTTTGCAGAAAACATCATTCGTGGTATTCCCCATATGACCTAATCTGAAGCCTTTTCCGGCTAAAGAAGCGAGTAACCCGGCCACAATCAGCCCTTTCTTCGCAAGTATGGCTCTGAATTCGGCATCGTTGATGCCTTCAGGATAAAGAATACAGCTTAAAGTCGGGGCCGCGACTTCTTCCGCAGCAAAAATATTCATGCCCATGGATCTGATCGCCGCACGAATTGCTTTGCCAATCGCTGTATGCCGACGATAACGCGCTGCCGTTCCTTCGGCCGTAATGATTTTCATGGCTTCTGCATAGCCATAGATCATATTGATCGGGTGGGTCGCAAAATATTTCTGCGGCTCTTTCATGATCGGGCTCCAGTTGTTGATATCCATATAGTAACTGCTGACACCATCCATTTTCGCTCTGGCTTCCAGGGCTTTCGGTCCGAAGGCCACAATTGCTAGTCCGGGAGGAACCCCGATCGCCTTCTGAGATGCGGTCAAAACAACGTCAATCTTATAATCGTCAGCACCATAGGCTTTGCCCATATCTTCTTCCAGTCCGGCGGAAGCACATACACCATCTAATATTAAGAGCACACCATACTTTTTGACTGCCGGAACAACTTTGTCCAGATTTGCAGCTACTCCCGTTGATGTATCCGCATGGGTTATCGTAACAGCTTTGAATCCACCTTGCTGCAGCTTTTCTTCAATCTGAGCCGGTTCAATTTGTTTGCCCCACTCAGCAGCCAGCACTTCAGCTTCAATCCCTAAAGCTTTCGCGACTCCGATAAAGCGGTCCCCAAAATAGCCATGGCTAACGATGAGCAGCTTCTCACCTCGGGCAAGCGTATTGGCCAGTGCCATTTCCATGGCCAGTGTTCCGGATCCGGCGATAACAAAGACTTCGCCATCCGTATTAAACATTTTTTTGGTCTGGGTGAGTGCTTCGCTAAAAATACCTGCAAAGCGCATATCCGTATGGGACATTGTTTCCCGGGAAAGTGCCTCATAAATTTCATCGACTACAGGTGTCGGTCCTGGAATTAAAAGCATTTCTTTATTGGGCATTGGGAATATCCTCCTTGAAAATAGAACATTAAAAAATTAACCTACATTTAGGGATTATATCATTAATTTAGTTATCACGGCTAATTCTGTCAGAATATTTTTCAATAATTCCACATCAAATATTATCTAGGACTAGCCTGTGTGTCGTTGTGGTCCCTTTCGACACACTTATGTCTCAATTGGGCAAATATGCAAAAACAATTTTTGCTAGAAATCTGCAGACTTCACAGTTCTCGGAAACGGTATGACATCTCGAATATTGGAAATCCCGCTTAAATACATAATCAGGCGCTCAAAGCCTAGCCCAAAGCCTGCATGTTTTACCCCGCCATATTTTCTGAGTTCGAGGTACCAACCATAATGCTCCGCATTCATTCCGAGCTGAGCAATTCGTTTTGTCAGCAAGTCTGTTCTTTCTTCTCTTTGACTGCCGCCAATGATCTCACCGACACCCGGAACAAGCAGATCCATCGCAGCCACCGTCTGCTGATCATCGTTTTGCCTCATGTAAAAAGCCTTAATCTCCTTAGGGTAATCTGTAATGAAAAGTGGTTTTCCAAATACTTTTTCGGTTAAAAAACGTTCGTGCTCGGTTTGCAGATCTAATCCCCATTCCACAGGATAAGCAAAATCCATATTGGCTTTCTTTAAAATTTCAATGGCCTCGCTATAGGACAGATGTCCAAATTCCGAATCTAAAACATTATTCAGCCGGGCCAACAGTTCTTTATCAATAAACTTGCCGAAAAATTCCATTTCGTCCGGGCACTGTTCCAGTGCATAAGTAATCAGATACTTCATCATCTCCTCAGCAATATTTTGGATATCGTTTAACTCTGCAAACGCAATTTCGGGCTCAATCATCCAAAATTCAGCTGCATGCCTGGCTGTATTAGAGTTTTCCGCCCTAAAAGTCGGTCCAAATGTGTAGACATCTTTAAACGCAAGGCAAAAACTTTCGGCATTAAGCTGTCCGCTTACCGTAAGGTTTGTCTCCTTACCAAAAAAATCCTGCCGGTAATCCACTGCTCCCCAGTGATCACGCGGAAGATGATCAGGCTTCAGTGTGGATACCCGAAACATTTCTCCTGCTCCCTCGGCATCACTTCCCGTGATAATCGGCGTATGCACATAAATAAAGCCTTTATCCTGAAAAAACTGATGCACGGCCATTGAAATGACAGACCTCAGTCTGAATACAGCCGAGAAAGTATTGGTTCGGGGGCGGAGATGCGCAATCGTTCTAAGAAATTCCAGACTGTGCTTTTTCTTCTGCAGCGGATAATCAGCCGGACAGGCATTTTCGATTTGGATCTTCTCGGCTTTTAGCTCAAAAGCTTGGTTTATACCCGGAGAGAAAACCAGCACCCCTTCCGCAGTTAAGGCGGAACCAGCTCCGAGTCGGCTGACTTCGGAAAAGTTTAACAAATTTAGATCGTAGACAATTTGTAGGTTTCTGAAACAGCTGCCGTCATTGAATTCAATGAAACCAAATTCTTTGGATGCTCTGACCGTCCTTACCCAGCCTGATATTTGCAGACGCTCCCCAATCTTAGACTCTGTTGCATCATAAATTTCCTTTACAGCTATACTGTTCATCATTAACTCCTGTTTATAATTGATTCACCCTTCAGTTACTCTAGCTTCACGTTTAGTTATATTTGCTGTTTGTTCTTGCTCTCCCGATATTCCTGGACAGCTTCGCTCCACTGATTTCTGGCCATATTGACATATTTCATATATCGGCTTTTATCAGGATGTTCACTGACTGTAGAAAAATATTTGACAGCTTCATTGTATTTTCCTAGTCTGCGGTTCAATTCACCGATCAAATATAAAATCTGAATTTCCGGAGTCGATTCTGGATTGAAATCCGTATAAAGAAAAGATTGCTCATATTCAGTACAGGCCAGGTTTATAAATCTCATCTCTTCTTCAGTAATTCCGGCTCCACGGTAAATCCACGCCAGGCGGTGGCAGATCCTTGCCAGCACAACATGTTTTTCTTTGATCAGCTGGGCAAAGTAGATCGCTAGCTTAAACGTTCTGACTGCCATCTGATAATCCCGCTCTCCGCAGAAGTCTTTATTGTGATCCATCTTGCCGGAGATCTCTTCGAGGGTTTTTTTACGAACACTTTGTGCCGTGATTTTGGAAAAATCCTCTGTAAAAGAAAAACCGCAATGGGGACAAACCATGACATAGTAGAATAACGGATTATTATCATCTTGTTCAAATATCTGGCCAAAATCGCTGTCGACCTGGCGCGGCTTAATGAACCTTGACCGGATTTTTTTGGTCACGAATTCCTGACCACATAAAAGGCATTCTACTTTTTTGTCGTAAAGAGGCTCGAGCTTTTCAGTTATATCCTTTTTTTCCATCATAATCCTTATATTTCCTTCTCATCTTTAAAATTATCCTATCCATATTTTATTCTTTTTTCAGAAATAATCTATAGGTTATTTTTCTTGTCTTTGGGAGGTTTCGGCCCAAAAAACTGATAATAATGGCACTCGATTCTTCCATTATATAATTTCCGGCTTTTATCCCACCTTTTTTTAATGAACCTTTCTGGTTTTGGCAGTGAAGTGAGCATATGCAAGGACCAATCCTGGAGTCTTTCCAGAACCTCACCAAGTTCCTGATAAGCAGTTTCAGCTTCTTCTGCTGTTCCGAGCCTTTGCCCGTAGGGAGGATTCGTAATGATACAGCCATATCTAAATCTGGAGCGGGCTTCTTTGACCTGTAGCTTCTGAAAAAATATTTTTCCTTCCAGACCTGCTTCTCTGGTGTGTTCTCTGGCTAAGCGCAAAGCAGCTGGATCAATATCCGAACCATAGATCGCAAGTTCCGCATTTCTTTGCCAGAGATTTTCTGCTTCTTCTCTTGCATTTAGCCAATGTTTTTCCGCAATGTTCGTCCATCGTTCAGCCGAAAATGCCCTGGCTAGACCAGGCGCCCGGTTCTGTCCGATAAAAGCTGCTTCGATCGGAATCGTTCCTGTTCCGCAAAAAGGATCCAGAAGAACACGGCCGGGGTTCCAGTAGCTAAGATAAATCATCGCGGCAGCAAGTGTTTCTTTTAACGGAGCATCCCCGGCCATTTGCCTATAGCCCCGTTTGTTTAATCCCTTACCGGAAGTATCGATGGTCAGCGTAACCGTATCTTTCAGAATTGAGACTTGTACGGCATAGAGAGCTCCTGTCTCTTCAAACCAGCTGACGCCATAGGTATCTTTCAGTCTCTCCACAATCGCTTTCTTAACGATTGCCTGACAGTCTGGAACACTATGCAGCTGAGATTTAACCGATTTTCCGGTCACAGGAAAACAGGCGTCCACCGGTAGCCATTCCTCCCAGGGCAATGCTTTCGTTTGCTGGAATAATTCTTCAAAACTCCGTGCCTCAAACTCGCCCATCTTCAAACTGATACGGTCCGCACACCTCAGCCACAGATTGGCCCGGCAAATCCCTTCTTCATTTGTCTCCCATGATACCTTACCGTTCTGAACTACTGTATTTTCATACCCTAGATTTTTAAGTTCCCTCGCAACGACAGCTTCAAGCCCAAATGCCGTTACTGCGACCAGTTCAACCCTTGCCATATCAAACACTCCAGTAAAGCTAAATTTTAAGCATAATCCACATCAAAAAATTACATTATTTACTAACTTTTTTACATAAATAAGATTTCTTTCTATAACCAAAATAAATGGACAGGCTTTAAAACCATTGGAAATAAACAATTTTCTTCTAAAAAACAGTCAAATTATTTTTTTTTGGCCTTTGACAGGCATCAACATTTTTCTTCCTTATTGTAGTGTATACTGATAAAGGTTGCAAAATAAGAAAATTTTAGAAGGAGGAACGACAGTTGAGGCCCGTTGTAATGGTCATCGACGACGACACAAGTATAGCCAATCTTCTGTCAACAATGCTGATTGGCAACGGCTATACTCCAATTATCGCGTCAAATGGATATTTAGCTCTTACTATGCTGAAGAGCTGCCCTCACCCTAATTTGATTCTCACAGACTATTCCATGCCTATACTTAATGGCTGTGAATTTATTGAGAAGATCTCAGCTCAAAAAAATCTGAAAGATATCCCGGTAATCATGATTTCCGGTTCAGATATTGAAGAAAGGAAGCTGCCGAAAACCACAAATTTCAAGGGGATTATCCAGAAACCGTTTAAAATCAACACGGTTCTTGACGTTATCAAGCATCACGCAATCGATCATTGCGATTCTTCACTTTATCCTGCTTAAATTCGCACTTAAATTCCAAACAGAGTTTTCGTATTCATCGATATATCGGAAAAGGTGTCAAGTCAATAATAACCATAATACGCAAAAAAGGCAAAATTGATGCCTTTTTTTCTTTAGATCTTTAAACCCCTGCAGTCTCGGCAGTGTTAAAAGTCTTTGTTTTTATAGATCCGGACGGAAACCTTGAACGAAAGTACCAACAGAACAATTCCAACAACAAGCATCATAAGGTAAATGACCGGATCGGCATACCCATTCAATATCATAATAAGCTGCTCCAATCCCTGACTTGTGGTTTCCAATTCATCGGCAGGCATTTTTGTCAACTGACCCACCGCGCCAATAAGTCCAAAAATAACAAACATAGAGATGAAATTGGCCCACCTGGAACGCATATAACCTAAACGATAATAGAGGGGCAGGTAAATCGAAATATATAAGCTCAGTAGCAGCACGACAATTCCGAGAAAACTTACAATGCCCTGGATACCGCCCGTCAAGCCGGGGAAATTAAATAGATAAAGAATCATACTTTCCGGAATGATGATAACCATGATAATCAGCGCATAGACAATTGCAGACAGATATTTGGCTAAAACAATTTCTTTTCTGTTTATTGGAAGACTGTTGATCATGATTTCCCCATTATATTTGAAATCATAACTATTTGCATAAATCAGCATGAAATAGACACCTAACAAAAGTTGCACTCCCGCTATTCCCGGACTTCTGTACATCGTGCCCGAGATCGAGATGCACAAGAAGAGAATAATGAAAATATTACTTTTTTGAACCATTAAATCTTTTAGTATGATTCGCCACACTTTTACGTTACCCCCATTCCTGTTCTGTTAACTAGATAAATCATAATTTCATCCAGCGTGGGCCTTTCGACAATGATCTTTTCTTTCAGCGCTGGCAAGATAACCTCCAAATCAGCTGTCAGCCCTTCAAAGCCGACACTGCTTTTGCGTAGACCAATGAATTGTTTTTCCAGAGAAGACTCTAGCAGGTAATTGGGGCCCTTAACTAGAGAAAATCGCTCTAGAACCTGATCTTTTTCACTGGTAAATACGACTCTGCCCTGATTGATAAACGTAATATAATCTGCAATCCTCTCCAAATCTGAAGTAATATGCGTAGAAAAAAGTATGGCTTTATTTTCATCCTGCATTAGAGAGTAAAGAATTTCGAGCAGTTCGTTTCTGAACACAGGATCCAGACCGGATGTCGGTTCATCCAGGATAATCAGCTCCGCGTGATGAGAAAGCGCCATGGCCAAAGAAAACTTTGTTTTCATTCCTTTGGATAACTTATCAATTTTTTGTTTTGGGTTTAAGCCGAAATCTTTTAGATACTTTTGAAATAAACGTTCATCCCAGTATTGATACATCGGTGCCACAATTTTTTTCATTTGCTCAATTGTCAATACGCCATAATAATGATTTTCATCGTAAACAAATCCGATTTTGTTTTTAATTTCTTTTTCATCTTTCACATGATCCAGACCAAATACTTTGACCTCCCCCCTGTCTTTTTTCAGGAGATTCATGATCAGTTTAATCGTTGTGGTCTTGCCTGAGCCATTTGGCCCGATAAGCCCCATTACATAACCTTTTTCCAGACTGAATGTGACATCTGAAATCTCAAACTCCGAAAAATGTTTTCCTAATCCCTGGATTTCCAGGATCAGACTGTTGCTGTTCCTTCTGACAGGATCTGCTTCGTTCACTTTATTATCCCCCTTATCTTACCTTACCAGGGTCATATCTTTCATAAACGTTCTTTAATATTTCTGTGATTTCAGCAAGGCCTAAATTCAGAAGCCTGCTTTCCTTGATAACGTGCTTCAACATTTCTTCAATTTGTTTCCGTTTATTTTCAATTCTTGCCTCACAATTTTGCAGAGCAACAAAAGACCCTTTTCCCGGAACAGAGTAAATAAACCTCTCTCGTTCCAATTCCTCATAGGCTCTTTTAGTTGTAATGACACTAATACGCAAATCCTTCCCAAGCTGCCTAATCGAAGGAAGCATTTCCCCCTCGGTCATATCTCCCGCCAGTATCAATGTTTTGATCTGATTGATGATTTGCTGATAGATCGGTTCTCCACTTATGTGTGAAATAATAATATTCATGCATCATCCTCATTTATTTAAAGATAAACCTGGACAAGAGAGAGTATACTGTATATATATAATATATACAGTATACTCTCTCTTGTCAACGATTCTTTATTGTCCGTTTCTTTCATAAAATTCAATAACCACTTCAAGATGTGCCAATAGATAGAAAGATATGTAAGACCATACCGGAAAGGAGTAGCTATGCAGATAAAAAAATTATTTAAGGCCGCATGTGCCGTGGTCATTGCCTTGCTGATCCAATATCTGTATCTGGAAGGACCAGCAATTGCATCCTTCCAAAACGACCGGACATATGAATATCGGGTGGACAATTATGCAGTCAAAGCACAATTTCCAGCTACAACTGAAGTGCATTTGACTCCCGACAAAGGAGAGGATATGCGTTTGAACATCTATTTTACAGACAGTAAACTCAGCTTCAGGGGATATCTTCAGATCTGGCGGGTAGCTGACCTGGAGCATTTCCTTCAAGACAGCAAAGCCAGAAGTACTTATAACTTTATAAGTTATGTTCTAAAACGTACATCCTTAAATCATTGGAACGGATTTGAAGAAAGCTGGTCAGCTGATTTTGGCGAAAATGTTATCAGCTCGCAGGAATACTGGTTGGAATTGAATGACAACAACGAAGTTATCAGAATCTCCTTTTTTACGGATCAGGCTTTTTTCCCGAACAGTACGAGCAGCATCATTCGTTTGACCCTGGATTCCATATCTGTCGAAAATCACTGATTTTGTTTACAACGTCCTCCACCCCGACTGTTCTTTCAATCTTTTAGGGAATGACTGGATTCAGTGATATAATACTGTTATTATACATGCTCAATGTCTTCTTTCCTAATTTTATCACAGGGAGGAATTGCCTTTGCTACGGGTTAACGGTGAAATAGAAGGTATAAAAAACAGTATTCTTGAGAAATTAAACGGTTTCTATACTTACCAAATCCCTAGGGACCAGTTGTGGACACAGGAACTCATTGAACAACTTGCCGAAATCTCTTCGCAGGTCAACAAAGAAATTGCCGTATATGCCGATCGCAAAGGCCGGATCACCGATGTCAGCATAGGAAATCACAGTACCGTGGAGCTAGCTGAAGTGGAGCAGAAACGCAACCTGCAGCGCCTTTCGGGTACCCGCTGTATTCATACCCATCCCAAAAGCAGTGGTTTATTGTCTTCCTTGGACATCAGTTCTTTGAAGCAATTGAATCTCGATGCAATGATCGCCATTGGGATCCGGAATAATCGGGCTGAAGACCTTTATGTCGGCATTCTGTCACCCACGGACATTGAGGGGGTCAATATTTTCGGACCCCTTGCAGCCGATGTAGATGACTTTACATTACTCTTTCAAAATATCGAAGATACCGATAATGTTCTCAGAAAATTGCCTGCAGAAAAAGCCAAAACAAGTGAACGTACCATACTGGTTGGACTGCAGACACGGTACAGCAGAGACCTATACGGAATCAGTGAAGCGGAAGTCTCGTTTGCTGAACTCGAAGAACTGGCCAAAACAGCCGGCGCCTTGATTGTCGGCCATTTGATGCAGAAAAAAGAAACCCGCGATTCCTCAACAATCATCGGCCCGGGCAAGCTCGAAGAGCTTCAGCAAATGATCCAAACACGCCAGGCTGATCTGGTTATCTTCGACGAAGAATTAACCGGTACCCAGCAGCGCATCCTCGAAGAAAAGCTGGGGTTGAAAGTTCTGTCCCGTACAGGCCTGATTCTGGATATATTCGCCCAGCATGCCCGTTCCAGGGAGGGAATCCTGCAAGTAGAGCTAGCCCAGCTCGAATATAGACTTCCCCGCCTGACAGGAACCGGTGTGGCGCTTTCCCGTCTGGGAGGCGGCATCGGAACAAGGGGCCCGGGTGAAACAAAACTGGAAACCGACCGTCGTCATATTCGCTCCCGGATTGCCCATCTGAGAGAACGCCTTGACGACATCCGTAGACAACGCGGCATTCTCCGCGGAAACCGCCAAAAAAACAATATCCCGGTTCTGTCCATTGTCGGTTATACCAACGCCGGGAAATCTACCCTTTTAAATACGCTGTGCGGCGCGGATGTCCTGGCCGAGAACAAGCTGTTTGCTACACTTGATCCGACAACTCGCAAGCTTCGCTTAAATAACAGCAGTACGGTCCTGCTTTCGGATACGGTAGGTTTTATTCGAAGACTTCCACCTAATTTACTCGATGCCTTTAAATCAACCCTGGAGGAAGTGGTCTTATCCGACTTGATTTTGATTGTGGCTGATGCTGCCGATCCTCAGGTCGAAGACCACATTCAGATTGTCGATGAAATCCTGGCAGAACTTGGTGCAGGTAGTAAACCAACCCTGATTGTCCTCAATAAAATTGATCGTTTGCATCCGGACAACTGGATCAGCCTTTGGCGCGAAACTCGGCCTGTTGTAGAAATTTCTGCTTTGCAGGGGAACGGGTTGGAAGAACTAAAGCAGGCCATCGAGAAAGAACTGTTCAGTGATCACATTCGGATTAGTCTGGAAATTCCTGTTTCCGATGGAGCCGCATTAGCCTGGCTATATGCGAATACGAAAGTTCTTGAAGTCGTCTACGACGAACAAGTTACCCACGTCGAAGCGGAACTCGCCGCTTCCTTACTGAGCACTGTGGAGAGATATAGAGTCTCTGCTCCATGATAGCACTGTTCATGCCTCTGAACCGGGAGCTCTACCGCCTTTCGTTTTTCGTTCCATTACAGTTGACTTACACCTACTTCAATTAACAAACCAATGGTAAGCAAAATCCCAAAAAGTGTATTGGTCTGAGCCACGCTTTTCATTCCCGGCATCATTTCAGCCGGGAATTTTTTGTTGCGGAATCCGTTTAAGGCCTGAAGAGCCTTTGGAATACTCAGCAGGACCAATAGTGCCCAGACAGGCAGAACATCTGCCAGGGTAAGTACAACTACCCAAAGATTGGCCACCAGGAACATTCCCGCCATGAATTGTACAGCCCTGCGGTGTCCCAACAAAATGGCGAGCGTATGACGCCCGTTCATCTGATCCCCTTCCCGGTCACGTATGTTGTTGGACATCATGATTGCTCCGATTAGAATCAGATTCGGAACAGAAATTAAAAAGACGTCCCAGTTAATGCTGCCGGTCTGAACAAAATAGGCAATCAAAATAATTCCTGATCCCATAAAGAGCCCGGCCAGCAATTCTCCAAAAGGCGTATAGGCAATCGGGTAAGGCCCACCTGTGTACAAATAACCGACAGCCATACAGCCCAGGCCAATCAGGGCCAGCCACCAACTGCTGCTACTGCAGATGTAAATACCCAGCAGTGACGCAATCAGCAAACAAACCAAAGCCAGACTCAGAACTGTCCCTGCTTTTATTCCGTCCCTAGTTATCGCACCGGCAATGCCAACGGATTCCGCTGTATCCAGTCCCCGGATAAAATCGTAATACTCATTAAACATATTCGTGGCTGCCTGGATTAAGATTGAAGCAATCAGCATTGCCGCTACCAGTCCCCAGTTTAAGCCGTTTCTGATCTGCCAAGCCAGCACCGAACCAATCAGAACCGGTATGAATGAGGCCGTAAGGGTGTGCGGACGAAACAGCCGCCATAAAACCTCCCTGCGATTTGATTGCATCTTGGCCCCCGAAGAGGATGATTTCGTCTCCATTATGATTGCTCCTTTGATTTAGTCTATGATTTATTCATTTCCTCATCATTCATTCGAAGTTCGTGTTTTATCTCGCGCTGGTCAGAAGCTTAAAGCCGAGTGCTCCAAAGATGGTCGCCGAGACAATATTCATAACCTTGGAAAACCCGGGCTTCTTTAAAATCCAATTTCCTAGAGAGCCGGCCGAGTAACCGATAAATCCAAAAATCAGCGCAACAAGCCCCATAAAGATAAGCCCTAAGAAAATCATCTGCAAAGGAACACTGCCAAATTCAGAATTGACAAACTGCGGCAGGAATGCCAGGAAAAAAAGGGCAACTTTCGGATTGAAAACATTCATATAGAAACCTCGCAGCAGCAGGCCGCGGTGATCGGGCCCTTGCTTGTCAACACCGGCAGTCAGCGGGTCATTCCGATGTTTGATCGCTTTATATGCCAAATAAAAAAGATAAAGCGCCCCGCAGGTTTTAAACAGAACAAAGGCGACTTCTGACGTCTTGAATATGACAGATAGCCCCAGCACCGCGGCCAACGTATGAACCGAATTACCCAACGTCAGCCCGATTGAGGTAAAAATGCCTGCCTTCTTTCCCTTGGCTATACCCTGGGTTATCAAAAATACAATGTCCGGACCGGGTGCCAAGATCAGTATAATGGACGAGGTAATAAACAGCAGGACCGCAGATAATGAAAACACGTTCAGTTCTTCCTCTCTTGATCTAAAGCTCCGGATCAATTGCCTTTGGGCAGCAGCCTGTGAACTTCGGCATAGATTTCGCTTAAGGGAAGGTCATGCTCCCTGGCAAGTCTTTTACAGTCTTCATATTCAGGTTTTGATTTGATTCTTTCCGCATCCAAATAAGAACATTTTACATTGACCGGACCGTACCTAGTCTGCACCAGCATATTCTCCCGGCGGAGCATCGTTTTTTCAACTGGATAACTACGCAAGCCAATCGCCGATGTTTCTCGCAAAATAACTTCCCTGACAGCTGAAATCCCTTCCTTATTGACTAAAGCGCTTAATTTTGACCCCGGCCGCCCCTTCTTCATGATCACCGGGGTTTTAAAGACGTCCAGGGCTCCGACAGCAACCATCTTTTCTTCAATATATTCATAGAATTCCGGATTCATATCATCAATATTCGTTTCCAGCATCCACTGTCTTTCCTGCTGTCTGAATCCGGGAGCAGTCTTTTCCGCTCTCTCCCCAAGATATACCCGTAGAATATTGGGTATTTCCAAATCCCGCCGGCCAATCCCATAACCGGTCCGGTGAATAATTATATCCGCATTGTCCGTATATTCTTGAACATTCGCAGCCAGAATAGCCGCTCCTGTAGGCGTCGTTGTCTCAAAAGGCACGATTCCGGTCTTTACCGGGACACCCTGGAGCAGCTCTGTTACGGCCGGTGCAGGAACCGGAAGCAGGCCATGCTTACAGCGCACAAATCCACCACCAAGTTCCACTTTGGAAGCGATGATCCTGTCAGCTTGCAAGTATTCCAGGCAAACGGCCGACCCGACAATATCCAGAATTGCATCCACAGCCCCGACCTCATGAAAATGGACCTGATCGGCCTTTATTCCATGAACCCTTGCTTCCGCATCCGCCAGAATGGCAAATGTCCGGATGCTTCTGTCTTTCACAGCTGCTGACAAATCAATTTCCCTGATCATTTTAGTGATATCAGCTAACGTTCTTGTCTGCTGGGTGGAATGGGGGTTCACGGGATCTTCAACCGTTATCTCTACGCGTGTGCCTTCAATTCCATGCTTGCTTTCAGAACGGATGTTTATTGTATATTGCTCATTGATTTGAAGTTTAGCCAGCTCAGTGAGTAGATGATCCTTTGGGACGCCAAGATCGAGCATCGCTCCGAGATTCATATCTCCACTTATGCCGCTGAAACAGTCGTAATAGATAACTTTCATCAGCCACCTCTTTTTACAGTTGCCACTACATTCATTCCCAAAAAATCCCCGCCAGCAATAACCGTTGCTCTGTCCATAACCAGCTGGGCGTTGCGTAAGATCCTAAATACTCAATTCAACATTCATTTGAATAATCCTTGTGATTTTTCGCAGAATTGTACCGCCAGAACCATAAAAAGTTGTTCCCGCTCTCATTTAGAAGATAAGTCCAGGTTACTGAAGGAGTTTGCAGGACTTCTTTTTCGTGCACAATTCCGTTCTGATCAATTTGAACGGTATGAAACGCACTGACAATTTCCGTCTCAATTTTATCGGACAATTCTCGAAAGCCTTCTATAGCAATGCGGTTAAACTCCGTCAGCGGATTTTTTTTGCCCAGCGCTACCAAATAAATGCTCTCCCGGACATCGGAGATATAGGCAAGATATTCCGCCCAGCATTTATCCAGATAATGAAGCGTAAGCTGTTTTTCTATTTTTTGCATAAACTTTGTTCCATATTTCTCAGACAAAGACAGATATCTTTCCGTAGCTTGAAGCTGTAAATGATTCAACACCGTTTTATCTCTTAGGATCCGAAATCTTTTCTCAACAACGATCCGCCGCTGGTGCTCAATTATCGAGGAATACTCCCACAACTGTCTCCGGATATCTTCATGATATCCCTCAATCATTCTGATTCCTCTCGTTATTTCGAGTCTGACAACAGGATCTGAAACGGGACCTTCCTGATCCTGAGGACAATGGTCTTTCGGAATAAAGCGGGCAAGCTGATAATTCTTGATCAGTTCATCTTCCAGACTGATAAAGAATCTGCTTTCTCCCGGTTCACCCTGTCTTCCAGCTCTTCCCCTGAGTTGATTGTTTACCCTGCGGCTTTCAAAAAGACTTGTTCCGATGACATATAAGCCTTCGGCAGTCATCACTTTTTCTTTTTGTTCTTCCCTGGCTCCGCCTAGCTTAATATCAATACCCCTGCCGGCCATATTTGTGGAAACCGTAACCGCTCCGGGTTCTCCGGCCTGCGCAATGACTCCGGCTTCCATTTCATCGTTTTTGGCATTTAAGACCCTGCACGCGATTCCCGCCTGACGGAGGTCAGCCGCCAAAGACTCCGACTCTGCGACGCTTCCTGTTCCGACCAGTATAGGCCTGCCCCGGAGGTGTACCCTGTTAATCTCTTCGAGTAATGCTTTTTGCTTAGCTTCCCGGCTTGTAAATATCCAGTCAGGATGATCTGCACGGATACACGGCCTATGGGTAGGAATGACAACAACCTCCATGCCGTAAAATTCGTTGAATTCACCGGCTGAGGTTACGGCCGTTCCTGTCATTCCAGAAATTTTCGGATATAAGCTTAAAAAATGCTGCAGCGTGACTGATCCCAAAATCATCCCGTTCTTCCCCGAATTTATACCTTCTTTGGCCTCCACGGCTGCCTGAATGTCCTCGGGCCAGTGGCGTTTGTCGGCAATACGTCCCGTATATGGATCAATCAGTTCGATCCTGTCGTTCCGAAGAATATAGTCCGTATCCCTTTTGAGCAAGACCTCTGCATGCAACGCACAGTTTATCCTAGCCAGCAGCTGAAGATCTTGAGCCTGGTAAAGATTACTTTTGTTCAGCATTTTTTCTATATGCTGAAGTCCGCTGTCAGTTAAAAAGACATGATTGCCGTTCTGGTTTAATTCAAAATCCAGGAGAGGCCGCAATTCTTTCACCAGTCCGGCGAGGTGGGACAGATCCTCTCTGCCCCCGCTCATTTCTCCGGCAATCACCAGCGGAATCCGTGCTTCATCAATTAAAATTGAATCGGCCTCGTCGATAATTGCATAATGAAACGGGCGCTGGACCAGCTCCTGCTGCTCCAAACAAAGGCAATCTCGCAGATAATCAAAACCGGCTTCTTTAGCCGAGACATAGGTTATATCCGCCGAATAAGCCTTTTGCCGTTCCGTTAAAGCCATACCTTCCCTAACACATCCAACCGACAGTCCAAGAAGTTCATAGACCGGTCCCATCCAGCTGGCATCTCGGGCTGCCAGATAATCGCTGAATGTGAGGATATGTACACCTTTTCCGGCTAAAGCGTTCAGATAAGCTGGCATGACTGCTGACAGGGTCTTACCTTCTCCAGTCTGCATCTCAGCAATCTTCCCCTCATGCAATACAATCCCCGCAATCAGTTGTTCCGTAAAAGGAAACAGGCCCAAGACCCGGCGTGATGCCTCCCTGGCCAGCGCAAAAGCTTCCGGCAACAGCAAATCAAGCGAACTTCCGCTTGCGGCCCGGGATTCTAAACGCTTCCCGATTTCTTTTATTTGCTTCTCGTCTGCCTGAGCAAGTCGGTACTGTTCGATCTGTTTCAGTATGGCATCATAGGCTTTCAAATTATAGGTCAGCGCATACTCCCGCTGCCTCATAAATCGGCTGATTTGTTCCATCTTCGCTTTGAATCCAGCTGGATTAAGTCTATCCGTAAGAGATTTAAACATAAAAATACCTCTCTTTATAAACATACAGAAATTCCGCTGTCAGGAATTAATACCGACAGCCATCCTGGATCATTACAAAGAAAGGTTCCTGACAAGTTTCAGAAGATGGAACATAATAAGCAGCATCAGCGTAAAGAAAAAGACAATATCCAAAGATAGGGTAAAGTGGTTCGAAGCAATCGCAAAAAAGGCCGTGAAAAGAACCAGACTTCCGCACCACATTTGACGCAGAAAACCGCTGCGAAGCAACTCGCTCTCAGCAATATACAGCCAGAATAACACCGGACAGGCTGCATAAGCCCGGGATTGCATCCCCTGTAAAATTGTTTTCCGGATCACATTTACCGCCGGAATGAGTACTGAAATAATCAGTCCCAGGATGAACAAGTCCAACATTCTGATACCCTCTTTGAATCTTATTATACAAAATATCTTCGCTTAAAAATATCCCATTAGAGAAAATAATCCCGTAATCGCTAATCAGGCCCCTACAGCGGCCGGATCTGCGTCAATCAGTGTAATAAACATAGGAAGCTCTTGGCAGACGGCAGACATATGCCCTGCACGACAAATATGCCTCTCCAAAAAAGAACCGAAGAAAAATGAATAATAATATTAACAAACCCTAAGCCTCTACTTGCTTAGGGTTTGTTCTATGTGGAACATTTATAAATTGAGCTTATAAAGTCTTTGCCATCTCATTTAATTCTCCGCACATTGCGGTAATTTCCTCAATACTGGCTGTGACTTGTTCTGTTGCTGCAGCCTGTTCCTGGCTGGCATGCAATGAACTTTTACTCATATCTCCAGCATCATTCACTTTGGCTTTGATGGTATCCGTTAATTCCTGGATCCGGGGAACAGTGCTCTTAGATTGTTCTGAAAGCTTTCTTATTTCTTCCGCCACAACACCAAATCCTCTGCCTGATTCCCCGGCTCGGGCGGCCTCAATTGCTGCGTTCAGACCAAGCATTTTTGTCTCGTCCGCTATTTCCTTTATGAAGACAGAAACCTTATTAATTTCTTCAGAAAGGCCGATAATTTCCTTAATATTGTTGTTCAGATTTTGTTCGTTGGAGTGAATACTCGTAGCCTCCGCTGCGAGCTCTTCAATCGCTGCAGAAATTGCAGACAAGCCGTCTTCAAGATTTCCTGAAATGATGCGCAGGTGTGCTGCTGTTTTTTTGGGGATAATGACTCCCAGAGAAGCAACTATTTCGTCAGGATTGTCTTCGTCAAAGAGCGGGTAATTTGTTTCTAAAACAGGGAAACCGTATATCTCTGCTCCACCTTCTTCTGAAATAGGCTTTTTCGTTTTGATGGTACGGGAAGCAACATCTTCTTCCTGAATAACATGGCCAACAGGAAGAGATGATATATCAAATTTTCGAGAAGCCTGCCGGTAAACAACCTGAGTTAAATCCGTCATGTAAATAACCGAACCTTCATCGAACATCTCAGCCAAAACAGGGGCAAAATCCTTAAAGGCAGCAGCCACAGGGTGTAATTTCGGTAGAAAAACAGAAAATGTACCGAAAATATTGTCGGTATCATCAATAATTGGCATAGCGACAATGATGAGCCGTTGACCATAGACGGTTCGAGGAACATTCTGTGAGACTGTTTTTTTATTACGCACTGCATTCATCATCACGCCGTTGCTCTCAACATGATTCCCGACCTCAAACGAATCTAAGTGAAAAGAATCTGAAGAAAATCTCCAAACAATTGTATCTCCTTCCGTTACGCAAAACATAATTCCGCCCGGAACCAGATGGCCTAAAGTTTCTGCCAAGGATTTGCATGAATCTAAAGCCGAAAATTTAATCATATTTGTTCCTCCATTTTTAACTAACAGATGCAAATATTTCGTTTTTTAATTTCGTGACATCCAGAAGCATAATCAAGCGATCCTCAACTTTACAGATTCCTTTGATGCAGCTATTGCCTAAATAAGCGATTTCGACACATAAACTTTCGATGGACTCTTCACCTACACTCAGAACCTCGGAAACATCATCCACAATATTGCCTAAAAGCATTCCTTCCAGCTTAAGCACCAGCAACCGGCTGTCATTTTCTGTTTCCGTGTTTTCAAGACCAAATCTTTTTCTAAGGTCTACCACGGGAATAACCTGATCTCTGAGGTTTAACATACCTTCTATGAAAGAAGGCATGTTCGGCATTTTAGTAATGTTCTTGGGAATCCGTATTATTTCCTGGGCACAAAAAATGTCAATGCCGTAATATTCTTTGCCCACAGCAAACACCACCATTTGAATATTTTTCAATATATCACCCCCTTTTTTATAGTTATTTATATCGTATTTTTTATGCTATCGTTTAAATAGGTTATATTTATATCAAAACGATAGACTAAAGCTAATAATCCCAAACAAAAACTTTTTTAATAAATTAAAAAATAAGAAAAAAGCAACAAATATTATTATAGCTTTATAAATAATTAATATTGATAAAATATTTAGATAATTGAAACAATATTTGGCTAAACGTACTAGACAAACGAAGGAAAGGAGAAAAATGTGATGCAGCAGAAAGAAATAGTCAGAAAAATTGTCGAAACGTTTTATGGTGCTACAGAAATTACAACCTTGTACGTCCCGTTAACACTGGTTAATCGCCCTTCAATTCTAAGAGGATCCAACTATACATTCTTGATGGACTATTTTGAGTTTGGTGAAATCATCAATTTTCTTACAGTTTTGTTTGAACAAGACTCTTTTGACTTGAATACTTATCATACTGTTATTACCAAGAACTTCTTTGTCTATAACATTGTGATGATCGGGTACAAAACAAAAAAAATAGGAGCGGTGGTTTCTGGGCCGCTCATCGTTCATGATCCTCCAGAAATAGTTCTGGATAATATTCTCAGGTCTCAATTATTATCCTTTCAGAAAAAGCAGGAGTTCAAAAGCGCATTGAAAACAGTGCCTTTGACCACTTTAAAACGTATTGATTACCTAGGAAGATTTCTCCTTGTGTTATGTAAACCCAATGTCAAGACATTAGTCGGCTCGAAGCAAAATTTTCACTGCTGGGAAGAAAGAGATCCCAAGGCAGGATATAAGAATTTGCTTAATCCCTGTCTGGAGGAGGATAGAAAAAGCCATTATGACATGATTTATTTTTTTCTTAAGAGTGCTAGAGATAACATCATCCGCGGAGATGAAAAAGGAATACAACTGCTTCTCAGAAAATCCGGGGACTTGCTATGGCAAACACGGGCCTACGATGAGCAATATATTTCTTCCCTAAAATTAAATTGCATCATTACAGGCAGTATTTGCTGTCTTTACGCCATTCAGGGAAATGCTCCCTATGAACGGATGATGTCTCTGCTGGAGCGTTTTATTGTCAAGATAAATAAACAAAGTTCACCTGAAGAGATTATTATTCAAATGGTAGAAATCTCTAAAGTGTTTACACACGCCGTTTCTGTCTTAACCTGTAAGGAATATTCGATCCATATAAACCGGGTTTTACAGTATATCAAACGTTATTATGCTGAAAAGATCACTTTAAATCAGCTGGCCAGGTATCTTAGCTTAAGCCCTTCATATCTTTCCAGTCAAATAAACAAAGAAACACACTTAACACTTGCAGGCAATATTAATAAAATCCGGATTGAGCAAAGCAAGGATCTTTTGCTGAATTCCAATAAGCCCATTAAGGAGATTGCTGATGCGGTGGGGTATAACTATCAAAACCATTTTAATTCTATTTTTAAAGGCATAGTTGGGATGACCCCGCTAGAATTTCGAAAAAAAGGATTCTTAAGATAAATTAAAACATCCGGCACATTGCTTAAATGCCCGGACGTTTTTTAGTCTCTATTATTAAATTTCTGGGAACAAGTCTTTTATTTATCCAGATGTCGTCTAATCTCCAATATCGGAGATTTCTTTAAGTTTCTTGCTTCGTGGCGTATACGCGGGCACACCTAACGGCTTACAATGTCAAATTGTCAAGGTGTAGGTGTAGTTTGACCATAGGTCAAAATTTAGAGTGAATAAAGAAGTGCATTGCAAATGGCTGCAGCAACATTGCTTCCGCCTTTTCGGCCTCTGGCTACGATATAGGGAACGCCGGAAAGCATGATCAGCTCTTTAGACTGCACAACGTTGACAAAGCCGACGGGAACTCCAATCACCAGCACCGGCTTAATCTGTTCTGAGCGAATAAGCTGGTCCAGTCTGATCAGTGCTGTAGGTGCATTTCCGACGGCGATGATCAACGGTTCCGGAATGGTACTGGCCTTCTCCATGCAAACAGCCGCGCGTGTGCTGCCCTTTTCCTTTGCTTCCTGTGCTACATCCTGATCGGATATAAAGCAGTAAACCTTTCCGCCATATGCGCCTAGTTTACCGGCATTAATTCCAACGCTGGCCATTTTTGTATCTGTTAATATCGATGCCCCATTTTTAATGGCACTAAGCGCAATCTGCACGACATTGTCGGAAAAACACAAGTTATGGACATAATCAAAATCCGCCGAAGTATGGATCACCCGCTTGATGATTGGGGCTTTCTCCATATCCAGTTGAATATCCCCAAGCTCTTCCGTGATGATCTCAAAGCTTCTTTTTTCAATCTCCTCTGGCAGTACATTTTCAAATCGATGCTCCATGATTATTTACCTTCCTACTTTTCTGGGTTAATATTTGGGGGTGCATTTTGATTCATGGCTTATTTTAGCTTTCTTTATGCGCTACGCTTACTCCAACAGGCCAGACCGATAACACAAACACCGGGTTCTGTCCCGTAAAGAGATGATAATTCGCCAGCTTTCTGGCTTTGGAGACCATTACTTGAACAATCTCTACGTCATAAACAGTCTGATCGTTATAGTAATCCATGGCTTCATTCAGGGTTTCCAGCGTAATTGCATTGATAACAATTCCCGCAACCGGGTTTTTGGCATAAACCATATCGAGTATTTCCTTCAAATTACCGCTGCTGCCGCCGATAAAAACCCTATCCGGTGGCGGAAGCTCTGCAATTCCGTCCGGTGCCGTATTTTTGATAACAATAAGATTTTTTACACCGAATTTCTCTTTATTCCTTTGGATAAGCTCTACCGCCTGATCCTTTTTTTCGATCGCATAGACAAATCCATCCGACTGCTGCAGTGCCATTTCAAGTGCAACAGAACCGGTCCCGGCACCAATGTCGTAGGTGGTATCACCCTGGCGGAGACGTAGCTTAGAGAGAGAAACTGCCCGGACCTCCTGCTTGGTCATCGGCACATCACCACGCACAAACCATTCATCTGGAAGCCCGTGCGTGATGCAGGCCCGGTCCAGCGGCGTAACATTTTCGATTATCATGACGCTCAGTGAGGCGAAAGGCTGTTCAATAAATTCTTGGGCCTTTCCGGTGCAAATCCTCTCATCCGAATAAGATAGGTTTTCACCAATACTGACTTTGACATGAGCTAAGCCGAAATCACAGAGTCTTCTACAGATGGATGCCGGATTCTGGTCTCCACCTGTCAGAACAAATACCTTCTTGTTATTTGTCACTTTTCCAACGATATTATTGGCTCTGCCATGCAGGCTGCAGATCACGGCATCATCCCAGGCAGTTCTGAGCTTCGAGGCAAAATACTGAAGTGATCCAATTCCGCAAATCAAGCGGATGTTTGGTGAAGCCACGAGGTTTTCGGATTCCAGAGTGCCGAGGAGCGACTTTGCCAGGCTGTAGAAGCCAACATCCCCAGATACCAGAACAGAAACTTCATAGGAGCATGTGCCGGCCGATTGCAGCGTATGCAGAAGTTCCCTGATCTGCCGATCCTGGGTCGCATAATATAAGTCTTTTCCATCTGCTAAGTTCATCAATCCTGCCAGGATACGCTTATCACCAATTAGACATTGGCTTCGTTCTATTGCCTCCGCTGCCTCACGAGTCAGCTGCAGGAGATTGCCTGGGCCCATGCCAATGATGTTCAGCTGCAGCATTTTGCGTCACCGCTCATTTCCTTTATCCGATCGACAACAATTTGTGCAAGTCTCTTATCTGCCCCCAAAGTTTGTCCAAAGCTGATTTTTACATTGGGGTATTCTTTCAAGAATTCATCAATTTCAGCCGGAATATCCTCCAGGATATGAACACCGGCAAACAGGAAATACGGAATGACCTTGATCTCTGTAACTCCCCGGTCAACAAGTTTTTTCAGGCCAGTTTCCAGATTGTTAGCGGAAAATTGTAAGAACGCATATTCAATTAAATTAGTATTGAGTCCAGACTTCAGTTCTTCCTTAACCATCTCAATGATTTTCTGCAGCGTATTTTCCGTTTCACTTTGTCTGCTACCATGAGCTAAGATTAAAATTCCCGTCATCGCACTCTTCCCTTTCCAAAAAATAATTCCTTAATTGAAAATTCTAACTCCATTACCTGGTATTTAATGAAATCGGTTATTCAAATTTAGAGAGATCTTAAGGCCTTCTCTGCACACTCCAGCGTCCGGTCAATATCCACTTCCGTATGGGAATTAGAGATAAATACCGCTTCGAATTGCGCAGGGGCAAGATAAATTCCCTGATTCAGCATGGCACTGAAGAATCGTCCATACATCTTCGTATCACTGGTCAAGGCATCGGTATAATTATAGACTTCCCGTTCGGTAAACAACAGCGTTGAAAGCGAGCCGATACTGTTTACCGTCGCCTTTAGGCCTCTAGCTTTGATCAGTTCCCGTAATCCGTTGCTTAGTCTTGTTGAGAGACTATCGATATGCGTATAGATCTGCGGGTTGTTTTTAAGAATAGAAAGCTGAGCAATACCTGCAGCCATGGCCACAGGGTTTCCGCTTAAGGTTCCTGCCTGATAGACTCCTCCGCAGGGTGCGACCTGCTGCATGATTTCTTTTCTTCCACCGTATGCCCCGACCGGCATGCCGCCGCCAATAATTTTTCCATAAGCCGTTAAATCCGGCTTAATGCCAAACAGTTCCTGGGCTCCGCCAAGACCAAGCCTGAATCCGGTAATAACCTCATCGGCAATGAGCAGTGTGCTGTTTTCAGTACAAAGCTTTTGCAGTTCCTGCAGGAAACCCGGCTTCGGCAGGACAACACCCATATTGGCAGGTACAAGCTCAACAATCACTGCTGCAACCTGATCTTTATTGTTTTCAAATAAGGCCTGCACACTGCCAATATCATTAAATACCGCCGTTAGAGTATCAGCGGCACATCCCGGAGGAACCCCGAGGCTGCTCGGTACGCCGGAGGACATTACTCCTGATCCTGCCTTGACCAGCATTGCGTCGCTATGCCCATGGTAACAGCCTTCAAATTTTATGATTTTATTTCTACCGGTAAAGCCGCGGGCTGCACGCACTGCGCTCATTGTTGCTTCTGTTCCTGAATTGACCATTCGGATCATTTCAATTGACGGAACCAGGTCACAGATCAATTGGGCCATCCTGACCTCGGCTTCTGTAGCAGCGCCAAAACTCAATCCATTTCCAGCCGCTGCCGTCACTGCCTCCAGCACTTCCGGGTTGGCATGTCCGAGGATCATCGGCCCCCAAGAGCCGATATAATCAATATACTCGTTACCGTCTACATCATAGAGTCTTGCCCCTTTGGCACGGCTGATAAAGCGCGGCGTACCGCCGACAGACTGAAAATTACGCACAGGACTGTTGACTCCGCCGGGCATCAGCTGTTTAGCCTTTTCATATAATATTTCCGATTTCATAGCTTGTACCTGCCTTTTAACTGTTAAATCTTAACCAATTCTTCCTTCACTGATATACGCCGCAATCTCCGGTGCAAAATATGTGATCAGCATATCGGTTCCTGCCCGAAAAAAACTCACGGTCGTTTCGCAGATCATCGCGGCTTCATCAATCAGTCCGGCTTTTGCTGCCGCCTTGATCATGCTGTACTCTCCGCTGACACTGTAAGCAGCCAGGGGAAGGTCAAATGTCTCTTTGAGCTTGGCAATCACATCCAGGTAAGCCAGAGCCGGCTTGACCATCAAAATGTCCGCCCCTTCCAGCACATCAAGTTCAGATTCCCGGACGGCTTCCCGCAGATTATGATAATCCATTTGATAAGTTTTCCGGTCTCCGAAAGACGGTGCACATCCGGCTGCCTCCCGAAAAGGTCCATAGAAGGAGGATGCATACTTGGCCGAATAGGACATAATCGGTAGGGTCGTAAAATGGTGTTGGTCCAACGCTTCGCGGATGGCTTGTATCCGTCCATCCATCATATCGGATGGCGCTACCATATCTGCACCGGCCTGGGCATGGGATACTGCCACTTTGGCCAGTATTGACAGAGTACCGTCATTATCCACTTCCTTGCCTTTTAATAGGCCACAATGTCCGTGACTGGTATATTCGCAAAGGCATACATCTGTAATGACATTAATCTGTGGAAAGCTCGACTTGATTTTCCGAACGGCCTGCTGCAGGGCACCATTTTCGTTATAGGCCTCACTTCCGGTCTCATCCTTGCGACTGTGCTCCGGTACCCCGAAAAGCAGAACACTGCCGATACCAGCCTTGATGACGGTCTCCACCGCATGTTCAACCCGGTCCGGGCTGTAGCGCTTCTGGCCGTCCATCGCTGCGATATTTTCTTCAATTGCATTGCCTTCCTTGATAAATATCGGGTAGATCAGGGCACTTTTAGAAAGACGAGTTTCACGTACCAACTCCCGGGTAACGTTGTCTTTTCTCAATCTTCTCGGTCTGATTGCTTCCATCGGTACCTCCTTTGGCCGCCATTTACTGCTACTGCGAGATTGCCTCAACCATACTGTCCAAAGTAGCCTTTTCGGCAATAATACACTTCATCCCGTGGCTTCGGGCCACCTTGGCTGTTTCTTCACCAATGCAAACTGCCGTCACCTTTGTAAAATCCAGCTGCGGCAGGGCGCTGACAAATCCGCCTACTGTCGAAGCACTTGTAAATGCAGCATAATCAAAATCATAAGACAGGATTATTTCTTTTGAAAAAATACTGCTGTCTGATTCGTAGAACGTGTCATAAACCGGAATATCTTCATAACAGATTCCCACTTGATCAAAAATACGGTTCAAATCTTCCGAGCCTTCCCTGGCCCGTAAGACCAACACTTTTTCTCCAGGTGCCAGAACGTTGACGAGGCCGCTGGCAAGGCTGGCGACGTTATAGCTTTCCGGCATATACTCAATGCGAATGCCACGCTGGGTAAACGCCTTGGCCGTTCCGGCTCCGATAACCGCGATCTTAATCCCGTGCAGGTCACGGATGTCTCTCCCCATTTCGTACATTCTGTCAAAGAGAACCTCTACGCCGGCCGCGCTGGAAAAAACAAGCCAGTTATATTCTTTGATCCGCTCCAGTGCAGCATTAAATGCTTTATTGTCGCTTATTGGTCTGGTTTGGATACATGGGAATTCCAAAGCTTCCCCGCCAAGATCTCGGACCTTCTGACTAAGGACGGAATTAAGCTTTTCCGGACGTGTTACCACGACACGTTTACCTGCAAGCGGACGCTTCCCTGCCCATTCGAAGTTTTCGGACAAGGAACAGACCTGGCCGATTACGATAACAGATGGGTTGCGGATTTCCGCCTCTGCAGCGTCACCTGGCAGGTTGCCGACTGTCGTCAGAAGCTTGCGCTGTCTTGCTGTCGTCCCTCTTTCGATGACCGCCGCCGGCATATCCGAAGCCATTCCAGCGTCCAGCAGCCCTTCAGAAATACTTTTGATCGCCGATACTCCCATCAGGAATACCAACGTTCCTTTCATGTTTACAGCAGCCTGAAAATCAATATTCGGAGTCTCGCCCTCTTTTGTATGTCCAGTAATGATATGCAGGGAAGAACAAAAGTCCCTGTGGGTTACCGGGATTCCTGCATAAGCAGGAACCGCGATGGCCGATGTTACCCCCGGTACTACCTCGAACGGAACCTGATGTTCATGAAGCAGTTCCAATTCCTCTCCGCCACGTCCGAACATAAACGGATCTCCGCCCTTCAGACGAACGACTGTCCTGCCTTCCAGGGCTTCTTCCAACAGAATCCGGTTGATCTCGTCCTGCGGAATACGATGATAGGTCGGCAGCTTGCCGACATCTATTTTTTTTGCGTCTTTAGGGATTAAATTGAGGATTTCAATACCTACGAGCTTGTCGTAGATGACAACCTCTGCATTCTGAAGAACACGCAGCCCTTTTACGGTGAGCAGTCCTGCATCAGACGGGCCTGCCCCAACCAGCCAAACTTTTCCCGTTCTCTTTTGCTCCATTTATCTTACCTCCGCAAGTAGTCTCGTTGCTAATCTGTATCCTATTCCCGCCGCATCCCTGCGGTCGCCGGTCATGCTGCCTTTGGCCTTTTCACCGGTTTCAACATCGACATAGAGGCCGGTGATCCTGACTTCTGTACCATGCACTTCGGCAAATGCCGCAGCAGGTGAACTGCACCCGCCGTCAAGTTTTTGAATAAAGGCTCTTTCAGCCAGGGCTGCCGTCTGAGCATCTTTGTCGTTGATACACGCCAAAAAGTTGAGATCCTCGCCTTTTCTGCCCTGAATCGCCAGGATTCCCTGTCCAGCAGAGGGGATCATTTCCTCAGTGGAAAACACCCTACTGATACGGTTTTCCAGTGACAGCCGCTTAAGTCCTGCGAAAGCCAGCAGCAGAGCACTGAATTCACCCTCGTCCAGCTTTTTGAGCCGGGTAAGTACGTTGCCCCGCACAGGCTTGACATCTAAATCGGGATACAGATCTAAAAACTGGATTGTTCGGCGTGCGCTGGAACAGCCAACAGCCTTTTCTTTGTCTAGATTTTCTATAGATCCTGTCCCCTGCGGCAGAACCAGTACGTCCCGAGGATCTTCTCTTTTAGAAAATGCCGTAATCGGCAGGTCCTCCGGTATTTCTGCCGGCATATCCTTTAAACTGTGAACAGCGATATCAATTACACCTTGACAGAGCGCCCTGTCCAGTTCTTTCACAAAAAGGCCTTTTCCTCCTATTTTGTCCAACGTCTGTTCCAAAATAACGTCCCCTGTGGTCTTCATGGTAATAAGCTCAAGTTCCAATTCAGGATGATTTTTTCGGATCTGCTCCATAACAAATTGTGACTGGATCACCGCCAGCCTGCTTTCTCGGCTGCCGACAATTATTTTCCTTTTTCCCATTCGGCTACCTCTATTCTCATTTAATCAAAGTACTTTTATTGTTTGTTTATTTCATTACGTTATTTATTTGTCATTATTTATTCGTCCAAGTGTTCATTCACGTATAGCCTCAGCTTCTCTGCTGTCTTCTTAGCCTTCGTGTGGTCTTCCCCGCTGGCCGTGAGCCCGATCACCACATTTCCCTTCCTGACCACTGCCGGGAAATAGAACGTACATAGCTCCTTACGATCTGCGACACTGACAGGGATTCCATACCGGGTGCATTCTTCGGCAATTTGACGGTTTACTTGTGTTTCATTGGTTACTGCCAGAACCAGGTCAGCCCCATTACAGTCCCCTTCCTGATACTTGCGACAGAGCAAAGTGACTTTTTCATTACCTGCCAATTCTTGTTTAAGTTCCGGGACAAGTTCAGGCGTAATCACGGTAATGTTGGCATCAAACGGCAGTAATGTTCTGATTCTTCTTGCCGCAATCTTTCCGCCCCCGAAGACAACAATCTTTTTATTCTGAAGAGAAACAAAAAGCGGAAACCAAGGCTGATTCGGACGCTGTTCCAGAGAATAGTCCCAGGCAAGCTTGTGCAAAACCTGTTCCTTGTTGTAAAACGTATGCTGTTGCGCATCTTCTTTCTCATCTATTTTACCCGAACGTTTCAATATCTCCAGTTGTTCCGGCCGCCTGATTAGAATCACTGTAATTCCCAGCTCGCGTGCTGCTTCAATTTTTTCCTGGAATCCTCCGGTCTCTCCGGAGTCTTTTGTCACCAGAAATCTTGCTTGGGATGCTTTCAGCATGGCAATGTTCAGCTCTTTGGAAAATGGGCCCTGCATATAGCTTATATTAGACTTCTTAAAGCCCAGCTTTTCACACTTCTCCATTACATCCTGCATCGGAAGGACCCTGGCAAATACCCGCTCCTGATAGTCCTTGATTCCGGTAAACGTTTCAATCTCCTTGCTTCCGCAGCTCAGAAAGATGTTCCCGGTCTTATCATTTAATACCCGTACCGCATCCTCGCTGTTGTCCGCACAAATCATGTTTTCCAATATATTCGCGTTAAATGACGGATTATTCAAGACCAATCTACCCGGTTCCCTTTGCAGACGGATATAGTCCGTTGCGGTTTCGCGGCAAGCTTCGCAGATATTGTCCGTGACAATTCGGGCGTAAGGATGTGTTGTATCAATGACACAGTCCGGCTGAACCTCCCGAATGAAGGCGGCCATTTCTTCCCGGTCCAAACGTCGCGCTTGGATGTGAAGATTTTGGTCCGGTTCGATTAGCTCCCTGCCATAATCCGTGGCCACTGAAACATACACTTTTGCGTTACTTCGCCGCAGCTCATCAATCAGCTCCCTGCCTTCAGTTGTCCCGGCAATGATCCAAAATACCGGCATTTTCATCATTTCTTATATCCTCTCGGTGTCACCAGTTTGTTGTTGATTACCCTTGTCTGTGAGTTCCCGATAATGACAGTCGTAAACATATCAACTTTCTTCTCTCTCAATTCAGTCAGGCTGGAGACAATTTCATAATTCTCGCCCTCTCTGCCGATGCTGCGGACAATACCCGACGGCAGGTCAGCATCCTGATGGCGCATCACAATATCGCAAGCCTTTTTCAAATAATCGTGCCTTTTGATACTCGATGGGTTGTATAGTACAATGACAAAGTCTCCCTGGGCTGCCGCTGCAAGCCTGGCTTCGATCTTCTCCCACGGCGTTAATAGATCACTGAGGCTGATGACTGCAAAGTCATGGATCAGCGGAGCTCCGAGAACAGCTGCGCCGCTGCAGGCCGCTGTGATTCCTGGTATTACTTCGACCTCGAGGAAAGGATACGGCTCTGCAAGCTCCAGTACGATTCCCGCCATGCCATAGACTCCGGCATCCCCGCTCGAGACCACAGCAACCGTTGCGCCTTCCAGCGCCTTTTCAACCGCGGTCCTGCAGCGATCTACCTCTTTCTTCATCGGCGTAGCAATAAACTTTTTATCCGGGAACTGATCCCTGATTAAATCGATATAAAGCGTATACCCGACTAAAATATCACTTTTTCTAAGTGCTTCCTGTGCACGGTTTGTCATTTGTTCCGGTCCGCCTGGCCCTAATCCTACGACATATATTTTCATTGCCCTTCTTACCTAACTACTTTCTCTAAATTTGTAAAACATTCATCCCACAGATCCCGGTCAATACTGTCCCTAAACCCAAATAGCACCGAACTTACTGCCTTTTCTGCCACTTGCGCCAACCTGTTTTCAAAGAATGCCTTGTCTTGGTCGCTTAAATTCAGGTACGCAAGATCTTTTTGCAAATTCCGGCATATCCTTTCCGATGTTGAATTGGATATGCTTTGCAGGAGCGGCAGATAACTGCGGATTTCAAATGATTCTATAAATTTGTCGATATGTTCATCAATAATTTCATAAGCCGCTGCTAAAGCGTTCTGGTTTCTGAGCTCTGCCTTCCCGAGACCCAGATTGTCCATATCCAGTAACGTAATATTTTCCATATCCCCGACCTTCGGTTCGATATCCCTCGGTACTGCCAGATCACAGAAGATTCTTGGCCTGTGATTCTGCGCCAGGGCTGGAATTAAGGCATCAGCTTTAATCGTATAATGTGGGCTGGACGTCACGCTTACCACCACATCCATGTCGGCTATCACCGTGTGGCGTTTTTCGTAATCCACGCCCGTACATTGTTTCGGCAATAAATAAGCCCCGTGTTTACGCTGCCTCAAGGTGATCAAAACCTCCGCCCCGCAGTCTGCAAGCTGCGCGGCGACAATCTTTCCCATTTCGCCGTTGCCAATGACCAGACACCGCTTTTCCCCCAAGTCAGGAAAGACTTCCTGGATCCGCTCCAGAGCTTTCGTTGCTACCGATACATCCGTCGTCGTCAGCTGAATCTGTGTTTTTACCTTCTTCGCTGAGGTTATGGCCATCTGAAAAAGTTTTTCCAGATAAAGGTCAGCAGTACCTGTCTCTCTGGCCTCTTCAATGGCTTTTTTAATTTGGGACAAAATTTGGCTTTCTCCCCAAATCTGAGACTTCAATCCGCAGGCAGTTTGAAAGAGGTGAACAAAGGCCTCACGGAACTGCCGAATAACAAGTAAGCGCTCATATTTATCCCTGTCTTCCTTCTCAATTCGCTTTAGACCGTAGAGAATTTCTTTCAAATTAACTAGAGATCCTTCATTTTCACTGACCCATAGCTCCGTACGGTTGCAGGTGGATATAATTACAGCGCCTTCCACACCATAATTATTTACAGCAGCCTCCATGGCCTGTCTGCTTTGAATCGGTGTAAAGGCAAACATTTCGCGTTCCTTTAATGATGCTTTTTCATGATCGATCCCGATCATTCTAATATTCAAAGCTAACCCTCCATTCCTTCTGAGCAAGAGCTATTGTTACACCATTCCCGGATACTTTTCGGCTAATCAGCCCTCCGCCTGCGCTTACCATTAAGGCAGCCCGCTCACAGACATTGCCGACACCGGTAATACTACTTACAAATTCCGATTCTGTATACTTGCCTGGTACGGAAAGAAGTTCATCTGAACTAAAAAAATGCAGTGGCAGATTATTTTTTGCGGCAAAATCAAGCAGCCCCTGTTCTTTTGTTTTGAGGTCAATACTGGCAATACCCGCAATGGCTTGAAAGCTGATGCTGTTCCTGCTCAACTGCTCAAGGACAAGATCCTCAATACGCTGCAGCGGCGTACCCCTTCGGCAGCCAATTCCGAGATACACCGTCCGGGGAACGATATTCAGCGTTATGGGATAGGGTTTTAATCTGTCATTCAGAGAAACACAAATGCCAATATCCATGTTGTTTTCATTCTTCTCCAATAAACGCGGCATCTCTCCTTCTATGTCCAGCTCGCTATAAAACCCGACCGGCTTTTCTGCCAATAGTCGTGCCGAAATTTCTTTCGCTGCTTTCAGATCCGAAATCCAGGCGTCATGGAAAGCTGCCCATTCATCGACCGAAAAAAGCCTGTTTATATCCGTTGCAGTCGTTATCACAGGGATTGCGTTTAGCGCTTCGGATATCCTGTCCGCCAGCATGTTGGCGCCGCCGATGTGGCCGGAGAGGAGCGGTATAACGAACCGTCCCTTTTCGTCAATACACAAAACGGCCGGATCTTTCGTCTTGTCCTGAACAAAGGAGGCGATTGCCCTGACGGCAATCCCGCAGGCCCCAACAAAAATTAGCGCATCTTTTTCTGCAAACTGTCTGCCTGTGAACACCTTTAAATCCGGGGCAATGGGCTCTGCCATGCCGGCTGTATTGACGGCCCCGGTAAGTTTTTCCGGCTGATAGCAGGCGGTATGATTACCTTGAGCATCCAACAGCTCTTTTATTTTCAGGCTGAGAGCGACTCCATTGGCGGTAAAAGCCAGGATGCTTATCTTCATTTCAAATCCTCGGTCCAAGAAGGTAGTGGATCGTTTCCTTCCCGGAATTCATGCGTAAATGCCGGATCGTAAAGTTTAGATCTTTCGAAGTCGTTTCCCAAAAATCTGCCCACTAGAATCAAGGCCGTTTTGGTAATATGGTTCTCTTTAGCTGTTCTCGCCAATGTCCCTACCGTACAGCGGAACTGCTTCTCATCCGGCCAGGTTGCCTTATAAACAATCGCTGCCGGAGTGTCAGCGGCGTAACCGCCTTCCATAAGCTTGGTACTTAAGTTTTCCAGCATCCCTGTACTTAAGAAAATTGCCATGGTCGCCTGATGCGACGCCAGGAGAGCAATGTCTTCCTTAGGCGGTACCGGGGTTCTTCCTTCCATGCGGGTAATAATTACAGTTTGGCTGATATCCGGCAATGTATACTCCTTCTTCAAGGAGGCAGCAGCTCCGAAAAACGAGCTGACTCCAGGTACGACTTCGTAATACAGGCCCTCGGCATCAAGCAGATCCATCTGCTCACGGATCGCTCCGTAAATGCTTGGATCGCCGGTATGCAGACGCACGACCAGTTTACCTGCCCGGGTGGCAGGAACCATCACAGCAAGCACCTCTTCCAGTGTCATCCCGGCACTGTCGTAAACGGTGCATTCCTTCTTCGTAACATTCAATAGCTCCGGGTTGACCAGCGAGCCTGCATAAATCACAACATCGGCCTGTTCCAAAAGCGTCTTTCCGCGAACCGTGATTAAATCTACCGCGCCCGGACCGGCCCCAATAAAATAAATCATCTGACAATCTCCTTTTCTTTCACAATGATCGTGGAAAAATAGCTTGCTTTCCCCTCGGCTGCACTGATATCTTTTATAACTCTCTCTGACGGCATCCCGCAACATTCCACCATCTGGGTATGCTTAACCAGATCTTTGCTGATAAGCTCTTCCTTAACCTTGCCAAATTCCCTTCCTGATTTCATCAGCACCTTGGTTCCGCCCCAGTCCAGGTAATCAAAGGATCCTTCATAGGATGCGGGGATAATGTGCAGCGGCTGGGCACCCTCGCAGAGAGGCACATTGAGTCTTGCTGCTACAGCACAGAAGGACGGGACCCCCGGAATCAGCCGGGCATCATAGCCTGCTTCCAAAACCCGGTTATGCAGATAAATATATGTGGAATAGATCGATGGATCCCCCAGCGTAAGAAAAGCCACAGATTTGTTTTGTTTGAGCTGGTCAATGATCTGTTCAGCTGCTTCCTGATGGCTTTGCTCCAGCATTTGGGCATCCCGTGTCATCGGCATGTAAAGTTCCAGTATTTCTTTTGTGGAGAGGTCCACAGCCTGCTTGGCAATATTCCAGGCGGTCATTTCTTTTTCATCCGTGCGCGGAACAGCAATAAGATCTGTCTCGCTGATGATCCGGACGGCCTTTAAGGTCATCAGTTCAAAGTCTCCCGGACCTACGCCTATTCCGTATAATGCTGCTTTCATGATGGCTTCATCCTTTTTATTTTATTGACTATTTCATCCGCCTGCGGTGTTTTGCCCAGGATACCCTGTTCATTGGAATACAGGATCACACCGGCTTTCACCTTATTCTGCAGGCGGTAATTCACATATTCATCAATTTTTAACATGATGGACTCAAATACCTGGCTTCTAAGCCCGTGCCGGTCTAATACCGTAACGGCCTGCGGCGCTGTCAGGCTAGCCATAATTTCTTTGACTGTCTCCTTCCCTGCGCCGTGTAAGGCAGCATGTACGGCGATAACTTCCATGCGGCAGTCCGCATAGCGGGAGTGGGTATTCATAATGCCCGCTGCCAGCTTGACCAATTTTCCGGCATGTCCGATCAGCAGCAGGCCGTCAAAGCCTAATTCCACGGCAAAATCCAGCATTTCACCGATATAATTGCTGCAGTGGATCAGCGAACTCTCAAGTCCCAGCGTGCTGCGGACAAAAGTTTCACCGTAATTTCCAGGGCAGACCAGCAGATCTCTGCAGCCCTTTTCTTTCTGCTGATTCATCTCCAGTCGAATCGTATCGATCAGGGCCTTTTCACTCATCGGCTCGACAATTCCTATTGTTCCCAGAATAGAGATTCCGCCAACAATGCCCAGCCGTGGGTTAAAGGTTTTTCTGGCAATGGCCTCCCCTTCCGGAACTGATATCGTAATTTCCAGGCCTCCCTCATAACCGTACTCGGCACAGACTTTCGCCACTTCCGACATAATCATGCTTCTGGGAACGGGATTGATGGCCGGTTCTCCTATAGAACAGGCAAGCCCGGGCTTAGTGATTCTGCCGACGCCCTGGCCGCCATCGATCTGAATATTATTATGGTTCGCTCTGGCGACCGTCGCAAAAACAAGGATGCCGTTGGTCACATCTGGGTCATCGCCGCTGTCCTTTTTTACAGCACACGTCACCTGGTTCATGTCTCTCCGAACTTCCAGCACCTGCATCGCAACCGGTATACCCTTCGGTGTCACAATGGCTATTTCTGTGCACAGGTCTCCTGAGAGCAGCATTACCGCCCCAGCCTTGGCAGCAGCAGCCGCACAGGATCCCGTAGTAAAGCCGCATCTCAGTCTTTTATTCTGTTTGATGACAAAGAGTTCACCGGATTGACTGTTTTGTGGACTGTTTTGTTCATCGTTTAGATGGTGGATGTCATGATTCATCATTTTTATATTCCTTCAATCAGTTTGTATCTTTCCAGTTAATTAAAGCTTTTCTGGCCTCAGATATGGTATTGGCAGGCTGGGCAAATTCAAAGCCATCTTTATCATGCAAGATTTCCATAAGATGCCCAATTCTTGGGAGCCTGAGATTAATCCTTCTGATTTCCTCCGGATGCGAAAACACTTCCTGAGGCGTACCTTCCATTACAAGCCTGCCATCATCGATGACATACGCATAATCGCAGTAAAGCGGTACAATATCAATGTCATGCGTTGAGATCACAACGGACAAATTCAGCTCAATTTGCAGTTTTCTGAGCAGCTTCATTAGCTCACTGACTCCGAGTGGGTCAAGCCCTGCAGTCGGTTCATCCAAAATAAGCACTTCCGGCTCCATCACCAGAACGCCGGCAATGGCTGCACGTTTTTTCTGGCCAAAACTGAGGCTGTGTGTGGGCTTGTCTTTCAGGTGGGATATCCCGGTTCTCTTCATGGCTAGATCCACCCTTCTGCGGACTTCCTCCTCAGGCAGCTTTAGATTCATCGCTCCAAAGGAGATATCCTGATAGACACTGGCTGAAAACAACTGCTTATCCGGATCCTGAAAAACAATGCCAACAGATTTTCGAAGCTGTTTGAGACCTTTTACTGAATAATCCAGCGGCAGGCCCTTGAATAGAACTTCGCCGCCTGAAGGCTTATTGATGCCGTTAAAGGAAAGCCGCAACGTTGATTTTCCAGCACCGTTGCTTCCGAGAACTGCTGTCGTTTTCCCCTGTTTAATCCCGAGTGACAGGGCCTTTAAGGCCTGGGTTCCATCACTGTAGATGTAGTGGAGATTTCTGACTTCCAAGATATTTTTAGCCTCCACATTTTCAATCAAGCCATTTTCGGCCATTATAGTAAGCCTCCTGTCAATTGTTTGGAAAACAGCGCAACTGCAATCAGGAATAGGTTAATCAGCATAATCGGAATATATTCTGTCCAATGAGTCTCCGCCTGCTCATGGATCACACTGAGCTCACCGTCATATCCCCTGGCTTCAAGCGCAATATACAGTTCATCCGCCCTCTGATAAGACCGGATAAAAAGTGACGAAGCCAGAGCCGCCAATGAACGGTATCCGGAAGAAAGCCCCGCATAGCCCAAGCGGGAATTTTGCGCCGTAAACATGGTGTCTGCCATTTCCAAAAATACAAAAATAAACCGGTAGATCAGTCCCATCAATTCAACCATCAGTCTTGGAACTTTAAGCTTTTGAAGAACTGCCAACAGGTCTACCATTGGTGTACTCAGCGATAAATAATACAGACAGGAAACCGCACCAAGCGCTTTAAAAAACAAATTTGCCGCACTTAGAATACCGGACTGCGACACCCCGATATACATGCCAAATGCATATACAGAGAATACCAAAACATCTTTGTCCCCTGAAACATTGACCGCAATGGTTAAAACGCCGATCACTAAAAAGGAAAGTGGGACAAGCATCAGTCTAATAAAAATTCTAACAGGTGTACCGCCTTTGCAAACGGTACACCAGCCCATTATCAGGAGCGTCAAGATTGACACCGCAACGGAATCAGCCCAGAGACAGACCCCCAAAACCGAAACGGCTAAGACTAGCTTTTTCAATGGATTCGTTTGTTTAAGCCTGGATAAATAAGCGTATTTATCGATGTAAATCATTGTTTACCGGTTCTTCCTTTTTCTTACGACCCCGCAGATAACCTAACCCGTAGCCCAAAACACCTGCTCCGACAGCTGCCTGAAGCGCAAACAACAAGCTTTCAATTTCTCCGCTAGGCGGCTCCCAAATCGGTGAGAACCAGGCCTGGTAATTCCCGTTAAGTTCTGTTATAGCTTGTTCAGCTTGGCTGTCAGCCCCAGCAAATTCCGCATTTTTTTGCACAATGAGGGGCATAACGGCAAGCGCTATGACAATCGTAATTAAAATAATATTTGTAATGATAACCCGATTTTTATTCTTCGGTTTCATCGTTTCTACAGACATTTTCAGACCTCCTTTGAAAGTATTTTTAAGTCTTTAAGCTCATCCCCTGCATAGGATAAAATCGCCTTAAATATCAGCACAGTCAAAATACCTTCACTGATCGCCAATGGTACTTGCGTTAAGGCAAAAATACCTAAAAACTTGGTAAGTGATGCCATAACGCCGCCTGTTTCAGCAGGAAACGCCAGTGCAAGCTGCACAGATGTCGTGACGTAAGTCAATAAATCCCCAAGTGCGGCAGCGAGAAACACGGCAAGCCACTGCGGTCCATTTGCTTTCTTCACAATTTTGTATGTAGCAAAAGCCACCAGCGGCCCCACAATGCCCATCGAAAAAGTATTTGCTCCCAATGTTGTCAATCCGCCATGAGCCAGTAAAACAGCCTGAAACAGCAGTATGATCAGGCCAATTACGGCCATTGCGGTTGGTCCGAACAAGATAGCGCCAAAGCCAACCCCCGTAGGATGCGAACTGCTTCCTGTAACGGAAGGAATCTTCAGGGAAGACAAAACAAAAGCAAAGGCACCTGCCATCGCCAAAAGCATTAATGTTTTGGGATGCTCTCCAACAGTTCTTCTGATAGAAAAAAAACCAGCCAGAACAAAAGGTATTGCCAAAGCACCCCAAGTAATACACCAACCCGCAGGAAGGAAGCCCTCCATGATATGCATGGCATATGTCTGCTGGGGCAAGAACATAAACATAAGTACGAAACCCATTATCCAAATCTTTTTATTTATCATCGTCAAACTCTCCTATATAAGATATGAAACAAAAAACCTCTCAACATCTTACGTCGAGAGGCTCATATGCTAGGAAGTTTTCCTCGGTAGTCTTGCACATACATCCCCCTCTCTATCACTCGTAGAGTATATGGTGAGACACTAAAACAGGTAGGTCTTCTGGCTTAAGCATCATCGATCTTCAGACCTTCCCAGTTTCCCAGTGGTATACCTGAAGAACTCCACTTTCACAGCGGCGTGACCGCGCGGGCTTCTACCCGACTTTCCTTATTCATTGAATGGTACGCTTATCAGCTCCATTCAACACCTGTTCTGTCTATTCAGTTTTAATCCTGATTCATTATATCGCTCTTTCGACAAGGAATCAATATTATTTTACTTTAGCCTTGAACATATTAATTGAAGTATCTTTACCTCCATCAATTCTATTTGTGGTAGGGTTCCCCTTTGCTGATCTTGCACGCCCGGTAAATCTGCTCCAGCAGGATAAGCCTGATCATCTGATGCGGAAAGGTAAGCTTCGAGAACGACCACCGGTAATCGGCGCGTTTTCGGATTTCATCTGCCGTACCAAGAGATCCGCCAATCACAAAAGTGATCCGGCTCTGGCCTGAAAGCCCTTTTTCATCAAACAAAACGGCAAGTTCGGGTGAAGAAAGTTCCTTTCCCAGAAGATCCAGCAAAACCACATAATCCTGAGATGAAATTAATTTAAGAACCTTTTCAGCTTCTTTCTGTTTTACTCTTGCTTCGTCGGCAGCTGATGCCCTTTCGGGGCATGGTTCGTCCTCAACTTCAATCATCTCAAGCCGGATGTACGCGCCAAGACGCTTGGCGTATTCCTTCAGCCCTTCTTTTAAATATTTTTCTTTGATTTTCCCTACCGCCAGAACTTTGATCTGCAGCATGTTTTCTCCAACTCCAGTCACTATGTTTGCGTCCAAACATTTGCAATCAAAAACTTGAAGGTTAAATCTCTCTGATATTGGATTATTTACAATGAAGATTTTTTTCAAAAGTGTTAATAATATTAATGGAGGTGAAAAAAAATGAGCAAAACAAATGAAAGCAAAAAAAAGCTGCTGCAGAATCTAAAAATGGAGGCTGCGGCTGAAATCGGCCATCTTGATTTTGTAAGGGAAAATAACGATCACTATAAAGGCGATGTTACTGCCAGACAGAATGGTCTGGAAGGAGGCCCGATCGGCGGCCAGATGGTCAAAAAAATGATCGCCTATGCCAAACAGCAGATGAAATAGAATAACGGACTCATTTAGTATTCCTAATCTACTTCAATAAATATTCAAAACTTCTTCAGCCTACAATACTGAAGAGGTTTTTTGTTATATAATCTTCTGTTCGGAATACGACTGCTCTGTACCTTCTTCAGTGTTATGCAAAGCTGCCGCTCCCTCGCCGGGTGCAGATTGCATTTGCCCGGCGTTGTTATTCATTTTATTTCTATTGTTTGTATTGGCATTATTGACTGCTGCCGCCTTTTCCATATTTTTGAAAGCGACTGAAAGCATCAGTTTAATTCTGTTGATCTGATTCACCTGGCTGGCACCCGGATCGTAATCGATTGGCACAATATTCGCCAGCGGGTAGCGCCGTTTAAGTTCGCGGACCATCCCTTTACCCGTGATATGATTTGGCAGGCAGGCAAACGGCTGCAGACAGGCGACGTTTGTTGCTCCGCTTTCTATCAGTTCCAGCATTTCCGCGGTCAGGAACCAGCCTTCGCCGGTCTGATGTCCGAGATGCATGATTTTGCCGGCCATATCGGCCAACTCATAAATCGATTTGGGAGGATGGAAACGGTTGCTCTTCGCCAGAGTGCGTTTCATTACCCGGCGGTAGTTTTCCAACCGCCAGATAATATAGCGGCTGATAAGCTCGCTTTTCAGTGAGCCAGCGAGTTCTTTTCTTCTGAATATCGTTCCATACGCACAGTACATAAAGAAATCCATCAGATCCGGCAGAACGGCTTCGGCGCCTTCCTTTTCCAGGACATCGACAATAAAGTTATTGGCAAACGGATGGAATTTGACAAGGATCTCGCCAACCACCCCGACCTTTGGTTTCTTAACATCCAGGATCTCGATACGATCGAAGTCCTGGATAATCCGGCGGATATTCCGGTGGTATTCCCGCAAGCTCATCGCCGCGAGAGTCGGCTTCAGGTCCTTCAGCCATTTGGCCAGGAGGGCATTCGTTTCTCCTTTGTTTTTCTCATAAGGGCGTATGGCATTGGTTACGCGCATCAGCAAATCGCCGTAAACCGTTGCCATGACACACCGCTTGATCATCTTCAACGAAAGTCTGAACCCGGGATTGGACTCCAGACCGCCGGCATTAAGGGAAATAACCGGAATCTGTTCCATGCCGGCATCTTTCAGGGCTTTGCGAATAAAACCGATATAATTGCTGGCCCGACAGCCGCCGCCTGTTTGCGACATAATGACTGCCGTCTTGTTCAGGTCGTAACGGCCTGATTTCAACGCTGCCATAATCTGACCGACAACCAGGATTGAAGGATAACAGGCATCGTTATGCACATGCAGCAGTCCCTGTTCGACGACATCCATTTCCACATCAGGCAGAATCTCTATCTTATAGCCTTCCAAACGGGTGGCTTCTTCAATCAGTTCAAAATGGATCGGTGCCATCTGCGGAGAAAGAATCGTATACTCATGCTTCATTTCTTCTGTAAACATGACTCTTTTAGGTGTCTCAAAAAGCTTATGCGCATGAATTTCTTTTTTGTCTCTTTCCTTCATTGCAGCGAGCAATGACCGTATCCGGATACGAATAGCTCCCAGATTATTGATCTCATCAATTTTGACCAGGGTATAGGTCTTTCTGTACTGGTGCAGTATCTCCTGAACCTGATCCGTGGTGACGGCATCCAGTCCGCATCCGAACGAATTCAATTGGACAAGTTCCAAGTCATCCCTGCTTGCCACAAAACTTGCTGCCGCATACAGCCTGGAGTGGTAAACCCATTGGTCGAGGACGCGCAGAGGCCTTTCCACCTGACCAAGATGAGCGACAGAATCTTCAGTCAGCACAGCGATCCCCAGACCGGTAATCATCTCTGGAATCCCGTGGTTAATCTCCGGATCGGTATGATACGGCCGACCGGCAAGTACGATGCCTTTCAGGTTGTTCTTTTGCAAATAGTCCAATACTTCTTCCGCTTTGTTTCTGAGGTCCTGGCGAACAGCATCTCTTTCGGCAAAAGCCTTATCTACAGCACTTGCTGCCTCTTGTCGTGTTATACCCATCGCTTTAAATTCTTCATAGATCCGAACTTTTAAACGTGCCATATCATCAATCGGCAGGAACGGGAAAATAAACTCAACTTCTTTGTTCCTTATTTCATCCACATTGGCATGAAGGGATTCCGGATAAGAAGTGACAATCGGGCAGTTGTAATTATTATTGGCGCCAGCCAACTCTTTTTCATCCCTCGGAAGGCACGGATAAAAAATCCGCTTGACCCCTTTGTTCAGAAGGTCCTTAATATGCCCGTTGGCCAGTTTGGCCGGATAGCACAGCGACTCGGAAGCTACGGTCTCCATGCCGAGCTCAAATATCTTTTTCGAGGAGCGGCCGGACAAAATAACTCTAAAACCGAGCTCCGTTAGCAGCGTATACCAGAACGGATAATGCTCATACATATTCAGGACCCGTGGAATCCCGATCTCGCCACGGGCTGCTTCTTCCTTCTTCAGTGGTTTATAGGCAAAAAGACGCTCATATTTATAGGCAAAAAGGTTCGGAATATCCTCAGAGGTGCTTTCCAGTCCGGCTCCGCGTTCGCAGCGGTTTCCTGTCAGAAACTCCCTGCCGTCCGAGAATTGGTTGACCGTCAGCAGGCAATTATTGCCGCATAGGCCACAGTGGCGCGTACGGGTCTCGGTATGGAAATCCTCCAGTTCATTTTCACCAAGCAGGGTAGTCTGTTCTCCGGCCTGATAATGGTCGCGGGCGATAAGAGCTGCTCCGAACGCGCCCATGATACCGGCAATGTCCGGACGAATGACCTGGCGTCCGGTGACACGTTCAAAACTTCTTAAAACAGCATCATTATTAAACGTTCCGCCCTGAACAACGATTTTCTTGCCAACTTCGGAAGAATTGTGCAGGCGGATGACTTTGTACAATGCATTTTTGACGACTGAATACGAGATCCCGGCCGCGATGCTGCCGATATCCGCGCCTTCTTTTTGGACCTGTTTGATTTTGGAATTCATAAATACGGTGCAACGGGTACCCAAATCGACCGGGGTCTTGGAAAATAAACCTCTTTGCACAAATTCCGAGAGAGATAAACTTAGGGACTGGGCCAGCGTCTCGATAAACGACCCACAACCCGAAGAACATGCTTCATTCAGCATGATATTGTGAATAACGCCGTCGCGGATCTGCATGCATTTCATGTCCTGGCCACCGATATCGAGGATAAAGTCAACACCGGGCAGAAAATATTCGGCGCCCTTAAGGTGGGCAACCGTTTCTATTTCTCCGTGATCAACTTTGAGGGCAGCCTTTAGCAGGGCTTCTCCATAACCGGTCACGACGGAACCGCCAATCGTGGCTCCGGACGGCAAAGCCTGATAAAGCTTTTGCAGAGCAGAAACCGTAGATTTTAACGGACTTCCTCCGTTGCTTCCATAATGGGAATAAAGCAAATTGCCATCTCCATCGATCAGGGCAAGTTTCGTCGTGGTCGATCCGGCATCGATGCCCAAAAAGCAGGTTCCACTGGCTTCAGCCAGCAGTTTCTTCGCGACGGAATTTCCCCGGTGCCTCTGACTGAAGGCTTCATACTCTTCTTCACTGGCAAACAAAGGCTGGAGCAGGGTAGTGGCTGAATCCGAATTATGCAGATTCGGGATGTTCTCATAGATCACGTGAAGATCACAGACTTCGCTCTGTTTCGAAGCCAAGGCTGCCCCAATCGCCACAAAAAACTGAGCATTATCTGGCGCGATAATATTTTCCGGTTTAAGCTTCAAGGTTTCAATAAAGCGCTGGCGCAGTTCAGGCAGGAAAGAAAGCGGTCCGCCCAGAAATGCCACATTGCCCCGGATTGGTTTGCCGCAGGCTAAACCCGCAATGGTCTGATTCACGACAGCCTGAAAAATTGAGGCGGCAATATCTTCCTTGGCCGCACCTTCGTTTAAGAGCGGTTGAATATCTGTTTTAGCAAAAACCCCGCAGCGCGAAGCGATCGGATAAATCTCCCGATGATGCGAAGCCAGTTCATTGAGACCCGCAGCGTCGGTTTTCAGCAAGATAGCCATTTGATCAATAAACGCACCTGTCCCGCCGGCGCAGGTACCGTTCATCCTGAGTTCGGGCGATTCCCCAAAATATGTGATCTTGGCATCTTCGCCGCCCAGTTCTATCGCGACATCCGTATCCGAAATAAATCGTTCAACAGCTTTTTGGCAGGCAATGACCTCTTGAATAAAAGGAATCCCAACCTGTTCGGAAGTGGACATACCGCTTGAACCTGTCACGTTCATGGTGACTTTTTCATTGCGGAACTGACTGTAAATCTTTTGCAGAAGGTTGCTGACTGTATGCTGGACATCTGAAAAATGCCTTTGGTAACTGCTGAAAACCAAGTTATCTTTTTCATCAAGTATTGCAATTTTAACGGTGGTCGAACCGACATCCAGTCCGATATGCATTTGTTTCGTCATTCACCTGTCTCCTTCTATTTAAACAGCCTGCTCAATCTATAAAAAACAGCGTTTTAATCCTTTAGCATCAGACTCTATTATATCAGGTTTCATCTGTGTAACAAAATAGCAACTTTTTCTGTCCGGCCCTGTGTCTCGTCCTGCTTAGCATCTCGTCCTTATTATTGTATGAGAATGCCGGGAAAAGTGCCTATCCCTATAGAAAATGTGGCTGCCGCCAAGCTTTGGCGGCAGTCATAAGCTGACATAGTGCAAATGTCTTCCTATAGCCGATTCGTTCGATCTTTCTAGTTTCTGGTTGTTCTATTCTGATCTGATTTCTCCGAGGACTGTATCCGTTTTATACGTGCTGCCGCCCCGGAAATAGCTGACAGATACTTTGTCGCGTGGATTGTATTTAAAAAGTTCGTGTGTCAGTTCCAGGGAATTGGTTATGGCCGTTCCGTTAATGGCCGTGATGATATCTCCGGCCTGAATACCGGCTTTAGCTGCTGCCCCGCCGTTTTCGACACTGGCGATATAGCAACCTGCCGGCCAGTCTTTAAATGAAGCGTATTCCTCTGTGTAGCGGTCGTTAATGTTGATCTGTAAAGCCGGATGGCTCGCAAAGCCTTTTTCAATAAGCTGCTGAATTACAGGCAGCGCATCAGAAATTGGGATTGCAAACCCCATACCTTCAAAGCCCTGAGTATCATTTTTGGCTGAATTAATTCCGACAACCTGCCCACTGAAATTAACGAGCGGTCCGCCGCTGTTGCCCGGGTTAATCGCCGCATCCGTCTGGATCAGATTGAAGCTGGCTTCCCCCTGCAGCTGGAGAAACCTGTCTGTCGCTGATACCACACCGGCTGTGACTGTACGGGCAAAATCCTGGCCTCCTGGATTGCCGATCGCTACAACGGATTCTCCGACTTTTAAGGCTTCGGAATCTCCGAACTGGACAGCCGCAAGTTCCTTTATTCCGTCAATTTTGAGTACAGCAAGATCAGTCCGTGAATCACCACCGACAAGCGTTCCCGGAACATTCCGGCCATCGACAAGCGAAATCATAATTTTTTCAGCATCTTCAATGACATGATAGTTAGTAACAATATAACCCTGGGTAGCATTGATGATAAAGCCAGAACCGCTTCCTGCTTCACTGAGTCCATCACTGCTACCGGCAAAAATATTCCTGCTATACTGAAAATTGGCCACACCTACGACAGCAGGCCCTACCGTGCTGGCAATATTAATCACCGGTGACTCCCCACCGGTAATACCTGAGGCTGAAATTGGGGGATTTTCTCCCTGCTGAATGACAACCTTATTACCACCTTCCAAATAATTGCCTCCAGGATATACCGCAGGAACAAGGACGACCGCAATCAAGCCGCCCAGAATTGCACTGATGACAGCAAGCAAAACCGTCGAAACAACCCGGGGTTTTCCGCTCCTTCGTCCGAAATTGTCCCGGTCATTATAATCATCCATCTGACATCCCTCCTATCCAGTATGTATCATGTCTACCTTAAATTTAGTCTGTCAGTTATGCTCTCTTGACATACTATCCCAGTGTAATAAGTTCGTGCGGATAATGTCTCGGCGCAACTCTTATTTTTAGATTCGCGCATTTTTTCTTAACCTGCGAATTCCGGAGCATCTCCACAACTGTACTCAATGCCATTTGCGGCGTATTGTTTTCTTCACTTAAGTGAGCAAGCACGACTTTTTGCGTGTTTTCACCAAGCCATTCCGTCAAGGCCTCAGCAAGCTGGACATTGCTTAGATGTCCTGCATCTCCGCTGACTCTTTTCTTCAAATAGTACGGATACCTTCCGTGCCATAGTGTTTCCAGATCGTGGTTTGCCTCTACGACATAGGCATCACAGCCCCGAAGATTACGGTGCATCTCTTCTGTGACAATGCCACTGTCAGTTGCTATGCCAAGCGTATGTGTTTTGCCCGTTATTTTAAGACCGTAGCTCTCCCTGCTGTCATGGGAAGTCGGGAAGAGCTTCACATCCATACCCGAAAGATAGATGTCCCGGTCAATAATTCTTTTCTGTTCAGAATTAATATCCCCAAGCACCGTTTCAATTTCCTGCCAGATTCCGGCTGTCGCATAGATGGGAATCTTCAACTTGCGAGCCATAATGCCGGCCCCCTTGACATGGTCGGAATGTTCATGGGTAATGATGATACCTTCTAGCTGGGGAGCGGCAATATCAATCATTTCGAGGTTCGTAAGCACTCTTTTGGCTGTAATGCCGCAATCCACAAGCAAACTCCTGTTTCCTTCCCCTACACATATGGCATTACCGGAGCTGCCACTGGCCAGTGTTGCAAAATACATCTGTTCACCTTCCCAATTTGTGATTCTCAGTGCTTACTCATCCTGTTGTCGGAAATGTCTGCCGTTACTTGTCTCAGGTTCATTTATCTAAGGTTTAATGTCCTGAGCTCTTGCTATCATTTCCTCAAGCTTGGTCTTCATCTTTCCATCGGTATTGTATTTCAACGCTGTCTGCCAGTACTGCTCAGCCTGCTTGTAATCTTCTTTGCTATAAAACTGGAACATCCCATACCAATACAACACATCCACATTTTGCGGTTCTTTTTCAATTAATTCCTTGTATGTTTCATCCGCAAGATCAGAATCTCGTGAAAGAAATGCAGATATTGCAAGTTTTAACCTTACATCATTGTCGTCTTTCAGGGTTAGGACTTTTTGGTAATACGTTATCGCATTCTGCAGATCTTCCTGATATTCTTCATCGTTAAGCTGAATTGTTATACTCGCTTTACTATAATAAGCGTCAGCCAGGGCCAGCTGCGTTTCGACGTCCTCCGGGCTTTTTTCGAGTGCTGCGCTGAGTTCCACGATGACTTGCTTCCGCTGATTGTATTCCTGCTCCAACGCTTCCTGGCCCTGGGTATCTTCCGTATTATCAGACCCCGGAAGGGAAATTGCATAAAATGTTGATCCAATAAGGGAAATGCAGATGATCCCTATGATAATACCTACAGTGATCTTTTGAACTTTTTTTCGCATTTTTTCTCCTAACTTGCGACCTTGCTATTACCAATAATAGGAAGGCCTGATTAATCTTTCCTTAGAAACAAAAGCGTCAAAGAAACTCTTCCTTTGTACCAGGATTCTCTTGTTAAACGAGAACCCTTTGCCTGGCTTCTATGATTTTAAGGTAGTATGCGACTTCGAGCCTTTTTTTTTGCAGCTCGCATCCCATCGGATACACTTTTGTCAGCTCCCCGCTAAAAGCTTCATTGGCTGCATGGCATCCGCCGCTACATGAAAAGCGTGCCCAACAGGCGCGGCATTCTTCCTTTGCATAGACCTGCGCCTGGCGGAAGGATTGAACAATTTCTTCCTTCAGTTCACAGTTCGGATCATTCACAGATCCCATTTTATATTTTTCCTTTCCGACAAACTGATGACAGGGGTAAATATCCCCCTCCGGCGAAACGGCCACATACTCGTGTCCGGCCCCGCAGCCCGACAACCTCTTAATTAGGCAAGGTCCTTCATCGAGACCTGTATTGAAGTGAAAAAAGACAAATTCTTTCCCTGCCTCGCGATATTCCAGCACTTTTTCTCCTAAAATATCGTAGCTTTCTTTGATTTCTGCCAGATCTTCCTCTCTGAAAGCATACTCTTCCTGCGGAGAAGCTACTACTGGTTCCACAGAGATCCTTCGGATGCCGCTGTCCGCCATATGCAGGACATCCTTGTAGAAGTCTTTATTGAAACGTGTATAGGTTCCCCGGACATAAAAATAATTGCCGACAGCATAACGCGACGTCTCCGGCCGCATTTCCGTAAATTTAAGGATCTGCGGCATAATCCGGTCATAACTTCCGGCTCCGTTCAGGAAAGGCCGCATTCTATCGTTTACTTCCTTGCGTCCGTCCAGACTCAGTACAACACTGATTCCTTCGTCTTCCAAAAATCTGGCTGTCTCTTCATCCATCAGAACCGCATTCGTCGTCAGTGTAAACTTGATCTTTTTACCGGCCTGAGCGGCTATCTCCCGGCCGTAAACAATCAATTCCCTGATAACCGGCAAATTCATCAGCGGTTCGCCGCCAAAGAAATCAACCTCGCAATGTCCCCGGTCTCCGCTGTGGTCCAATAAAAATTTCAACGCTTTCTTGCCTGTCTTAACGTTCATCAATTCGCGGTTACCGCCGAAAGGTCCTGTTCCCGCGAAACAATATTTGCAGCGCAGGTTGCAGTCATGCGCAACGTGCAGGCACATCGCCTTGATCACCGGCCGGTCAGAAAACGGCAGTATTGTTTCTTCGGGCTCGCAGGAAAACAACAGCTTTTGATCCTGAAGCACTTTCAATTCTACCAGGATTTCCTGCTTTTCTTCAGAAGAAAGATTATACCCGCAACTGTCCAGCATCTCTTCTGAATCTTCCAAACTGTTCTTTTGCTGATATGTTATCAATTCCTGAATAAAAGCATATGTCTTGTCATCAATCACATGAAGCGACCCCGAATTGACATCGTAGGCAATCTGAAGTTTCCCTTGCGTATACACATGTACATTTTTTGCTATATTGTAGTTCGTCAATTTCATGTTTCTGTATCCTCTGCCCATCGTAATAGTTTTCAGAACAATTATACCATTGAAATACCTTTATGAAAAAAGAAAACTTGGCTGACGCCAAGCTTTTTTACAGAACCCCTTTATAAATAACCGTCTGTCTGTCTTCTATGATGTTCCTGTTATTTTTCACAAACCTGATTGCCAACTGTGCAAGATGTCTTACAAGCCGATTGGCAAGATGTCTGGCATTTTCCGCATCCTCCGGTTTTGGCTGTTGAGGCTAAGTTCCCCTTAATGACTGTCTGAATATGTTTAGCCATGCGTATCCTCCTTATTATTGTTTAGGCTGACTGAACAAGTAGATGACCTTTCCTTCAGCGGAGTATCCGGTGATATCTGCGCTTACCGATGGGACCTGCGGTTTACTGACAAACGCATACCATAATCTCAGCTGATCGGTGTTAACAATTTTCCCCTGGACCTTTTCCCCGCCGATCGTCGTAACAGTTACACGTACAATATCCTTATTCGTTATCTTGCCGTAATAGACCGAATATTGGGTGCCATCTTCTCCAAGATCCGCATATCGCCACTGTAGGCCGTCGGGATAAGTGACAAGCTTACCAACCGCACTTCCTGTCCATTTCCAGCCAAAACTGTTTTTTGTGAATATTCCTGTGCTTAATTCTTCTTCAAACGTGTAAAATACAATCCCTGAATTATCACTGACTTGTTCAACTTTTACCAAGTCATATCCTTTGGGAATAAGCGGCTTCGCTTTCGCTACCGCATCATCCAATGAATTACATCCGCCTAATACTGCTGTCATGATCACAATGGTCAATATTGCCACAATTTTCTTGAACTTGCCCTTCTTGCGAAACATTCGGCTATCAGAGTCAGATAACATTCTTTTCCTTTCAGCTCCTTTCGGCTTAACGCCTCACTAAAGCCTCATGTGATTTTTATTATACATCGCGTCCCGTTAAAATACCATTAATTAGCTTTTTCGATAAAAAAACCAGCTTAAAACTGGCCTTATATTCTTAAATTGGAGCGGAAGACGGGATTCGAACCCGCGACCCTCGGCTTGGGAAGCCAATGCTCTACCGCTGAGCCACTTCCGCATAAGGTATTTTTTCAGGTAACTATTATTATATTTATTATCCTCTCATTCGTCAAGAGGCCATCATTTTTCTATCCTACACCATCATGTCTCCATCCTTCACCACCAGTTTCAGCACTTCACCATCCTTTTTCTTAGCCTGCAGTAACAAGCGCCGCCAGTAACAGCATTCCCTCATTCTCCCGATATATCTGCGCGAATTGAGAAATCGACAAAGGATTTCGGCCAAGCCCAACCTCAACCGTATAGCCCGGTCTTCGGTATTTTTCGATAAACCAGTCCTTATAGCCTGCATACGATGTTATTCCGGTCGCTTCTTCCAGCGCATAGCCACTTTTTTCTGCTAAACTGAGTGCAATTAGCCGGTCCCTGGCCGAAGCCAGACCTCTGTAATTCCAGTAGATCACCCTGCCTTGGCTGTGGTAGGCCAGGACAAGTCTATAATTATGATTTCTCGTAAAGTCTGCAACTGCTTTGGATTCAGGCTCGGATTCCGGACCTGTCCCTGAAAATCTGGTCGGGCCGGGCCCGGTTATCCCATGACTGGCTTCCGCTTGTTTCGACAACTGCCAGGATGCATCATAATTGTGGTTCAGATCTACGCCACGAATATTGGCCTGCCAGACCTGGCCAAAATTCATCCGGCCTTCATTCCATTTCAGAAGAGATGTGTAGAAAGGGTGATTTATTTCAAGTCCGTTTAAAACCAGATCAATACCATCTGGATTCACCATAGGAATTAAATAAATTGAGCTTTGGCTCCATATCTCTCTTATATTGTATCCCCTGACCGAAGTTCCGTCCACATAGTTTTTCAGATAATTTTCACAGAACTTCATTAGCATAACCGTTGTGATCCACTCCAGTGAATGATGCGACGCATTGTAGAATACCTGATTCGGTCCATTACCCAGCCTCAGATAGTAAAGATTCCGCCCGAGAACACTTTTCCCGGCAACCCCGGTTTCCAGGAAAGGATAGCGTTTCTGTAACCCGGCAATATCCCGCTGCATGATTTCGTAGGTATAATTGAGGTCTGTATCGACAACATCAAAAGCATAGGGCACAGTCAACTGTTGTCCTAATCTTATATTGTCAGAACTGACCCCGGGATTTGCTGCCAGAAGCCGCTGAGTATTGATTTTATAACGGTTGGCAATCTGATATAACGTATCTCCCGCAGCAACCGTAACCATTATGTAGCCGTTCAGTAACGGCAAGAGCTTTTGATAAGTGATTGGACCAATGATTCCATCTACTTGGAGACCACTGGCCGCCTGAAACTGCTTCACCGCTCGCTCTGTATTTGTTCCGAATACTCCGTCTACCGTCCCCGGATCATAGCCCAGCTTTTTGAGCAAAGCTTGAACTTCCATCACATCATTTCCTCTGACTCCGATCTTAAGTACGCGCACCTAAATCCCCCCATCTATGTTCGTTGTTATAATCTATGGGGATTCGAAAGGATGTGTGTAGGGTTGCGGCAAAAACAAAAACGAGCCCTTAACAGTAAAAAACCGTTATAACTCGCTTTACAGGACGTATGGTGCCTCAGGACGGAATCGAACCGCCGACACGAGGATTTTCAGTCCTCTGCTCTACCGACTGAGCTACCGAGGCGTGATCGATTATCAATCTATCAAAACTCAGCTTAATTTTGAAATATGGTGACCCGTACGGGATTCGAACCCGTGTTACCGCCGTGAAAGGGCGGTGTCTTAGGCCGCTTGACCAACGGGCCATAGGCGATACGTTCGTGAACCATCTATAATGGTTTCACCCAATTTTTTCGCTCATGTTTCTGTATTATACAGATAATATGACAAATAGTAAAGAACTTTTTTAGGTTTTTATTGTTTTTTTCTTACGCTCCGGAAATGCATATCCAGTGGTGAAGCAGGCCAAAGCGACTCCCGGATAAAGGTGTTGGTTTGACGGTTACATATTCTATTTTGATTTCCCCAGGATTATTTGGTATAGGCGTGACTTGAGACTGCTCTTTCTCCGGAGTGGTTTGGTTCCGTTCTTTGAGTGCCTGATCCAGCTCCCGGGTGGTCATATCTTTAACATTATACTGCAGGATAAATTTCTCCCGCTCATCTTCCGAAATCCCCAAAAGGAGAAGAGCCTGGTAGCAGGTTAAATTCGTCAGCGCTGACGAATTTAACCTGCCGCTGTCACCGGTGGAAGCGAACAGTTTATACCATATTCTTCAAAGAGCTGCATCAGCCTGTTGGCTGTACGCTGGGAATAGCTCACCGATTCGACCAGCCATTTTCCCCATTCTCCATGCGGGAGCAGTGCCTTGGCCTCCTTCAGTCGCTTGCCAACCTCGATGGCACTGGTAAGCATGATTTTACAAGTCTGTTGTTTTATCCTATTAATCTCAGCCGTGATGACAAGCGGCGTGCGTTCAGTGATTGGTTCATTCATTTTGATTCCCGCCTTTTTGGTAGCTTTAATTACAGCATACGTAGACGGGCTTCGGATGGTGAAGACTTGGGTATAAACCTATCAAAATCGCCTTGGCTCTTGCCGCAATCACCTATTTTATAGCTTGTTCTGATTTGTTAAACTTCTAAATACCAAATTTAGTTAGAGCTTGCAAGCCCTATTTATTCCTTAAGCAGATGCATCGAATACTCCCTTATATCATTATCTAGTACAACATTCTTAAATTCATTGCTCAAATAATTTCATTCAAGCCTGATTACCCCATATTAGGTCTGGGTGCCACAAGTTCCAGCGTCAAGCGGAGCATGGATGCGGAGCGCGGCTGTTAG